>Ga0187851_10002479_pt1 | contig 16272 bp, 1 predicted proteins | sample June2016WEW_6_10_FD_132997 | JGI IMG/M metagenome (GOLD analysis project Ga0187851, IMG submission 132997) | Peatland microbial communities from SPRUCE experiment site at the Marcell Experimental Forest, Minnesota, USA - June2016WEW_6_10 | ecosystem: Environmental > Terrestrial > Soil > Wetlands...
CCTTCAACGTGGCGCGCGGCCCGGCCGATGGTCTGGATCAGCGAGCCCTGGGAGCGGAGAAAGCCCTCATTATCGGCATCGAGAATGGCAACCAGCGAGACTTCGCGGAACCCGATGAACATCGACTGGGAGATGGCGCAGGCCTGCGGACTGGCCTGCCGCCACTGCCGCGCCGAGGCAGAACAATGGATCAAGGAGGGCAAGCAGGCAGTGAAGATGACGCGGCTGTCCTGCCACCGGTTTCGCAGTAATGAGGTGCGGCTGTGGCTCAGCATTCTGCCTACAACCTGGGGAATTTGTTGCGGAGGCTGGTGTTGCCAAAGGGGATTGAGGACTGGTCGCTTACCAGTCTTCAGCAGGGGCCGGTGAAGACGGGAGGACGGCTGGTAAAGCATGCACGGTACTACTGGCTGATGCTGGCGGAAGGGCACCTGACGCGAGGGCGGTTCGCTGCGATGATGCGACGGATCGCACTGTTACCGCTTCCGGCAAACAAACGATGGTCGCGAGGCCGGTAATTCGAATCGCTGAAGAGAAAGGAGAAGGAAAGAGTGTCAGAGAAATCGACAAGGAAGGCTCCTGATTACGCGGACGAGTCCAGGGCGGCACAGAATCGCTCTGTATTTCGACCGGAATTGCAGCATTGGTCTTGCAATACCCTCAGGAGCTGCACATTCAAGCAAATCGGCGCCGAAAAAGGAGGTTCCGGTTTACAACATGCTTGATACAACTATTTAGTCATTTCAAACTTGACCAGTATCCACTAATTTCTCTATTACCTGTGGGCGGATGTGTAGAATATACTTATTCATCCAACACATCGACTTGCATACGGACTTCTCCCCTCTCCCTTAACACGACGTCATTGTCATATCTGAAGAAAGATTGCCTCCCATGGGCCAGCTTGTACGTGTTGACTGCTCCCCCCTCTCTGTTTGCCTCCATGATTCAACCAACAATGCGAAGACGCAGGCCGTCGGGAGATGGCTCGGCGCGGCTTTGCTGTGCTTGCTGGCGATGCTGCTGGCCGCAGCGCCGCGGCAGGCGGAGGCGCAGAGCGCGGCTTGCACCGGTCCTTTTGCCAGTACTACCACACAGGTTGGCGACCTGATTTGCAACCCGATCACAGGGAGCACGGAGACGGTATCTTCGCTCATTCCTGACACGAGCGGAGTTACTTTGTTTGTCGATACGCAACAGGGGAATGCAATCCTGACGATGACCGCAGTGGGTGATACCTTCACGCCAACGGGGCAGGGAGCTAACCCGGCAACCTACACAATCGCGAGCGTGGCAACGAACGCGAGCGGTGAGGTTACCTCTGTCGTCGCTACTTCATCTACATCGTCGCAGACGAACACTTGGAACGTGTCGGCCCCTCTACAGTCGATTCCTGCTCCAACTTCACCAACTTCATCCGGTGGTAATGTGCCATCGAGTTCCCCGACAACAACCTCCGGGCCTATCAAACAGATCGCGCAGGGTGCAAATGGTGGCGATGGCAGCAACGCCTACTGCGCTTTTGTTCTATTCGGTTGGTGCGCCGGCGTTTCTGGCAGTAGCGGCGGCAATGGCCAAACGCCGAATGACTATGCCCTGAATGTTCCTTCGACATACCCCGCCATCAACGCCACGAGCACTCCTGGCATCGTTGCCGGCTCGGTCGGGGGTAACGGTGGAAAGGGCGGTAACTTATACACATTTGGTGGCGGCGATGGTTACAGCGGAGGGAATGGAGCGAGCGGCGGCAACGTAACCCTTACGAACCGAACTTCGGTCACTGCGTCGGGGAGTAGTGATTATGGCGTCTTCGTCTACAGCGAGGCGGGTGAAGGTGGAAAAGGAGGCTCTGGCGATTCGGTATTTGGCGCAGGCGGCGGAGCCGGCGGGGGCGGGGCGCAGGGCGGCACTGTAACACTCGACAATTACGGTAAAATCGGCACGAATCAAGGGGATATCGTCACGTCCGGCGTGGGTGCGTTCGGTCTCTATGCCCTGAGCAGCGGAGGCTTTGCCGGCTCGGGGGGCAACGGTTGGGGCCTCGTTTTGGGCTCGGGCGGCAGCAGCGCGCAGGGCGGCAACGGCGGCTCGGTCACGGTGAACAATTCAGCTCAAATCACCACTTATGGAGAATATTCTCATGGAATCGTAGCGCAGTCCATTGGCGGCTCTGGCGGCGATGGAGGCGACTCGGGTGCTCTAATCGTCTCCTCGGCCGGCTCAGGGACGCTGGGCGGAGTGGGTGGGCCGGTTTCGGTGACCAACTCCGGCACTCTCTTGACGTACGGCATGTACTCAGATGGAATACTGGCGCAGTCAATCGGCGGCGGCGGCGGTTCGGCCGGTTCGGCGGAGTCGCTGATTTTCTCGTGGGCAGGCGGTGGAGGTGGCGGCGGAAATGCAGGTATTGTATCCGTAGATAACAGTCCATATGGCAATATATCGACCTCTGGCGCCAGTGCGGACGGTATTGTTGCCCAATCGATTGGCGGCGGCGGCGGAGATGTTGGAACCGTCGTTGGTGCGGTCACTTTGGGCGCCTCGGGCGGCCCGGCTGGCAACGGTGAAACGGTATCCGTAACGAACAATGGCATCATTACCACCGGCACAAACGGATCGGAGTCGAACTCGCGGGGCATCGTGGCGCAGTCGATTGGCGGGGGTGGCGGATCGGGGGGGTCGGCTGCCAGTCTGGTCGCACTCGGCGGCAGCGGCGGCGACGGCGGCAGTGCAGCTGCGGTCAATGTCACCAACGGGGGAACAATCACTACGAACGGTTTTGGCGACGATGCCATCCTGGCGCAGTCGATCGGCGGCGGCGGTGGCAGTGTGGGCTCGAGCTTGAACGCGGGCCTTGTAACACTCGGCGGCAAAGGGGGGAGCGGTGGTGACGGCGACTTTCTGACCGTGGACAATTCAGGCACGATCTCGACCACAGGCGACAACGCGCGGGGCGTTGTGGCGCAGTCACTCGGGGGCGGCGGCGGATCGCTGGGCTCATCCGCCGCAGCGATCACCCTCGGCGGCGGCGGCGGCGGCGGAGGCGACGCCGCTACGGTAAATGTCACCAGCGAAGGGAGCATCACCACGAACGGGGTGGGGGGGGATGCCATTCTGGCGCAGTCAATCGGCGGCGGCGGCGGAAGCGTGGGCACAAGCGTGGGCCTGATTACGTTCGGTGGCTCGGGTGGGAGTGGCGGCAGCAGCAACAAGGTGACCGTGGGTAATCGGGGTGCGATCTCGACGGTCGGCGATGACTCACTCGGCATCGTTGCGCAGTCAATCGGTGGTGGCGGCGGTTCGGCCGGAGATGCCTTGGGGGCAGTAACCTTTGGAGGCAGCGGCTCTACCGCCGGCAGTGGTGCGGCAGTCTCGGTCACCAATGGAGCCGGCGCATCGATTGGCACGCAAGGGAACAACAGCGAAGGTATCTTGGCGCAATCAATCGGCGGCGGCGGCGGATCAGCGGGTTCGTCCGGCGGCCTCGTCTCGCTTGGCGGTGGAACCGGTGGTGGCGGCGATGGCGGTTCGGTAAACGTCACCAGCAATGGGAGCATTACTACGAACGGGGTGGGGAGTGATGCCATCGTGGCGCAGTCAATCGGCGGCGGCGGCGGCAATGTGGGTTCCAGCAAGGGACTTATCTCCTATGGTGGAAGCGGCGGGGCTGGCGGCAACGGTGATGCCGTCACTGTCACCAATGCAGCCGGCGGATTAATTACTACAACAGGGGACTACAGTGCAGGCATCGTGGCGCAGTCAATTGGCGGCGGTGGCGGCAACGGTGGGTCGGCCGTCGGCATGGGGGCATATGGCGGTAGCGGCGGCAGCGGTGGTACGTCGGCAGATGTCACGGTAAACCAGGCCGGAATAATAAACACATCCGGAATTGACTCCACTGGCATTGTCGCGCAGAGTATTGGCGGCGGCGGCGGCAACGGAGGTTCCACGGCGTCGGCAAGCTTTGAGATTGGTGAAGCGGTTGGAGGCACTGGAGGCACCGGCGGCAGCGGAGGCCAAACCACCGTGAATTTAGGCACCACCACCACATCGGGCGATGAAGTGAAGACCTCCGGCGACAACGCCGCCGGCATTCTGGCCCAAAGCGTCGGCGGCGGCGGCGGTAACGGTGGTGCCGCGTACCAGGTCACCGGTGGCACTGGTGCCTCTATCTCCGTTGCAGTGGGCGGAGCTGGCGGCGTAGCCGGCAACGGCGGCGCGGTCTCGCTCACAGGTGCAGGTACTGTTAACACAACAGGAGTCAACTCTTCGGGCATTGTGCTGCAGTCGGTGGGTGGCGGCGGCGGCAACGGCGGAGCAGCCGTCTCTGGTGCTCTGGCGATCGGCATTGGCGCCGCTATGTCGCTGGGGTCAGGCGGCGATGGTGGCAGCGGCGGTACAGGCGGCGACGTCACTGCAAACCTGGGTTCGGGTTCTTCAGTCGGCACTACAGGCAATGGGTCAACGGGCGTCGTCATCCAGTCGATTGGAGGCGGCGGCGGCAATGGCGGGGTGTCTATAGCCGGTACGGCTAGCTTCAGCGTGGCAACCAGCGGCTCAATCTCCCAAGCGCTGGGAGGCACTGGTGGTGGCGGCAGCGATTCGGGAACGGTGAACGCAACCGTCGACAGTAGTATCACGACCAAGGGCCAGGCCGCGAGCGGTCTGGTGGTTCAGGCCATTGGCGGTGGCGGCGGTAACAGTGGTATGACCGTCGCTGGCAGCCTATCCGGGTCTATGGGAGCAGCGGGTACCGTAACCCAGGCATTAGGCGCCTCTGGCGGCAGCGCAGGTAACGGCGGGGCGGTGACTGCCGAGTACTCCGGCATTTTGTCTACCTCGGGCGATCTCTCGACCGGTATTGTGGTTCAGTCGATTGGCGGCGGCGGCGGCAACAGCGGCAGCACATATGCGCTCGGAGGATCCGCCGGGGGAGTGGCAAGCGGCGGTGTAACCCTCGGCCAGGGTGGTAGCGGCGGCAGCGGAGGAATGGGCGGGGCCGTTACGTTCACTGCAGACTCCAATTCATCGGTAAAGACCGGGGGTGAAACTTCCACGGGCATCCTCGTGCAGAGCGTCGGTGGCGGCGGTGGCAACGCCGGCTCCGACACCAGTATTACAGCCTCTATCGCCGGCGGAGTTTCCGCCAGTGCCGCGCTCACCCTGTCGGGCGCTGGTGGAACAGGCGATCAAGGCGGAACTGTCGATGCAGAACTGAGTCAGGGCCTAACCGTGACCACATTGGGTGCCAACTCTTCGGGCGTTGTTGTGCAATCGATTGGCGGTGGCGGTGGCAATGGTGGCAGTGCGACCTCGGCTGCTCTGAGTGGTGCCGGGGCGGCAGCTATCAGTGCCGCTGTTGCGATTGGTGGCGCCGGCGGAACCGGTTCCGACGGTGGCACAGTGAAGCTGAATGCTGGAGCTGCGACGATCACTACCAATGGAGACTCTTCCTCGGGTGTGGTGGCCCAGTCAATCGGCGGTGGCGGCGGTAATGCTTCGTTTTCTGCCGCTATAACAGGGGCTGCTTCCGTGGGCGGCGCCGGGTCCATTTCTGCTGCCTTTGGCGGCTCAGGCGGTGCGGGCGGTGCGGGTAACGAAGTAGACCTGACCTTGAATAACAACTCCTCGGTAATAACCACGGGCGACGCATCCACCGGTGTTGTGGTTCAGAGCATCGGCGGCGGCGGCGGCAATGGCGGCGTTACCATCTCGGCAGATGTCGCGGTAGCTTCCCTCGCGGGAAGCGTGGGATTCTCCGTCGGCGGCAACGCCGGTGCAGGTAGCACCGGAGGCGCAGTAAACGCGACTGTTGACAGCAATATCGCGACCTTCGGTAAGGATTCCGATGGCTTGATTGTGCAGTCGATTGGCGGCGGCGGTGGCAACAGCGGGTTGACCGCCTCGGGCGGAGCTGCCGGCGGCCTTGGCGCCGTCTCAGTGAACGTCAGCATGGGCGGCTCAGGTGGTACCGGTGCCGACGGCGGCGCCTCTACTCTAATAGGGTATGCTGGCAATCTCCAGACTTTGGGTGATCTATCGAGCGGCATAGTGGTGCAGTCGATTGGTGGCGGCGGTGGCAATAGTGGAGGCACCGTTACAGCGAATGCCTCGGTTGCCGGCACGGCTGGGGCTGCCGTGACCGTTGGCATCGGCGGCAATGGCGGCGGATCGGGCAATGGAGGAGTCGTCAACGCGACGGTTGACCAGACGGCGAACGGCGTTGACTCCACGGTTCGCACCGTGGGAGAGTCGGCGACAGGTATTCTGGTCCAGAGCATCGGCGGAGGGGGCGGCAATGCCGGTTACGACATTACGGCCAGCGCGGCAGGTGCGGGTGCAGGTGCAGGCGCCGCTTCCGTAGGCATCGGCGGCAACGGCGCCGGTGGCGGCACTGGGGGTGCCGTGACAGCGGTGCTCAACGCCGATGTAACGACAAGCGGAAACAACTCCAGTGCCATTAATGTGGAGTCGATCGGCGGCGGCGGCGGCAACGCTGGCATTACTGTGGCGATAAGCGGCGCTGCCGCGGGTACCGGCGCTCTCGGCGCCAGCGTGAGCATTGGCGGCGCCGGTGGTGGTGGTGGTAAGGGCGGCAACGTCACTTCAACCGTCAATGGCAATCTGACCACCGGCTACGGTGGGTCTGCGAACGATGCTGCCGGCCTGATGGTGCAGTCGATTGGCGGCGGTGGTGGCAATGGCGGCTTGACCGTGGCGGCCACAATCAGTGCTGCGGGCGCAGGCTCCGTTGGCGCGGCGGTTGGCATCGGCGGCTCGGGCGGCAATGGCGGAGACGCCGGCATTGTTCAAAGTACGTTGACAGGCGATGTATCCACAAACGGTATCGACAGCGTTGGTGTGCTCGCGCAATCGGTGGGCGGTGGCGGCGGTAACGGCGGCATAACCATCGCGGGCACCGTCAGCGCCGCTGGTACCGGTTCGGGCGCAGCGGCGGTTGGTATCGGCGGCTCGGGTGGCGGAGGTGGCAATGGTGGTCAGGTAACCAACACGGTAAATGGCAACACAACGACCAGCGGCGGCGTCAGCACTGGTGTAATCGCGCAATCGCTGGGCGGTGGCGGCGGCAACGGCGGAATGGACATCACGGCTGCGGTGTCACTCGCGGGCAGCGCCTCGGGCGCGGTGGCAGTTGGCATCGGCGGCTCGGGTGGCGGAGGTGGCAATGGTGGTCAGGTGACCAACACGGTGAATGGCAATACGACGACCAGCGGCGACGTCAGCACTGGCATACTCGCGCAATCGCTGGGCGGCGGCGGCGGCAACGGCGGCATGACCGTCACGGCCGCTGTTAGCGCCGCTGGTACCGGTTCGGGCGCAGTGGCGGTTGGCATCGGCGGCTCGGGTGGCGGAGGTGGCTTGGCTGGTGATGTGACCAACGCGGTGAATGGCAATACAACGACCAGTGGCGTCGAAAGCGTTGGCGTACTCGCGCAATCGCTGGGCGGTGGCGGCGGCAACGGCGGAATGGACATCACGGCTGCGGTGTCACTCGCGGGCAGCGCCTCGGGCGCCGTGGCGGTTGGTCTGGGTGGTTCGGGGGGCGCAGCTAGCAACGCTGGTTGGGTGAATAACACGGTGATTGGCAATACAGCGACCAGCGGTAATGATAGCGCTGGTGTGATTGCGCAATCGCTGGGCGGCGGCGGCGGCAACGGAGGCATCAACATTTCGGCGGCGTTGTCTCTCTCGGGCAAGACCTCGGGCGCTGTTGCGGTTGGTCTCGGTGGTTCGGGCGGCGGCGGCGGGGCAGCTAGTAACGTCACTAGTACGGTGACGGGCGATGTATCCACAATCGGCTCAGATAGCGCTGGTGTGATTGCGCAATCGCTGGGCGGCGGCGGTGGTAATGGCAGCATGAACATCTCGGGTGCAATATCAATCGACGGCGGAACCTCGGGTGCCGTGGCGGTTGGTCTGGGCGGTTCGGGCGGCAGCGGTGGCGCGGCCAGTTGGGTCCTCAGCTCCGTGACGGGCAACGTAACAACCAGCGGCGACTATAGCGCAGGCATACTTGCGCAATCGCTGGGCGGCGGCGGCGGCAACGGCGGCATGGACGTTGCGGGTTCCATCAGCGCCTCGAAGACTAGCGGAAGCCTGGCCGTTGGCATTGGCGGCTTTGGCGGCGGCGGCGGCGCTGCGGGCGAGGTTACCAGCAACGTGGGCACAAGCACCGTGAGTGACACAATCATCACCGTGGGTGACAACTCCAGCGCAATTGTTGCCCAGAGTCTGGGCGGCGGCGGTGGTGACGGCGGCTTGAACGTCACGGGTTCCGCCAACTTGGCGGCGGGCAGCGGCGGCGCCATCGGCATTGGCGTAGGCGGCTTCGGCGGCAGCGCCAGCAATGGCGCCGCGGTCACCGTGAACGCGAACGCCAATCTGGTCACGACCGGCACCGACTCCAATGGCATCCTCGCACAGTCGGTCGGCGGCAGTGGGGGCGATGGCGGTATGAACATCACTGGCGCTCTCAACATCGCAAAGGGCACGGGTGCGGTAGTCTCGCTCGGCGTCGGCGGCTTTGGCGGCGGCGGCGGAAATTCCAGCGACGTGACGGTGAACTTTAACGGCAGCATATCAGCTGCGCCGGCCTCCTATTCCTCGAACGGCTCGTCCAATGGCATACAGGCGCAGTCGATTGGCGGCGGCGGCGGCAACGGTGCAATCAACGTCAGCGGCGGCATCAGCCTCTCCACTAGCAGCAGCGGTAGCGGATACGGCTTGACCGTCGGCGTAGGCGGCTTCGGCGGCTCCGGTGGCGACGCCGGCAACGTCGCTGTCAACGTGACGGGTGATCAGTTTGTCAGCGGCTGGGGGCAGAACGGCTCCGGCATCCTCGCGCAATCGATTGGCGGTGGCGGCGGCAATGGTGGATTGAATGTGAGCGGCGGCATCTCTTCCAGCTCGCAGATCCTGGTTGGTATCGGGGGATTTGGTGGCAGTGGTGGCGACGGTAAAAACGTCACCGTCGCATCGAGCGCAAACGCCTACGCCAATTCCACGGACACGACCTCGTCGTCAGCGGCAGGCATCTTCGCACAGTCGATTGGCGGCGGCGGCGGCAACGGCGGCCTGAATGTCTCCGGAAGTCTTGATATCAGCCAGGGTAATCTACCTTCATTTACGGTCGGTATTGGCGGCAGTGGGGGATCGGGCGGAGTCAGCGGCAATGTCTCCGTGACCGAGACCGGCAACGTCTGGGCCTCCGGAGACTGGGTCGACGGCATCAACGCGCAATCGATTGGCGGCGGTGGCGGCAACGGCGGGCTCAACGTCGCAAGTACCGTCACTGCGCAGTCGAGCGGCGGTAAGAGCGACCTGTCGGTAGTCGTGGGCGTCGGTGGAAGCGGCGGAACTGGGAATACGTCGGGCAATGTCGCGGTGAATGACTCCGGCATGGTGATCACCAACGGCGACAACGCGACGGGCATCTTTGCGCAATCCATTGCCGGCGGCGGCGGTGACGGCGCCCTGAACGTCACCGGAGTCATAACTAACAATGGCAACCCGGTTACATTGGCGGTTGGCGGCAGCGGCGGCATCGGCAGCGATGCTGGTTCAGTCGCCATTACTCGTGGTTCAGCCCAGGCCGCAGCCGGCCTGGTATTCACCAATGGCTCCAACTCGGACGCCATCGAGGCGTCTAGCGTGGGTGGCGGCGGTGGCAATGCCGGCGAGAGCTACAGCGGCAGCTTTACTACTGCCACTAAGGGAGTTTCGGCGGAAGTCCTGTTGGGTGGCTCTGGCGCGGATGCCGGTAGCGGCGGCGCAGTTACGGTTACGAACTACGGTGACATAGCCACGGCCGGTGATACCAGCGACGGTATCCTTGCGCAATCACTGGGTGGGGGCGGCGGCAACGCAAATACGACAGAACAGTACACCTGGGAAAACAAGTCAGGATCGGACAATGATACCGCTGCCCTCGCCTTCACGCTTGGCGGCGGTGCGGGAACTGCTGGCAATGGCGGCGCCGTTACGGTGGTGAATGTTGGCGATATCCATACGACCGGTGTTAGCTCTTTTGGCATAGAAGCCCAATCCATCGGTGGCGGTGGCGGCAATGCGGTAGACACGGAATCGAACACCTATAACGGTGGCGCCTCAGTTGAGCTGGACATTGGTCGGCAGGGCGGTACCGGCGGTACGGGCGGGAATGTCAGTCTTACGTCCAACGGCGACGTTGTTACGCAGGGCGATGGTTCCTACGGCCTCTTCGCACAGTCGGTTGGCGGTGGCGGCGGCTCCAGTTCATCTACCCAACTCAGCGTCGGCCTCACGGGTGATGATGCGCCTGGCAATATCGATTTCGTTATCGGCTTGCAAGGCGGGTCAGGTGCGTCTGGCGGCCAGGTGACCGTGAACGCCGCCGGAGGGGTGGCGACCTCGGGATCCAATGCAATTGGCATCCTTGCTCAGAGTATCGGAGGCGGAGGCGGTGACGGCGACGACGTATCAGAGGGGTGGTCGGGGTCATTACAGGGGCTGATAAGTCCCTCATCGGGAGGGATGAAGGCTCCCGGTGCGTCCTTTGCCCTCGGAGGCGCTGGCGGTACGGGGGGCATCGGAGGCGAGGTGGATGTCACCAGCAGCGCCGTCATACAGACCACAGGCGACGATGCAATCGGTATTATGGCTCAATCGATTGGCGGCGGCGGCGGCGACGGCGGCACCGCCGAAACGGGTGGCCTTGGGATACAAGGGTTCAGTCAGACCGTGTCCATGGGCGGCGCGGGCGGTACGGGCATGACGGGCGGCATCGTCAATGTGACGAACAGTGGGGACATTTCCACCGCAGGTTCCACGTCTTATGGGATTCTGGCGCAGAGTCTCGGTGGCGGTGGCGGCGATGGAGGAAGCGCGGACAACTTTACGGCCGGTTTCGGCGCGAAAAACTCTGGTTTCGTATTCGCAGTCACAATTGGCGGCAATGGCGGAACCGGTGGGACCGGTGGGAACGTGACGGTCACCAATGCCGGTTCGGTGTGGACGAGCGGAGACAGCTCAGCCGGCATCTTTGCCCAATCCGTGGGCGGCGGCGGCGGTGATGCCTCCGAGGTGATGGACGCGGTTTCAGCCGGTCAAGCGGGAGAAAGCAGTATTGCCGTTGGCCTCGGTGGGACGGGCGGTACCGGCGCCAGTGCCGGCAACGTGCAGGTCCAGAACGATGCAACTGGCACGATTTATACTCAGGGCGCGAACGCCGACGGCATACTGGCCCTGAGTGTCGGCGGCGGCGGCGGCACAGGCAGCACCGTAATCAACGTCACCGCCTCACTGGGGGCGGCAACGAATTCGGTCGACTCTGGTTCGCTGGGTCTCAGCTTGGGCGGCAACGGTGGTACCGGCGGTATCGGCGGCAATATCACCGTAATCAACAACGGCCTAATCGTCACCACGGGTGCGGATTCCCATGGTATCGCGGCGGTCTCTGTGGGCGGCGGCGGCGGCAACGGCGGGGTGGCCCTCGCCGGCGATCTCATCGTGCCCTCCACTAATCTGAGCGGCAACTTTACGCTTGCAGTGGGCGGCAGCGGCGGCTCTGGAAACACGGGTGGCAACGTCAGCGTAACCAATAACGGAGTAATCCAAACTTCTGGCAGTCACTCCGACGGTATCTTTGCGGAAAGCGTTGGCGGAGGCGGCGGCAACGGCGCCCAAAATGTCAGCATGAACAACAATGTGCTCAGCGCACCGGTATTGCAGCCATTGTCCGCGAGCCTCTCTCTGGGTGGAGCAGGCGGCAGCGGCGGCAATGGCGGCAACGTGACGGTCAACAACACCGGTAACATCCTGACGACCGGCGATAACTCGTATGGCATATTCGCCCAGTCAGTAAGCGGCGGCGGAGGCACGGCTACTTACAACATAACGGCTCCGGCCTGGATGGGCTCCAGCTTTAGTCTCAGTACCGTAGTCGCCGGCGCCTCCGGAACCGCCGGGACGGTCCAGATCAATAACACTGGAAACATCGAAGTGACCGGGACCAACAGCCATGCCATGCTGGGGCAGTCGGTGAACGGCGGCGGCGGAGACATCAATACATACCTCGACTTCAGCAACCAGGCGGCTAACCTAGGGACAAGCCTTGAGCCGCCAGCTCTGCCAAGCCCCCCGGAATCTTATCTGGACAACCTGATTTCAGTCGGTACAAGTTTCGAGCAGAACGTGGGTGCAAAGGCCCTTAACGCCGTAACCGGCGGAAACTACGCCACCACCGGGCAGGCATCCTTTGCATCGTTATTGCAGGCCATTGGCGGAGGAGGCGGCAACGTCGATTCGACCGCGGTCCTGGATACGGGAGGCGGCACGAATCTGCAAGCCACGATGGGCGCCATCCAGACGGACAGCAGCAACGGCGGCGACATCACCGACAGCCACACCGGCTCGATCGGGACTGCCGGCGACAACTCTGCCGGGCAGATCGTGCAGTCAATCGGCGGTGGCGGCGGCATGCTCGTCTCCGAAGTCGATAGGGTAACGTCTCTGATTGCCAATACGGGAACCTCTTCCGATTTGGCGACAGCTCCCATTATCCTCGGCGGCAATCATGCGACCAACAGTAACGGCGGCAATGTGAACCTACAGCAAACCGGAGACGCGACCACCGCCGGCTCTAACTCCATCGGTCTGTTGGTGCAGTCGATCGGTGGTGGCGGCGGCGCGGTGAGCCTTGGCGGGTATGACAGCGTGAAGGCCGTGCTGGGCGGATCCAATGGCACCACCGGCAACGGCGGAGCGATTGTCCTCACCAACACCGGCACGATCACAACAACAGGCACGGGCGCCGACGGTGTCTTGCTGCAATCGATAGGCGGCGGCGGCGGCGCCGTTTTCACCGGCCTCAGCCCCAGCCAGGTGTCGGTGACGACCAGTTCCGCCAATAGCGGCAACAGCGGCAACATCACCTTTACGCAGAACGGTGATGTCAATGTCTCCGGCAGCAATGCAATCGGCATCGTCGCCCAGAGCATTGGCGGCGGGGGCGGCATCGTTGACAATGTCTTCATGGGCTCCGCGGGGGGCTCCGGCACGTCGGGCAACGTGAACCTGACGGTCAACGGAAATGTATTTGCCCTTGGCACCAACGGGATAGGCATCCTCGCCCAATCCAGTGCTGCCAATGGCCAAGGCAACGTCTACGTCAACCTTGCGGCCGGTAACTCCATCGCAGTCGGCACTAACGGCATTGGGGTGAAGATCTCCGGGAGCGCCGGCGAGGTCACAAACAATGGCTCGATCTTCGGCGCCGACGGACTGAACACATGGACGATCGTGTCCAGCGGCAATACCTACGTGGATAACTACGGCTCCATAACCGGTCAGATCAACCTTGGCACGGGCAACAATATTCTCAACAACCATACTGGCGCGGTATTCACGGCTGGTCCTCAGCTCCTTCTCGGAGGTCCAAATAGCGTCTTCACCAATGACGGCGTTCTGTTGATTGGCGGCAGCAATCATACGCAGCAGACCTTTCTCGACGGCAGCTTTGTGCAGACGACCAATGGCATCACCTGCGCCAAACTGGACTTCGGCCCCAACACGATCGACCAACTCTACATGTCCGGTAGCGCAAACCTTGCAGGCCAACTCGATCTGGCAGCGCTCAATCCGCAGTTGATCAAGGCTGGGCATTACTCGCTGCCTGTCTTCATGGCGTTCAAAGGTGTGACCGACAATGGTTTGGTGATGAACGCGCCGAACTCGATCATCGCTAAATTTGGGCTCAATTTTCCGGACAATAACACGGTGTCAGTCGACTACTTCGTCAATTTTGTAGTCAAGGGGTTGAGCCCCAACCTGCGGGCGCTTGGCCACTACTTCGACCGCATTCAAGCCGTGGGCAGTTCTCCGCAAATGGCGGGAATCGTAACTGATCTGTTTGATACAGCAACCTTGCCGGCCTACACAAGCATACTGCAGCAACTCACGCCGGACTTCTATGGCGAATTGCAATCGGGTCTCATCTTCAACAACGAGCGATTCGCAAAGCTCTTGACCGAGGGTGGACAGGCGCAGTTCGTCGGCAAACACGCTACGTTATGGCTCGACTATGGTTTCCAGAATCTGCAACACAACGGCTACGGAGACTATATGTCAGTGAGCCAGGTCGGACAACGCGAGGGCTTTGGCTTCCAGTCGCGGCTCGGAAAGCGCTGGACACTCGGACTGGGTGAGTCTTGGGAGGCTGATTCCGCGGCTGGTAGCGGTAGTCTCTGGTCTGCCAGCGGCTCCACCACGCATGTCGGCGCTATGGTCGCGCGCGCCTTTGGCAACTCGGACGTCTCTGGCACAGTGTCCTGGGGATGGAACAGCATGGCTTCCAGTCGAAGCGGCGAACTGACGGTTCCATTCACCGCAACCATGACCCGCGGACTTGGCGTGTTCGGGTCAACGGCACGCATCTCGCATTCGTTTGTGCAACGCCAGCGTCCCAACGAAGGCCAGTCGCCGAGCGGAAAACATGGTAAGGCACAGACGGGATGGTATCTGAATCAGACAATCGATGTTGGATTGACAGACTTGCTCGCCCATCCGGCGACCGAGACCGTGGTTGGGACTCTGCCACTGGCGCTACAGAAATACAATGAGGCGCACTTCTGGCTCCACCCGACCGCAGAGACTGGCCACCTCTACAATTTGTCGAACGGATGGCAGCTTCGTCCTTACATTATGCTGGCCGCCCGCCCTTACATGAATGGGAATAACACTTATGCGCGAGCCACGTTCATTGGTGCCCCTGAGGCCGCCCGTCCGATGGCCGTGCCGATCGATCTCGGCTCCATGATTGAGAGCGGCGGAGGGTTGAAAGTCTCTATTCGCTCAGCAACCTTCGGCGCCGAGTACGGCAAAACCTTCGCCAGCCACTACAACTTGGACACCTTCAACTTGTCCCTGAGGATACCCTTATAGTATTTTGCCGCTCTCTACGATGTTTTTGAGATACTCCAGGCCGCTAGATGTTTCCTCTGGTGGCATCGCCGCCTCCCATTCAACTTAGCTAAACAGAAACTCTTTGGTTCGCAGATCTTTTATCGTGTCGCGTAGCTTGACTGCTTTCTCGAACTCGAACTTCTTGGCGGCCTCGCGCATGTCGGATTCCAGTTTTTCAATGTAGCTTTCGAGCTCGGCCTGTGTGGCGAACTCGGGAATGCCTTCGGCCTCGTCGGTGAGGTCGATATAGTCGGCCTTCATGATTCCGGCCAGACCCATCTCCAGCGGGCGAACGATGGACATGGGCGTAATGCCATTCTCCACGTTGAAGGCCTCCTGCTTCTCGCGGCGCCGGTCGGTCTCGTCGATAGCGCGCCGCATGGAGTCGGTCATCTTGTCGGCATAGAGGATGGCGCGTCCCTCAACGTGGCGCGCGGCCCGGCCGATGGTCTGGATGAGCGATCCCTGCGAGCGGAGGAAGCCCTCCTTGTCGGCGTCGAGAATGGCAACCAGCGAGACTTCGGGCAGGTCGAGTCCTTCGCGGAGCAGGTTGATTCCGATTAATACGTCGAACTCTCCCTTACGCAGGTCGCGGAGTAGTTTTATTCGCTCGATTGTCTCTATCTCGGAGTGCATGTAGCGGCAACGCACACCTACCTCGGCGTAGTAGCTGGCCAGGTCCTCTGCCATTCTTTTTGTCAGTGTAGTTACCAGGACGCGTTGGCCAAGCTGCGCGCGCGAGCGAATTTCCGCCAATAAATCGTCGATCTGCCCTTTGACGGGGCGGACCTCAACCTGCGGATCGACAAGTCCAGTCGGACGAATGATCTGCTCCACCACAACGCCGGAGGATTTGGTGAGTTCGTAGGGGCCGGGCGTGGCGGAGACGTAGATAATCTGCCCGGTGCGGCTCTCGAACTCCTCGAACTTCAGCGGGCGATTGTCCATTGCGGAGGGAAGGCGGAAGCCGTAATCGACCAGGTTCTGCTTGCGTGAACGGTCGCCGTGCCACATGCCGTGAAGCTGCGGAATGGTGACGTGCGACTCGTCGATAAAGAGCAGGAAGTCGCGCGGGAAGTAGTCGATCAGAGTAGGTGGCGGCTCACCCGGCTGCCGGCCGGAAAAGTGGCGGGAGTAGTTTTCGATGCCGTGGCAATAACCGACGGCCTTAATCATCTCCAGGTCATATCGGGTCCTCTGGTGAATTCTTTGCGACTCCACTAAACGGCCTTGCTGTTCCAGCTCTTTTTCCCAGACCTCAAGTTCCGCAATAATAGAATCCGTGGCGGCGCGCTTGCGTTCCGGTTGCAC
>Ga0187851_10002482_pt1 | contig 16263 bp, 16 predicted proteins | sample June2016WEW_6_10_FD_132997 | JGI IMG/M metagenome (GOLD analysis project Ga0187851, IMG submission 132997) | Peatland microbial communities from SPRUCE experiment site at the Marcell Experimental Forest, Minnesota, USA - June2016WEW_6_10 | ecosystem: Environmental > Terrestrial > Soil >...
CGCCTGCGCGAGGCCGTGAGCGAGCTGATTAAATTGAGCGAGGACAAGGACATCGGGCAGGAACTGGTCGAGTGCAACCGCCGGCTGGCCGAGTTGCGCGACGAGGTGAAGGCGTTTCTCGAACAAAGCGCGGCTGACCATGTTTACTGGGTGGAACGCAGTGGCAAGCTGCACCGGAACCTCGCGCTCAATGCCGCGCCGGTGGACGTGGCGGACTTTCTGCGCCGCCGGCTGTTCGAAAGCGACACGAGCATAATCATGACCAGCGCCACGTTGGCGGTGAAGGCCATGGTCGAGGGTCGAGAGACGAAAGACGAGGGCCGGAAAAGGCCCTCGCCCCTCGCCCTTCGCCCGTCGACGTCGCCACTGAACTACTTTTCAAAACGCATCGGAGCCGAAACGGCGACCCTTTTACAGGTCGGCACGCCGTTTGACTACGAGCGGCAGATGCGGATTTTTGTCGCCCAAAAAATGCCCGACCCGCGCGAAGCCGGTTACGCCGAGGCGCTCGAACATTGGATCGGGCATTTCGTAAAACAGACCCATGGCAAGGCGTTCGTGCTGTTCACCAGTTACAAGCTCATGCAGGAGGTCAGCGAACGCATGCAGCCGTTCTTCGACCAGCTGGGCGTCGCGTGCCTGGTGCAGGGTACAGGCACACCCCGCTCGACCATGCTGGAGAAATTCAAGGACGACGTGGACTCGGTGCTGTTCGGCACGGACAGTTTCTGGCAGGGCGTGGACGTGCCCGGCGAGGCGTTGAGCAACGTCATCATCACCCGCCTGCCGTTCGCCGTGCCCGACCATCCGCTCATCGAGGCGCGCCTCGAGGCGATAGAAGCGCGCGGCGGCAACGCGTTCGGTGAATTTTCGTTGCCGGAGGCGATCCTGAAATTCCGCCAGGGCGTTGGCCGGTTGATCCGCACCAAAACCGACACCGGCATCATCGTAATTCTGGACAACCGGGTTCTGACGAAGCAATACGGGCAGGCCTTTCTCGACGCGCTGCCCAAGTGCCCGGTAGAGATTATTTAAAGGACTATTTCGAAGCAGGCAATAGCAACTGAAACGGAGTAGCACTATTTGTATTAATTGGACTTGTGCCAATTGGATTGAAAAACGGATCGTATCGCACTTTTTCTTTAAAATTACCGTTGCTGTCACCGCCTCGGTCAATTTCTGTCAGTACGCCGTTTTGATAAATTTCGCGTGTGATCGCATACTTTGAGCCGTTCGGTCTGATTTCCATTTCTTGGATGATCCTATTCTTGTATGTGGAAAAAACATCCGGGATGCCGTTGAAATCGGTGTCTTCTTGTAATGTGTCATTTTCATCATCAGAAAACGTCCACCACGAATCAGGTTTCCCATCGAAATTATTATCATATTCCGAACGCACGGCGCGACCATGTTCATAATACGTCCAATGATCCCATTTCCCGTCGAGATTTCGATCTTCAAGGAATTCGACCAGATGTCCATCGCGATAAACCCATTCTTCATTAGGTTTACCATGAGAATAACGGTAGTGCGTTTTTGTCCCGAGCCCGTTCACCCACTGATAGAAAAGACAAAGGATGACTCCAAGGATTACTCCAATAACAGTGCCGAACAGCATCCGGTTTGATTTAGGCGGCTTTTCCGAAACGGGTTCCGGAGAAGACGAAGCAACGGCTTCGGTCTCGACTTGCTTGATTTCCACAGGTGATGCCTGTGCGTTCAGCAATGCGACGGCCGCCCCAGCGTCTGAAGCTGCGACCGACAAGCGTACACCACTCGCAGCGGTCAAATTGGGATACATTCCGCTGCAATCGTCGGCGCCCACCCAGCACTCAATGCCATGCGCTTCAAGATTCGACGCTGCCAGTTGAGCGGCTTCATGGTTGATGAAAGTGTGAATGACCGCGTTTTTGACTTCGTTGTAAGAACCAGCGTCAGTTGGTGTGGGTTCAGGTGGAAAAGTTGCGAGCGGTTGGCCGTCAATCGCGCACGCGGAAGCTTCATTCGGATATTCTTTCCCACAATATGGGCATTTTTTCATTCAGGGTTGTTTTACGCTTGAAAAATCTCGTGTCGAGAAGAAAGCGGCAATAGCAGTTACCAGAAGTTAGCGACAGGTGCGCCTCCCTGCGCCTTTTCAGCCAGCGGAAATCATTTGAATCGTCACGCAGTTGAAACCATAACGTCACTTGTAAAAATGAGGAACGGGATTAGGATGGCAATGTAGTTCAAGTTTAACCGGCGGGCGTTGGATACAAGTCGTAATTTGAATTTGTATGTCACTCAACGCCCGCTTTGCTTTTCTCCCCATCCTCGACACCCGCTTTTCCCGTCATTAAACTGGCGGGACATGACGCCCACCGAAAAACTTTCCGCTGAACTCCTTACGCCGCTCCCATGGCTTGCGGCAATTAATTGAACCGCCATGGATTTTCATGATGTGTTGAAAATGGCGGGCGGCATCGGTGTGCTGGTGCTGTTTATTCCCCTGGCGGTTGAAGTGCTCAAGAGCGGCGGCCACGGTCAGAGTTTTGCCACCTGGATCCTCTGGGCCACACTGGACACCATTTTGACCGCCAGCACCCTCCAGCAGCACGGAAACTTTCTCCTGCCGTTGGGCTTTGCCGTCGGCGGCTGGGTTTTGACCGGGCTGCTGCTGGTCAAGGGGCGTTTTGCCTGGGGGCGCCTGGACAGTGTGATTGCGCTGTTTGTGCTCGGCTGTCTGGCGGGTTGGAAACTGGGCGGGGCAAGAACCGCCATCGTCTCCGCCACGCTGGCCATCTGCCTGGCCGGCGTTCCCGGCCTGATGGAATTGTGGCGCCACCCGCAGCGTGCGGTCGGAAACGTCTGGGCGGGATTCGTGGTGGCCAATGGCTTCGCTTTTCTGGGAGGAACGGCCATGACTGTGGAAGAACGTTTTGCGCCCGCCCTGTTTGCGACGTTCGCGATGTTGATGTTCCTCGCCAGTCGCAAACGGACCATCCCCCAGGCCCGGTGCTGAATGGCCGGTCCCACCGCCGGCGCGGAACTTCAATGGTTTCTCGCGCAACGTTCCGGCTCAGGATTTCGGCGCGCCCGGCGGAGGCTCCTTTGACTGGAGGTCATGGACCCCTTTTTTCAAACATTCCGGGCACATGCCATGCGAGGTCCGCGTGGCGAATTTTGAATTGAAATAAGCTTCCATCGTAAGCCATTCACCGTCATCGCATACCTTGCGGCACCAGCCGCAGACGCGCAGGAATTCCTCCAGGTAGTGCAACCGCTTCAGCAGACGGCGGGTCGCCAAATGAACCCAGGTCCAGACCAGCACGATCACCACCGTCCGGAGCGCGGCCCGGCGCCAGTCGGGAGTAAAGGACTCTCCGAAAAGGGCGTGAGGAATGCGGACCAGTTCCGTTACCCAGCAAAGCACGATCAGCAATGAGAAGCCAAAGGCTTCCACCCAGAGGATGCTGTTTTCCCGGTCAGTAATTCGTTTCATGATTTTAACCTTGTTTATGGCCCCCCAGGCTGTCCAGAAAAGCCGCCTTCCCGATTCTCGACACCCGGTCCATCAACCATTAACCTGTCGGCGCATGACGCGCACGGAAAAACTGCTGGCTGAACTCGTTGGGCTGCCCAGCGTCAATCCCGCCTTCGTTCCGTCGGGCGGAACTTCGGCGCGGCCAGCCCGCCAGCCGCATCCGTTCACCGGGGAACAACGCGTCGCGGATTTTCTCGCCGCGGTCGCCGGGCGCGCCGGGCTGGAGGTGGAATTTCAAAAAGTCCTGCCCGGCCGGTCCAATCTCCTCGTGCACTTGCGGCCGCGAGGCCAGACTCGCCGGACCATCCTGCTGGCGCCGCATCTCGACACCGTCAGCGCCGGGGAGACGCAATTTATTCCCCGCCGGAAAAACGGCCGGCTGCATGGGCGTGGTGCGTGCGATACGAAAGGCTCCGTCGCCGCAATGCTGGCCGCGCTTTGCGAATTGGCCCGTACCAGGCAGCGTCCGAAGGAAACCGCCGTTGTCTTTGCCGGGCTGGTGGACGAGGAACATGCGCAAGCCGGTTCGCGGGCGCTGGCGGCCAGCCGATTCAAGGCGGATTTGGCCATCGTGGGCGAGCCGACGCGACTGCAAGTCGTCACCGCACACAAGGGCAGTTTGTGGCTGGAACTCGAAACACGCGGCAAGGCGGCGCACGGCGCGACGCCGCAGTTCGGCAAAAATGCCGTACACGAAATGGCGCGCATTGTGGAGGTTTTGGAAACGGATTACGCCGCGCGGTTGTGCCGGCGCCGGCATCCCCTGCTCGGGGCCGCGACGGTGAACGTCGGCACGATCTGCGGCGGTACGCAGCCGAATATTGTGCCGGATCGTTGCTCGATTACCGTGGACCGCCGCACGTTGCCCGGCGAAACCGACACCGGCGTGCAGCGTGAAATCACCGCCTGCCTCAGGGCAAACCAGCTGCGGGCGAACATTTCCAGCGCCAAACTGGCGCCGGCCCGGCCGTTGGAAACAAATCCAGGGCTGCCGCTGGTCCGGCAATTTCTGCGGAGCACCGGCCAGACGCGCCCCGTGGGCGTCGATTTCTTCTGCGACGCGGCGGTGTTGTCGGCGGGTGGCATTCCCAGCGTGGTTTTCGGCCCCGGTGACATTGCCCAGGCGCACACGGCGGACGAGTGGATTTCGCTGGCGTCGCTGGAGCGCGGAAAGCATCTGCTGTTGAGCTTCCTGAAATCGCTTCCCTGAAATGCCCGGCTCCCGTATTTTCCCACGCCCATGCCCGTAGAAACCAAACATCACATCGCTTTTTTCCGGCAAAGCAGCTGGCTGATGATGACTAATGTTGGCAGTGGCGCCATGATGTACGCGGTTCACCTGCTGAATAAAAAAATCCCGCCGGAGCAGTACGGCATCTTCGGCGTGCTGCTGGCGGTGGCGATGTTCGTGCCGAGCATGCCGTTGCAAATGGTGATGGCGCAGCAGACGGCGCAGGCGCTGGCGACGGACCGGAGGCGCGAGCTGGCGGGCATGATCCGGCTGGCGTGGCTGGGGACGCTTGGCCTGTTTTTGCTGCTGGGAATCGGCACGTTCATCTGGCAGCAGGACATTCTTGCCGGCTGGCAGATCACGAACCCGGCGGATTTGTGGATCACGCTGTTCGTGGTGCTGTTTTCCTTCTGGCTGCCGATGTTTTGGGGTGTGCTGCAGGGACAACAGAATTTCCTCTGGTTCGGCTGGTCGAACATTCTCAATGGCGCAGGGCGGCTGGGGGCGGCGGCGTTCCTGGTGCTGGTGCTGGGCGCCTATGCGGGAGGCATGATGTTGGGCGTGTGCCTGGGACTGGCCTTGGGCGTCGGCGTGGCGGTCTGGCAAACGCGGTCGCTCTGGCTGCTGTGCGCGCAGCCGTTCGACTGGCGCGGTTTGCTGAAACAAATCACCCCGTTGATGCTGGGGTTCGGTGCGGTCCAGTTTTTGTTCACGGCGGACATGATGTTCGTCAAGGCGTATTTTCCCGGCGATGACGCAGCATTTTATCTGAGCGCGGGGACGTTGTCGCGCGGCCTGATGTGGCTGGTGGTGCCGCTGGCGACGGTGATGTTTCCGAAAATCGTGCACAGCGTGGCGCGGTCGGAAAAAAGCAACCTGCTGGGCGTGGTGTTGCTCGGCACGGCCATTCTGGCGGCCGGCGGCGCGGTGGGCCTGACGATTTTGGGACCTTGGATCGTCAAACTGGCTTACTCGAAAGCATATGTTTCGGTCGCCGCGGCGGTGCTGCCCTGGTACGCATGGGCCATGGTGCCGCTGTCATTGGCCTATGCCCTGGTCAACCATCTGCTGGCCCGGGAGCAATTCCGGATCGTGCCGGTGCTGTTGCTGCTGGCCGCGGCTTACGGTGTCGCGCTGACTCAATTTCACGACAGCCTGATCATGGTGCTGAAGACGCTCGGGGCCTTCAACCTGTTGCTGCTGGGGGCGTCCGCCTGGTTCACGCTCCAACGTCCGAAGTCCAGGGTTTAAAGTCCCGGTTCGCGCGGCTGGTCCGCCTCGGACTTCGGGTTTTGGACCGGGGATACCGGCAATGGCTGCGGCGCGCGAAGCTTTTTGTAGATCCAACCTTCCAACGGACGGAGCGGACGAAGCCAGGTATAGAACGGGGAGTAAATCAACCGGACGCGCACCACCGAGAGAAACATGGTCAACGACGTGCGGCCCAGCACGACTTTTGAGCCCATTTTGTCCGTCCATTCGGTCGGCACTTCCAGAATGCGGAAGCCCGCGCGTTTCAGGGCCACCAGGAGGTTGATGTCGAACGCCATGTCGGCAATGCGCAGGTAAGGATGGATTTTTCCGACGGCTTCGCGCTTCATCACCTTCGCGCCACATTGCGTGTCCGAAATGTTCAGCCAGAACAAACCCTGTACAATCACGTGAAACGCGCGGCTGGCGAATCGCCGTTGCCCGGTCTGCGACTGGTGGATGACCGCGCCGGGCCGCCAGCGCGAGCCAATGACGCAGTCCGCCTGACCGGTGTGTGCGACCAGCTCATGAAACGCGACCGGCGGGGTCGCGCCGTCGGCGTCCGTATAGCCAATCAAATCGCCGTATGGGGCCAGTTTGAGTCCCTCGATGAGCGCGCCGCCTTTGCCGATGGGTTCGGGAAAATTCAAGTAGCTGACGCTGGAGAATTCTTTCGCGACCGCTTGCACGACGCCGAGCGTGTTGTCCGTGCAGCCATTGAGCACGACGACGATCTGGAATTTCCCGTGGTACTGTTCCTGGAAAAAGCGGGCGTAGTCGCGCAACACCGGTTCGATGCGGTGTTCCTCGTTATGAGCAGGAATCAAGAGCAACAGGCTGGGATCAGGCACGCGCACTAAGTAGCAAAGAATTTTAAAATTGCAACGCCCCACACACCTTTCACTTGCGGCCGCCATCATAAATGGTTATTCAAATCGCATGGATTCCCGCGAAGCCCTAATCGCGTTGAACCTCATCGAACATGTCGGCCCCGTGCGGGCCCGGTCGTTGCTCGAACATTTCGGTGAGGCCCCCAAAATCCTCACCGCTTCAAAGGCCGCCCTGCTCCGCGTTCGCAACGTCGGTGACGAAACCGCCGAAGCCATCGTCCATTGGGAGAAGTCCGTTGATCTGGCGGGTGAATTGAAACGCCTTTCGGAGTCCGGCTGCCGCGCGTTGATTCAGAGCGACGAGGAATATCCTGAGCTGCTCCGGCAGATTTACGATCCGCCGATCACGCTTTACATCAAAGGCGCGCTGACGGCGAAGGACAAAAATGCCGTGGCCATGGTCGGCTCGCGAATGACCACGCATTATGGCCTCGAAGCGGCGCGCAAACTGGCGTATCAGCTCGCCTATGTGGGCGTGACGGTCGTGAGCGGCGGCGCGCGCGGGATTGACACGGCGGCGCACCAGGGCGCACTGGCGGCGCGGGGCCGCACTGTCGTGGTGCTGGGCACGGGCATCAATGTCGTGTTTCCGCCGGAGAACCGGGAATTGTTTGAACGGGCGGCGGCGAACGGCGCGGTCGTCACCCAGTTCCCGTTCAATCGCAACGGTGACCGGCAAAGCTTCGCCATCCGCAACCGGATCATCGCCGGCCTGACGCTCGGCACCGTGGTCGTGGAGGCGGACCTGCACAGTGGCGCGCTCATCACGTCGAATTTTGCGACGGAATACGGCCGGCAGGTGTTCGCGGTGCCGGGACGGGTGGATTCGCCGCGCAGCAAGGGTTGCCACGACCTGATTAAAAAAGGCGCCAAGTTGTGCGAAGGCGCCGAGGATGTCTTGAGCGAGTTCGAATATTTGTTTCCCGGCAGCAATCGCCCGCCGTCTCCCGGCGAGACCGGCATTTTGCCCGCCCTGGAACTTTCCGAAAATGAGCAGCTCGTTTACGATTCCCTGAGCCGGGAGGAATCGGCCATCGACGAGGTCATCCGGCGGAGCGGCTTGCCGAGTTCGGCGGTTTCGGTGGCGTTGTTGGGCCTGGAGATGAAGCGGGCGGTCAAACAACTGCCCGGAAAACTGTTTGTGCGAAACACGTAATTCACAAACCAGGGCTTGCACAAAGGCAGCCAACCGACTAGAACCCGCGGCAGACCAGCGCAATTATGGCGAACTACAAAATCATTGGCGGCGACCTGAAACAGTACGGTCCGATTACGGACTAAGACGTGCGCAAATGGATTGCCGAGGGCCGGTTGAACTCACAATCGCTCGTGCAGGTGTTTGGCGACATTGAGTGGAAACAGTTGTCCACGTTTCCGGAGTTTGCGGAGGCGCTGGCCGGCAAACCCACGACCTTGAGCGCGCCGCCGCCGGTGGAATTTCCAACCAATGTGCAGGAACACGATTACGCGCTCGACATCGGCGGTTGCATCAACCGCGGCTGGGAGCTGGTCAAAGGGAACTTTTGGCCCAGTGTCGGCATCACCGTTCTGATCATGGTGATTATCACGGCCATCAACCAGATCTTCGGCCTGTTCACCCGCCCGGCCATAGATGCCATGGTCTCGGAACACACCGTGACCACGTCCGGCATCATCATTATTGTCCTGGTCACGATTGTCAGTGGCCCGATCTACACCGTTTTTATCGCCGGGTTGTTTAAATATTATCTCAAGCTGATTCGTGGTGAAAGCGCCGGCATCGCCGACGCGTTTTCTGGCTTCGGCCCTTCCACGGGTCAATTGATTCTGCTCAGCCTGGTGATGAACATTTTGACGCTGATCGGCTATGTTTGCTGTCTGATTCCCGGGATTTATCTGGCGGTGGCCTGGATTTTTTCCATTCCCCTGGTCATCGACCGGCAGATGGGTTTTTGGGAGGCCATGGAATTGAGTCGCAAAATGGTCAACAAACATTGGTTCCTGGTGTTTGCCTTTCTGCTCGTGTACGGCTTGTTGAGCGTGTCCGGGATCATTGCCTGTTGCATCGGGATTTTTGTGACCCTGCCCATCGGTATCGCTGCGCTGATGTATGCGTATGAAACCATCTTTTCCCCGCCGCAAGGTGGTTAGCCGTACCACGGCCCGGAACGCCGCCTGGCTTAATCAGGCCGCCACGCCGGGACTGGGCTCGCTCCTGGCCGGACGGTGGATTGCGGGGATTGGACAATTGCTTTTGGCGGTGGCCGGTTTTGTATTCGTGGTGGTGTGGTTTGGTGATGAGATGATTCAGCTTTACGGACAAATCGACGGTGACGTGCAGCCGCATCCGGTCGGGTGGCTTGGCGAAATCGGGGCGGTTTTGTTCGGTGCCGCGTGGCTGTGGGCGCTGGTCACGAGCCTCAGCCTCATGGCCCGGGGCGAATCGGAAGAACCCGCCGTGCCGCAAACGGTTCCACCGCCGCTGGCAAACCCGCCCGCCGAACCGCCGAAACTTTCGTCATGACCACCAGGAGTAGAAAGGTCTGTTATGTATAAAATCATTGGAGTCGACGGTCAGCCCTATGGCCCTGTCAATGCCGAACAAATCCGGCAGTGGATCGCCGAGCACCGGGTCAACGCCCAAACCCTCGTTTGGACCGAAGGCGCCCCGGACTGGAAAGCGCTGGGATCCATTCCGGAGCTGGCATCCGGATTGAAAACGGTTCCGCCGACCATTGCGCCATCCCCTGCCCTCGCCGCGCGCGCGTCCAACCGGATCCCGGCCGGCATTTGCGGGATATTGTTGGGCGGCTTCGGCGTTCATAAGTTCATCCTGGGTTACACCGGCGCGGGCCTGGTCATGCTGCTGGTCACCCTGCTTTCCTGTTTTATCCTCGGGCCGCTCATGCACCTCATTGGCCTGATCGAAGGCATCATTTATCTCTGCAAGTCTGACGAGGAGTTTGTGCGCGTTTACGTGGACCGGCGCAAGGAATGGTTTTAAGCCATGAAAAAACTCGGCGCTGCTCAAATCAAATCCGCGCTGGCCGCCGTGCCCGGTTGGACCCGGGCCGGCGCAACGATTTCGCGGACGTACCAGTTCAAGGATTTCCCCGCCGCCATTCAATTCGTGAAGGCCGTCGCCACCATTGCCGAACGGGCGTGGCACCATCCGGACATTGACATTCGCTGGAACAAGGTCGTACTCACGCTCACGACCCACGACGCGGGCGGCCTGACGGAAAAGGATTTTGTGCTGGCCCGGAAATTTGACCGGCTGCCGGTCGTAAAGGGTTAAAACACCGTCGGCACGCCTTCCTCCAGCATGCGGACCCGGGGGGTGAGCCCTTCCTTTTCGGCGATTTGCCGGAGCCAGCGCGGTGGTTCGTCCAGCGCCTCGAACGACAATTTGAACGTGCCGTAGTGCATCGGCACCAGCCATCGCGCCCGCAGGTCCCGGAACGCCTTCACCGCTTCATCCGGGCCCATGTGCACGCGCCGGAACGATTCCGGATGATAGGCGCCGATCGGCAGCAATGCGATTTCCGGCGCAAGCTTCTGCCCGATTTGTTTGAAGCCGTCAAAATAGGCGCTGTCGCCGGCGTGATAAATTTTCCGGCCTTGATGTTCCAGAACAAATCCGCCGTAGCCGCGATGCTGGTCGGACAGGGTGCGCGCCCCCCAGTGCTGGCTCGGTGTGAACGTGACCTTCCAGTCCCGGTGCGAAAAGCTTTCCCACCAGACCAATTCGATGACGCGGGAAAAACCCAGGTCGAACGCCAGATCACCGACGCCCCACGGCATGAGACCGATTTTCGGGTGTGGCAGTCGCCGCAGGGTCGGCTTGTGAAAATGATCAAAGTGCGCATGGGTCAGCAGCACCAGGTCGATCGGCGGCAGGTCGTTGATTTTCAGGCCGGAACGTTTGATGCGCTTGAGCAGGAACAGCCAGTTCGCAAAGTTCGGGTCAATCAACACGTTCAGGTCGGTGAACTGGATCAGGAACGACGCGTGGCCGATCCAGGTGATGGCCACCTGGCCGCGCGACAATTTGGGAAAAACCGGGCGGCGCGCATGGCCGGTGCGCGGCGTCAGCAGGGCCTTCCAGACCAGTTCCCGGAAAAATGTGCGCGGATTGAAATGCTTCGACGGCGTCAAATCCTTGAAGGAGCGCGGCAACCGCCGCCGTGGCAACGCGGGACGTTGCGAAAATGGTTTCGTCATACGACGGCCGCATTTTACCCCCGCCGCCCGGCGAATGAAATGGAAAATCCGCTAAGCGTCAGTTTGTGATTTAGGTGGGGAGAGCGTCCTCGCGAGCCGTCGTCGCCATGCTGGGACGCGCCAAGACCGGTTCGTCAGTAGCTTCGCCCCACCGCCGGAAAAATCCGCGACTTTCCCGCCCTGCGGGATTAAATTCCCCGCGTGAAGAACTTGGTGAAACAACTCGACACGTTCCTGCGCCAAACGCCAAAACTCGGCCGGGGTGTTTACCTCGCCAAAACCGCCGTCGTCCTCGGCGACGTGACCCTCGGCGCGTATGCCAGCGTGTGGTACGGCGCGGTATTACGCGGCGACATCAACCGCATCGTCGTCGGCCATCACTCGAACATCCAGGACAACGCCGTGCTGCACCTCGCGGATGATTTTCCGTGTATCGTGGGAAACTGGGTGACCGTCGGCCACAGCGCGATTGTTCATGCCTGCACGGTTGGCGACGAAGTGCTCGTGGGCATGGGCGCGGTGATTCTGGATGGCGCGGTCATTGGAAAACAATCCATCATTGGCGCGAAGGCGCTGGTAACGCAGGGAATGAAAATCCCGTCCGGTTCACTCGTCCTCGGCGCGCCGGCGAAGGTGGTCCGCAAACTGACGAAGAAAGAACGCGCCGGACTGAAATGGTGGGCGGAAAAATACGTGGACAACGGGGCGTACTGCCTGAAGAGCAAAATCAATGTGGGCGCGCCGCAGTCGAGTTGATTTAACACGAACGTGCGCAGACGCAGGACTAAATCCCAAAGGGATTCTATCGTTCAGCCCGTGGTTGGCCGCATCGGCGGCCTACCCTCGGTAAACGAATCAAACAAATCGAAACCCCAACGGGGTTTTATCAATTGTGCGGCGCACGGCTGCAACCCTTTCAGGGTAAAATAGGATTTGGACGCGAACCCAAGGTAGCTCCTTCGTCGCAACCTTGGGCTGATGGATGGAATCCCGTAGGGATTCTACCTCCGCAGCATCCCCGGCAAACCGCCGCCCATCTTGCCCATCATTTTCTGGAGCTTGCCCATTTTCTTCATCATCTGCTGCATCTGGCCGAACTTGTTCAGCATCGTATTGATTTCCGCCACGCTCACGCCGCTGCCCTTGGCGATGCGGATCCGGCGCTTGGCGTTCAGGATTTGCGGGCTGCGCCGTTCCTGCAGCGTCATCGCGCAAATCATGCCTTCCATGCGCTTGAATTCCTTTTCCTGTTTCGACAGGTCCCCCTGTTGTTTCAACATCTCCGCGCCGCCCGGCAGCATCCCGACGACGCTTTCGAGCGAGCCGAGCTTCTTCATCTGGCGCAATTGTTCCAGGAAATCCTCCAGCGTGAACAGGCCTTTGCGCATCTTTTCTTCCATGCGCTTGGCGTCTTCCGCATTCACCGCCTCGGCGGCCTTCTCCACCAGACTGACGACGTCCCCCATGCCGAGAATCCGTGACGCCATCCGCTCGGGATGAAACGGCTCGAATTCGTCCAGCTTTTCACCCGTGCCGGCGAACTTGATGGGTTTGCCGGTGACGGCCTTCAGACTCAACGCCGCGCCGCCACGCGCGTCGCCGTCGAGCTTGGTCAGAATGGAACCGGTGATTTGCAGCGCCTGATAGAAATGCGTGGCGACGTTCACGGCTTCCTGGCCGGTGGCGGCGTCGAGCACGAGCAGGATTTCCTGCGGTTTCACGAGGTCGCGCAACCGGACCAGTTCCTGCACCAGCGGCTCGTCAATCTGCAACCGGCCGGCAGTGTCAAAAATCAAAATGTTGCGGCTGTCGGCCTTTGCGAAATCGAGCGCTTCCCGGGCGATTTTCAGAACGTCGGTTTCGCCGCGCTTCAGGAAAACTGGTATTTCAATCTGTTTGCCGAGGGTGTCCAGCTGGTCCATGGCTGCCGGACGATACACGTCCGCGGCAACGAGCAACGGCTGGCGTCCCTGCTTTTGGAGCAGTCGCGCGAGTTTGCCGCTGGAGGTGGTTTTGCCCGAACCGTGCAGACCGACCATCAGGATGCAGGTCGGATTGGCGCTGAGATTCAACGCCGCGTTTTGCGAGCCGAGCAGGTCCACGAGTTCATCTTGGATGATTTTGATGATTTGCTGGCCGGGCTGGATGCTCTGGACGACCTCCGCGCCAACGGCCTTGGTCTTGACACGCTCGATGAAGTCGCGCGCGACCTTGAAATTCACGTCGGCTTCCAGCAGCGCCATGCGGACTTCACGCAGGGATTCGGCTACGTTGGCCTCGGAAATTTTTCCGAGCCCGCGCAGGTTGCGGAAGGCGTTCTGGAGCTTGCCGCTGAGCGAATCGAACATCGCATCAAGCTAACAAGCGCGGGCGAATTGACAAGCGCGCGGCGGCATGGCTTACTATGCGGCCCACGCACTGATAGGGTGGCCGCACGGCCCTATCTTTATGGTCGGTAGGTTACCCAAGTGGCCAACGGGGGCAGACTGTAAATCTGCTGGCTTACGCCTTCGATGGTTCGAATCCATCACCTACCACCAGCCTTCGCTCGGAGCGCAACGGAGAGCGAAGGCTGTCGCGCCAAAACGAAGTGAAGGCGGACCAAAACGCAAGGTCACTGTCGCAGGCGCTCCGAGCTACGGCTCGGCAAGCCAGCCTTCCACGTCGGGGAGCGCAGCGGAGAGCGAAGGCTGTCGCGCCGAAACGAAGTGAAGGCGGACCGAAACGCGAGGTCACTGTCGTCGGTGCTCCGCGCTACGGCTCGGCAGGCCAGCCTTGCACGGCGGAGCGCAGCGAAAAGCGAAGGCGGTCGCGCCGAAACGAAGTGAAGGCGGAGCGGAAAGCGACATTGCTATCACAATCACTTCGGGCTTCGGCCGGGCAAGCCGGCCTTCCGGTGCTGGTTCCGAGAGCACGGTTTTTATGTTAAAGATCCTTGGCCGCAAGGCCGCCCTGGCTGCGGATTTTGCCGAGAGATACGGGTTGTCTCTCATCTATGTGTATTTTGCCTGGCTCGAACTTCACCTGCTCTGGCTCCTCTGGTTCTATTCGTCCGGCGCCGTTTTTGTTTTCATAGCCCGTCACGCCGTGTCGTTCCTGCTGAACTTCTTTATCGGCATCCTGTTGCTGCTGGGACGCCGTGCCGCCGTGCCGCCCCAAAACCTCAAAGACGTCCTGGTGCCTTTGGCGGCGTCCTTCTTCAATCTTACGTACAACGGTATCCACTGGTTTCCCACATCGGTTCAAAAAAATCTTTGTCCGCCAGATTTACAAGTACCTTTCGCGGTTACCGGCTTGCTCCTCGGCGTCATCGGGTCGTTGGTGGCCCTTTGGGCCATCCTGTATCTCGGGCGTTCCTTTGGCGTTTTTGTCGTGGTGCGAACAGTGATTTTTGGCGGGCCTTACCGGTGGGTGCGCCATCCGATGTACCTGGGTTACATATGCATGCTGGCCGGCCTGGCCCTGGCAAATTATTCGGTGGCTTACTTCAGTCTGGTCCCGATCCATATGGTTTTGTTGCTTTACCGGGCGCGCCTGGAGGAATCGCGGCTTTCCGAATACAGCATGGAATATCGGGAATATCGGAAGCGCACCGGCTTCATTTTTCCAAGGTTCCGCCGGCCCGTGCGCAATTAGACGGGAATGGTGCGAGGAGGTGGCGGAAAACCGGCGGTTTTTCTCCCGTTTCAATCTATGATTGGATATTGCAGCTTGGGGCCAATCCCTGGTGGTTTCTCAGGCAAAGCCGGGTGGACATGCTAAAAAAGAAAGAGGCCGGATCACTCCGGCCTCCCAATGAGAACTAAGCGCTTAAATTAACGTTCGCAGCCGCGCTACTACGAACTTTTTGTCGGATGCGGCGCCGCAGTCGAACGCCTTGCTTCACACACGGTAACCTGCATTTGTGCATCAACGACGCAACCAATCTACCAGATGCCCCGTCCCCTACCAGTCACCAGTTCTGGTTACATACAGCTTCGGGGTTATGTCTTTCACGTACCCATTTTGTTTATATGGGATTTGGGGCCAATAACTTGCGAAGAAGCCGGTATTTATTTGGTTTCCGGCTCAAAACCAGCCTCAAAATTGCGGGAACCCTGTCAGTGACCCAGGAATTTGGTGACGGCTTCGGTCCGCGTCCGTACCTGCAATTTTTCGTAAATCCGGCGGATATAGGTGTGGACGGTTTCGTAGCTGATTTCGAGTTTGTCGGCAATTTCCTTGTACATCAGTCCCTGGCTCAGCAGATCGAGCACCTGTTGTTCGCGCTCGGATAGGTTGTCGCCGGACGGCGCCGTGGCCGTGGTCCTTTGGAACGATTGCACCACTTTGCGCGCGATATGCATCGTCATGGGCGAACCGCCGCGGTGGACTTCCTGAATGGCTTCCAGCAGCTCCTTGGTCGAGGTGCGCTTGAGCATGTAACCGCTGGCGCCGGCCGTCAGCGCGTTGAAAATATTTTCCGTGTCCTCGTAAACCGTGAGCATCATCACCTGGGTCTGGGGCAGGAGTTGCTTGAGCTGGCGCACGCATTCCACGCCGTTCATGCCGGGCAGGTTGATGTCCATCAACACGACGTCGGGGCGGACTTGCGGCAAATGCTTCAGCGCGTCCTCGGCACTGGCATAATCGCTGACGCAGTGGAAGCCTTCGGCGCGATTCAGCACCCGCGCCAGCGTGTCGCGCAGCTTGTCGTTGTCCTCGACGATGGAAACCGCAATGGGCATTTCAATTTTGTAATCTTGCTCGTAATCCTGATCTTGACCCCTGACCGCGGATTGCGATTGCGATTAAGATTAAGATTAAGATTGGAATTAAGAAAGATTTGATATGGGCACAACCAGTCGCACCATGGTTCCGCCTTTGGCCCCGCCGGAGACGGAAAATGTGCCGTGAATGTCTTCCATGCGCTTGCGCATGTTGCGAAGACCGTTTCGGGTCTGGGCCGTGGACGCGTCCGGTCTGGCCAGGCCACGTCCGTCATCTTCAATTTCCAGGGTAAATTGGCCGGGTTGCAGTCGTAATCGGATCCGGGCTTCGGTGGCCTGCGCGTGTTTGACGACATTGTTGACCGCCTCCTTGAAGGCGAGAAAAACGTTGTGGCGCACCTCCGGCGGGATGACGGCTGCCGGCAACTGGGGCGGCACCTCGGCGCGGTAACGCAG
>Ga0187851_10002487_pt1 | contig 16242 bp, 14 predicted proteins | sample June2016WEW_6_10_FD_132997 | JGI IMG/M metagenome (GOLD analysis project Ga0187851, IMG submission 132997) | Peatland microbial communities from SPRUCE experiment site at the Marcell Experimental Forest, Minnesota, USA - June2016WEW_6_10 | ecosystem: Environmental > Terrestrial > Soil >...
ACCTACACGTACACGTTCACGGCGACGATTCCGACCAGCGCCACCGGCACTTACAGTATCGGCATGGAAGGCCGCCGCAACGACACGGTGCTGGCCGGGACTTCGGCGGCGCAAACGATCGAATACGGCATGCAGAATGTCGTGTCCAGCTTCTCGGTGGATGGCAGCCCGGTGGTTCCGCGGCGGTCCATCGTCGCGCGCACCAATTGCAATCAGTGCCACCACAACCTCCAGTTGCACGGGGAAAACCGGAACCAGATCGAGATGTGCGTGCTGTGCCACAACCCGCTGGAAAACGATTCGGCCTACCGTCCGGCTGCGGACAACCCGCCCGAGAGCATAGACTTCGCGCTGATGATCCACCGCATCCATTCCGGACCGTCCCAGACGCGGAACTTCACCATTTGGGGCTACGGCAACTCGCAAAACAACTTCAACAACGTGCTCTACCCCGGCGATCTGACCAACTGCGCGCAGTGCCACCTGCCGGGTACGAACAACGTGCCGGCCAAAGCGGTCGCCATGATCAACGATACGCGCGGCTATATCAACCCGGTCTACCCGACCACGGGCGCCTGTCTGGGCTGCCACGCGTTAGTGAGTGACGCCTCGCACGCGCTGGCCAATACCACCGCGGAGGGCGAGAGCTGCGCGATTTGCCATGGCCCGAGCGGGGCCTTCGCGGTGGGGACGGTCCACTCCTCTGCCGTGCGCGCTGAGCCCGGCCGGCCGCGAGAGATTATGGTGGTCGAGCCGCAGCCGCGTCAAATTACGCCCTCCGCCGTGGTTCCGAATACGAGCCACCCCGGAGCAGCGAGCCGTGCCTTAGACTAGAACATCATGGGGGCCAGGCGATACGTGCATGGGCCGCGCCTGGCCCACTTGTGTTCCTGAGCCCTGGGGAGCGTTCATGAGCAGATTCCGAAGTGGCTGGATTCCGCCAATCGTTGCGGCATGTGTCATTGTGGCGACCGGCCCGGCGCGTGGACAGACCGCGGCCGGCGCGGAGGCAGCTAGGAAGGCGGCCGCCGCGCCGTCCGGGTACGCGGGAGCGGAAGCCTGCGCTGGATGTCACGAGGACATCAGCCAGGCTTTCGCCAGAAACCCGCATTTCAGTCTCGACAAGAACAAGCGCTGGGCCGGCAAGGCGTGCGAGGCCTGCCATGGCCCGGGCGCGAAACACGCCGATTCGACCTCGGCGGACGATATTGTCAATCCGCTGCGGCTGACCGCGTCGAAGGCCGATGCCATCTGCCTTTCCTGTCACCGCAACCAGCCGACGCAGGTCGGGCGGCTCGAGAGCGGGCACGCACGCAGCGCCATTGCCTGCACGTCGTGCCACGACATGCACAAGCCGGGCGCGGAAAGCTCGTTCGCCCGGCTCAAGCGCAACGACCGCATCACCCAACTCTGCAGCGGCTGCCACCGCGACATCGCGGCCGCGTTCCTCAAGCCGCATCATCACAAGGTGCCGGAGGGCGCCATGACCTGCACGTCATGCCACAATCCGCACGGCAGTTTCATGAGCCGCAACCTGCGCATGGCCAGCACCGGCGCGGAGCCGGGCTGCCTGAATTGTCACAGCGACAAGCGCGGGCCGTTCGTCTACGACCATGCGCCAGTGCGCAACGAACCGTGCACGACCTGCCATGAGCCGCACGGCTCGGTGAACCCGCGCATGCTGACGCGCCAGGAAGTGTACATCGTCTGCCTGGAATGCCACTCGAACCTGGGCGTTCCGGCGTCCAACAGCGGCACGCTCGGCAGCACGCCGCCGGCGTTCCACAACATGGCCGTGCCGCGCTACCGCAACTGCACCACGTGCCACGTAAAAGTACACGGTTCCAACGCCGACAGGGGGTTGCTGCGATGAAGCGACTGGCTCTGCTGCTGACATTGAGTGTGGCGCTCGCCTGCGCCCAGAATACGCCCGCGGATTCGACCAAGAAGACTGATCCCGCGGCGGCCCAGACCGAGAAGAAGGCCGACGCGCCGCCCGATTCGAGCGCCGGGCAGAACAAAGCGGCCCCGGCCGATGCCAAGGTGGATGCGAGCGCGGCCGCGCCGGTCGCCTCCGCGGCCGATGCGGCGGCGCCGGCCAAAGAAAAGACGTTCGAAGGCACCATCGATGTGGGCGCGCGCTGGGTCTCGCCGGTCAGCGGCGACCTGGACACCTACCGCAGCATCGTCAACCTGGCGTCGGGCCTGCGGCTCGTCAACCTGGACCTGAAATACGATCCTTCGGGCCCGGAGAAAAAACTCGCCGACAGCGTCCTGCTGCAACTGCACGACATCGGCGACCCCTACAACTCGGCGCGGCTGGACATGAAAAAGAATCGGATCTACGAGTTCCGGGGCAGCTATTCCAACATCGCGTACTACAACAATCTGCCCTCGTACGCCAACCCGACCATGGCGACCACGGCCGCGTTCCTCGACCAGCAGGCTTACGATACCCAGGTGCGTAACTTCTCGAACGAACTGGTTCTGTTCCCGGGCTACTGGTTCCAGCCCTACATCGCCTACGAGCGCAATACGCAGTTCGGCACGGGGATCAGCGACCTGGTGGAATCGACGCAGAACAACTACCCGCTGGTGAACCTGGTGCGCTGGGGCCAGAACACGTTCCGCGGCGGCGTGCGCATCGAACTGCACAAATTCCACGCCACGTTCGAGGAGGGCGCAACCTCATTCAAGGACGACGAGGGCCTGTACTCCAACGGTCCAAGCATCGGCGACCGGACGTCGCCCTACCTGGGCCAGACGCTTTCCCTGAACGACGCCTGGGAAGCCTACTACATCCGCGGCGACGGCAAATTCACCAAAGGCTTCGCAACCTACAGCCCGGCCTCCTGGGCCGACCTCTACGGACAGATCTACTACTCAGATCCGCGCACGTCGTCGAACTTGAACCAACTGGCGCAGGGCAACATTCCCGGCGTGCCGCCCGATCTCGCCTTCTACGCGACGGAGTTCGATCAGGTGTACGGCAGCGCCGACATGCCGCGGACTTCGGGCTCGCTATCGGGCGAGTTCCGTTTCTTCAACCGTATCCGCGTGCGCGAAATCTTCGACACGGACGAATTCCACAGCGATGGCACGGCCACGCTGGCGGAGCTGTTTTACGCCGCGTCGGGCATCGTCAACCCGCTCAATTCGACCGACGTGACGCGCTTTGAAGTGATTCAGAAAAGTGAGCAGACCGAGGCGCTGGTGGACCTCAGCAAGCGCTTGATGGTGCGCGCCGGATTCCGCTACGAGTGGGGCGATTCGCTGATGGGAGCGGGCCTGACCAGCCTGATCACTTCGCCTTACGAAACGGGCCAGCTCAAACGCTATGTCGGTCTGGCGGGGGTGCAGTTCCGTCCCACGCAGAAGCTGACGCTCAACGCCGACTACGAACAGTCCAACGGCGTGAAGACGTTCTACCGGACCGGACTGCAGGACTACCTGAAACTGCGCGCGCTGGCGCGCATCACGCTGCCGTGGAATCTCTATCTGAACCTGAGCGAGAACTACCTGAACAACAAGAATCCCGACCCCAGTTCGCAGGCTACGTTTCGTTCCGATGTCGAATCGGCCAGCCTGCAGTGGATGCCGGCCGGCTCCAAGCGCGTCAGCCTGATCGCCGATTACACCCATTCGGAGATCCGGTCCGACATCAGCTACCTGGTGCTGTTCCCATACTCGACCGATCTGTCGCTATACGTGGACAACGCCAACACGGGCTCGCTCATGGCCGAGTTCACGCTGCCCGGCAAAGGCGCGGTTGTGCCGAAGATCAGCTTTGGCGGATCGTTCGTCACCACCGCGGGGAGCCGGCCATCGAAGTACTATCAACCGCTGGCCAAGCTGTTGATCCCGATTACGCCGCGCGTGCATCTGTACGCGGAGTGGCAGTGGTACGAGCTGAACCAGCCATTTTATTTGTATGAAGGCTTCCGCGCCCACACGATTCTGTCGGGAGTCCGGTTCCTCATGTAATCCGTCCGCAAGCAGGCAACCAGCGCCATGATTTTCAAAATCTTCGTCGGATTCGCGGCTGCCGCCCTGGCGACGGCCGCGCCTTCTCTGTATGGGGACGCCGAGCGCGGCGCGGCCCTGTTTCAATCCAAGAACTGCGTCACCTGCCACAGCATCAACGGGCAGGGCGCGAAGACGGCGCCGGACCTGGGCAAGCGGGGCGCGGAGGAGTTCAGCCCGACCTCACTGGCGGCGATGCTATGGAACCACGCGCCGCGCATGTGGGGCGCGCTGTCCAAAGCGTCCACCAAAGTCGAACTGAGTGCCCAGGACAGCGCCGACCTGTTCGCCTATTTCTACGCCGCCCGCTACATGGACCCCGCGGGCGACGCGGGCCGCGGCAAGCGGCTGTTCGCGGCCAAGCGCTGCGCCGGCTGCCACGCCCTGGACGGCACCGATGCCGAAGGCGTCAAGTCCGGCCTGCAATGGGAGTCGCTGGCAAATCCGATCGAATTGTCGCGGCTGATGTGGAACCACGCCCCGGTGATGCGCGAGGCGATGGCGAAAAAGGGACTCGAGCCTCCGACGCTGACGGCTACGGAAATGAACGACATCCTCGTTTATCTCCGTTCGCAGCCGCAGGCCCGGGGCAACAAGCCGGTCTTCCAGCCGGCCTCGGCGGAGACCGGGGCAATGCTGTTCCAGATCAAAGGCTGCGCCGACTGCCACAAGGGCAAGCTCAGCCTGGACAAGCTTGCCAGCTTCGGCTCGGTGAGCGAAGTGGCCGCCGCCATGTGGAACCACGCCGGCGCGATGAAGCAGTCCAGCGAACTGCGTCCCGAGGAGATGAAGCGCCTCACCGGTTACGTCTGGTCGCTGCGCTTCGCCTCCGAAAGCGGCGACACGGCGCGCGGGGCCAAGGTGTTCGCAACCAAGGGCTGCGTCTCGTGCCACACCAACGGCCCCGGGCCGAAGATCGCGGGGTTGGTGCCCAACTCATACGAATTGATCGCCTCGCTGACCCAGCACGCCCCGCTTATGATACAGAAGATCGAGTCCTCCAAGAAGGCCTGGCCCACTTTGAAGGACGCCGAGATGCGGGATCTGCTGGCCTACCTGAGATCGGGCCAGTAAGCCGCCGCACGCGCTACTAGAGCCATGTCTCGCACATTCTCTGACAATCGCCGGCCATCCACCGTGGCGCAGGCACTCGTGCCTGCCGCGTCGACATTCGCGTCGACGCTCGGTCGACACGGTGCTCGGCCGGCGTTGTCAATTCTTACCTGAGACACTACACTAGAGTCTCACGCGCCCCGGCGTTGCCCGGCCGTTTGGCCCGCGGCCTTCAGTTTTTCAAGCACGTCCGCGCGCCGAGCGGCCCACGGGCCCGCGCCGCTTGGCCGCTCAGGCGCCGGCCGCTGCGTCGCCAACGACATCCACCGCGATCTCGGCCGGAATCTGCAGCGTGTTCTTCACCAGACATTTCTCGACGGAGAGCTTCACGCCGGCCTGATGCTCCGCGGCGTTCACGCCCGGCGTCTCCACCGTCACCGTGAACCGGGCCAGCCGCGGAGGCTTCTGCGCTTTCTGCGCCGTCACCTTGATCCGCAGCCCCGCCGCCGGCAGACCCTGTTTGTTCAGATACTCGGCGGCGTAATAGCCGGCGCAGGTTCCAACCGCGGCTAGCAGTAACTCCGGCGGGGTCATGCCTTCGTCAAAGCCGTTGTTAGAAGTCGGCTGATCGGAGTAAATCTTATGTCCGCGCGCTTCGGCCTCGAATTGCACGCCGCCCAGATACGTCACCGTGAGTTCCATGTGGTGTCCCTACTTCAGTGTGATGCACTCCGGCGCGCGCCGTGACGCGTCACCGCTCGCCGGCCCTGGCCGGCACCGCATCCCACCCGTGGGCCCGAACCGCGTCGTCGCTCCACTGCACTATCTCTCGCGCCCTTGACGCCGGGTCCTGCCTTCGCTGTAGGATGATTGAAACGCTTTGTCGGTAGGCGTCCGGGCTTCCCCTGCGGCCATGTCTCTATCCCATGTCGCACTAAAGAACCTCTTGCGCCGCAGGCACAGGACCGCCCTCACGCTGCGCGGCGGTGCCATGGGCATCGTCACCTCCGCCGTCCTCATGACCATGCGCGCCCCACTCAACGCGCCCGCGCGATTCGGCCCGGATCACTGGAGCGATCTCCGATGATGCTCGCCGCTTGGATCGCCGTTGCGCTGGCTGCGCTCATTCTGGCCGGTTGGTTCTACCAGCGGCTCGGCCTGCGTCGCGATGCGCGGCGGTTCCCTCCTCCCGGTCAGAGCTTCGACATCGGCGGCCGGCAGTTGCACTTGTATGCGCTGGGCTCGGGCAATCCGGCTGTGATTCTGGAGGCCGGCATCTCGGCCACGAGCCTCAACTGGCGTCACATCCAGCATGCCGTCTCGGGCTTCACGCGCGCCGTGGCGTATGATCGCGGCGGCCTCGGTTGGAGCGATCCCTGCCTCACTCCGCGCACGCCATCCGATATCGCCCGCGAGCTGCGCACCCTGCTCCGCGCCGCCGCCATCGAGCCGCCCTACGTGCTGGTCGGCCATTCCTTCGGTGCGCTCGTCGTGCGCCGTTACGCACTGTTGTATCCGGAGGAAGTGGCCGGGGTCGTGCTCGTGGACCCGTTGCAGCCCGGGGAGTGGGCTCCTCTCACGCCCAAGCAGCGGCGCATGCTGACCATCGGCCTGCGGCTCTGCCGGCGCGGCGCAATGCTCGCCCATATCGGTCTGGTGCGTCTGGCCGTGGCCTCGTTCAAGGCCGGCTCCTGCCTGCTGCCCGCGGCCCTCGACAAGACCGTCGGCGTCCGCGGCACAAGTGTCATGAACCGCCTCATCGGCGAGATCGCCAAAATGCCGCGCGAGGTCTGGCCCATCGTCACGGCCCACTGGAGCGATCCCAAATCCTTCCACGGCATCGCCGCCCACCTCGAAGCGCTGCCGGCCGGCGCCGGCGAGATGCTCGACGCCCCTCCGCTCCAGGCCGTGCCCGTCACCGTGCTCACCGCCGGGCGCAACGGGCCCGTCTCCATCGATTCAATCCGCGCGGTTTCAGAAGATGCGCGCCACATCGTCGCGCATGACAGCGGCCATTGGATCCACCTCGACCAGCCCGATCTCGTGATCGATGCCGTGCGCCAGGTCGTGGACCAGGCGCGTTTAGTGGACAGCCGCGCCTGAGCTGAGTGGACACCCCGTCCGCGCGTCGCGCCTCCTCAACTTCCAGTTCCTCCGCGCGCCCGGCCTCACCACTCCGGGATGCGCGACGCCGCTTCGGCGCACATCGTCTCCAGCAGCGCCCGGCGCTCCAGCGTCAGCTCCGGCTTATCCAGACCGCTCCCAAACTCCTCCACCGCCTCCGGCCAGCGCTCGCCCCGCAGCAGCACCAGGCCCAGCAGCAGGTGCGGCTCGGGCGAATCCGGCTGCAGGCGGATCGCTTCGTGGCACCACGTCTCTACCGCCCGCAGGTCCCGAAAGGCGAATGCCAGCCACGCCATCTCGAGCGCCGTGCGTCCGTCCTCGCGCCCGCGTGCGACCTCTTCTTCCAGGCTCCGGTAGGCCAGATCGAATCGCCCTTCGATCATCTGACGCGCGGCCTCGCCGCCCTCGACTCTGCTCCCCGCCGCGCTGAACTCGTCGTTCTCGCAGATCGCGCACACCGGCTCCGAATCCGGGCGCGGCAGCAGACACAGGCTACAGGTCTTCATGGTGTGTTCTCACTCACTCCGGCTGGCCTCTGCCTGCCAGTCTCCGAGATTCTTGTGCCGCCCGGCAACTCTTGCGATAGCATGTGAGTTTGTCATCGACATAAGAGGCTGCAACATGGATACCGCACTCGCGCTGCACCGCTTTCATTTCGCCTTCACGATCACCTTCCACTACCTGTTCGTGCAACTCACTTTGGGGCTCGGCTTTTTGATCTTCGTCCTGAAAACTCTGGCGCTGATCAAGAAGGACGAGCACTACAACGATTGCGCGCGCTTCTGGGCCCGCATCTTCGCCGTCAACTTCGCCCTCGGCGTCGTCACCGGCATCCCGATGGAGTTCCAGTTCGGCACCAACTGGTCGCGCTTCTCCCGCGACGCCGGCGCCGTCATCGGCCAGACCCTCGCCATGGAGGGCCTCTACACTTTCTTCCTCGAGAGCACCTTCCTCGGCTTCCTGCTCTATGGCGAGAAGATGCTCGGCCGCATCGGCCACTGGGGCGCCTCCGCCGCCGTCTGGATCGGCTCCTGGATGTCCGCTTATCTGATCGTCGCCACCGACGCCTGGATGCAGCGGCCGGTTGGATATCACCTGGACGCTTCCGGCAAAATCCTGCTCGACAGTTGGTGGATGCTGGTTTTCAATAACTGGGCCTTCTGGCAATGCACCCACGCCATCCTTGGCGGCATCGTCACCGCCAGCTTCGTCCTGGCCGGCATCGGGGCTTTCTATCTCAGCCTGAAAAAGGATCTGCCCTACGCCCGGACTTTCCTCCGCGTGGGCGTCATCGCCGGCCTGGCCAGTGCTGTTTTCGTCGCCTTCCCGAGCGGCGATCAGCAGGGCCGCCTCGTGGCGCGCCATCAACCCGTGGCTCTGTCCGCCATGGAGGGCCATTTCACCACCGGACCCTCTTCGCCCGTGGCCATCCTCGGCCAGCCCGACGTCGATCAACGCCGGCTCGACAATCCCTTCGTTCTCCCCGGCGCCTTGAGCTTCCTGGTCTACGGCAACTGGAGCCAGGCCGTCACCGGCCTCGCCGATTATCCCCGCTCCAGCTGGCCCGACAACATCCCCCTGCTCTTCTACAGCTTCCACATCATGGTCGGCCTGGGCACGCTCTTCATCCTGCTGATGGCCCTCTCCACGCTGCAGCTCTGGCGCGGCCGGCTCTTTGAAACCAAGCTGCTGCTGTGGGCGCTGATGCTCTTCATGCCGCTGCCCTATGTCGCCAACACGGCCGGCTGGATGACCGCTGAATTGGGACGCCAGCCCTGGCTGATCTATGGCCTGATGCGCACCGCTGCCGGGATTTCGCCCCACGTTTCCAGCGGCAACACCCTCTTCTCGCTGCTCGGCTTTATGGGCATTTACACCATTCTGTTCATGCTCGGCCTGTTCCTGATCTGGCGCATCCTCGACCAGGGTCCGCAATTCGTCGCCCCACCCCAGTCCGCGCCCGGAGCGGCGGACTGAGGCCGCTCTCCGGCCCGCGGGAATTCAACCAGGAGGCTAAATCATCGCCATGCTGCCCATCGTTTGGTTCTGCATCGTCGCCGTCATGGTTGCGATTTATTTCGTGCTGGACGGCTTTGACCTCGGCGCCGGCATCGTCCACCTCTGCGTCGCCCGCAACGAAGCCGAGCGCCGCATGGTGATCAGCTCCATCGGACCCGTCTGGGACGGCAACGAAGTCTGGCTGTTGGCCGGCGGCGGCGTGCTCTATTTCGCCTTCCCCGCCCTCTACGCCTCGTCCTTCAGCGGCTTCTATCTCCCGTTGATGATGGTGCTCTGGCTGCTCATCCTGCGCGGCGCCGCCATCGAGTTTCGCAACCACATCAAGAACGCGGTCTGGGTTCCCTTCTGGGATGTCGTCTTCTCCACGGCGAGCGCCCTGCTCGCCATCTTCTTCGGCGCGGCCCTGGGCAACGTCGTCCGCGGCGTTCCATTGGATGCCAACCACGAGTTCTTCCTGCCCCTGTGGACCAACTTCCAGCCCGGACGCAATGCCGGCGTTCTCGACTGGTACACCGTCCTGGTCGGCCTCTTCGCTTTCTTCACCCTCACCCTCCACGGCGCGCTGTGGATCAACCTGAAAACCGTCGGCGAGCTGCAGGCGCGCGCCCGCCGCGTGGCCCGTCTGGCCTGGTTCGCCGTCGCTGCCCTGACCGTCGTCGTCACCGCCCTGAGCTTCGCTCTGCAGCCCAGCCTCAGCCGCAGTTTCTCCTCAATGCCCGCCGGCTATGTTTTCCCCACCCTCGCTCTGATCGGCCTGGAGGGCATGTTGTTGTTCCTGATCCGCGCCGATGCGGCCAAAGCGTTCCTGGCCTCCTGCCTCTACATCGTCGGCATGCTGACCAGCGTCGTGTTCGGCGTTTTCCCCAATGTCCTGCCGGCCAACTCCGATCCGCAGCTCAGCCTGACCATTGCCAACGCCTCGGCGCCTGAATTCGGCCTGCGCGTCGGCTTGATGTGGTTCGTGCCCGGCATCCTGCTCGCCGCCGCGTACTTCATCTTTCTCTACCGCCGCTTCGCCGGCAAGGTCAGCCTGGAGGGTGGCGGCCATTAACTGCCCGCCGCGTAGACATCGTTACCAAGCCGCGATTGTCACCACGCCGAGATTGTTACCGAGTCGCGATGGTGTGACTGAGCCGCGACTTTGTTTCTGAGCCGCGACTGTCTGACGGAGCCGCGACTGAAAGGAGCGGTTCTTCGTGTTGTTTCTGAGCCACGACTGTGTTTCTGAGCCGCGACTGTCTGACGGAGCCGCGACTGTTAAGGAGCGGTTCCTTCGCCACTTGGATGATTCACATGGAAGTACTGACGCCGGATCGATGCATGCCGGGACCATGTTATGCTGTCCTTAAATGCCGGAGCGAAATATCCGCGCTTTCAATAACGATATAACAAGCCACGGCGGTTATGTGTATGCTACCGGCGAACGCTGGTCTTCGCGTGTCACAACCGAGCGTCAGACCGATGAGATCGTATCTCTCCTGGAACGCAATTTCCCTCCGTCAGTCAAGATCGCGGATCTGGGTTGCGGCGATGGTACCTTCACCCTTGAAATAGCCAGGAAATTTCGCCCCAGCCACATCTGGGGTATAGATCCCGCGGCCTTAGCTATTGAAGCGGCCCAGCGGCGCATCACTCCCGACTTGGAGTCATCTGTCTCTTTCGAAGTCGGGAGCATTTATGACGTAACGCCTAAGCAGGGCGAGACGGTTGCGGTGATCCGAGGCGTATTGCATCATCTGGACGATGTCCGCGCCGCGATTGCCCATCTCGCTACGCAATTCCAGGCTATTATTATTCTCGAACCTAATGGGTATAGCCCGATACTGAAAATCATCGAGAAGCTATCTCCCTACCATAGGGCTCATGACGAGAAGTCATATTGGCCTCCCGCCTTAAACCGATGGTTCGAAGCAAGTGGTTTCTCTGTATCCAGTCAGCTATGCTTTGGCCTGGTTCCGTGTTTCTGCCCTACGCCTGTAGCTAAGTTTCTGAAGATCGCAGAGCCCATCGTCGAAGCGGTGCCGTTCGTTAAGAACGTGAGTTGTGGGACCAACCTCATTCTCTATAAGCAGAAATGACTCCGGCCGGGATGCAGTGACTTGACTCGACCTGCGGTAGGAGTGGCTGGATACCTCCGTGGTCTGGCTTCAAGCCACGCCCCTGGCGGACTCGCGATGGGTGTGAATCCCGCGCAGGATGCAAGGTATGCGCCCTGCACTTCCTCGACAATGCGGCATAATGTCTGCATCCGCATCGTGAGTTTCCGACGCTCCGCAAAACTAAAGTGCGGGTGCGCTCGGGGACGGGTTGCGGTGCCGTGGGAGGAGCCCGGTACAATGAAGAACATGAGGATCTTGCGTCTGGCCCTGATCGCCGGTAGTGCGCTGCTGGTTGCCCTTGCACAGACACCCGCCCCCCACGCCGCCAAGCCGGCCCCTGCGAAGACGGACCATAAATCGGCCCTCGATAAGCCGACGATGGAGGCCTTCGTCCGCCACCTCTTGCTCTGGAATCCCCAGGTCCAGATCACCGTCGGCGACCCCCAGCCGGCGTCCATCCATGGCTTCAAGAAGGTCACCGTGACCGGCTCATATCAGAAGACCACGATCGACGAAGTTTTCTATGTCTCCGACGACGGCCGCAAGATCGTCCGCGGCGCCATCTACGACGTCGCCCTGAGTCCCTTCGACGAGCAGTTGAAGCTGCTGAAGACCGACCTCTCGCCTAGCCTCGGCACGCCCGGGGCCAAGGTCGTGATCGTGGTCTTCACCGACTTCCAATGCCCCCACTGCCGCGAAATGGCCAAGAGCCTGCGCGAGAATCTGCTGAAGACCTACCCCAGCGACGTCCGGCTGTACCTCAAGGAGTTCCCGCTCGAGTCCATCCACCCCTGGGCCAAAGCCGCGGCCATGGCCGGCCGCTGCGTCTACCGCCAGGACGCGCAGGCCTTCTGGGATTACCACGACTTCGTCTTCGACAACCAGGACTCCCTGACCGCGGACAACCTGAAGGCCAAGGTGCTCGAATGGGCCGCCAGCAAGAGCCTCGATACCATTCAGCTCGGCACCTGCATCGACACGCGCGCCACCGAAAAGGATATCGACCGCAACATGACGGAAGCCCGCGCGCTGGGCGTGAGTCAAACCCCCATGATCTACATCAACGGCCGCCCGCTCGCCGGCAACATCCCCTGGGAGACGCTGAAATTCTATATCGACGACGAGCTCGACTACGCCAAAAAGACCGGCGCGGAGGCCGAACAGTGCTGCCAGGTGAGCCTGCCGGGCGCGCCGGACGCCGCGGTCAAGAAGTAAACGCCTGCGCCCCGATGGGGAGTCTCTACGGCTTCAGCCAGGCGCTGCGCAGGCACAAGCCCGGAGAGGTCGTGAAATGGCGGCGCGGCGTCAGGAAATGGAAGGCAAGACCGCCCTCACCACGCGGCACTAATCGCATGTGCCGGCCAGCTTTTCGGGTGCACGCCGCGCCCCTCCGCCGCGTCTTAGAATAGATGGCAGTATGCGCGGCGGTGCAATGAGAGAGCTTTTCCTGTTGTTGGCTCTGGCGGGTTCGCTCAGTGCGGCCGAGCAAGCCGTGCTCGATAACGGACTGCGCCTCAACGCCGAACGGATCGAACGCCAGGACGGCCGCCTGATTCTGTACACCGCCGGTGGCGGCACCATTGAACTCGACGCGGCCCGCGTCGTCGCCATCGAACAGTTGCCTTCCGTCCCGGCCGTCCCGTCGCCCGAGTCCGCCGCGCCCGCCATTCCGCTGGTTCCCGCGCCGCCCGCGGTCGAACAGCGCTCCGTCCGCGAACTGGTCACCGACGCCGCCCTGCGCTACGGCCTGCCGCCGGCCTTCGTCCACAGCGTGGCCCAGGCCGAGTCGGACTATCAACCCTCCGCACTCTCGCCGAAAGGCGCCATCGGCGTGATGCAGCTGATGCCCGGCACCGCCCGCCAACTCGAAGCCGACCCTAAGGACCTCGCCCAGAACATCGATGCCGGCACGCGCCTGTTGCGCGAACTCCTGCTCAAGTACCAGGACACGGCCAACGGCGTGCGCCGGGCCCTTGCAGCTTACAACGCCGGCGCCGCCGCGGTGGATCGGTTCGGCGGCGTGCCGCCCTTCCCGGAGACCCAGAGCTACGTCGAGCGCGTCATCGAGCTGTATTGGAAAAACGTGCACGCCGCCGATTCCGCCTCGCACTGAGCGTCTCCGCTCCCTCCCACCCGCGTCCTTCTAGGCAAGCGGCTGAGAAAAGGTCTGATAGGACCGCTCCCTCTCGGTCGCGGTGAGGTCTTCGCGCTGTGGCGAGTTACAGAGGCCGCGAGGAAGGGATGCCGGATGGCTCGCGGCGGGAAGCGACTGGGCAAGATTACCCAGCCGGCCATGTTATTTCTTTTAGAATCAGATCGTTAGAGAACATGTTGGGCAAAATTGCCCAATTGCTTCGGCGCGAGCACTGAGAATTCCGAAGGCGAAGAACCGCAGGGAGAGTCTTGTGTTGTTTCGGAGCCGCGACTGAACGGAGCGGTGGCCCAAACGAGCAGTCGCGACGAGGACACAACCGAATACCGCTCCTTTCAGTCGCGGCTCCGTCACGCGGCGCGGCTCGGTAACGCAAGTCTCCGCGACAGCTCACTGGCTCAGCCGGCCGCCCGCAGCAGCACCTTGATGACGCCCTTTTCCTGCGCCCGGGCGAAAGCCACCGGCGCTGCGGCGAGCGGATACTCGGCCGAGATCATCTCGTTCAGGTGCAGCCGGCCGGTTTTAAGCAGCCGCAACGCCGGCTCGAAGCGCCCGCAGCGCGAGCCCACCAGCGTGATCTCGTTCACCACCACCGGCGCGGCATCCAGCGCCACCGCGCCGTGGACCGTCGATTTCATGACCACCGTCCCGCGCGGCCGCGTCAGCGCCACCGCCGCCGCCAGCCCGCCGGCCGAGCCCGTCGCTTCCACCGTGTAGTCGAATCGCGCCCGCGGCAGCCGCCCGCTGCGGTGCGTCTGGCAGCCCGCCGCCGCCGCGATGCGCAGCTTCTCCGCGTGCCGCCCGTACAGGTGCACCTCGGCCCCATAGCAGGCCAGCACCTGCGCCACCAGCAGCCCCAGCTTCCCGTCGCCCAGCACGGCCACCGGCGCGCCTTTGGGGATGCGGACCTGGTCCAGAATCTCGCATGCCGCCGCGATCGGCTCGGTGAACACGGCGTGCTCGTCCGGCACCGCGCGCGGCACGGCCCGCAGGTTCGCCTCGGGCAACGTCAGGTATTCGGCGAAAGCGCCCGGGTGCCGCACGATGCCCAGCACCGTGCGCCGCCCGCAGTGCCGCCCCAGCCCGCGCGCGCACCAGTCGCACGCGCCGCAGGCCAGGTTGATTTCGCCCACCACGCGCTGGCCGAGCAACGCCGAGCCCTCCGGCCCGACCACTTCGCCCACGAATTCATGGCCCGGCCGCCCGCGAAAACCGTAGTAGCCGCGCAGCAGCTCGATGTCGGTATTGCAGATGCCCGCGAGGATCAGCCGGATCAGCGCGAACCCCGGCTTGGGGCTGGGCCTGGGCGCCTGCCGGAGGCTCACGCGACCCTGTTCGATGTGTACGGAAAGCATAGGCGTCAAAGAGGTTCGTCCCCGCGCACGCGCCTTCGCCGGCGGTTCCGCGCGCTCCCTGCTGATAGAATGACAGGTTCGTGCCTGCTCAACTCAGTTGCATCGATGCCGCCTGCGGCGCCTCGTTCCCGATCGACGATGTGCTCTACGCCTGCCCGCGCTGCGGCGCTCTGCTGGCCGTGGAATACCCTGGCCTGCGCGTGGACCCCGCCGCGCTGAAACGCACGTGGCGCGAGCGCCGCATGTCGAACGCGCCGCTCGACCAGTCCGGCGTGTGGCGCTACCGCGAGCTGATCCCGTTCCTCGATTTCGACCGCCATGCCGTGGCCACGCTGCGCGAGGGCAATACGCCGCTGCTCGCCGCGCCGCGGGCCGCCCAATACGCCGGCCTGGACGCTCTGGTCTTCAAGCACCAGGGCTTCAACCCCACCGGCTCGTTCAAGGACAACGGGATGACCTGCGGCGCTTCGCAGGCGCTGCGGCTCGGACTGCGGCGCGTGGCCTGCGTCTCCACCGGCAATACTTCGGCCTCCATGGCCGCCTATGCCGCCGTCGCCGGGCTGACCGCCGTGATCTTCCTGCCGCACGGCAACATCAGTTTCGGCAAGCTGGCCCAGGCGCTCGAGTACGGCGCGCTGACCTTGCAGGTCGAGGCCAACTTCGACCAGATTCTGGCCCTGGTGCGCGTTTTGGCCGAAAAGACCGGCATTTATCTGTTGAACTCGATGAATCCATTTCGGCTGGAAGGGCAGAAGACGATCATGGTCGAGATGCTCGACCAGCGCGATTGGCGCGTGCCGGATTGGGTCGTCGTCCCGGGCGGCAACCTGGGCAATGTCTCGGCCTTCGGCAAGGGGTTGCGCGAACTGCTGGCGCTGGGCTTCATCGAACGTCTGCCCAAGCTGGCGGTGATTCAGGCCGTCGGCTCGGCGCCGCTGTACGATTACTTTCATGCAGCTTCCAAAGGTGAATTTCGGGCGGTCCAGAATCCCGAAACACTGGCCACGGCGATCCGCATCGGCGACCCGGTTTCGTGGCCCAAGGCGATGCACGAAATCACCGTCTCAGGCGGCACGGTGGAACGCGTGACGGAACAGGAAATCGCTGACGCCAAAGCGGTGATCGGGCGCTGCGGTATCGGTTGCGAACCCGCTTCGGCAGCCACCCTGGCCGGGCTGCGCAAGCTCGTCGCCGTCGGCACCGTGCAGCCGGGCGCGGACGTAGTCGCCGTCCTGACCGGCAATGTGCTGAAGGACCCGGACTACATCTACCGCTACCACACCGGGCAACTGCAAACGCCGTCAGGAGTTACGATTGAGCCGCGATTCGGGAATGCGCCCCGGGTGGTGCCCAACGATCCGGACCGGATCGCCGCCGTGCTCGCGGAAACGTCTGCTCCCGGCGCATGACGCCGCAC
>Ga0187851_10002489_pt1 | contig 16220 bp, 19 predicted proteins | sample June2016WEW_6_10_FD_132997 | JGI IMG/M metagenome (GOLD analysis project Ga0187851, IMG submission 132997) | Peatland microbial communities from SPRUCE experiment site at the Marcell Experimental Forest, Minnesota, USA - June2016WEW_6_10 | ecosystem: Environmental > Terrestrial > Soil >...
AGCCCGGCCGCGGCCCATTCTCATCTTGGCCAAGATGCGTTGCTTTGCGTTGATATCGAACTCCCGGAGCCATAAAGCCTTACGGAGGTCACTGACAGATGATCCCGACGGGAGACTTTAGAACTGGTTCTATAACACCCCACGCGAGTGTGATCCTCCCGGGTCTCTAGCGCCGGACGGTTTCCGTTCGGTTCTTCAGGACGCGGATAGTCGGGTATCGAAGAGCATGGCAGTACAGTAGGAGCGGCGGGTACGCTCGCCGGCCTATGCGCGAATCGGCGGGTAAGGGTTGCCATCCAGCGATTCCAATGCCCCCGAAGCGCCGCTCAAATCAGTGGCGGCCGGAACCGCACGGCGATAAGTCCGCGAAGCCCCGGCCGCCAGCAACGCTAAGCCCAAATTGTCTCTCCACAACTTCCCATCAGGCCGGCCGGCGAAGGGGCGTCGTGACCGCGTACTCCACGGACATGGGATTCGCCATGCGCTTCGAAGCGTCCAGAATCTCGAAGCTCACCATGTTGCCGCTGTCGTCGTAGTCCAGGATGACGCCGGGTTTGTCCTGATCGCTTTCCGCGATCGGCGCGTCGCTCAGCAGGACGCTGAGGACGTCCACTTCGGGGTCGTAGGCTACCTTCATTCGGCGCTTCCTCAGTCTTCCAGTATCACGTGCGCCATGCCCAGCTCCCGCGTATGCGTCAGAGACAGCGAGATGTTGCGCACGCCGAGCTTCTCCGCGAAGCGCGCCGCCACCCCGTGCAGGCGCAGAGTCGGCCTGCCGGAGCGCAGGTTAGCCACTTCGAAATCCTGCCACCTGACGCCCCGCCGCCAGCCCGTGCCGATGGCTTTCATGCCCGCTTCCTTGGCGGCGAAACGCGCGGCGTAGCGTTCGTACTTATTGGCCTTGCGCTCCACATACGCGATTTCCGCGGCGGTGTAGATGCGGTCGACGAAGCGGGCCCCGAAGCGCTCGATGGAGGCGCGGATGCGCGGCACTTCGGCCAGATCCACGCCCGTCCCCACAATCATTTCAGCTCCGCTCCCGAGCTGGTGATAGTCAACCGGCCGTGCTTCACGCCCTTGGTGCTGATGATCGTGTCGGCCACCTTTTGCACTTCGCCGGCCTGGCCCCGCACCACCAGAACCTCCAGGCAGTGATCGTGGTCCAGGTGCACGTGCAGAGTGGAGAGAATCGAACGATGGAAGTCGTGTTGCAGGGAGGTGAGTTTCTCGTTGAGCAGGCGGACATGGTGATCGTAGACCAGGGTGACCGTTCCCACCACCGGACTTTCCGGCGATTGCCAGGCCTTTTCCACCAGTTCGTCGCGGATGAGGTCGCGGAACGCCTCGGAGCGGTTCGTGTAGCCTCGCTGGGCGATCATGCTGTCGAATTTCTCGAGCAGCTCCGAGTCGATCGCCACGCCGATGCGGCTGAGTTGACCCATTCCCCGATGGTAACAGCAGCCGAGCGTCCGCGCGCGCCCCTGACCGCGCTCTTGAATCCCCTGCCGGATACTGGCCGCTACCCGGCCACTCCCTAGCGGGGCGCTCTCTTGGCCCGGGTCCGATAACACGCTGGCGAGCCGCGGCCGTCGGGGAGCGGTCGGAGTAACAGCCCCTATGCGGAACGGCGCACGGGCATCATTGGATAAATCGGCGCTGTTATGCCTTGGCCGCCGCAGCCATGCGCTTGCGGTGCTCGGCCCAGCGCTTCTTCTGCGCCTGGGCAATGCGCTTGCGTGCGGCCGCGCTCAAGACCCGCTTCGGAGCGGCGCTCTTCTCCGCCGCGGCTGCAGGCGCTGCAACAACCTTGCCCGCCAGTTGGGCCTGAATCTCCGCGATTCTTGCCTCGATCTTTTGTTTTTCGACCTGGTAACCCACCAAGGCCATCCGTAACGTCGTCAAATCTTCCAATTTCTTGCCTCTCGCCATAAGTTCACCACGCATACTATAACATAGTGGCTTGGGTTCTGTGTCAAGATAATGCCAGGACACCAGTCGGAGTCCCGCGAAGATGCGAATCCTAGTCCAGCGTGTAAGAGAGGCCCGGGTGACAGTAGGCGAAGACATCGTGGCTTCCTTGGGCAAGGGTTTGCTGGTGTTTCTAGGCATCGCCAGGACGGACTCCATTTCCGACGCCGATTACCTGCTCGAAAAACTGCTCGGCCTGCGGATATTTCCGGATGACGCCGGAAAGATGAATCGAAGTGTGAGCGAAGCCGGCGGAAGCCTGCTGATTGTCTCCCAGTTTACCTTGTACGGAGACTGCCGACGGGGCAGGCGCCCCAGCTTCGACAGGGCCGCGCCCCCGGAACAGGCCCTGACCCTCTACAATTACTTCGTGGAATCCGCGGCGGAGCGCGAGGTTCCCGTGCGGACCGGGGTCTTTCAGGCCCACATGCAGGTGACTCTGTCGAACGACGGCCCGGTTACCATCCTGATCGACTCGGGGGAGCGAAACCAAGGATGATCGAGACTTATGGATATGCGCGCGCCGGCCTGTTGGGGAATCCCAGCGACGGTTACTTTGGAAAGACGATTTCGTTCGCCTTGTCGAACTTTCGCGCCCGCGTTCTGCTCTATCCGAGCGGCCGCCTCGAGATACGGCCATCCAAGGCGGACCTGCCCATATTCGAGAACCTCGAAGATCTGTATCGAACCACCCGCTGGCGCGGCTATTATGGCGGGATTCGGATCATTCAGGCATTGATTGTGCGGTTGATGGATTACTGTCAGGCGCTCGGTATCGAGCTCGAGGACCGGAACTTCACCCTGGAATACGAATCGAATATTCCGCAGCGACTCGGCCTGGGAGGATCGAGCGCCATCGTAACAGCCGCGCTGCGCGCCCTGTGCCAGTACTTCGGGTTGGAAATCCCGCTGCCGATTCAGGCCAATCTCGTCCTCGAAACCGAGACGCGGGAGTTGGACGTGCCGGCCGGACTGCAGGACCGCGTGGCCCAGGCCTATCAAGGGTTAGTCTATATGGACTTTTCGCGTGACTTGATGGAGTCGCGCGGTTACGGCGAATACGAGCCCCTGGATCCCGGCCTCTTGCCCGCCATATACGTGGCTTACCGGACTTCCTTGAGCGAAGGCACGGAGGTGTTCCACAACCGTATCCGGGAGCGCTGGAACCGCGGCGAGCCCGAGGTTGTGGAGGCCATGCGAACCTGGGCCGGTTACGCCGAGCGCGGCAAGACGTGTCTGCTGGAGCGCGATTATGGCTCGCTCGGTGAACTCATCGACGCCAATTTCGATTTGCGCGCGCGCATCTATCGCATCGGACAGGGCAACATCGAGATGATCCACACCGCCCGGCGCGCCGGGGCTACCGCTAACTTCGCGGGGTCCGGCGGGGCCATCGTGGGAACTTATGCGGATGAAGCCATGTTCGGGCGGTTAGTGGAAGGGATGAAAGCCATCGGCGTAGCCGTAATCCAGCCGAAGATAGCCAGGTAACTAATTGTGGGGCAGGCGCTTTCGCCTGCCAATCCCGAGCGATGCCCGAGCTTCGCTCGGGTTGACAGGCGGAAGCGCCTGTCCCACATTACCCGGTCGTCTCCCTGATTGGCAGGCCGAGCCGCCTGTCCCACATGGCAATCAGAAATTCACGATGGAGGCGAAGCCCACCGGGTCCAGGCTCGCGCCGCCCACCAGCACGCCATCGATCTCGGTTTGCGCCATCAGCGACTTCACATTGTCGGGTTTGACGCTGCCGCCGTAAAGAATGCGTATGGCGTCGCCGGCCGCGCGGCCGAAGGCGGCCCGCACTTGCGCGCGGATCGCGCGATGCGCGTCGGCGGCCATGTCCGGGGTCGCGGTCTTGCCCGTTCCAATGGCCCACACCGGTTCGTAGGCGATCACGATTTTCGCGAACTGCTCGGGAGTCAGCCCCGCGATGCCTTTCTGAAACTGCTTGGTCAGGACGGCTTCGGTGGCGCCGCTCTCGCGCTCCTCCAGGCGCTCGCCCACGCACACGATAGGCGTCAGGCCGAACTCCAGGGCCGCCTGCGTGCGTTTCAGTACCGTCTCATCGGTCTCGCCGAAATACTGGCGCCGCTCGCTGTGGCCCACGATGGCGTGCGCCACGCCCACAGCCTTCAGCATAGGTCCGGATATTTCGCCGGTGAAGGCGCCATCCTTGGCCCAGGCCACGTTCTGCGAGCCCACCGAAATGCGCGTGCCCTTGGCGGCTTCAACGGCCGCGGCGAGGTTCGTGAAAGGGGGACAAATCACGATCTCGCAATGCTCGGATTTTTCGACCAGAGGCCGAAACTTCTCGAAGAAAGCAGTGGTTTCCGCGGGCGTCTTGTACATCTTCCAATTGCCCGACATGACAGGTTTTCTCATATGATTTCCTTTAGAAAGCTTACGCCGCGATCGATGGACGCGCCGAAATTGGCGGCCACCGTCCGGCCTATATCGGAAAGCGAGGCCCGCAGCCCCAGATTCACGCCGCGGCGGGCGTGGGGCCCGAAGACCAGTAGCGGCGCGTACTCGCGGGTGTGATCGGTACCGGGAACGGTAGGGTCGCAGCCGTGATCGGCGGTGAGAATCGCCAGGTCTCCGGGGCCCATCGCAGTCTCGAAACCCGGCAGCCAGCCGTCGAACCGTTCGAGCGCGGCGCCGTAACCCTCCGCGTCGTTGCGGTGCCCGTATTGCTGGTCGAAATCCACCAGGTTCACGAAAATCAACCCGGCGGGAACGGCCGCCATGACCTCCAGCGTCTTGGCCATTCCGTCGTCGTTGTTCTTGGTCTTGATGGAGCCGGCCAGGCCGCGCCCCAGAAAGACGTCGAAGATCTTACCCACCCCTTGCACGAAGACGCCGCGCTGGGCCAGCCGGTCGAGAAGCATGTCCGGCGGCGGCGCGATTGCGTAGTCGTGGCGGTTGGCGGTGCGCGTGAATGCGCCCGGCCGCCCCACAAAGGGCCTGGCGATCACCCGGCCAACTTCGTGAGGACCGCGCAGGATGGCGCGTGCGATTTCGCAGATGCGGTACAACTCCGCAATCGGGATGACCTCTTCATGCGCCGCGATCTGAAACACGCTGTCGGCCGACGTATATACGATCGGCCAGCCGGTGCGCATGTGCTCGGGACCCAGATCCTCGATAATCTCCGTTCCCGATGCGGCCTTGTTGCCCAGCGTGCGCCGCCCGATGCGCCGCTCGAACGCTTCCATAACATCGGGCGGGAAACCGTGGGGATAAAGAGGGAAGGGCCGGTCGAGAAGAATTCCGGCCATTTCCCAATGTCCCGTAGTGGTGTCCTTGCCGGGCGAAGCCAGCGCGCAGCGGCCGTAACATCCCTCGGGCCGCGCGGCGGGCGGAATGCCGGCCAGCGGCTTGATATTGCCCAGGCCCAGGCGGGCAAGGTTCGGCAACGCCAGCCCGCGCCGGCGAGCGATGTTACCCAGCGTGTCGGCGCCCGGAGGGTCCAGATACTCCGCGGCGTCCGGCATGGCGCCAATTCCCACGCTGTCGAGGACAATCCAGATGACCCGTTGAAACACTCAACTTGAGGGTAGCATGGCGGCCCGAGGCGCCCTGTCTCCTGGCCGCCTTTGAGGGACGGGCCGCCGATGTGGGGCCGGGATTTCATCCTGCCGCCGGCTTTCCAGCCGGCTTTCTTCGCGCTGTAGGAAGACGCCGGGCAAAAGCCCGGCGGCAGGCTTAAAGCCTGACCCCACTCTCATGCGTCAATAGCGGAAGAGTCTCAGATGTACGATCTTGGGACCGTCGGCGGGGAAGCGGTAACCCTCGCCGGAATCATTCTTGATGGCCTTGTTGGGGGCGTCGTAGTTCATCATGATGTCGTCGCCATTCAGGCGGCGGCCGGGCGTCCAGACGCCGTTGACATAGACGCCTTCCTCAAGCGCGCCGATGGCGGCGGTGGAAGGTCCGGAAGCGGTGACCGAAAAGCCGAGCTGCACGCCGTTGCCGATGATCATGAAATCGTCGGGCCCGGTCTGAATCGCCATAGCGTAGGTCTGTGGGGCGCCGCCACGGCCTCCCGCACCGGCCGCGGGCGCAGCCGGAGGCGCGGCTCCGCGACGGCCCCCGCCCGCCTTGAAGTCCAGCGAATAGGCGCCCATTTTCAGGGATTGCGTGGGATTGGCATCGTTCAGCACAGCCACGTCGATGGTCCCCTTGGCCTGCCCTTCCAGAATCAGCGGGGCCGCTTGGGACAAGGCATCGTAGGCCTTGGCGTAGGGCGTGCCGGCGTCTGCGCCGCGCTCGATGCCGAAGGGCGAAATGCCCATGGCCCCGTGCTTGCCGATGGCGAAGAAGGCATTGGCGCCGTTGCTGCTGGTTTCGGGAATCCACAGCGGGTTGCCGGAGCGGTGGTACCAGCCGCACCAGTCGGCGAAGTTCGGCAGGTAGATGTCGGGGCCGATGACATCGATCCCCGGCGCGCCTTGCTGCCACACGTTGAGCTGAATGGGCAGCGCCCCGCCGGCCGAATACCCGCCAATCTTTTCGCCCAGATCGACGTTGATATACATCGGGATGGGGTACTCGGCCTTCCCCGCCTTGGCCACCTTATCCACGTAAAGGGCGTAGTGCCAGGCCATGAAGATCTCGTTGGTCATGGGATCCTTGCCGAACACTTCCTCCCACGTGCCGGAGGTTTTGGCGCCCGCCGCTTCCCAATACTTGCGAAACTCGGGAACCAGGGCATCCTTGTTCCTGGCCATGTAATCGAGGAGTTGCCGGGGAACCGGGCCGGCGAATGCGGCCTTCGCCGGGGGAACCCAGTCATGCGTCCCGCCGGGGCAGCCCACTTCGTTCTCCACCTGCATCATGATGACCGTGTGCGCTTCCCCATCCACCTCGCGGATGTGGCGCATCAGCGCGGCGTAGGCGTGGGCGTCGGCCTTCCAGTTGGCCTCATAGAACACCGACATGTAGGCGATGTTGACGCCGTTCTCCGCCAGGAACAGGGGATACTGCTTGGGGTCGCGCTTGACCCACAGCGGCGGGTAGCTGGACATGCCGTTTTTCCAGCTTCCGAACCACAGGAAGATCAGACGCTGGTTGTGCTTGCGGGCCTCGCGGATCATGCCATCGACCAGCGCAAAATCGAACCGGTCCGGCTCCGGCTCGACCAGCTCCCAACTTACCGCCGCCAGCACGGTATTGATGTTGGCGGCCGCCAGTTTGGGCCAGTAAGGCGCGAGGTAATCGAGGTTGGAGGAAGCCGAGTTAGTCAGCTCTCCGGCGAGCATCAGGAACGGCCGGCCGTCCACGATCAACTGGGTGACTCCGCCGCGTTTCTCCAGATGCGGAATGGATGGGCTGGCGGGCTGAGCGGCCGCCACAGCCGCGCCGAGCAGCGCCACGGCGCAAGGTGCGAGATGTCTGAGTTTCATGTGCCTCCAGGCGGGTTAACCGCCGCAACGGGCAGGCTTGGCGCCTGCCCCACTGACGTTTGGGGCCTGCCCTGGAACAACATGGCGATTGCGCCGGCCGCTCCCTGACGGTCGCGGCTCGTCAAAACCCTGGCGAGCCGCGACCGTCAGGGAGCGGTCGGAATGATCGTTTCATAACAGGCCCTATGGTTTCAAGGTGATCATCACGACGCCGTGCGATGCAACCGGCGCCGAAAACTGTGCGGCCAGCGTGCCGAGGTCCTGGTGCTCCCACAGGTCGCGGCCGTTCATAGCCGCATCGCCGGCCAGGCCAAGCTGCTCCCAGGTGACGTTGATGGTCTGCTGAGCCGCCGCGCGGTTGAGCAGAAGAACGGCCAGGCCGCCGCCCGCGAGCGGCTTCACGAACACGTCCTGATCGTTCTCGTGGCGGACGCGCTTGCCCTGTTTGCCGAGCGCGTCTTGATCCACCGCGATCACTTCTTTGTTGGTAAGAATGTCGTGCGTCGCGGGCTTCATGGCGGCGATGTCGTTGCCCGCGATCAACGGCGCGGCCATGATGCACCACAGGCTGAAGTGGGAGCGATACTCGGTGTCGCTCATGCCGCCGTTGCCCACTTCGAGCATGTCCGGATCGTTCCAGTGGCCCGGCCCGGCGTAATCCGCGAGGTCCACCTGCATGTCCGCGATGGTCACGGCGCCGGCGCCGTTCCCGCGCATCTTGCCTTCCCAGATGTCTTTGATGTCCGTGGTGGTGCGCCACAGATGGCCCACGTTGGCGGCCCACGTCCAGGGTTTGGAATTGCCCCACTCGCACAGGCTGAACACGATCGGCCGGCCCGAAAGTTCGAGCGCGTCGTGCATCAGCGTGTAAGACTCCTTGGTGGTCTGCCCGTCTGTGCTACACCAATCGTATTTCAGGTAATCGACTCCCCATTTGGCATAGGTGCGCGCGTCCTGGAACTCGTATCCGCGGCTGCCCGGCCGGCCACCGCAGGTTTTTCTTCCAGCGTCCGAATAGATGCCGAATTTCAGGCCGAGGGAGTGTACGTAATCGGCCAGCGCCTTAATGCCGCTGGGGAAACGCTTGGGATCGGCCTGAATGTTGCCCTCCGCGTCGCGCGCGATCTGCCAGCAATCGTCGATCACGATGTAATGGTAGCCGGCGTCTTTCATGCCGCTCTTGACCATGGCGTCGGCCACGCTGCGCACCGCGCCTTCGGTCACGTTGCAGGCGAACTTGTTCCAACTGTTCCAGCCCATGGGCGGCGTACGCGCCAGCCCGTTATCGAGAGCCGGCAGGGTGGCGGCGAAGAAAGCGAAGTAAGCGAGGAGGGCTAGTGAGTAGCGCTTCATAAGGGCTGTATGGACTCCGTCGATGCGCATATCGTAACAAACTGCGCATCGGAGTCCGGGCTTATTGTGGGGGCTTATTGTGGGGTCATGCCTTCGGGCTTGCCGCCGGCCTTCCGGCCGGCGTTTCCCGCGCCGGCGCCCGGCCCGAGGCTTTGCGGAAGGGTCCACAGGGTCATGGACCCGGCGCGCTGGCTGAGCCTGCCTTGGCGCCGTGGGTTACACTTGGGTGGCGTGACGTTTGAGTGGGACGATCGAAAAGCGGCGGCCAGTTTCAAGAAGCATGGCGTTTCCTTCGAGGATGCGTCATCCGTGTTCCTTGATCACTTTGCGATCACGTTCCCAGACCCCGACCATTCGTTAAACGAGCGCCGGGAGGTCACCCTGGGCTATACAATAAGAGAAGGACTTGGTCTTCGTTTGCCACTGCGACCGCGGGGAACGGATTCGGATCATCAGTGCGCGACCTGCAACACGGACCGGAGGGGCCGCGTGTTGATGACGCCGATAATGCCGTATGATCGCTCAAAAATCCAAATGCGCGAGAATGGAGTCCGGGCCAGCTCAGCATCCAGACCGGCGATGCGACGAACGATTTCTTCAGCCGGATCGCGGGTGCTGTCCGTGTCGTAATAGAGCAGCAGGTGAAGTGGATCTCCGCTAATAGCGTACTTTCCGGCTGCGGCTTTTGCGATCTTCTTCCCGACCTTCCTCGTAACCGCTGCCCAGAGGTCGGAGCAGATGAAACCGGAAGACGGACCCGTCGCCAGAGTGGCTTCGGCATCCTCGTCCGCGATCCGCATCAGTTCGAAGTACGCGCCGCCGTCTGACAGAAGGCGTTGAGAATCCCCTCGGGCACGGGCGAAGCCGGACTGCCCCGAATTCGTTCACCGCCGCCCGCAAAAAACTCACCTCGTCTTTTCAATCACTTGCCAGCTCTACGCCCAGAACCCGCCCAGCCCGCCTGCTACTCTGAATTCGAAAAGGCGCGGCTCGCTCGCCGGGAGGGCTCGCCAGGGCATCCCGCGCCGCGCGCGGATGCACGGGTCGGTTTCATGCCACCAGCAATGTCCGTGAGTTGGCTTCGTTCCGCTCCGTCACTACGCTTGCGTCGGCGCAGCCCCGGCTCCGGCCCAAATTGGCTTCGTTTCGCCACCACGCTTTCCGCCCACGCAGCAACGGTACCCGGCCCCAAATTGGCTTCGTTTCGCAATTTGCCCTGCGGCGCATTCCGGCGCCGGAGCCGGTCGCCCGAACCCCCTTAGCGAACGGCCAGTGCGCCGAACTATAATCAGGCCATGGTGAACAACGACGTGAACCGCCGGACCTTTCTGACAGGCGCCTCGGTGGCGACCGCAATATCATATTCCCGTGTCATGGGAGCCAACGAGAAACTGCGACTCGGCGTGATCGGCCTCGGCGATCGCGGTTCGGGCGACATGGGCAACTTCCTGCGCGACCCGAACGTGGAGGTGGGAGCGCTGTGCGATATCTGGGGCGACAAGATCGATCGCGCCAAGAACCGCGCGCCGCAGGCCAAGACTTACGCGGACCATCGCGAGCTGTTGGCCAACAAGGACATCGATATCGTGCTCATCGCCGTGCCGGACCATTGGCACGTGCCCATCGCCATCGACGCCCTCAACGCTGGCAAGGACGTGTACTGCGAGAAGCCGCTCTCGCTCACGCCCGAGGAAGGCCCGCTGGTGGTGAAGGCGGCGCGCATCAACAGCCGCATCTGCCAGGTGGGCATGCAGCAGCGCTCCGGCAGCCACTACCTGCAAGCCAAGGCGGATTATTTCGATACCGGGAAAATCGGCAAGGTCACCCTGGCGCGCACCTGGTGGCACGGCAACAGCTACCACCTGCGCAAGGCGCCGGCTTCTCTCCAGCAGAAGCCCGCCAACCTGGACTGGGCGCACTACCTGGGCCGGTTGAAATGGCGCGACTGGGATCCGCAGCAGTATTACAACTGGCGGGCATACCTGGATTTCGGCGGCGGGCAGGTGACCGATCTGTTCACCCACTGGATCGACGTGGTGCACATGTTCACCGGGCAGGACATCCCCAAATCGGCGGTGGCGGCGGGCGGCGTCTACAACTACAAGGACGGGCGGACCGCGCCGGACACCATCAATGTTCTTCTCGAATACCCGGGCGATATGACGGCCACCTTCGAGGCCACCCTCGCGCCGGGGGCCACCGGGGATGCGCAGCAGTTCTGCGGCACCACCGGCCGCCTGGATATCGACCGCAACCGGTTCACCTGGACTCCCGTTGGGCGTGGCGCCCAGCCGGTCACGGTGCAGGGGCAACCGAACATACTGGATTTCCAGCACATCTCGAACTTTCTCGAATGCGTGAAGAGCCGCAAACTGCCCAACGGCGATGTGCTGATCGGGCACCGCTCCGCCCAGGCTTCGCACCTGGGCAACATCGCCTACGTGCAGAAGCGGAAGATCGATTTCGATCCGATCCGCGAAGAGATTCTGCCGCTGTAAAGCGGCGTTAAGACATCAGGAGACACCATGAGACTTGCCGCAATTTTCGCGCTTATTTTGCTGCTCCCGGCATTGACCATCGCCGGGAATTACAAGAATTTCGAAGTCGCCGTGTACGCGCGGGCCTACGAAGTGCAGCAGATGAAGGACCCGGCCTGGCTGGAAAAGACCTGGGCCGTCATCACCACCGGACTGAAGGTGGATAAGATCTACCTGGAAATCCACCGCGACGGCCAGATTCCGGACCAGGAGACCCTCGACAAGGCCAAGGCCTTCTTCAAGGCCAAGGGCGTAAAGACCTCGGCCGGCATCGCCACCGTGGTCAACGAGCGGAACAACTTCGAAACGTTCGTCTACACCAACCCCGAGCATCGCAAGAGAATTCAGGAGATGTCCGAGTACGCGGCCAAGAATTTCGACGAGATCATTGTCGACGACTTCTTTTTCACCAGCAGCAAGACCGATTCCGATATCGCCAACAAGGGCGACAAGAGCTGGACCCGCGCTCGCCTGGACCTGATGGCCGAGGTATCGAGAGACCTGGTGGTGGGGCCGGCCAAGAAGGTCAACCCGCGAGTCAAGGTGACCATCAAATATCCTAACTGGTACGAGCACTACCAATACACCGGCTACAACCTGGAAGACGAGCCCAGGATCTTCGACAACGTTTACACCGGAGCGGAAACGCGCAGCGCCAGGGCCCCCGGCCAGCAGCTTCAGCAGTCCCTGGGCTACAACGTGTTCCGCTATTTCGAGAACATCAAACCCGGCAACCACGGCGGGGGCTGGGTGGATAACGGCGGATCGAGTTACAAGGAGCGCTACGGCGAGGAACTGTGGACGGTGCTGTTCGGCAAAGCCCCGGAAATGACCCTCTTCGACTACCGGCAGGTGCAGCAGAGCATCGCCGGAACGCCCGTGCCGGCTATCGCCGGACCGGTCTTCGAGCAGGTGGACTCCTTCATCGGAAAAATGGGCAAGCCGGTCGGCGTGGCCAGCTACAAGCCCTATCATTCCTCGGGCGAGGACTTCCTGCACGACTACATTTCCATGATCGGCATTCCCATGGAGATGACGCCCACGTTCCCCACCGACGCCCCGATGGTGTTCCTCACCGAGTCGGCCAAATTCGACCCCGCCATCGTGAGCAAGATCAAGGCGCATCTCACGGCGGGCAAGAAGGTCATGGTCACCTCGGGCTTTTACAAGGCCATGCAAGGCAAGGGAATCGAGGATATCGCCGAGCTTGAAGTTACCGGCAACAAATTCCTGGTCCGGGAGTTTGGCGGAGGAGGTTTCGGCGGGCGCGGCGGCCCGGCCCCCAAACCGCTCGACTTCGACATCGTCATCCCCGAGGTCCGCTTTGCCACCAACGATACCTCGGATCGCCTGAGCGCCACCACGCGCGGCGCCGGCTACCCGCTGGTGACGGTAAGCACCTATTCGAAGGGCACGTTCTACGTGCTGACCATTCCGGACACCTTCCGCGACCTGTACAGCCTGCCGGCCAACGTGCTGAACTCGATCCGCAACTTCATGGCCGGCGATATGTTCGTCCGCTTGCAGGGACCCGCGCAGGTGGGGCTGTTCGCCTATGACAATAACAAGTTCATCGTGGAATCGTTCCTGCCCCCCGACGGCGGCGAAGTGGACGCCGGCGTCACGTTGGACGCCAAGTTCACCAAGCTGGTGGACGTGGTGACGGGCGAGACCATCGCGGCGCGCCAAGCTGCTGCCGGTGGCATGGGCGGCAGGGGCGGCATGGGTGGCGGCCGCGGACAGGCCGGAGGCGGCGGCGCGTCGTTCGATTTGAAGCTCAAGCCGGCCAGTTACCGCGTGTTTTCGGCGGAGTAGGGGTGAGAACGGGGCCGGGCATCATGCCTGGCCCTACGGCTGGCGTTCTTTTCGAATAATTCGAATTTGTTGCGTTTATTTCGATTGTGCGGTATAGTCGATGTTGGAGGTAAGTGATTATGCTGCACCAGCCTGTCGCATTGCCCGAGTCGGAGGGAATTCAGATCCGAGAACTCAATCGGATGCTCCAGCTTGGATCACCTGCTCTGGTCGGGGCCGATGGAGAGCGGCTTGAACTGCCAAATGCTGTTTTCCGGTTACTCAAGGACATTGCGCGTAACATGCAGTTGGGCCGCGCGATTGTCCTGATCCCCGAAAACCAGCAACTGACGACGCAACGCGCCGCCGATCTGCTGGGTGTTTCCCGGCCCCACCTGATCAAGCTTCTGGAAGCCGGCGAGTTGCCCCATCATAAAGCCGGCAGTCATCGCCGCATCTACCTCAAGGATCTGGTCGCCTATCAAAAGCGCCGCGACGTGGAGCGGAAGGCGGCGCTTGACCGCATCGCCAAGGAAGCCTTTGGATCCGGCCTGTACGACCGCACCGCCATGGTCGAAGGCGGCGAAGACGAATGAGGGCGGACTATCGCGTCGTGCTGGACGCCTGTGTGCTCATCCCCATGCCGCTGGCCGACACGCTTCTGCGCATGGCGGAAGAGCCCAGGCTCTATCTGCCGCGATGGTCCCAGATGATCATGGACGAGGTGACGCGGAACCTCATCGCGAAGTGGGACATGGCGATCGAAAAGGCGCACCGCCGGGAGGAAGAACTGCGCCGGCACTTCCCGGAAGCATGGGTTGACGGCTACGAGCCGCTCATCGACGCGATGGCGAACGATCCCAGCGACCGTCATGTCTTGGCTGCAGCGGTCCGTTCCCACTCCGAGCTGATCGTCACCTACAACAGACGCCACTTTCCAGCCACGTCGGTGCAGCCTCTGGCGATCGACGTCCAGGGCCCGTCCACCTTCCTGCGCGGGCTCTACGATCTCGATGCCGGCCTGTTCGTTGGCAAGCTGCATGGACAGGCTGCAGTGATCGGTGTTCCTTTGTCCTGCCTACTCCACAGCCTCTCCAAGAACGTGCCGAGGTTTGTTGAGTACTTCTGCGGCGAGCAAGGGCTCGATCTTACAGGTAAGCGGCGAACCACGTGAAGACAGGCCATTCTCCGGCAGTCCCGGCCACTCTGCGGCGCGCGCTGCCCGTCTTGTTCTGGCGTTTATCTCGGAAGCAGGCGCCGGAACGACGCCTCGGTGTAGTCGCGCAGGTCGGCGTCGGACCATGCTTCTGACCAATCGACGGCCGCGCCGGCGTTCACTATTGCTAGTCGTTGCGCGAGAGCCGAGAGCTCATCGGCTGCGGTGGCCGGCAGGCGCCGGAAGGCTTTTACCAGCGCCTCCTCTTTTGAGTTGAGCTGCATATTCGCCACCCAAACAGTATACGGCTTCGTGGCGTCCGCCGCTGGCTCGATCGGGTAGCGCGTTTGGGGGAAGACCCTCAGCGTCCGTGGCACTTCTTATACTTCTTGCCGCTGCCACAGGGGCAAGACTCGTTCCTTCCGACCCTGCTAGAATGCGCCGGAGGAGTCTTTCCACTTTCTGCAAGCTCGGCTACGAAGTCAATCTCTCGGCGCGATGGGCAACAGAACGAAAAGGTCGTCTTGCCTTGGTGGTTTGTTACCGCAAAATCTCCTTGGCCCAGAATGTCCATGCCGATCAGGGCGTCGATGTCTGGGCGGACCATAAGCTTAGCGACCCGCACCATGGGGAACATCACCATATTGGGGAGGCCGATATTGATCAGGTGGCTGGTGGTGGTCAGCGTGCCACCGCCGACGCCCACATTCGTGCTGCCAATTGAAGCTAATTGCAGATCCGCGACGAGTCTTGGAGAGATCGCACTATGGGTTGCGCCAGTATCGTAAAGCGCCCTACATTTTAGCGACTTTGGAGGATTGTCCGTAGGAAGAAACGCGGGGAATATTTCAACATCGCTGAATAGTACTGGGGACCTTCCCTGTGGGAATCGGCACGTGAACGCTTTGTGCTTAAACGCAGGAGGTACCCCCGCAGCAGTCATATAACGGCGTAGAAAGGACTGTAGATCGTGAGCGTATAGCTATCAGGCCCAGGGGAGCAGGGCTGTAATGTGAAGGCTCCGAGCGTATAGGTTTTCAGGGCAAGAGCATAGGCCTCAGCCATGGAATCGAAAGCCCCAATCAGCTTTTGGTCCACAATCAGCAAAACCTTACCGTTATACTTGGCGGAAAGTTCCTGCTGGTTCGCGATGTACCAGTCGAGGTTCTTCTTGAGGGGGTCAGGAGCGCTGGCGGAGGCGTCGCCTTCGTTGATTATCGTTTCCATCACCACAAGTTCAGCATATCATATGCCATCGCTGGTCTGTAGTCAAGTCCTTTGTTTTCAATAAAACATTCCCGTGAATTCTTGTGACCGGCCTGAACACTGTCTTTGAGCGTCAATTATTTGTCACTTCAGGCCGCCACCAGGATAGGCACACAGATTTAGCGCACTACCCGGCCATCGGCTCACACCTTCTTCTTCGCCGGATCCCCGTAGAAGATTCCGCGGCCGTGGCAGCCTACGTAGACCCGGCCGTACAGCTTGGGGTCGCCGGTGATTTGCAGAACCAGGCCCCACTGGTGCTGGTCGTCGTTGATGCGCGTCCAGGCGCCCGCATAGTCGTCGGAGCGGAAAATGCCGCGCTGGCCGTTTACGATCCCGATCATGTACAGCGCCGGGTCTTTAGAGCCGGGCGCGGCCTTGCCGAAGCCGAAGCCGTGCAGTTCGCTGACCCCGCCCATGCGGGTGAAGGTCTTGCCCGTGTCGGTGGAGTGGTAGAGGCCGTTGAAAGCGGCCAGCCAGAGGTCTCCTTCCCTGCCGGGAGTGGTGTAGAGGCGGTCCTGGCCGCCGCGGTTGTCCCCGCGGCCGCCGCGTCCGCGCTGAGGCAGGCCGTCGGGCAGGGTGAACGCCTGTTCGACGAAGTTGGCAGCGCCATCCGTGCTGATGAAGAGCTTGCCTTCAAACAGCGACATGCCGTAGAACTTCTTGGGGTTCACCCGGTCGGCGACGATGCGCGTGTTATTGGGCACGCCCTTGGATGGCGTCCAGGTGGCCCCTTTGTCG
>Ga0187851_10002490_pt1 | contig 16216 bp, 22 predicted proteins | sample June2016WEW_6_10_FD_132997 | JGI IMG/M metagenome (GOLD analysis project Ga0187851, IMG submission 132997) | Peatland microbial communities from SPRUCE experiment site at the Marcell Experimental Forest, Minnesota, USA - June2016WEW_6_10 | ecosystem: Environmental > Terrestrial > Soil >...
AGTCAAGGGCGAGGGTTTCGAGAACGTTGGGGTCCTCGCCCGGGATGACGTGGGAGCGGGCGTCAATGCCGGTTTTGAGGGCATTGAAGCGGGAAACGGCCTTGCCCTGGTCGGTGCGGGGGCCGGTGGAGCTCCGGGCGTTGCGGCGGTTCGCCTCAATTTGAAGGATAGTAGGCATACATTCCGCTTCGAGGGTAGCAGACGAGGGGGTGGGCGGCGGGGGGCGATGGATGGGAAGTGATTTCGAATCTTATAGATGAAAAAATGTAAAGTGTTGTGACTGAAAAAGCTCTGCTCGGTTCAATCGCGGGATGAAAATGCCGCAGTTCAGGCTGACGGGTTTTGCTGACGGGTTTTGCTGGGTTTTGCTGGACGGGTTTTGCTGGGACGGGTTTTGCTGGTGACGGGTTCTGCTGGTTTTGCTACGGGTTTTGCTAACGGGTTTTGCTAACAAACCAGGCAAGTGGGTGCTCCCATTTTTCCGATGACGCCGTCTGAACTAAGCCGCAATGGGATTGACTACGCTTAAGTCGTCTCTTATTCTGACTTTCAGAGGTGGATACTTGAAACCTTCTCTTCGCTTATTTCGCCTGAGCATTCCGGCTGTGCTGGCGAACTTCGTCGTTGTGTGCGGCCTGCTGTGGTCTCAGGCAGGCACTGCCCAGCAAGACTTGGCATTTGAAGCAGCGTCGGTTAAACCATCCTCGCCCGATCAGTTCATGACGACTATGCAAGGCGGTCCGGGGACCTCTGACCCAGGGCAAATTACGTACAAATTCATCAACCTAAGGAATTTGTTGTCTTGGGCATACGGTGTCGGTTACGATGCGATTCTCGGCCCCCAATGGCTTGATGATGCCCGGTTCGACGTCGTCGCTACGATGGCCCACGGCACAACGAAGGAGCAGTGGAGGTTGATGCTTTTGCATTTGTTGGAGGAGCGCTTTAAGTTGGTTGCTCACCGCGAGACCCGGGAGATGCCCGGATTTGCCTTGGTGGTGGCCAAGAACGGGCCAGTCCTGAAACGAGCTAGCGAAGATTCAGTGTCCGGAGCCAGCAACGAGCTTGTCGAGCAAATACCCGTCGGGGCAGCAAAGCTCGATGAAGACGGATTTCCCGTGATGCCCGCGGGTCCCGGCGTTCAGGAACGTTGTATCGAGGGTGGCTGCCGCTTCAAGGCCACGAGCGCGAGTATGCACGAACTGGCCGATAAGCTGCCGTGCCGATGCCCCATCGTGGACGAGACGAACCTGACCGGGAAGTATGCCTTCGTTTTGACTGGTGATGCGGCGCCTCTGTCCAGCCCGGACCGCGAGGAACGGGCGGGCGCCCCGCCTAGAAAGCAGCTATTCCCAGACATTTTTCGGGCACTGCAAACACAACTAGGGCTGAAACTGGAACGTAAGAAAGTACCTGCCAGCTTGGTACAGATCGATCATATTGAGAAAGTGCCGGTCGAGAACTGATTCGAGCGTAAAGGGCTATGCCACGCGTTCTGCTCCTGCTCCCACTGTGGTAAGCGGTTGCCGCGATGTTCAACGGCGCTGGTCGTCATGGCGCGCGGCAGGCTTGGTGGCCCAAGAGTGGCATTGCCGGAAGCTGGCGGCGAAGGGTTCATCTGGCCGAGGTTCGCCTCGGATTCGCAAGATTCGTGAGAGGCTCCTCCCGGCCGGAGATTCCGGCGTTTTGGCGTCGCCACTCGCCCCTCCCAGGCCCTATACTGTAGAAGATAGCTGCATTTCAGAGAGCCACGCATCCACCAGAATGGGTGTAATCACACAATCCAGGCGACGCCTTTCGCCCCAATCCAGGATTTCCGCATGAGTTCTGTTGCCATCCAACCCATCAACCGAGCCGTCCGTTTCTATGAAGCGTCCATCGGCAAGAAGGCCGTCATGGCGATAACTGGCGTAGTGCTAGTCGGTTACGTCGTCGGGCACCTGCTCGGGAACCTGCAAATCTACTCCTCCAACCCGGAGCAGATCAACCAATACGCGGCGTTCCTTCACAACCCGGCTAACGCGGCGGCGCTGTGGATTATTCGGGCGCTGCTGATGCTGTGCGTGATATTGCACGTCACCGCCTCGGTGCAACTCTGGTTGCAAAACCGGGCGGCCCGGCCGGTTCCGTACTACAAGAAGGACGACCTTCCGGCCTCCTACGCAGCCCGCACCATGATATGGAGCGGCCCCATCGTGGGGGCCTTCGTGATCTTCCACGTGCTGCACCTGACGGCGGGCCAGGTGCTGCAGTTGCGCGATGTGAATGGCGACCCGACCACGCCGGACGTGCGCTTCAACGTGATTGCGGGCTTCCAGCATCCCGCCGTGGCGGCGTTCTACATTCTGGCCATGGGGCTGCTCTGCCTGCACCTCTACCACGGGCTCTGGAGCATGTTCCAATCCGTGGGCGTGAGCCACCCGCGCTACACGCCGGGGCTGAAGAAATTCGCGGCCATCGCCGCTTTGCTGATCCTGGCGGGCAACATCTCCATCCCCATCGCCGTCATGACCGGCCTGCTGACAAACTGAGGAGCGCGCGCATGGAACTCGATTCGAAATGCCCCACCGGCCCCATAGAGACGCGATGGGACCGCCATCGGTTCAACTTGAAGCTGGTGAACCCGGCCAACAAGCGCAAGTACACCATCATCGTGGTAGGGACCGGCCTGGCGGGCGGCGCCGCGGCCGCCTCGCTGGGCGAGCTGGGCTACAACGTGAAGTGTTTCTGTTTTCAGGATTCGCCGCGGCGCGCCCATTCCATCGCCGCGCAGGGCGGCATCAACGCCGCCAAGAACTATCACAACGACGGGGATAGCGTCTACCGCCTGTTCTACGACACGGTGAAGGGCGGCGATTTCCGCGCGCGCGAATCGAATGTCCACCGCCTGGCGCAAATCAGCCTCAATATCATAGACCAGTGCGTGGCGCAGGGCGTGCCGTTCGCGCGCGAGTATTCGGGCTACCTGGACAACCGCTCTTTCGGCGGCGCGCAGGTATCGCGCACGTTCTATGCGCGCGGCCAGACCGGCCAGCAGTTGCTGCTGGGGGCCTACCAGGCGCTGGAGAGGCAGATCGGCGCGGGCCAGGTGGAGATGCATCCGCGCACGGAGATGCTCGACCTGATTGTGATCGATGGCCGCGCGCGCGGCATTGTGACGCGCGACCTGATCACCGGAAAAATCGAATCCCACCTGGCCGACGCCGTGGCGCTGGGTTCGGGCGGCTACAGCAACGCGTATTACCTTTCGACCAACGCCAAAGGCTGCAACGCCACCGCCATCTGGCGCGCCCACAAGCGCGGCGCGCTGTTCGCCAATCCGTGCTTCACGCAGATCCACCCCACCTGCATTCCGGTATCGGGCGAGTATCAGTCCAAGCTCACCCTCATGAGCGAATCGCTGCGCAACGACGGCCGCGTGTGGGTGCCCGCGGTCAAAGGCGACAAGCGCCCGCCGGCCGCCATTCCGGATAATGAGCGCGACTACTTCCTGGAGCGCAAGTACCCCAGCTTCGGCAACCTGGTGCCGCGCGACGTGGCCTCGCGCAACGCCAAGCAGGTGTGCGACGAAGGGCTGGGCGTGGGCGAATCGGGGCTGGCCGTGTATCTCGATTTCCGCGACGCCATCGAGCGGCTGGGCAAGCCCGTGGTGCGCGAACGCTACGGCAACCTCTTCGAGATGTACCAGCGCATCACCGGCGAAGATCCCTACCAGGCGGCCATGCGCATCTACCCCGCCCTGCACTACACCATGGGCGGGTTGTGGGTGGATTACAACCTCATGTCCACCATCCCGGGCCTGTACGTCATCGGGGAAGCCAATTTCTCAGACCACGGGGCCAACCGCCTGGGCGCGAGCGCCCTCATGCAGGGCCTGGCGGACGGCTATTTCATTCTGCCCAACACCATCGGCGATTATCTGGCTTCCGAGAAGCTGCCCAAGGTGGACGCTACCCATCCGGCGGCGCGCGAAGCGGAGGCGCAAGTGGCTGCTATAACCAAGCGGCTGATCGAGAACAAAGGGACGCGCTCGGTGGATTCCTACCATCGCGAGCTGGGCAAGCTGATGTGGGAATACTGCGGCATGTCGCGCACCGCCGAAGGGCTGCGCCACGCGCTCGCGGCGATCCCCGTGCTGCGCGAGCAATTCTGGCGCGACGTGCGCACGCCGGGCTCGGGCGAAGAGCTGAACCAATCGCTCGAGAAGGCCGGCCGCGTGGCCGATTTCTTCGAGCTCGCCGAGCTGATCTGCACCGATGCGCTGGAGCGCAACGAATCCTGCGGCGGCCACTTCCGCGAGGAGTACCAGACGCCGGAAGGCGAAGCGGCGCGCGACGACGCCAACTATTCCTACGCCGCCGCGTGGGAGTTTCGCGGCGTGGGCAACCCGCCCGCGCTGCACAAAGAGCCGCTCACGTTCGAGTACGTGCACCCCACCCAACGGAGCTACAAATGAGAATCGTTCTCCACATCTGGCGGCAGCGCAACGCGAGCGACAAAGGCCGCATGGTCCGCTACGAGGTTCCCGACGTCAACCAGGAAATGAGCTTCCTCGAGATGCTCGACGTCCTCAACGAGGCCCTCGTGGTGAAGGGCGAGGAGCCCGTGGCGTTCGATCACGATTGCCGCGAGGGCATCTGCGGCATGTGCGGGTGCATGGTGAACGGCGTGGCGCACGGCCCGCTGCCCGAAACCACGCTATGCCAGCTTCACATGCGCTATTTCAAGGATGGCGACGAGCTGTATCTGGAACCGTGGCGCGCTCGGGCCTTCCCCGTAGTAAGGACCTCATCGTGGATCGCAGCGCCTTCGACCGGCTGATCGCCGCCGGCGGTTTCATCTCCGCGGCCACCGGCAGCGCGCCCGATGGCAACGCCGTCGCGGTGCCCAAGGAAGCCGCCGAGCGCTCGATGGACGCCGCCGCCTGCATCGGCTGCGGGGCGTGTGTCGCCATGTGCCCCAACGCCTCCGCGTCGCTCTTCATGGCCGCCAAAATCGCGCACCTCGGCCTGCTGCCCCAGGGCCAGCCCGAGCGCGACCAGCGCGCGGTAGCCATGGTGGCGCAAGCCCGCACGGAGCTCTTCGGAAGCTGCACCAACATCGGTGAGTGCGAAGCGGTCTGCCCCAAAGGCATCAAGCTCGAGGTCATAGCCCGCATGAACCATGACTTCCTGAAAGCCAAATGGCTGGGACGCCCAGCGGAAGCCGCCGGGTAGCGAACCGCCACCATGAAGCTGCCCCACGGCGAGCTGGCCATTGTCGACATTCGGAAGTCTATGAAGGAGAAGGTTCGTCATGACGGGCATTGAGACGCATTCCGTTGTAGCCCTCCTGGAGGACCTGCCCGAAGCGGGCTTGGTCCGCGGCCAGGTGGGCACAGTCGTCGAGAACTGGGCTCCCGGCGTCTACGAAGTCGAATTCAGCGACGACGATGGCAGGGCCTACGCGATGGTCGCCCTAAGGGCCGAGCAACTGATACGCCTGCACCACGAGCCCGTCGGGCACGCGGCGTGACCATCGATAAGACTCGCCGGGGGGACCGCGGACAGTGCCGAATTACCCCGTTTGCGAGAGCCCAGAGAACTGTGTAATTCGGCACTGTCCCTGATCTCCCCCCTGACCTCCCCTGCCAGGCGGGATTCGAACTCGCACCAGCATGTGCGTCCGTGGCTGACGGTTTACGGCTGAGGGCTGGGCGACCAGCCGAAACCTGGGTCCTGTTCTTGTTAACGCGCTTGCTTTGCTCCGATCGCCTCCGCGATGATTGCCGTCACCAGACTATTGATGCTGACGCCCTCGTTTTCGGCTTGCTTCGTTAACTTCGAGTAGAGGGTCCGGGGCAGGCGCTGGCGCCATTGAGCGGCTTCGATGCTCGGCTTCGGCGCCTTTCGTCCCGACTCCTTGAACACCTCCAGACAATCGAGGAGGGCCTCCCGGCCATTCGCGATCGCCTCTTCAAGGGTCTCACCGTCGGACATGCATCCTGGAATATCCGGATACTCCACCAGATAACCGCCGCCCTCTTCCTTTGACAAGGGCCGGACCGTAAACCGGTACTGGTCAAGATTTCGATTCGAAGCTGTTCTCACTTTGTTCCGATACCTCCCGCAGCGTCGATTAGCGCCACAAATTGCTTGATGTAAACCGGCTTGATCGGACGCTTCGCCGGCACGGACAGGATCTCCCGCACACCGGGCGCGCTGAAGATCACGTGGCTGCCACCACGGCCGGGTCTGCGCCACTCAACGAAGTTTTCCTCCGCTACCGCTTGCAATTCTTCGATGCGCCAGCCCATCGGATTCTTGCGCATCTTCTGAAGAGCTTTGCCATCAGCCACAGTCACCACGATACCGCATTCGGTATCACTTTCATACTCTGTCTCCCGGGAGCCAACTCCGCCTCAGCACAAAAGCGCGGAAGTTCGAGCCGCGTTCCGTTAGGGCGTACAGCCTGGAGCCGGTTTGTGCGCTTGTGCTATTATGTTGTTGTGCGAACCACGCTCGACATTTCCGATGAGGCCTACTACATCGCCAAGGCCATCGCCCGCGATCGGAACCGCAGCCTCGGACGAGTGGTTGGCGACCTTATTCTGCAATCGTCGAAAGGGGCGAAAGGCGCATCCGTAATGATGAGTGACTACGGTTTCCCCACTTTCCGTTGCACCCGGCCCGTGACCACCGAGGACGTCAAGGCTCTCGATGACGAAGAGTAAGGTCTACCTGCTCGACTCCAATGTCCTCATCGCACTGGCGACGCCCGAACACAGTCTAAACGCGCGCGCGGCGGCGTGGTTCCTCAAGGGACATCGGTTTGCAACGTGCCCCATCACGCAAGGCGCGCTTTTCCGTTTCCACTTGCGCGCCGGCGTGGAGGCCACGGCGGAATCCGCGAAGCTTCTGCTCGAATCCATTTCCTCCCTCCCGCGGCACGAATTCTGGCCGGACGATGTTTCTTATCTCGGCATGCCAACCACGGGAATCGTCGGGCATCGGCAGGTCACTGACGCTTATCTTGTGCTGTTGGCGCGGAAGCACGGCGGTTCAGTAGCCACTATGGACCGGGCGCTGGCTGCTGTTCACCCAGGAACCACACTCCTCGCCTAGATCCCTTCCGCTGTGCGAATCCGGCATGGCGACTCAGGCAGCCGCAAGGGCTTGAATCCGCTGGAAAGCCGCCCTGATCGCCGGCGGCGGACAAACCGCGAAAGTTCGAAACGTGTCCACGACGGGGAGCCAGTTCCAGTGAAGGAATTTCACTCTGCGAATACCTCCTGCAGCGTCCTCAATGTGGAGGTGAGAGTCGTTGCTGGAATCACTCCCAGTTTCTTCGTCAGCCGGGTCTTGTCCACCGCGCGAACCTGATAGAGCAGGATCAAACCCTTCCGGCCGCCATGAGTGACGCCGATCCGAAACGGCGCCTCGCGACCCGCCGTGGTCATGGGGGCGACCAGTACTGTGCGAAGATGATCGTGCATTTCGGCCGGCGATACCACGACGCACGGGCGTGTCTTCCTGATTTCGCTCCCAACGGTGGGATCGAGATTCACCAGCCAAATCTCTCCCCGCGTCACCAGTCCAGCTCCGAATCCTCCGCATTACCAAATTCGCCCATCACGAGTTCGTCGTCGCCGGCTTCCGCGATGCCCCTGGCAGCCTCGGCCCAACCGGTGCGGGCCGGATTGGCGGGCCTGCGCAGCACCAACGCGCCATCCTCAATCGTCATTTCCACTCCCGCCTTCGCGTCCAGACCCAGTTGCGCAAGTACCGGTTTGGGGATGACGACTCCCTGGGAGTTGCCTATCTGTCGTATGCTCACGTGTACAGCCCGCATAGTAATAACAATGTTATTCCGTAGCGCCCGATCCGTCAAATTTCGATGTTGCTTGACATCAAATTGGCTATTTGTCATCATCAAATCAAGATGCGCACGACGCTTGATGTAGAAAGTGATGTTCTAGATGCGGCCAGAGCTTTGGCCGTTGCCCGCCGCGTTTCGGTGGGAGCGGCATTGTCGGAACTGGCGCGGCGGGGCGTTCTGGCCCGAACGCCATTGGGCGTCCGCAACGGTTTTCCGGTATTTCAGATACCGGTCGGAACGCCGGGTTTCGGTTTGGATGAGGTCGCGGCGGCCACCAGTAGGGACGATCTTGAGACGGCGCGGGAATTCCTGGAGCCGGGACGGTAACCGTGTCTGTCTCCCTGCTTGATGTCAATGTCCTGCTCGCTTTGGCATGGCCGACCCACATCCACCATGCGGCCGCCCACCGGTGGTTTGCGGAGAATCATGAAATGGGGTGGGCGACTTGTCCGCTGACGCAATTGGGGTTTGTGCGGCTGGGGATGCAGCCGGCCGTGGTAAAGATCCCGATTCTCTTCGGGGACGTGATGGAGGCGCTAGCCCAGATCACGGCCAACCCCGCGCATCGCTTCTGGCCGCTCGATGGCGGACTTGCCGATATTCGCGACGACATTCGCGGTCGCGTCGTGGGACATCACCAACTGACCGATGCCGTGCTGCTCGATTTGGCGATCCGGCGTCAGGGACGGCTGGCCACATTTGACCGGGGAATTCTAGGGCTGTTGCCGCCGGATTCGGTTCTGCGAGATGCGGCGGCGATTATTCCCGCTTAGCCGAGAAGGCCAGCAGACATCAACGCATCAATACTGTCATGCTTTGATGTATGCGGACCACCCTCAGCCTCGATGACGATGTTGCAATCCTGCTGGAACAGATGCGCAAGGCCAGAGATACCACTTTCAAACAGGTCGTGAACGATGCTCTGCGGGAAGGTCTGGCTCGATTGAATTCGCCTGCTGAAACCCAGGCATTTCGTACCCGGCTGGTCGATCTGGGGAGATGCTATTGGCCCAACCTGGACAATGTCTGGGAAGTGCTGGACGAGGTGGAACGGAGCGGGACCGGCAGATGATCCTGGTCGACGTCAACCTGCTGGTCTATGTCTGGGACCGCGGATCTGCTCGAACCCGGACTGAGAGCCACACGCCCGAAGAGGTAAGCTGGAGTAGTGAATGACGCTGAAGGCGCCTACCGCGATCCCGTCGTGGAAGCCTACAAGAAGGGCATCGACCGAACCCTGCTTCGGGCCAATTTGAAGCTCACGGTCGCGGAGCGGTTCCGGCGCGCGATGGCGCACGCGAGGTTCGCGGATGAGTTGCGTCGGGCGGGCAGGGAATTGCGCTCGCAACAGAAATGACGGATTTCGAGGCGCTTCTCAGTACGCTCGATAGGAACCGCGTCGAGTACATCGTCGTGGGCGGAGCGGCGGCGCTGGCTCACGGTTCGGCGCGCTTCACGCAGGATCTGGATGTTGTTTACAGCCGCTCGCTCGAAAACCTGGATCGACTTGTGGCGGCTCTCCGGGAGCTCAAGCCGTACCTTCGAGGCGCTCCCCCAGGGCTCCCGTTTGTCTGGAGCCGTGAAACTCTGTCGCATGGTCTGAACTTTACCTTGGATACTTCCCTAGGCCCGATCGACTTATTGGGCGAGATCCCGGGGGGCGGAACCTACGCGGATCTTATTCCTTCCAGTGTCGAGCTGCGGATCTTTGCCGGCGCCACGAAATGCCTTAGTCTCGAGCAGTTGATCCGGGCCAAGCGCGCGGCGGGGCGGCCGAAGGATATGGAGGCTCTGGCCGAACTGGAAGCGCTCCGCGAAGAAGCTTCAAACGGCTGATCGCCATGCTTCCATTGCACGCGGCCCTCTAAACGAGCCGGCAATACGGGTCGAAGGAACGGGTGCGGGCGCGGCGGTCATGTGATCGGATCTGGCGCGCCGTCCTACTTCCCACCGCCCTTCTCCTCGTGATACTCCGTCTCCGTGTTGACTTCCCACAGGCCGCCCTTGTCCGTCTTCCCGGCGATGATGTTATCCACGGCCATCATCGCAGTTAGCATCGAGTGGTCCTGGTTATTGTAGCGATGCATGCCGTTGCGGCCCACCAGGAAGAGGTTTTCGTAACGGTCCACATGCTCGCGGATCTCGGCGAACCGGTCATAGGAACCGAAGTAGGCCGGGTAAGTCTTCTCCATTCGCAGCACGGTGGCGTCGATCGCTTCGGCCGCTTCGATGATTCCGATGCGGCTTAGCTCTTCCTTGGCCAGCGCCACCATGTCTTCGTCGGACAGGTTCCAGAGTCGGTCGCCCTGGTCGCAGAAGTACTCCAGGCCCAGCCACACGCGCGCGGGGTCGGCCACCATGAAGGGGCTCCAGTTATTGAAGATCTGAAGACGGCCCAGCGCCACGTCGGGCTCCTGGATGTAAATCCAGTTGTCGCTTATCAGTTTGCGCCCCTCCGGCGTCTGATCGTGAATCTTGAGCGACTTCAGCACCAGGCCGACAGTTATGAAGTCCCTGTAGACCAGGCCGTCCGACACTTCGAGCACGTTCGGCGGAGGCGCCGCGTCGAACGAGCGCATCAGGTCGCGGATCGGCGCGGTGGAGAAGACGTAGTCTCCCTCAAACACCTCCCTCGCGCCGGTAGCCGGGTGAACCGCCTCCACCGCGGTCACGCGCCAGCCATCGGTGTGGATCTTGTCCACCGTCCAGCCGGTGCGGATCTCGCCGCCCATCCCGACCACCCGCCGCGCCGTCTCTTCCCACATCTGGCCGGGACCGAACTTGGGATACAGAAACTGTTCGATCAGCGAAGTCTCGGTACCCTTCTGCCCCAAATCGCCCCTGCCGCCGCGGGCTTTTCGGAGAGCGTGCCGCAGCGTGGCCCACACCGACAGGCCCTTGATGCGTTGCGCGCCCCATTCCGCGCTGATGGCGTTGCACGGAACGCCCCAGACCTTCTCGGTGTAGGACTTGAAGAACGTCCGGTACAGCTCCACGCCGAAGCGGTTGATGAAGAACTGCTCCAGGGTTCGCTCGGGCTTGATGGGGAACAAAGCGCTCTTCACATAGCTGAGCCCGATCTTGAAGGTCCGCCAGAGACCCAGATTGGCCAGCGTGCTGGCGCTCAGCGTAATGGGGTAGGAGAAGAAGCGCCGCAGATAGTAGATCCGCGACTTGCGCGGCCGCACCAGCATTACGCGGTCCCCATCGGGCGCGCCGCCGGCGCCCGCCTCCACCATTCGCTCGGCGCCGTGGTACTTGATGGCGAAGGAGCCCTTCTCGGAAGCCTCCAGGGGCAGCATCCCCAGCCACCATTCCATCACCCGGTCGGATTTCGAGAAGAAGCGGTGGCCCCCGATATCCATCCGGTTGCCTTTGTAGTTCACCGTGCGGGAGATGCCTCCCATGTACTCGCTCTTCTCGAGAACCGTGGGCCGGATGCCAGCCCGTGTAAGCAACTCGTAGGCGGCCGTCAACCCCGCCGGCCCGGCCCCGATGATTACCGCCCGCCGCCCGCCATTCGCGCCGTTCAACATGCTTCTCCCATTCCGTGGCGCATTCTTTTCGAATGCCCCAACCTCCGATTATCGCCCGGCTCGCGTCCTTCGACGGCAGGGTGGGACAGGCGCTTTCGCCTGTCGATCCGAATCAGTACCGCGCCAGCTCTTCGAAATCCACGTTGCCTCCCGAAAGCACCACGCCGATCGAACCGATGTTCTTCGGCAGCCTGTGGAACAGCAACGCCGCGGCCGGCACGGCGCCGCTCGGTTCCACCAGGATTTTCAGGCGCAGCAGCAGGAACTTCACGGCCGCGCGAATCTCGTCGTCGCTCACCAGCACAACCTGCTCCACGTGCCTCTTCAGCACGGGAAACGTCAATTCTCCGGGACGCGGCGCGCGCAGGCCGTCCGCGATGGTCTCCGGATGGGCCACCGTCACGCGCTCGCCCGCCCGCATGGAGAGAAACGTGTCGTTGGCCCCTTCCGGCTCCGCGCCGAAGATCCGAATAGAAGGGCGCCTATCCCGGGCGATGGTGGCGCAGCCGGAAAGCAACCCGCCGCCGCCGATGGGCGCGATGAGAGCATCGAGCGGGCCGGTCTCCTCCAGCAACTCCAGGGCCGCCGTGCCCTGGCCCGCCATAATCAGAGGGTGGTCGAAAGGCGGGACCAGGGTTGCGCCGCCGGCCTCCAGGATCTTTCGCGCGATCTCCTCGCGGTTCTGGGTGAAGCGGTTGTAGGTCACCACCTCCGCGCCATAGGCGCGCGTGGATTCCATTTTGGAGCGCGGCGCATCCTCCGGCATCACGATGGTCGCGCGCGCTCCCACGTGGCGGGCCGCGATGGCCACGCCCTGGGCGTGGTTGCCCGAGGAATACGCCACCACGCCCAGCGCCAGCGCTTCCTTAGGCAGCGACAGAATCAGGTTCGCGGCGCCGCGAATCTTGAACGCGCCGCCGCGCTGCAGGTTCTCGCACTTGAAGAACACGCGCGCGCCGGCCGCGGCGTCGAACCCCGCCGAGGTCATCACGGGCGTGCGGCGCGCCAGGGGGCGGATGCGTTCCGCCGCGGCGCGCACGTCATCTGCGTCAATCGCCAGGTTCATTGTTATGAGTCTAGCCCCAACGCTGTTCACTTAGCGCGTCTGCTCCTCCGTGGCGCGGGCTCCCAGCCTGCCGACTCGACACTCGTGTCGAGTCTGGCGCTCGGTCCGCCACCAAGCGTCGAGACGAGTCTCGACGCGGCAGCCTGAGAGGCTGCGCCACGGAAGAGAGCAGCGATCAGGTTAACAGTATTGAGTCTAGCCCCCAACACCGTTCCCCAGCGCGCTGGCCCGGGCGCGCCGTAGAGCGGGCCTCCGGCCTGCCATGCCGGAATCCATGCCGGCATTCCTGCCGCCGGCCCCTGCTTGCGCCGGCCGGCCCGGAACGGCGACAATCGCATTTCGGAGCCGAAAATCCAATCCCGAGGAGAGTCCCGTGAAACCCAAAGAAATTCTCGCGCGCATCAACCAGGTGGGCCTGGTTCCCATCGTGCGCACTTCAAGCGCCGAGGGGGCCATCAAGGCCGTGGAAGCCATCGCCAGCGCCGGAGTGACCTTGGCCGAGATCACCATGACCGTGCCGGGCGCGCTCCACGCGCTCGAGAAACTGGCCGACCGCTTCGGCGGCCGCGTTCTGCTGGGGGCGGGCACGGTGCTCGACCCGGAGACCGCCCGCGCCTGCATGTTGGCCGGGGCGGAGTTCTTCGTGACCCCCAGCCTGCGCCTTTCCACCATCGAGATGGCCAAACGTTATTCCAAAGTCGTCTGCCCCGGCGCGCTCACGCCCACCGAGGTTCTGACGGCGTGGGAAGCCGGCGCCGACGTGGTCAAAATCTTCCCCTGCGGCAATGTGGGCGGTCCCAAGTACATCAAGGCGCTCAAGGGGCCCCTGCCGCATATCGAAATGGTCCCCACCGGCGGAGTGAACCTGGAAACCGCCGGGGAGTTTCTGAAGGCCGGCGCCTGCGCGGTGGCCGTGGGGAGCGAGCTGGTGGACGGCAAAACGGTGCAGGAGGGCCGCTTCGAGGTGATTGAAGAGCGCGCCCGCCAATACGTGGCCGCCATCGCCAAAGCGCGCGCGGAGATGGCCCCGGGAACGCCAATTTCCTGATTGGCGATTTGGCCGGCGGCGGCTCCCCATGCGCCAGCGCGAACCCCGGCCCAGACCGTGCCTTGGTACCATTGAGGCAGAGGTCGCCATGCAACAGAGCTCACTCCATAGCGCCCGGGGGCTTTCACCGGCCGTACGCAATGCCGTGGAAGCCCTGTTAGGGCGCACTCTGAAAGACGACGAAGCGGTCAGTGTCCGTGCGTATCAGCCCCACGAAGCGCCCGCCGCGGAGCATCAGCGTAGCGCGGTTCGCGGTCTGCGGCAATACTTCACGAACATCGACCAGAAGCTAAAAGACGTTCCGGAAGACGAACTCGACGAGATTGTCGACGAAGCCATTCGCAGCGTCCGGCCCGGCTATCGGCCTGCGCCGTGAGAATTGCGCTCGACTCCACCATACTCGTGAGAGCGCACCAGAAGGCCACCGGTCCCGGGCGGGCTCTCCTTCTTGAGTTGCTTGAAGCCGGCCACCGGCTCATTTTGTCCGGAACGATCCTGGAAGAACTCGAAAGAGTCCTTTACTACCCTCGGCTTCAGCGGCGTTCCAAGCTTACCTCATACGAGATTACCGGGTACCTTGCATTTCTGGCGGCATCCGCTCAGATTGTCCAGATAAATGAAGCATTGGCGCCGCCGATTCGCGATCCCCAAGACGTTCATGTGCTGCAGACGGCCCTCGCGGGAAGCGCTCAATACCTCTGCACGCTCGACCAGCACTTTTACGAGCGCCAAGTAGTGGCGTTTTGCTCTGGCCGCGGGCTCTCCATGATTTCGGACGTTGCCCTTCTTGCGCTCATTCGGGGAACGTCTTCGCCTGTGTCCGCCCCGCCTACTTCGCCGCCACCTTCAAGAGGAAACACGTGACTTGCTTGCCCGGCGCAATAACCACCTGGTGCGGAGTCTTGGCCGGGATGTTGACGATGTCGCCGGGTTCGATGGCGTAAGTCTTTCCACCATCGATGGTGGTCCCGCGAACCTCGCCCGGACCGCTGGTCTTGCCATCCGGAATCGTGCCGCCCAGCACCACGTTGGCCTCGCCGTCCACGACGATCATGAAATCCGCCGCATTCTCGTGGAATTCCGCCTCTCCGGTAGCCTCGCGGTGCACCATCATGGCGTTGTTGCCGTTCAGGTTGGCCAGGGTCTGGGTGGCGATCTTCTGCGGGCTGGCCACCCTGGGCGCAAGCTTGCCGGCGTAGGCTTTCAGGTCCGCCGCCTTCCAAACCACGATTCCCTCCGGCGCCTTGCCGATCTGCGCCAGGAGGGGAATAAATGCCAGCGCCAGAACCGGCGCACAAATCAGCTTCTTCATGTTGTCCTCACTTTCGAATGGACCTCGTCCGGATCTCTACCAGTAGTGATGCCCGCTCGGAATCGCGCCCGGGAAGACGTAGGCGTACATGCAGACGATCAGCCCCACCAGCACCGCCAAGGCCAGGCTGTGGATCAGGACTTTGCGGAAGATCAGCCCTTCCTGGCCTTCCTGCCCGGTCACCGCGGCCGCGATTACCAGCGACTGGGTCGCGATCATCTTACCCATTACGCCGCCCGCGCTGTTGGCCGCGCCCATCAGGATCGGGCTCAGCCCCAGCTTGTTGGCGGTGACCACCTGGAAGCTGCCGAAAAGGGCGTTGGAACCCGCGTCCGTACCGCTCAGCGCCACGCCCAACCATCCGATCATCGTGCCGAAGAAGGGAAACAGCTTTCCGGTCTGCGCCATGGCCATGCCCAGGGTGGCGTCCATGCCGCAGTAGCGGATCACATAGCCCACCCCCAGCATGCACATGATGGCGGCAATGCTCAAACGGAGCTTGTACAGGCAGCGCCCAAACACCTGCAGAGTCTTCATGAAGGAGAGGCCCGCCAGCGGCCCCGCGATCAGGCCCGCGAAGAACACTCCGGTTCCCGGAGTGGAGAGCCACGAACCGTCGAAAATGGCCGCCTGGGGCTGCGGAGTCATGGTTACCGGAGGCATGCGAACGGTCATGTTATGCAAGCCTGGGACGGGCTGTCTGAAAGACACCGTATCGAGCAGCTTGAGCACCGAAGGCAGGCCCCAAACCACCACCGAAACGGTAAGCAGGACGAACGGCATCCAGGCCATCAGGATCTTGACGAAGCCGAGCTGCTCGGAGGCCGTGACTTTCTGGACGGCCGCATCGTCGGAGTAGCGCCAGACCTCGTCCGGCCGCCAGAACTTCAAGAACACGGCCAACACCAGCAGGGTGCCGATTCCAGCCGAGACGCTGGCCAGCGTGGGGCCCAGGTAATTGGCGACGAAATATTGGATGCCGCCGCAGGCGATGCCGCTGGCCAGCAGGGCGGGCCACACCTTCATGGTGTCGCGCCCCTTGCACATCACGCGCACCAGCCAGAAGGGCAGTATCAGGACAGTCAGCGGAAGTATGCGCCCCAGCATGGCGCTGAAGTCCGCTTCCGGAAGCCCGGTGACCGCTACCAGCGTGCGGACCGGGTTGCCCAGCCCGCCAAAGGCCACCGGGGCCGAGTTTCCGATGAGGCAGATCAGGGCCGTCTGCATAGGCGGGAACCCCAGGCCGATCATCATCGCCCCGCACACCGCTACCGGCGCCCCGCCGCCGCCCGCGCCTTCGAGCAGCGAGCCGAAAGCGAAGGCGATCAGCAGCAGTTGCAAACGCCGGTCGTTCGAAATCCCGCTGATGGACTTCTTAATGACCTCGAACTGCCCCG
>Ga0187851_10002492_pt1 | contig 16210 bp, 11 predicted proteins | sample June2016WEW_6_10_FD_132997 | JGI IMG/M metagenome (GOLD analysis project Ga0187851, IMG submission 132997) | Peatland microbial communities from SPRUCE experiment site at the Marcell Experimental Forest, Minnesota, USA - June2016WEW_6_10 | ecosystem: Environmental > Terrestrial > Soil >...
CGAAAGCCATCGGCACGCGCAACGAAACCATCGTTCCGCAAGGCCGCAAGATCACCAAGAGCTTGTACGAAGCCGTTCTCAAAGCCAAGATCGAACAGGTGGAAGTTGACCGCACAGATTTGCAGGGCGCCTTCATCGCCGCCGACGTCATTGATATGTCCACCGGCGAAGTGCTGGTGGAAGCGAACCACGAATTAACAAACGTCGACAAGCTTTCCGACAACGGCATTACTTCGTTCGAAGTGTTCTTCCCCGAACGCGACGATGCCGGCAACGTTATTTCGGTAACGCTCAAAAAAGATCCGGTGAAGAGCCAGAACGACGCGCTGCTCGAGATCTACCGCAAGCTCCGTCCCGGCGATCCGCCGACGCTCGACACCGCCACTCAGTTGTTCCAGGGCATGTTCTTCGACCCACGCAAGTACGATTTTTCGCGCGTGGGCCGCATGAAGTTCAACATCAAGTTGTACGACAAAATCGACGAATCCCCGCTCGACAAGCGGACGCTCGATCAACGCGATTTCATCGATACGATCAAGTACCTGCTGAAGCTTCGCCGCGGTATCGGCGCGGTGGACGATATCGATCACTTGGGCAATCGCCGCGTGCGCGCAGTCGGTGAGTTGCTCGAAAACCAGTTCCGCATCGGACTGGTGCGCATGGAGCGCGCCATCAAGGAAAAGATGTCGGTGTACCAGGAAATGTCGACGGCCATGCCGCACGACCTGGTGAACGCCAAGCCGGTGATGGCGGCCATCCGCGAATTTTTCGGGTCCAGCCAGCTTTCGCAGTTCATGGATCAGACCAATCCGCTATCGGAAATCACTCACAAACGCCGGCTGTCGGCGCTTGGACCAGGCGGGCTCTCGCGCGAACGCGCGGGTTTCGAAGTGCGCGACGTGCATCCTACGCACTACGGCCGCATCTGTCCCATCGAGACGCCGGAAGGTCCGAACATCGGTCTCATCTCGTCGCTCTCGTGCTTTGCGCGGATCAACGAATACGGATTCATCGAGAGTCCCTACCGGCGAGTGGTGAAGGGCGCGGTGGTGGATGAGATAAGAGTTCTGAATCCTGGCGATAGTTCCTACAAAGTCGGCGACGTGTTGACGCGCGGTGAAATTGAAAAGGCCAATCGCGACCTCAGCCCAAAGAAGCAGACGATTGAGGTTGAGGCGCACTGCGATTATTTGTCCGCCTGGGAGGAAGACAAATACATCATCGCTCAGGCCAACATCGAGTTGGATGAAAAAGGCCGCCTCGTCAGCGATCTGGTGAATGCTCGCCAAGCCGGTAACTTCGTGCTGAAACATCGGGACGAAGTGGAGTACATGGACGTTAGTCCGAAACAGCTTGTATCGGTGGCCGCTAGTTTGATCCCGTTCCTTGAGAACGACGACGCGAACCGCGCCCTGATGGGATCGAACATGCAACGGCAGGCGGTCCCGCTGTTGCGCGCCGAAACGCCGTACGTAGGCACCGGAATGGAGCACGTCACGGCTAGGGACTCGGGCGCTGTAGTGATCTGCAAGCGCTCCGGCATCGTGGATTCGGTGGATTCCGAACGCATCATCGTTCGAGTGGACGGCAGCGCGCACGAAGGACAGCTTTCACGCGAAGTGGGCGCCGACATCTATCAGCTCACCAAATTCAAGCGCTCCAACCAAAATACCTGCATCAGCCAAAAGCCCATCGTTTTCCAGGGGCAGCGGGTGAAGAAGGGCGCCGTCTTGGCCGACGGTCCTTGCACGGATCTGGGTGAATTGGCTCTCGGCCGCAACGTGCTGGTGGCGTTCATGCCCTGGCGCGGCTACAACTTCGAAGACGCTATCGTGGTCTCGGAGAAACTTGTGAAGGAAGATTACTACACTTCCATTCACATCGAAGAGTTTGAAATCGAAGCTCGCGACACCAAACTTGGACCTGAAGAAATCACGCGGGACATCCCCAACATTGCCGAAGGTTTCCTCCGCAATCTGGACGAAAGCGGAATTATCCGTATCGGCGCAACGGTGAAGCCCGGCGACATCCTGGTGGGCAAAGTCACACCGAAGGGCGAAACCCAACTGACGCCCGAAGAAAAACTGCTGCGCGCGATCTTCGGCGAAAAAGCCGGTGACGTCAAGGACGCATCGCTCTATTGCCCGCCCGGTATCGAAGGAACCGTGGTGGATTGCAAAGTGTTCTCGCGCAAGGGCGCCGATTTGGATGAGCGATCCAAGGCGATTCTCGAAAATCAGGTGGAGCGGCTGCACCGCAACCTGGAAGACGAAAAGCGCATTTTGAATGATGAGCGAGCCAAGCGCCTCACCGACCTGCTGGGCGAGAAAGAATCGCTAGCCGATCTCCACGACGAAAAGACCAACAAGAAGCTGCTCTCCAAGGGTACGCTTCTAACGCGCGACTTGATCGAGAAACTGCGCGCGCGCGACCTCAAGCGCGTCAAGCTGGCCAACAAGGACGTTCGCTTGAACGAGCAGATTGACGAAATTGAGGAGATGACCTCGCGCCAGATCGCCGTGCTCGAAAAAATCACGGATGAAAAGATCGCCAAGCTCCGCAAAGGGGACGAACTGCCTCCCGGCGTCATCAAGCTGGTGAAGTGCTACATCGCGATGAAGCGCAAGCTTTCGGTCGGCGACAAGATGGCCGGCCGCCACGGTAACAAGGGCGTGATCGCACGCATCGTTCCCGAAGAAGATATGCCGTATCTGCCGGATGGAACTCCGGTGGAGATTGTTTTGAATCCGCTGGGTGTTCCTTCCCGTATGAACGTGGGCCAGATTCTCGAAACCCACCTTGGATGGGCCGCGCACGCTCTGGGTCTGCATTTTGCAACGCCGGTTTTTGACGGCGCCACTGAAAAAGACATCAAGGCTCAGCTCAAGGCCGCGGAGCTGCCGAGCTCCGGCAAGGTTCAGCTTTGGGACGGCATCTCCGGACAAGCTTTCGAACAACCGGTGACGGTGGGCTACATTTATATGCTCAAGTTGTCGCACTTGGTGGACGACAAGATCCACGCCCGGTCCATTGGTCCGTACTCGCTGATTACGCAGCAGCCGCTGGGGGGCAAAGCGCAGTTTGGTGGACAGCGCTTCGGTGAAATGGAAGTTTGGGCGCTGGAAGCCTACGGCGCAGCGTATGTGTTGCAGGAATTATTGACCGCCAAGTCCGACGACGTTTACGGACGCGCCAAGATATACGAAGCAATTGTGAAAGGGGAAGCGGCCGCCGAACCGGGCGTGCCGGAATCCTTCAACGTCCTGATCCGCGAGCTGCAGTCGCTGTGTCTGGACGTCGAGTTAATGAAAAAGCCGCGGGAGACTTTAGAAACCGCGCTCGCGGCAGACTAACTGATGGGAACAGGGGCTGGGGGCTAGGGACTGCTGAAAATCCCTAGTCCCCCACCCCCCGCCCCGAATTCATAGGAGATTTCATGTATCGTTCCTCTCCGTACGATAGAGCAAATTTGATCGCCGACTTCGATTCCATCCGGATCTCGCTCGCCTCACCGGAAAAGATCCGAAGCTGGTCCCATGGTGAAGTAACCAAGCCCGAAACGATCAACTACCGGACCTTCAAGCCGGAGCGCGATGGACTTTTCTGCGCCCGGATTTTCGGTCCAATCGCTGACTGGGAGTGTTTGTGCGGAAAGTACAAGCGCATGAAGCACCGCGGCGTCATTTGCGACAAATGCGGTGTGGAAGTCACTTTGTCGCGCGTGCGGCGTGAGCGCCTGGGCCATATCGAGCTGGCCAGCCCGTGCTCCCACGTCTGGTTCTTTAAGGGCCTGCCCAGCCGCATCGGTTACCTGCTGGACATTACCCTGCGCGAGTTGGAACGTGTCCTGTATTTTGAAGCATTCGTGGTGGTGGATCCCGGCGAAGTCGCCGACCTGCGCCAGAGCGAAGTAATCACTGATGAGCGCAAGCGCCAACTGGACCAGGAATTTCCTGGCAAATTCGTCGCGATGATGGGCGCCGAGGGCATCAAAGAGCTGCTGAAGAAGGTTGACATCGAAGGCCTGAGCCTCGACATCCGCGAAAGGATGAAGACCGAGGTATCGCAGCAGAAGAAACTGAAGTTCGCCAAGCGCCTGCGCGTGGTAGAAAGCTTCCGCAAATCCGGAAACAAGCCGGAGTGGATGATTCTGGATGTCATCCCGGTTATTCCCCCCGAGCTTCGTCCGCTAGTGCCACTGGATGGCGGCCGTTTTGCGACGTCCGACTTGAATGACCTCTACCGCCGCGTCATCAATCGCAACAACCGCTTGAAGAAGTTGATCGAGCTGCACGCGCCCGACGTCATCGTTCGAAATGAAAAGCGTATGCTGCAGGAAGCTGTGGACGCGCTGTTTGACAACGGCCGCCGTGGCCGCGTTCTGCGTGGCGCGAACAACCGCCCGCTCAAGTCGCTTTCCGACACTCTCAAAGGCAAGCAGGGCCGCTTCCGCCAGAACCTGCTAGGCAAGCGCGTCGATTATTCCGGCCGCTCCGTGATCGTAGTCGGCCCCGAGCTAAGGCTGAACCAGTGCGGTTTGCCGAAGAAAATGGCGCTCGAGCTGTTCAAGCCGTTCATCTATCATCGCCTGGAGCAGCGCGGTCATTGCACCACCATCAAGCAAGCCAAGGAACTGGTAGAGCAGCAGGATCCAGTGGTATGGGACATTCTCGAAGAAGTTATCAAGGACCATCCCATTCTGCTGAACCGTGCTCCCACGCTGCACCGTTTGGGCATTCAGGCTTTCGAGCCGGTGCTGGTGGAAGGCAAGGCCATCAAGCTGCATCCGCCCACTTGCACGGCGTTCAACGCGGACTTCGATGGCGATCAAATGGCCGTTCACATTCCGTTGTCGCCCGAAGCACAAATTGAAGCTTCCACACTGATGTTGTCGTCGAACAATATTCTTTCGCCGGCGCACGGCGCGCCCATCGCAGTGCCCACGCAGGACATGGTGCTGGGCCTGTACTACCTCACCAAAGCTCGTCCGGGAACCAAGGGCGAAGGCCGAACTTTCGCATCTACCGACGACGTCCTGATCGCGCTCGAAATGGGTGAAGTGGAAACTCTTTCGCCCATCAAGCTGCGCTATACCGGCAAGGTGATCGATTTGATCAAGGCTTTTGACAATCAGAACGTCCTTCATACCGAGCCGATCGAATTCAACAAGCAATACATGGAAACCACGGTTGGCCGGGTGATCATGAACGACGTTCTCCCGGATGAGATGCCATTCATCAACGGCCTGCTGAAGAAGAAGGGCCTCACGCAACTGGTGCAGCACTGTTATCTCAAGTTCGGCCTGCAGATCACGGTGCGGATGCTGGACGAAGTCAAGAAGCTGGGCTTCCTCTACGCTACGCGCGCGGGAATTTCCATCGGCATTGACGACATGGTGGTGCCTGAAGAGAAGGCCAAGCTGGTGAAGAACGCCGAGAAGGCCGTCATCGAAGTCACCCAACAATACCAGGAAGGCGCCATCACACAAGGTGAGCGTTACAACAAGATCATCGAGATCTGGTCCAAGGTCACCGAACGCGTGGCTGAGGAAATGTTCAAGACCATGGAGGAGGACGACCGCACTGGCCGTTACCTCAATCCGATTTACATCATGGCCGATTCCGGCGCCCGTGGATCGAAGCAGCAGATTCGCCAGCTCTCCGGTATGCGCGGCTTGATGGCCAAACCGTCCGGCGAAATCATCGAGACCCCCATCACCGCCAACTTCCGCGAAGGTCTCAACGTGTTGCAGTACTTCATTTCGACGCACGGCGCCCGTAAGGGTCTGGCCGACACCGCGTTGAAGACGGCCGACTCCGGCTACCTCACCCGCCGCCTGTGCGACGTGGCGCAGGACGTGATCGTCACTGAAGACGATTGCGGAACCGGCGACGGCATTTATGTGGAGCCCATTATCGAATCTGGGGAAATCATTGAGCCGCTGCGTGACCGTATCGTCGGCCGCGTGGCGCTCGAAGACCAGTTCGATTATGAAGGCAACCTGATCGTCGGCCTGAACCAGGAAATTACAGAGGACCTGGCTGCGGCGATCCAGGCCGCCGGTATCGAGCGCGTCAAGATCCGCTCGGTGCTGACCTGCGAATCGAAGCGCGGTGTCTGCCAACTCTGCTACGGACGCAACCTGGCAACTGGCCGCATGGTGGAACGCGGCGAGGCTGTCGGAATCATTTCCGCGCAGTCCATCGGCGAACCGGGAACTCAGCTCACCATGCGTACCTTCCACGTCGGTGGAACGGCTACCGGCTCCAGCGAACAATCAAAGCAGGACGCGAAGTCGGACGGCTACGTGAAATTCCTCGGCGTTACGACGGTAAAGAACGCTAAGGGCGAGCTGATCGCGATGAACCGCAACGGCATCCTGGCCATCATCGACGAGAAGGGCCGCGAAAAAGAGCGCTATCCGGTAGTGTATGGCGCGAAGGTCCTGTTCGCCGACGGCGCCAAGGTCACAACCAACGCGATCCTGCTGGAATGGGATCCGTACACGTTCTCGATCCTGACAGAAGTCAGCGGCAAAGTTCATTTCAAAGACTTGGGCGAGGGCGTCACCCTGCAGGAGCAGGTGGACGAAATCACCGGTATGTCGCAATGGGTGGTGACGGATTCGCCCGATGAAAAGCGCATCCCCACCGTCATTGTGCGGCCGGAAGGCGGGGCGCGATCCGAAGAGAAGCGCTACCTCATGCCCACCCACGCGCATCTGATGGTGAACCACGAAGAAATGGTCCACGCCGGCGACGTGCTCGCCAAGATCCCGCGTGCGACTACGAAGACCAAGGACATCACCGGTGGTCTGCCGCGCGTGGTGGAACTGTTCGAAGCGCGCAAGCCGCGTGAGACGGCCATCATCGCCGAGATCAACGGCGTCATCAAATACGGCGAAGTCGCCAAGGGTATGCGTAAGATTTCCATCACCGCCGACGACGGGGAGCAGAAAGAATATTCCATCCCGCGCGGCGTTCACATCAACGTGCAGGAGGGTGAGCGCGTAAAGGCGGGCGACCCATTGATGGATGGTCCGCGCAATCCGCACGACATTCTGGCCGTGCTCGGCGAAAAGGAACTGCAGAAATACCTGGTGAACGAAATCCAGGAAGTCTATCGTCTGCAGGGCGTCAATATCAACGACAATCACCTGGAAGTGATCTCGCGTCAGATGATGCGCTGGGTGAAGGTGGACGATATCGGCGACACCGAGTTCCTGCCGGAAGAAGTGGTGGACAAGTTCAAGTTCCGCGAAGAGAACAATCGAGTGGAGGAAGCGGGCGGAAAGCCGGCCGGCGGTAAGCCGGTGCTGCTCGGAATCACCAAGGCATCGCTTTCGACCGACTCGTTCATCTCAGCCGCGTCCTTCCAGGAGACCACGCGCGTGTTGACCGAAGCCGCCATCAACGGCAAGGTGGACTATCTGAGAGGCCTCAAGGAAAACGTCATCATGGGGCGGTTGATCCCGGCCGGAACCGGCATGGAATACTACCGCAACGTGAAGATCGCGGGCGAAGACGTGGTGGAAGAAGAGCCCATCGCAGAAGAAGTATCGCTCACCGGCGACCTGGGCGGCTACGAAGACGAAGCCCGCACAGTCTATACCGGCGGCCTGACCGAAGAGCCCGCGCCAGTGGAAGATACGGTAGCGGAGTAAATAGCCTTAACCGTAGTGAACGACGGCAGATCCGTGAGGATCTGCCGTTTTTGTTAGAGTCGAAGTAGCTGGACAACAGCATGAACGCCGACAATGAACAGCTTGCACATTTAATCTCCGGTGTCAGTGAGAGCCTGCACCGCGAAATCTCAGGCGTCCGTGACAGCCTGCGCCAAGAGATGCACGAAGGATTCACTCGTCTGACTGAGCGTCTTGACCTGATGGAAACCCGACTGGACCGACACGGTGCCCTGATACAAACGGGCGCTCGATGGAGCGCTCGAATGACCAACTGGTCAGAACAAATTGATCGGGAACAGTGAGAAAGTGACAAAAAGATCGCCGATCTCGAAAAGCGCGTGCGTGATCTGGAACGGAAGAAAAATGGACAAGGAACCTGAGTTTGCACCAAAGCAGGCATCCGATGAGTACTGGCAGGCGTACGAGCAGTGGAAGAAGCTGGATATAAAACTCGACGCTTCCAAACGAGCTACTCGAGAAGAGGCGCATGAGCGGCGAGGCGCTGGAAACCTCTGCAACGAATCGTCAGCGTGTAGTTCAAATCACCAAGCACCGGAGATTGATCGGACGATGAAACCAGACGATCTTGAGGACATGGGACCTCGACAGCGCCTGCCAGAACTGAGAGATAAGATCTGTGCGCCAGGCGCTCGCTTGCGGGTGACCCTGAGTGAACGCGATGGTTGGCGCACCGTGGGAATTACGGGCAATCGTCTCGGTCTTCAGGCTCTTGCAGCGATCTGTTCTGGTCTCGCTGAATTAACGACGGAGGAACTCCTGACGCCAGCAAATCATTATCATTTGGACGAGGAATTCTGGGGTGCTGAAAAGGGGTCGGTTCCGATGATCGTGCGATGCACAGAAGAGGGTTGGCCGGAACTTTCGAGCTGAACCGTCGGCTCTGCAATGTCATGCCGAGCCGGACCAACCTCAATAAGACTCCACCGGCTCCGTGCGCTGAATTCCGTGCCCGGGAATTGCCACGCTCACGCGGCAATCCACTCCTGGACAGCCCGGATTCCCCACCACGACTTCCGATGGCTCCAGCCCTCCGAACGCGATAGCGCCATCTGACGGAGTCGCTGTCCCGTAAAGAACCAGATTCCGGATGGCCGGTTCATCATAGCTATTCACCGCGCCCCAGCGCGCGGCATCCTGCGCCCGCTCCGCCAGCGCCTGCCGCACGAACAGCATCTGACCTACGCCTACCATTCCGAGAATCAATCCCATGAAGGCCGCGAGAATCAGCGTGGTCTCCACTAACGACTGACCGCGCCGTCTCATTTCGCCCCTCCGCCCGTAAACGGAAAAGTAACCGTCGGACGCCCAGCCAACGCTACTTTCGTGAATATGGCATCGATCTCGAAACCCCGCACACTCACGGTAGCGGATGATGGCCCAAGAATCAGTTCGACATTGTCCGGTGCAAGCCCCCGCACCACCGGCTTCGCATCTGACGCCGGCCGGGGCTCTCCATACACAACCATATTGACAACCGACTTCGAAAACTCAGGATCGGCGACATTCGAATTCCCAGCTTGCAATGACGCGTAGCGCGCCCCAGCCCGCACCGCGTTCACCAGCGTGGTGTAAGTGAAGAACGTGTAGCCCACTTGGAAAATCCCCGTGAACATTCCAGATAAGAGAATCAGCGCCGCTGCAAATTCGATCAGCGCACTGCCGGTGCGCGACGTACGCGCTCTCACTGGATCAACCTCGCACTTTGCGGCGTCTTCACCGCCACGCTCGACGCAGCCACTAGCGTCGCATCGGTCTTCATTGGCTGAAAAGCTCGCAAAAAGATCACGGGTGCTTGTGCGCTCGCCACCACTCGGACGAAATGGAGATCGGAAGCGCTCTTCGGATCAGGCTGCCAGGTTTTCGGATCCGGCGCAGCTTCACCCTTCGCAAAGCTGGTTGAAATTTCGGTAATTGGCCGCGTGCCCATGTCCCACTTCATCGCGTTCGGCCCAGCCGCCAGCTCTCCGGCAGCCTGACGCGCACCCTCAATCCCTTGCTCGCTCCCATCCAGGCGGAGCGCCGCAGTTAACGCAGCGGCATCGGCGAACGCCTGTAACTCGCTCTTAATAAGGTACATACGCCCCAGGTCGATCCCCAGGCCCGCCACCGCCATGAGGATCACCAGCGCGATCGAAGTTGCAATGAGGACGAAACCACGCTTGGAATGACAGTCCGGCACAATCTACTATTCGGCGGTAAACGGAACTTTCGTTAGGGCCGAATACTCCGCACCAGGAACCAAACCAGGCCCACCGTCAACAACACGGTGGCACCAACCGGCACGGCCCGCTTCATCGAGCGGAGGCGCGAGAGTTGCCGCAGCGCCACAGCGAATACGGCGATCAATAACACTTCCGCCGCCGCAACGCCCGCTAAGAACGTAACGGCATGAAATCCACTCTCGGCGAGAAAAATTGAAAAATATGCGCCGTGAAATAGCCCCAACACTCCCACCACCAACCAGCGCAGCCCCGAGTTCGGTAGCAGAATAATTTCGAATGCGAGATAGGCGATGGTGAGCGCCGCCGCAGCCTCAATAAATCGCGGCGATAGCGGTAAAGAAATCCTTGGAGCGATCGCGCATGCCAAGCACTCCGCCGCAAGAAACGCCGCCGTGAGCGTCACGAGTTCCCGCCGGTTACGCGCGGCCAACACCAGGCTCGCCAGGAACAGCAGGGGCGCGAGGCCTCCAACGGCACGCATGAATCCAGCCGCGAGTTGTTGGAGAGCCGTCTCCCACGCGGTAGGCGGCCGGAAGCGCATCTCCGCCGTGGTGAACGACAAATCAAACACGGCCTGATCTGTTTTATCTCCCAAATAAGCCCGCAGCAGATGCACATGATTCGGCACCGTGACAGACGGAAATGTGCACTCCACTTCCAACTCATCCACCGGAGCGGGGAACTCGTAATCAGCCGTGCAAACGTAGGTGCCTTGTTCATCCTTACAACTCTGCGCGGAAGCCTTTCCCCAAGCACCTCTGCTTTTGAAGCGGATATGATCCAGCAGCGTGTGCTCCGGCTCGTGCACGTGCGCCACTTCATACATCGGGATGCGCAATTCGTAATGCGCGCGATTTCCATCCACCTTCAGCTCGCCGGTGCTCATGCTCACCATATGAGCGGCCAGAGTGAGAGGGCATATTAAGAACCAGAACAGCTTCATCGCTGGCTCACGGGCGACACCAACTCCGAGCCCCGCGCGCGCTGATAGCGGACGAACAACACCCGCAGCGTTGCGATCACGGGAACTGAAAAAAACATGCCCGTCACTCCGGCAATCTGCTCGCCCGCCAGCACGCCAAATAACACCAGCACCAGACTCAATTCCACGCCCTTACCCATCAAGTACGGTGATACGGCGTAGTCCTGAAACATCCGGAAAACGATCCAGAAAATTACCAGCGCGAGTAAATGATTGTAGCCGGCCAGACCAGTCACCACCAACGCGATCCCTCCCGCCGCCGCCGGCCCCACTACGGGAAGAAATTCGCCCATCGCCGCGATACACGCTAGCAGCACGGCATAGGGAGCGCCCGTCACGCCGAAGAAAACGCTGTAGCAGATGAAGCTCGAAACTGCCAAGAGCACCAGCGCGCGAATGTACTGGCCCAGTAGCCGGTTGATGTCTTCCAGAATCTCCTCCACTACTAGGCGCCGCCTTTCCGGCGCCAGCCCAGAGACGAATTGCTCGCGCATCCCCCGCCCGTCCTTGAGAAAAAAGAACGCGAGAATCGGAACCAGAACCACGTAGACCAGATATTTCGCTCCGGAGATGAGCTGCCCGCCCAGGCTCCTTACGTACGGCAGGATGTCCTGGCCCCCATTATCGAGCTCGGTCTGTAGAGTCTGGACCATTCTGGCGCGGACCGGTTCCAGCCATCCTGGCAACGGAATGTGGTTGATCCAAGCCCTATTTTTGAGCAGATCTGGCAGGCGTGTCTCGAGGCTGCCGGCTTCCTCCACGATGCGCGATCCAACCGTGACCGCCAGCGCTACAATGACACCGATCAGCGCCAGATAAACGATCACCAGCGCCAACCGCGGCGAAATCAGTTTCGGCGTAAAGCGCTGGACCAGTTCCACCACCGGAGTCAATAGATAGGCAAATAGCAGCGCGATCATGAAGACCACCAGTGTGACGCGGATGGTGTAGGCCGCGGCTACTACCAGCGCGATCAGGAAAATGGTCCACGCCGCCCGCGCCGCCCGTGAATCGATGCCCAGCATGGAATCAGAATAGCAGTGGGGCAGGTCCCCGACCTGCCATGTGAGCTCAGAAGTGCCCGCGCTACATTAGTTGCATGAAGGTTCTCCTGATCGGTGGCAGCGGATTCATCGGCCCCCACGTCGCCCGCCAGCTCTCGGAGCAAGGCCACCAGATCGCCATCTTTCACCGCGGCCACGCCAAGACCGCTCTGCCAAAAACCGCGAAGGAAATCCTCGGCGACCGCGCAGCGCTGGCCGCCTCAGCGTCCGAGTTTCGCAGTTTCGCCCCGGACGCGGTGGTGGATTTCATTTTATCGAGCGAGCGCCAGGCGAGCGACTTGATGAACGCCATGCGTGGCATCACCGGCCGCGTGGTCGCATTAAGCAGCGGCGACGTGTATCGCGCCGCCGGCATCCTGCACGGATTGGAAGCCGGTCCACTCCAGCCTGTTCCGCTCACGGAAGAATCCGAGCTCAGGACCCATAGACGCCCCTATCCTCCGGAAGCGCTGACGATGTTGCGCAATGTGTTCTCCTGGCTCGATGATGATTACGACAAAATACCCGTGGAACAAGTGGTGATGGGCGATTCCGAGATCCGTGGAACGGTGCTTCGCCTGCCCTTAATTTACGGACCCGGCGACCCGCTTCACCGGCTTCACCCTTTCCTCAAACGAATCGACGACGGCCGCCCGGCCATCCTGCTGCAGGAAGAATTAGCTCAATGGCGCGGCCTGCGCGGCTATGTTGAGAACGTCGCCGCCGCAATTACTTTGGCGGTAACTTCTTCCCAAGCGGCCGGGCGCATCTTCAACGTGGCCGAGGTTCACGCCTTTTCTGAGTTCGAATGGGCACAGAACGTCGGCCGAGTGGCAGGCTGGAAGGGAAGAGTGCTGTCCCTGCCGAAAGAACAGACGCCGGCTCATCTTCAAATTCCTTACAACGCCGCTCAACACTGGACAGCCAGCAGCACGCGAATCCGCGAAGAACTGGGATACCGCGAGCCGATCCCGTTCGACGTGTCCCTGGAACGAACCATCGCCTGGGAGCGCGCCAACCCTCCCGCCGCAATCGATCCGAAGCAGTTCGATTACGCCGCCGAAGACGCCGCACTGAGCGCCCGCCTTCATGAACAGATTCCGTAATCCATTCCGAACCGCGACCGGGAGGGAGCGCCACCACGATCTCCCGACGCTCCCTCCCAGTCGCGGCTCAGCGGGAACTCCTCACACCTCCCCGGTGTCTAAACCTCACATGCTCGAAGTCCGCGACCTCACCAAATACTACACCAGCATTCCCGCCGTCGAAGGCGTCAGCTTTGCCATACGGCCGCGCGAAGTGCTGGGCTATCTCGGCCCCAATGGCTCCGGCAAAACCACCACGGTCAACATGCTGATCGGGTTACTCGAGCCCACCCGCGGCCACATTTATTTTAATGGCCGCGATATCCGCGAAAACCTGATTGAATATAAACGTGCCATCGGACACGTTCCCGAAGTCCCTTACATTTATCCGTATCTCACTGGTCGCGAATATCTGCAACTGATCGGTCGCCTTCGATCTCTCGCGCAACGGGCCACCGACAAGAAGATCAACGAGCTGATGCAACTCTTCGGCATGCATCCTCACAGGCACTCGCTGATTTCGTCCTATTCAAAAGGCATGAAACAGCGCATCCTCATCTGCGCGGCCCTGCTGCACAATCCGCAGGTCCTGATTTTTGACGAGCCGCTGTCCGGCCTGGATGTCACTTCCGCTCTGGTCTTCAAGAACCTGGTGAAATCGCTCTCCGCGGCCGGCAAGATCATCCTCTACAGCTCGCACGTGTTGGAAGTGGTGGAAAAGGTTTGCTCGTCCGTGATCATTCTCCACAAAGGCAAAGTGGTGGCGGACGACTCTGTCGAAAGCCTCCGCAACCTGATGCAGCTCCCCTCCCTCGAACAGATCTTCGCGCAACTGGTGGTTCAAGAAGACGCCGAACAAGTAGCGAACGACATAGTAGAGGTGATGCGAGCTTATGCGTGATCTGTTCGGGGTGCTGATCCGGCACTTCTTCGGCCGCTTCTTCGACAACGAGCTGGTGTCAACGCAAGGCGAGGTTCACGCCACCATCAGCAAAGTGATCGGACTGCTAGCGGCACCCGGCTTGATCTGCTTCTGGCTGATGCCGAAGTACACCATGTTGGTGTTCCTGCCTCCCAAAGTTGCCGAAGCGGCATCGCTTTCGGACAAAATGTTCTTCATCACGTTCTCCATGGCCGTCATGGGATTTGTGACCGTGCTGGAATGGGATGCTCTATTTCCCGACCGCCGAGATTTCACCATCCTGATTCCACTGCCCATCAATCTGCCCAGCATCTTTGCCGCGAAGATCGTCTCGTTGTGCGCCTTCGTCGTGATATTCTTCGTGGCCACCAACGCCATCCACACATTTCTTTATCCCTTCGTATCGATGGGCCGCTACGCGACGTTCCTTGGCGTTTTAGGATCAATGACCGTTCATGCCACGGTGATGTTGGCGGCAACATCCAGCACGTTCTTCTTTTTCGTGGCGCTGCAGGGCATTCTGATGAACGTGCTTAGCTTTCGGGCGTTCCGCCGCGTCTCCACCTACGTGCAGCTTCTCGCCGTCCTCGCCCTGCTCATGATGCTGCTGCTTTTTCTGGATACTTCATCCCTGATTCACTCCGCCAGGAACCGTCAACTGCTCTACTTCTTTCCCCCAATGTGGTTTCTGGGGCTTTATGAATCCATGTTGGGCCAGCCCGAACCATTGGCCGGCTGCCGCGACATTGCGCTACGAGCGCTCGAAGTCGTATTGATGGCCTCCGCCTTGTCCTACGCGCTGAGCTACAAGCGCCACGTGAAGCGCTCACTTGAATCCGAGGAAATCCTGGATGTCGCGCCCAGCCGGGTCTCCACACTGCTTTGCGCAATCGCCAACCGTTACATCGTTCCCGACCCGCTCGAACAAGCCTCTTTCTATTTCACCGGCAAGACGATGGTTCGCAGCCGCAAGCACTGGCTGTATCTGGCAGCCTACGTCGGCGTCGGATTCGCGCTCATGCTTCAGGCGCTGGTTGGCGTTTTCTCTCGGACCGGCAATCCCGCTCTTGATGCGCCCAACGCTTCGCTGCTCTCGATCCCCCTCATTGTTTCTTTCTTCGTCTTATCGGGAATGCGCGTGGTCTTCGCAATCCCCGCGGAATTAAAAGCGAATTGGGTGTTCCAACTCTCGGAAGCCGACGGCCGCAAAGAATGCCTATCCGGCGTGCGAAAAGCCATGTTCGTTTTTGGAGTGCTGCCCCTGTTTGCCGCCCTGGCCCCGGTTTACGTTTTTCTGTGGGGCTGGTCAACCGCGCTCTTCCACACATTCTTCGACATCGCTCTTTCCTTGCTTCTGATCGAACTGCTGCTCGTGAAGTTCCACAGAATCCCATTCACCTGCTCCTACCTTCCCGGGAAGTCCAACATCACAGCGCTGTGGTTCGTCTACTGGCTGGGCTTCGCCACCTATGCCTACAGCATGGCGTCGCTGGAAGCCTGGATCTTAGAACGCCCGCTCCGAATCGCCGGCTTCTACGCGCTAGGCTGCGCACTGGTAGCTGTCACGTACTTCTATCGAAATCGCTATTTAGAAGAGGGCTTCACCCTAATCTTCGAAGACCAACCCGAACCAGTAGTCAGAACTCTGAACCTAAGCGCCCCAGGCAGCTGGTAATCCCCCGTCGCGCAAGCCCGTGGGGCAAGCCTCTGGCTTGCCCCACGGGTTATCCTGTAGCTTCGCCGATGACCCGCCGTCAAGCCCTGTCGCTTCCTCTATTCACACTGCGGGGGCTTGCGCAGGAAACCCGTGGCATGGCATCGCGCGGCGTGAAGCCGCAGCCGCGCGGCAAGCCCTCGGGACTCCCCTTCCACGCCCATTTCGTCAACGTCGCTGAAGCCGCCGGCTTGCATGCGCCGGTGATCTACGGCGGCGTGGGTCACGCCGAATACATCATCGAGACCATGGGATGCGGCGCGGCTTTCATCGATTATGACAATGACGGCTGGATGGATCTCGTGCTCCTCACCGGCCGGCGTATCGATTCCACACCTCGTGAAGCAACCCTCCGGTTATACAAAAACAACCGCGACGGAACCTTCGCCGACGTTACCGAAAAATCCGGATTGAGCCGCAGCGTCTGGGCTTACGGTATCACTGTGGGCGATTACGACAACGACGGGTTCGACGACTTATTCATCACCTGCTGGGGCCAGAATATTCTCTTTCACAACAAAGGCGACGGAACTTTCG
>Ga0187851_10002494_pt1 | contig 16209 bp, 12 predicted proteins | sample June2016WEW_6_10_FD_132997 | JGI IMG/M metagenome (GOLD analysis project Ga0187851, IMG submission 132997) | Peatland microbial communities from SPRUCE experiment site at the Marcell Experimental Forest, Minnesota, USA - June2016WEW_6_10 | ecosystem: Environmental > Terrestrial > Soil >...
ACGAGATTTATCGAACCCCACTGCCAAACGGCGGTGGGGTTTTTGTTTTAACCACGAATGAACACAGAGCAGCAAAACCGGATGGATGGATCATTGGATTGCTGGATTATTGGGCGGCAGAACGAAGCGGCTCACCCAACAATCCATTTGTCCCGTCTGCGGAACCTGTGGTTTAATTCCTTCAACGCCTGAATTTATGCATAAACAACCGTCGAAAAAATATCGTCCGTTCCCGCCGGTCAGTTTGCCCGACCGGCAGTGGCCCAACCGCGTCCTCACCCATGCGCCCGTCTGGTGCAGCGTGGATTTGCGCGACGGCAATCAGGCGCTCGCCGTGCCCATGAATGTCGGCCAGAAACTTGAGCTGTTCCAGACGCTCGTGAAATGCGGCTTCAAGGAAATCGAAGTCGGTTTCCCGTCCGCATCAAACACCGAGTTCGCGTTCAACCGCCGGCTCATCGAGGAAAAACGCGTACCGGCCGACGTTTGGCTCCAGGTGCTCGTGCAGGCGCGGGAAGAGTTGATCGAACGCACGGTCGAATCGCTGGTCGGCGCGAAGAAGGCCATTATTCATCTTTACAACTCGACCTCCCCCGCCCAACGCCGCGTCGTGTTCGGCAAATCCAAGGAGGAAATTGTCGAGGTCGCCGTGCGCGGCGCGCAATGGATCCAGGACCGGTTGCCGCGTCTCAAGGGCACGGAAGTCATGCTCCAGTATTCGCCGGAAAGTTTCAGCGCGACGGAGGTTGAATTTGCGAAGGAAATTTCCGAGGCGGTCATGGACGTGTGGCGACCGACGCCGAAGAGAAAAATGATTTTGAACCTGCCGGACACCGTCGAGGTGGCGATGCCGAATGTCTATGCCGACCAGATTGAATGGATTTGCCGGAACATCAAAAACCGCGAGTCGCTCATTGTCAGTTTGCACACGCACAATGACCGCTGCACCGGCGTGGCGGCGACGGAACTGGGCCTGCTCGCGGGCGCGGATCGCGTGGAAGGCACGCTCTTCGGCAACGGCGAGCGCACGGGCAACCTCGACCTCGTCACCGTGGCGTTGAACCTTTACCAGCACGGCATCGATCCGAAGCTGGATTTCTCGGACCTCAATTCCATTATCGACGTTTACGAACGTTGCACGGGCATGACGGTGCCGCCGCGCCAGCCTTACGCGGGCGAACTGGTCTTCACGGCGTTCAGCGGCTCGCACCAGGACGCCATCAAGAAAGGTTTGAATGAATGGAAGGAAAATGGCCGCACGCATTGGGACGTGCCCTATCTCACGATTGACCCGGCGGACATCGGGCGCGAATACCGCGAGGTCATCCGCGTCAACAGCCAGTCCGGCAAAGGCGGCGTGGCGTACCTGCTCGAAAGCGAATTCGGCATCGAATTGCCCAAGGACATGCAGCGCGAGTTCGGGCCGATTGCCAACGACGAGGTGGACAAGCTCGGCCGCGAAGTCAGCGGTGCCGAATTGAAAAAGATGTTCTGGCGCGAATACATCGAACGCTCCCAGCCGTGGCAGCTCAAGCGCTTTGAAACCGAGAGCAAAAACGGCGTCGTCAAATGCCGCGCAATATTTTTGCGCGACGGCAAGCCGGTCGAGCTTTCCGGTGAAGGCAATGGCCCGCTTGCCGCGCTGGTCCACGGTTTCGGCAAGGCCGGGGTGCCGCGTTTCGAAATCGTCAATTATAGCGAGCACGCCCTGGGTTCCGGCGAGGCGGCGGCGGCGATTGCCTACATTCAAATCAAGCACGCCGATGGGCGCACGCGCTGGGGCGCGGGCGTGGACACGAACATCGAGCTGGCGTCCGTGCGCGCCGTGTTGAGCGCGCTGAACCGGTCATGAATTATTTTGAACCAAAATATTTTCGGCTCGTCAAATGAGGGTTGACTGTCTAGTCTTCATGTCCATGAAATTGAAGCGCGTTTTGATCTGTGGGGTCGCCGGCATCATCCTTGCCGGCGCGAGACTTTTTGCGGCGGACAGCAACCCCACCAATGCGATGGCGGCCACCGCGGCGGTTTATGTGCCGGACACCTCGCATCAAAACGACCCGTTGCCCGATGGCGTGCTGGCTTGGAACAGCCTGACACAGGAGGCCACGGTAGCGGCGGATGCCGGCAATGCCCGTTTCACTTTCAGCTTTACCAACATTTCTCCCGGCAACGTGGCCATACTGGATGTTCATCCGTCCTGCGGCTGCACCACGGCTCAATTGCCCCCGTTGCCGTGGATCATTCCCACCGGCACCAACGGACAGTTTGGTCTCACAGTCAACCTGGCCGGGAAAAGCGGATTGCAGATCAAGACGGTCAATGTCAAGACCGACAAGGGCTTCAAACAACTCATCCTCAAAATCAATATTCTGCCGCCGGTGATTCCGAGCCAGTCCGAGGCCGATCGTGCGCGCGCTGTGGAGATGGCCAAGGCCGACCGGCAGGCGGTCTTTCGCGGTGATTGCGCAACCTGCCACGTCAAACCCGGCGAAGGTAAATATGGCAAACCGCTTTATTTCGCCATCTGTGCCAACTGCCACGAATCCAAAACCCGCGCCAGCATGGTGCCGGATTTGCACAACATCAAAACGCCAACCAATGTGGATTTCTGGCAAACCTGGATAGCGCATGGCAAGGCCGGCACGCTGATGCCCGCGTTTTCCACCGTCGATGGTGGCCCGCTATCGGAAATGCAAATCTCCTCCCTCGCCGGTTATCTGAACGCGACAATTCGTTCACAACCTCCTGCAAATAAATAACTAAACCCGAATTTTTACGGGTAATGTTATTTTTTTGTTGTCAACTTGGACATTATTGTCTATATTTTGGACAGTATTGTTGCCAAAATTCAGTTTCCATGACGTAAAAAGAGAAACAGAGGTTTATGGCTGTCTCAGCGCAATTAAGTTCGAACAACATTCCCAGACTTTTCTTTGTGAAAGGTCATATCCTGCAAGTATCGTGGTCTTGGTTTTTCAGACAATGCTGGGCTCTGACGGTTTTGGCCAGCTTGGGAACATTGAGCTATCTGTTGATCACCCATTACATCATTCAAGCCGTTCAGGTGGAAGGCTACAGCATGTATCCCACCCTGACCGACTCGGGACATTATTGGTTAAACCGGTTCTCCTATATCATAGGCGAGCCGCGACAAAATGACATCGTCGCTCTGAAAGACCCGCGCGATAATATGCTCGAGGTCAAACGCATCATCGCCATGCCGGGACAATCGGTTTTTCTCAAAGGTGGCAGGGTTTATGTCAATGGCAAGCTGTTGGACGAACCCTATCTTCCGGCGAATACGCCAACCTATGCCTATGAGAAAAACGCGAACGAGTTCATTTGCATCGGCAATGACAGATTCTTCGTCATGGGCGATAATCGCAAGGACAGCACCGACAGCCGCACTTTCGGGGCGGTTCCGCGACAAAACATCATTGGCAAGATGATCGAATAAGTCCCCGCCTCACCGCCTTTTTCAGACCGGGTCCACCGGATCCACCCGGCCGCCAAACACCGCTTGCGCAATTTGATGCGCCCGGTATGCTGTCAACCATGACTGTTAAACTGGTTGACGCAAACCCCCGAACGCAAATCGCCCGGCTCGGCGAACGGATTTTAAATGGCGGCCGGATTTCCCGTGACGAGGCGTTGTGGCTCTTCAATCTCGAAAACCGCTCCGACATTTTCGATCTGCTCTCGTGGGCGAACCGCATCCGGGAACAATTCAAGGGCAACAAAATCCACCTCTGTTCCATCGTCAACGCCAAGGCCGGCGCGTGCCCGGAAAATTGCAGTTTCTGCGCGCAATCATCGTTTTACCAGACCGGCTCGCCCAAATACGGGTTCGTTGATCCCGAACCCGTGGCCGAAGCCGCCGAGGAGGCCAACCGAAACCGCGTGACGGCCGTGGGACTGGTCGCCGCCTGGAAAGGCCTCAATGAAGGCCCGATGCTCGATGAGGTTTGCGCCCGCGTGCGCGAGTTGAAAGCCGGCGGCAAAACGCGACCGGACGTCTCGCTCGGCATCATCAAAAGCCAGCGCGTGGCCGACCGGCTCAAGGAAGCCGGCGTCGAGTGCTACGGTCACAACCTCGAAAGCTCGCGCCGCTTTTTCCCCAAGACCTGCACCACGCACACCTACGATGACCGCCTCGAAACCATCGGTTATCTGAAAAAGGCCGGCATCAAAATTTGTTCCGGCGGCATCATCGGCATGGGCGAGACGCGCGAAGATCGCTGCGACCTCGCGTTTTCGCTGAAGCAAATCGGCGCGAAAGTCGTGCCCGTCAACATTCTCAACCCGATTCCCGGCACGCCCTTCGAAAAAAACGATCCCCTGCCCGTCCTGGAAATTTTAAAGACCATCGCGTGCTTCCGGTTCATTTTGTCGCGGCAGGAAATCATGGTCGCCGGCGGCCGCACGGTGAATTTGCGCGACGCGCAAAGCCTGATTTTCATGGCTGGCGCGAGCGCGCTGATGGTCGGCAATTATCTCACCACGCTCAATCAATCCGTCGAGAAAGACCTGCAAATGCTCAAGGACCTCGGCCTTGACCCAAGCTGGGACAGCCATGGTTTCAGCGATCAGGAAGAAGGCGGTTGCGATTGCGGAAAAGGGAATTGCGGAACGGAAGTGGAACTGGCGACCGCGAAATAAACCGTCCAGAACGCGAGCATCTTCTCCCTCTCCTCGTTTGGCGAGGAGAGGGAGTTGTCAGCGTGCGGGGACTTGAAATTTTTCCAACAACTCGCATCCTTTCGAAGTGAACTCAATCCAAACCGCCCGCCAGCTTCGTCGCGACCAGACCGACGACGAAAAGGAATTGTGGCGCGCGTTGCGAAGCCACCGTTTCGCCGGATTCAAATTTCGCCGACAGCATCCAGCGGGAATTTATATTTTGGATTTCTATTGCGCGGCGGCGCGGTTGGATGTGGAACTGGACGGTTTTCAACACGGCTTGCCGGAGCAGATGCAACTCGATGCGGCGCGTAGCGCTTTTCTGAAAAAACAGGATATTGAGGAATTGCGATTTTGGAATCATGAGTGGCAGAAGAATCGTGAAGGATGTTTGCTGGCCATCTGGGATGCGTTGCAACGCCGGACGGGCTGCGTGCAAGTGATGAAAAATGCGGAGGAGCAGCGGTTTGTCCCTCCGGAAGTGAAAAAAATCAAATTCGTAGAAAAGAAAACGAACCCCTCGCCCTGACCCTCTCCCCGTTTGGCGGGGAGAGGAAAACAAAATTTTGCCGCAAGAATCGGGTGGGAGCGGCCTTCATCCCGTGGCAGATTGGGGACGTGAATGATTACGAACGCATCGCTCAAATCATCCGTTTTCTGGATGAGCGCCACACCGACCAACCGGATTTGACAACCCTGGCCGGACGCGCGGGCTTGAGCCAGTTCCATTTTCATCGCCTGTTCTCGACGTGGGCGGGTGTCACACCGAAGGATTTTCTCCAATGCCTCACGCTCGCGCACGCGAAGGAATTGCTCCGCGACGGCAACAGCATTCTGGATGTCGCGCTGGAGTCCGGCCTTTCCGGGCCGGGCCGGTTGCATGACCTTTGCGTGAATCTCGAAGCCGCGTCGCCCGGCGAATTGAAATCCGGCGGCGCCGGCCGGACCATTTCATTCGGTTTCGCGGACAGCCCGTTTGGAAAATGTTTGATTGCCGAAAGTCCTCGCGGCATCTGCCATCTCTCATTCACCGAAACTGAAAATGAAAAAGCCGCTCTGGCGGCGCTGCAAGAAGATTGGCCGCAGGCAAAATTCAGGTGCGACCATTCTGTTGTCAGGCAACTCGCTGCAAATATTTTTGCACGCCACGCCATAAACCAACACGCCGGGTCGGAGCCTGGCGCTCCGTTGCGCGCGTTCGTTCGCGGCACGCCGTTTCAGGTGCGCGTCTGGCGGGCGTTGCTGCAAGTCCGGCCCGGCACGCTTACCAGTTACGGACGACTGGCAATCGCGATTGGCAAACCGGCCGCGTCACGCGCCGTGGGAACGGCCGTCGGCCAAAACCAGCTGGCTTACCTTATCCCGTGCCATCGCGTCATTCGCGAAACCGGTGTAATTGGAGATTATCACTGGGGACAAATCCGTAAACGCGCGATGATTGCGTGGGAAAGCTCGTCGCGACTTGGTGGCGTTCCGGAGGCGGCAAATCGATAAACGGATAAAACTTCTTTGCGTTTTTGCGTCTTTGCGTGAAATTCTCCGCGTGGAAAAGCTCGGCAAAAATCACGGCGGCTACCACGGCGAGATGATTGACATCCGCGCCGTGCTGCGTGACATCGCAACCGCCGCCCAACAACCCGGCTGGACCTCCGAGACGTTTGGGCAACAAGGCGAATTCAACCTGCTCGCCCTGCACCGTCCCCCGCTTTCAATCCGTAATCCGCAATCCACAATCCGCATTTATTTGAGCACCGGCATTCACGGCGACGAACCCGCCGGGCCGCTCGCGGCGTTGCGCCTGCTCCGGGAGAACCAATGGCCCAAAGACGCGGAACTGTGGTTTTGCCCGTGCCTGAATCCGATGGGCTTCGTTTTGAACCGCCGTGAGAACGACCGGGGAGTTGACCTCAACCGGCAATATCGGCACCGGGAAACGGCGGAAACGCGCGCACACATCGCCTGGCTGGAACGCCAGCCGCAGTTCGACCTCTGCCTCTGCCTGCACGAGGACTGGGAATCGCACGGCTTTTACGTTTACGAATTGAATCCAGAAAACCGTCCATCGCTGGCCGAAACCATGGTTGCGCACATCGCGGAAGTCTGCCCGATTGACCCGTCGGAAATCATCGAAGACCGCCCGGCCCAGGGCGGCATTATTCGTCCGAACCTTGATCCACAGACGCGACCGTTATGGGCCGAGGCGTTTTATTTGATCGTCAACAAAACCCGATTATCCTACACCCTCGAAGCGCCGTCGGATTTTCCGTTGACCACCCGCATCAACGCACTTGTCGCCGGCGTGAATGCCGCCTTGGCAACGTAAGGCAGGGCGGCGCGGCTGCGCCGCCGGGGTATGATGGCCGCGCAGCAGCGCGGCCCTATCGTTTGAAATATATGCCGATCATCAACCTCAAGCCGACTCCGCGTCCCGTTGCTTCATCCAAACCCTGCCCAGTTCGGCCAGCGTTTCGCCTTTCATCACCTGCTCGGCCAGCGGGAAAACAATCCGTTCCTCGCGGTCGAAGTGTTTGCGGGACGCGGTCACGGCCTGCAGCAGCAGCTTTCGCGCTTCAGGCACCCGCTTGGCGGTCTTCACCCGCAGCAGGCTGTTGTCAATTTCCCGATGCTCGTGTTCGAAACTGTCGCTCTGGCCAATTTGTTCCAGATAATGATTCAGCGGAGCGAACACCAGGTCCTCCTCGGTCTTGCCGTGAGCGAGCAGCAGCACTTCCATCAATCCCGCCCATCCTCTCACCTCGGCCAGCGTTTCCAGTTTCGGCACAACGTTTTCGATGTGGTCAAAAATATTATGGAACACAACGTGTTCCGCCAAAAGCGCATCGGTTATTTTCATCTCACGGAAGTTTACATCAAGAAACGTAAGTGTCCATCCCCGCGCAGGAGCAAACCGGGTTGCGGTCGCCATAGACATTGTCCACGCGCCCGACCGCCGGCCAGAATTTGTAGTCGCGCAGCGATTTGACAGGGAACGCCGCCGATTCGCGCGGGTAAGGCCGGTCCCAATTGTCCGCCGCCACCACGTCCGCCGTGTGCGGCGCATTTTTCAGCAGGTTGTTCTGCCGGTCCGCCGCGCCGGATTCAATCGCCGTCATCTCGGCGTGGATGGCGATCATCGCGTCGCAAAAACGGTCGAGTTCGAGTTTCGATTCGCTCTCCGTCGGCTCGACCATCAACGTGCCGGCGACCGGCCATGACAGCGTCGGCGCGTGAAAGCCGTAATCCATCAGCCGCTTGGCCACGTCCTCGGCGGTGACGCTCTTGAACGCGCGCAAATCGAGGATGCACTCATGCGCGACCAGTTTGCCATGACCGCGGTAAAGCGTCGGGAAATAATTCTCCAGCCTTTTGGCGATGTAGTTGGCGTTCAGAATCGCAAACTTGGTGGCTTCGGTCAGGCCGTCCACGCCCATCATGGCAATATACATCCACGAAATCGGCAAAATACCCGCGCTGCCCCACGGCGCGGCCGCCACCGGGCCGATGTGTTGTTTTGAATTCTTTTCTTCGAGCCGCGACGTGAAAACCGGATGGCTCGGCAGAAATTTGACCAGATGTTTCGCCACCCCAATCGGCCCGACGCCCGGCCCGCCGCCGCCGTGTGGAATGGCGAAAGTCTTGTGCAGGTTCAAATGGCACACGTCCGCACCGATGTCCGCCGGACGGCACAGACCGACCTGGGCGTTCATATTCGCGCCGTCCATGTAAACCTGTCCGCCGTTGGCATGGATGATTTCGCAAATCTCCTTGATCGTTTCCTCGAACACGCCGTGCGTGGACGGATAGGTGACCATCAGACACGCCAGATCCTTTTTGTGCGCTTCGGCCTTCGCCCGCAAATCGGCCACGTCGATGTTGCCATCCCGGTCGCAGGCAACGGCAACGACTTTCAGCCCGGCCATGACGGCGCTGGCGGGGTTCGTGCCGTGCGCGGAGGTCGGGATGAGGCAGATGTTGCGGTGCGTATCGCCCCGGCTTTCGTGATAAGCACGGATGACGAGCTGGCCAGCGTATTCACCCTGGGAACCGGCGTTGGGCTGCAGGGAAATTCCGGCAAAACCGGTAATTTCCGCAAGCCAATCCTCTAGGTTTTGAAACAAGACCTGGTAGCCACGCGCCTGCTTCAACGGCGCAAAAGGATGAAGCCGGGCAAATTCCGGCCAGGAAATCGGCAGCATCTCCGCCGCGGCGTTTAGCTTCATCGTGCAGGAACCGAGCGGAATCATCGAGGCGGTCAGCGACAGATCGCGCAATTCCAGCCGTTTGAGGTAGCGGAGCATCTCCGTTTCGGAATGGTAGGAATTGAATACCGGGTGCGTAAGAAAACTGGATTGCCGATTGCCGATTGCCGATTGCCGATTGCCGGTGAGTTCGTCCAGCGTGAAACCGATGGCCTTGTTGCCCTTGAAAACCTGCCAGATTTCAACCACATCGCTTTCGCCGGTCGCTTCGTCGAGCGAAATGCCAAGTGTATGGTCGTCAATCAACCGGAAATTCATCCGATGCGCCTCGGCAATTTTGACAATGTCGGCGGCGCGCTGGTCGCCGAGGGCAATCGTGATCGTGTCGAAAAAGTAGCGCAGGCGTCCCGCCTGCTCGTTGGAACTTTTATTTCCCCTTTGCCCGTGCAGCCGGGACGGCTGCGCTACGTTAAAGCCCAGCTTTTCCAAACCAGCGGCGAGAATTCCGGTCAGTGCATGAACCCGCTGCGCGATCTTCTTCAAACCATCCGGACCGTGATAGACGGCATACATGGACGCCATGTTCGCGAGCAATGCCTGCGCGGTGCAGATGTTGCTGGTGGCCTTCTCGCGGCGGATGTGCTGTTCGCGCGTGCCCAGCGCCAGGCGCAACGCGGGTTTGCCCCGGGAATCCTTGGAGACGCCGACGAGGCGGCCGGGCATCTGGCGTTTGAATTCGTCGCGCGTGGCAAAGAATGCGGCATGCGGGCCGCCGTAACCCAGCGGCACACCGAAGCGTTGCGCGCTGCCGACGGCGATGTCCGCGCCGAATTCACCGGGCGGTTTGATGAGCGTGAGCGCGAGCAAATCCGTGGCCGCGGTGAGCAGCGCGCCGGCGGCGTGAGCCCTTTCCGCGAAATCAGCATAATCGCGAATCGCGCCGAACGTGTCCGGATATTGCACGAGCGCGCCGAAGACTTTTTCGGTGAACGAAAATTTTTCGTGACTGCCGACGACGATTTCAATACCAAGCGCTTTCGCCCGGGTTTGGACGACTTCAATGTTTTGTGGATGGCAGGTTTCGGAGACGAAGAAAATGTTGCGTCCATCCGTGAGCCGGTGGCACATCGTCATCGCCTCGGCGCAGGCGGTGGCTTCGTCGAGGAGCGAGGCGTTCGCGATGTCGAGCGCGGTGAGGTCGGCGACCATCGTCTGGAAATTCAGGAGCGCTTCAAGGCGGCCCTGGGATATTTCAGCCTGGTAGGGTGTGTATTGCGTGTACCAGCCGGGATTTTCCAGAACGTTGCGCTGGATCACCGCCGGGGTGATGCAATCGTAGTAGCCCATGCCAATGAACGAGCGGCAGACCTGGTTTTGCGACGCGATATCCTTCAGCGCGACGAGGGCCTCATGTTCGTTGCGCGCAGCGGGCAGTTGCAGCGGACGGGCGAATCGAATCGGTTTTGGAACGGCGGCGTCAATCATCGCATCAAGGCTCGCGTAGCCGAGCTGCTTGAGCATTTCGACGGCATCGGCGGGACGCGGGCCGATATGGCGGCAGACAAACCGGTCGGGTTGCGGCACGTTTTCGACGGGCTTGGAAATTTCGTTCTGTGTTTCGGAAAAAGCCATGCGCGGAAGCTAAAGTTGCTGCGCAGCAATGCAAGCGGATTCAGGGCAAAACGATGGCAAAATCCGGCGTCATATTTCCACAAAATCAACGATTGTCGCAATTTAGGGTTGCCCCAATATACGGCATAAGCGGGCCGGCGGAGCCACAATTCATTGTGTTTTGGGGTGTTTTTTTGACCAAATAAAGGTTGTGTTAAATCGTCAATTTTTCTATTCTTTTTAAGCTTTCACGGACCCGGTAAAAACGACCGTAAAAGTCAGCTTTTTATGCCGAAAACCAAAGACGATATTGCCGAAGAAAACAGCAAAACCAGACCGTCTGCGACCGAAAAATACGACGCTTCAAAAATAGACAAACTCGAAGGTCTGGAAGCCGTGCGCAAGCGGCCCGGCATGTATATCGGCGACCCGGACGAGCGCGGGCTGCATCACAGCGTGTTCGAAGTGCTCGACAACTCGATTGATGAGCATCTGGCGGGTTATTGCAACAAAATCGAAGTGACGATTCACGTGGACGGCTCGGTTTCGATCCGGGATGACGGACGCGGCATTCCGGTGGACATGCACCCGAAGTGGAAGATGCCCGCCGTGGAATTGGTGCTGACGAATCTGCACGCGGGCGGAAAATTCGGCCAGGGCGCCTATAAATACTCCGGCGGTCTGCACGGCGTCGGCGCGAAATGCGTCAATGCGCTTTCCGACTGGTTCAAGGTGGAGGTCTCGCGCGATGAAAAAGTTTATTCGATGGAATTCGAGCGCGGCAAAACGACGCAGAAACTCGAAGTCATCGGCAAATCCAAAAAAACGGGAACATTAATCACCTTCAAACCCGACCCGACGATTTTCACCCTCACCGTCGAGTTCAAATTCGACATCCTGGCAAACCGCCTGCGCGAGCTCGCGTTTTTGAATCCGGGCATCGAAATTGTGCTCAAGGACGAGCGCGACGAGAAGACGGAGATATTTTTTTACCGGGACGGCATCGAGCAGTTTGTCCGCCAGCTGGGCCGGAGCAAGCAGCCGCTGCATCCCAAACCCATCGCCATATCGGGCAAACGGCCCAGCAAAATTGAGGGCAAGGACGAAGACGTGTTTGTGGATTGCGTGATGCAATACACCGACAGCTACAGCGACCAGATTCTCTGCTTTGCCAACTCCATTCCCAACACCGACGGCGGCACGCATCTCACCGGCTTTCGCTCCGCGCTGACCCGCGCCATCAACCAGTACGCTAAACAAAACAACCTGCTGAAGGAAAAGGACCCGACGATTTCCGGCGATGACGTCCGTGAAGGCCTGGTCTGCGTGCTGAGTGTCAAGCTGCCGAATCCGCGCTTCGAGTCGCAAACGAAGGTGAAGCTGGTAAACACGGAAATTGACGGCATTGTTGCGTCCGTTATTTACGACGGGTTGATGACACATTTCGACGCGAACCCCGGTGTGGCCAAGAAAATCATTGAAAAAGGCCTGCTCGCGGCGCGCGCGCGCGAGGCCGCCCGCAAGGCGCGCGAGACGGTCCGCAAAGGCGCGCTGACCGGCGGTGGTTTGCCCGGCAAACTGGCGGATTGCTCCGACCGTGATCCGGCGAACACCGAGTTGTTCATCGTCGAGGGTGATTCCGCCGGCGGCTCGGCCAAGCAGGGACGCGACCGGAAATTCCAGGCGATCCTGCCCATTCGCGGCAAATTGATCAACGTGGAGAAGGCGCGCCTGGACAAGGTGCTGCAGAACAACGAAATCCGCACGATGATCACCGCCGTCGGCACGGGGATCGGCGACGGCGAGGGCGAAGGCGCGTTCAACATCGAAAAGCTCCGCTATCACAAGGTCATCATCATGACCGACGCGGACGTGGACGGTTCGCACATCCGCACGCTGTTGCTGACGTTTTTCTACCGGCAGATGCCCGCATTGATCAAAAACGGTTTCGTTTACATCGCGCAGCCGCCGCTGTACCAGATCGCGCGCAAAAAGCGCGTGGAATATATTGATGACGACGCGCGGTTGAACAAAATTCTGCTCGAACTCGGCACCGAAGAAGTGCGGTTAAAGAACCTGTCCGACAAAAAAGAGCTTTCCCAAAAGCAACTCGCGGAAATTCTGGAACTGCTCGAATCGCTCGACAAATACGCCACCGCATTGCGCCGTCACGGCGGCGACTTTGCCGAATACGTTGAACGGCGCCAGAAGAAAACCGGCGATCTGCCGAGACATCTGGTCAAGGTGCGCGAAGGCAATGATGAAACGGTGCATTATTTTCACACCGAGGACGAACTGGCGCAATTCGGCGCCAAGAATGCCGATTTGAAATTGTTTGGCAGCGATGAGGAAGGCGACACGACCACCATCGAGAAGAAAAACGGTTCGACGCGGCGCGCCCGGCACATCGAGCTGCACGAAAGCAAGGCCATCGTTGAATTGCTCTCCAAGCTCGACAAGAAGGGTTTCAGCATCGAGCACTACGCCGGACAGGACAAACCGTTGTTTGAATTGATTGAAGGCGAAGGCGAGCGCGAAACGGTGAAGCCGCTGTTTTCCATTCCGGAAATCCTGGCCGGAGTGAAAGAGGTCGGCAAGCGCGGGCTGTCAATCAAGCGGTTCAAGGGGCTGGGCGAGATGAACCCGAAGGAACTGTTTGAGACGACGATGGATCCGGTGCGGCGCAAACTGCTGCGCATTGACCTGACCAACGCCGTTGATGCCGAGGAAATGTTCACCAAACTGATGGGCGAGGAAGTCGAACCCCGCCGCCAGTTCATCGAGGACAACGCGCTCAACGTGCGGAACCTGGACATTTAAATTGTTGACAAATGTAGTCACGCGTGACTACATTGGATGAATGAAAGTAAAAACGCTCAAATACCCGGCGCACAAGCCGCGATCGGCGGTGCTCAAAGAAGTCACTGTTGCACCGGGCATTGGTGAAGTCATCAGCGTCCGCGCGGCCAAGGCACATTTGTCGGCACTGCTGGAATTGGTGGCCGCCGGACAGGAAATCACCATCACCAGCGACGGCAAACCGAAGGCCAAATTGGTCAGTGTTGCGGAAGCCAAGCCTCGAAAAGTTTTTGAAGGCATGGGCGATTACCTGATGAAGCAGCCGATTCATCGCGGCATGTCGGCCGAGGAAGCCGTCAATCTGGACCGCGATGCGCGAGGTTGGTGATGTATCTCGACACAGCCATCATCGTGAAGTTGCTCGTGCGTGAAGCCGACAGCGAATGGTTTGGCCGCCAACTGTCAGGGCACAGCTTTGTATCGTCGGAACTGGCTTTGACAGAAGTTTGTGCCGCGCTGCTGTTCAAAGAGCGCGCGGGGGACATTACGCCACCCGAGCGCGAAAGTGCCATGGCGAATTTTTTTCCCATGGTTGAAAGCGAACTCATTGTGTTGTTCCCGCTGAACCGCAGAGTGCTCGAACGCGCCCGCGCGATTCAAGTGGCGTGTCATCCGCGTGTCCCACTACGGACATTGGACGCTTTGCACGTCGCAACTTGTGATTTGCAGCGCAGCGGTACAATGTCCGCAACCGATAAACGGATTCGCGCCGCTTGTAAACAGCTCGGCATCGCTTTGATTCCGGGTGAAATCGAGGACATCGCCGCAGCCAAATAATTTTTATGCCCGACGAACCAAAACCCAAACCTTCAAATGACCTGCCGGTGATCAACACGCCGTTGTTCGCCTCCGGGGAAAAAATCGCCAAGATCAATGTCGCCGATGAAATCAAGAACTCGTTTCTTGATTACTCGATGTCGGTGATCATTTCGCGCGCGCTGCCGGATGCGCGCGATGGTCTCAAGCCTTCGCAGCGGCGTATTCTTTACGCGATGAACGATCTCGGCGTGATGCCGAACCGCAAGCATCTCAAGTGCGCCAAAATCGTCGGCGAAACGATGGGCAATTACCATCCCCACGGCGACCAGGCGATTTACCCGACGCTCGTCCACATGGCGCAGCCGTGGGCCATGCGCGAACGGCTGGTGGACGGGCAGGGCAATTTCGGTTCCGTCGAAGGCGACCCGCCGGCGTCCATGCGGTACACCGAGGCGCGGCTCGCGCATCTCGGCGCGGTATTGATGGAGGACATGGATCAGGACACGGTGGATTTCGTTCCCAACTACGACGAAACCCGCACCGAGCCGACCGTTTTCCCCGCCGCGTTTCCCAATCTGCTCGTCAATGGCGGCACGGGAATCGCCGTCGGCATGGCCACGAACATGGCGCCGCACAATCTGGGTGAAATCATTGACGGCGTCTGCGCGCAGATTGACGACCCGAACATCACGGTCAAGGGACTGATGAAATTCATCAAAGGCCCGGACTTCCCGACCGGCTGCATGGTGTGCGGGCTGGAAGTCATCAAGGAATACTTCACGACGGGCCGCGGCAGCATCAAGGTCCGCGGCAAGGTCGGCATTGAACAGCTCAAGGGCGGCAAGGAACAGATCGTCATCACGGAAATTCCCTACAACGTCAACCGCGCGGTGCTCGTCGAGCGCGTGGCCGAACTGGTGAACGAAAAAACGCCGGGCTTCACCGAAATCACGGCCATCCGCGACGAATCGGATGAAAACACGCGCGTGGTGGTTGAACTCAAGCGCGACGCCATCGCCAAGGTCGTCATCAACAATCTTTACAAGCAGACCGCGCTGGAATCGAGTTTTGCCGTCAACATGCTGGCGATTGACCACGGCCGGCCCAAGACGCTCGGGCTGAAGGAACTCATCAATTGCTACATCGAGCACCGCCGCGAGGTCGTGTTGCGCCGCACGCGGTTCCAGTTGAAGAAGGCCGAGGAACGCGCGGAAATTCTCGAGGGTTATCTCATCGCGCTGGCGAACCTTGACGATTTCATCAAGATCATCCGCGGCAGCAAGACGCGCGAGGAAGCCCGGGTCAAGCTGCTGGCGTTCGAGTGGACCCAAAAGCAGGTGGAACGCTGGTCCATTTTGATTCGCAACGAGTCACGCCTGACCAAGGGCCGGTATGCGCTGACCGAACGGCAGGTGGACGCCATTTTGGAATTGCGCCTGTACCAGTTGACCGGCCTGGAAATTGACAAGGTCGAGGGCGAATACAAGGAATTGCTCAAGCGCATTGAGGATTTGATGGACATTCTGGCAAAGGAAGCCCGCGTGTTCACCATCATCAAGGCCGAATTGCAGGCGATCAAAGCAAAATACGCCACCCCGCGCCTGACCGACCTCATGCCCGACGAAGGCGAGATCAACATCGAAGACCTCATCGCCAACGAAGGCGTCATCATCACGCTCACGCACAACGGCCTCCTCAAGCGCACAAACGTCAGCTCCTATCGCGCCCAGCGCCGCGGCGGCAAGGGCGTCATCGGCATGACGACGAAGGAAGGCGCTACGGATGAGGACAATGATTTCATCGAGCACCTTTTCACCGCCAGCACGCACGATTATCTCATGTTCTTCACGAACACCGGCCGGGTGTATGTCGAGCGGGTGCATGAAATTCCCGACATGGGCCGCGCCGCCAAGGGCCGCAGCATCGCCAATTTGCTCGAATTGAAGACGGGCGAAACCATCGCCGCGTTGATTCGTGTTCTTTCCAAGACCAACGCGAACAAGGAGGACGTGACCTGGGAGCAGCCGGGCTTTGTGCTTTTCTCGACCAAACAAGGTACGGTGAAGAAAACCGCGCTCGCGGATTTCGCCAACGTCCG
>Ga0187851_10002495_pt1 | contig 16208 bp, 15 predicted proteins | sample June2016WEW_6_10_FD_132997 | JGI IMG/M metagenome (GOLD analysis project Ga0187851, IMG submission 132997) | Peatland microbial communities from SPRUCE experiment site at the Marcell Experimental Forest, Minnesota, USA - June2016WEW_6_10 | ecosystem: Environmental > Terrestrial > Soil >...
CGGCCACGCCGGTGATGTCCCGCGCCGCCAGGTGCAGGATGTGCCGCTTGTAGGCGACGCACAGCGCGGCCGCCGGATCCGTGCCGTCCAGGAAGGCCAGGTCGGCGACGGGGTCCTCGTGCAGCGGGTTCGCGCCCACCGCATACAGCAGCGCGGCACGCAGCTCGTCGGTAGTGGGCCGCCGGATCGCGTCGGCGCCGCGCAGCAGGCAACAGTCCTCCGGATGCCGCGCCAGGTGGTCGCCGAGGCCCGCGCTGATTCCCAGCACCCCGATCAGGCGTTTCCGGAATCCCGGCTCGGTGCGCAGGGCGGCCCGGGTCTCGGCCGCGTCCGGGTCTTCGCCCCGGTCGGCGCCCGCGATCCGGGCCAGTTGCCGCAGCGCGAGGTCGGGGTCGGCCGCGCCCGCGATGGCTTCCAGCACGGCCTCGTCCTTGCGCGGGCGGCCGTAGCCCGGGCCGGCGGCCGGCTCGTCCGGGCTGATGTCGAGGGCGAGGTCCGAGGTCAAGAGCTGTTCGGCCCGCGCCGGATCGGCAAACCCCATCCTGGTCAGGCGCCCGGCCAGGGTCGTCGTCCGCATGCCGCTCACCCAGATAGTCACGCCACGACCGTAATACGAAGTGACCGGTTTCCACGAGGACCCGCCTCTCGCCGCGATGACTGCCTGGGTTCCCGGGCAGGTCAGGGAGCGCCGCTGGCCGGCAGCGGGATGACCAGCACGTCGGACACGGGCGAGCCGGGGCCGGACCCGCGGGCGCGCGCTGCCTTCCGCCAGCCCCACCTGGCCAGGGCGGTCTGTGCGGGGGCCGCCGCGGGCAGCACGGTGAGCGTGGCCCGTTCCTCGGGCCGGTCCGCCAGCAGCAGGTCATGCAGGGCCCGGCCGATGCCCTGCCGCCGCCAGGACGCACGGACCAGCAGCTCCGTCACCGCGAAGGTACGGCCGGAGTGCTCGGCCGTGACCTCCGCCGGCAGTGGCGCCGTCAGCTCCCGCCACCATGAGGTGGACGGCCGCAGCGGCATCCCGGACGCGAACCCGACCAGATAATCGCCGTGCCGCACCTCGGCCAGCACGAAGCCCGGCTGGCGGCGCTGAACCCGGAACCGGTCCGCGAACAGCGCGGCATCATCCTGCTGCCGGTACGGCGGGTCGGCGTACAGCTCGGCGTGCAGGGCCCGCAGTTCGTCCGCGTCCGCGGCAGCCTGCGTCCCGTCGAGCAACTGGAAGGTCATCTCCGACGTGGGCACGCCCACCACGGTAGGGCCGTCCCAAGAACGACGCCCGTTAACCCCGGGGTACGGCGAGGCACTCGTGACCGGCCCAGCGAGTCCGGGCCTCGTGCCCGGCGAGTGGCCGGTGCTGTCGGCGGGAACCGCAGCGGGACCTACGGCGAGGCGCTCGTGACCGGCCCAGCGAACCGGGCCTTCAGGCCCGGTGAGTGACCGGTGTGTCGGCGAAGTACCACCGCGCGGGCGCGGAGCGCATTCGGGGGGTTCCGGGGGGTCGCCCCCCGGGCCAGCACAGGGGGTTCCGGGGGGTCGCCCCCCGGGCCAGCACAGGGGGTTCCGGGGGGTCGCCCCCCGGGCTAACACAGCTTGTGGTAGGCACAAAGCATGACAGATCTCATCCCCCGCACTGTCCTGTTCGGCAACCCGGAACGCACCCTGCCGCGGCTGTCGCCGGACGCGACGCGGCTGGCCTGGATCGCGCCCGATGACGGCGTGCTGAACGTCTGGGTCGCCCCGCTCCGGATCGCCTCGGACAACGCGGTCGACTTTGCCGCGGCCCGGGTGGTGACCGACGACCGGGACCGCGGCATCCGGATGTTTTCCTGGGCGCACGACGGCCGGCATCTGCTGTACATCCAGGACACCGGCGGGGATGAGAACTGGCGGCTGCACGACGTGAACCTGGAGACCATGCGGCGGCGTGACCTGACGCCTTTCCCCGGCGTCCAGGCCCGTGTCATCGCCACCAACAAGAAGTTCCCGACCGAGATCCTGATCGGGCTCAACCGGGACAAGCCGGAACTGCACGACGTGTACCGGCTCGATCTCCTCAGCGGCGACATGACCCTGGAGGTCAAGAACCCCGGGTTCGCCGGCTGGCTGGCCGACGAGGAGATGGTCGTCCGGGCCGGCTTCGCGCCGGAGCCCAGCGGCGACATGCGGCTCATGGTGCGCGAGCGGATGCTGGACGACTGGCGGCAGCTGCTGACCATTCCCGCGGACGACGTGACCGCCTCGGACGTGGTCTCGTTCAGCGCTGACGGCCGCTGGCTGCTGGGCATCACCCCGCTGGACGCGAACGCGGCGCGGCTGGTCCGGATCGACCTGGCCAGCGGCGCGATGGAGGTGCTGGCCGAGGACCCCGGAGCCGACGTGGACGGCGTGGTGCTGCACCCCGACACCCGGGAGCCCCAGATCGTCACGTTCATGAAGGACCGCACCGAGTACCTGGTCCTGGACAGCTCGGTCGAGGAGGACCTGAAGGCCATCCGGTCGCTGCACGCGGGCGACCCGTCGATCGCCGCGCGGGAGTTCCCCGAGTCGCCGTGGCCGGTCGCATTCAACAACGACACAAGCTCGGTCGCCTACTTCGTCTACGACCCCAGCGCGCACAGCGGGCGGTTCCTGTTCGACGCCCGGCCGGAGCTGAACCAGTACGAGCTCGCGGCGATGGTGCCGTTCAGCTTCACCTCGCGGGACGGCCTGACCATCCACGGGTACGCGACGTTCCCACCGGGGGCGGAGCGCTCCGGCCTGCCGGCCGTGCTCAACGTGCACGGCGGCCCGCAGGCCCGCGACGAGTGGGGCTTCGACCCCGAAGTGCAGTGGCTCGCCAACCGCGGCTACCTCTGTGTCCAGGTCAACTACCGGGGCTCCACCGGGTACGGCAAGGAGTTCGTCACCGCGGGCGACCGTGAGTGGGGCGCCAAGATGCACGACGACCTGATCGACGCGGTCGGCTACATCACCGGCCAGGGCTGGGCCGATCGGGACAGGATCGCCATCTACGGCGGTTCCTACGGCGGGTACGCCGCGCTGGTCGGAGCCGCGTTCACGCCGGACTTGTTCCGCTGCGCCGTGGACATCGTCGGGCCGTCCAACCTGAAGACACTGCTGGAAACCATCCCGCCGTACTGGGCGCCGATGATCGCCCAGCTCTACAAGCGGGTGGGCAACCCGGAGACCGAGGCGGACTTCCTCTGGTCACGCTCCCCGCTGTCGCGGGTCCGCGACATCCGGATCCCGCTGCTCATCGCCCAAGGCGCCAATGACCCCCGGGTCAAGCAGGCCGAGTCCGAGCAGATCGTGGCGGCGCTCGAGGAAGCCGGCATCGACTACGAGTACATGCTGTTCGAGGACGAAGGTCACGGCTTCGCCAAGCCCGAGAACCGGCTGAAGTTCTACGCCGAGGCCGAGCGCTTCCTGGCCCGCTACCTGGGCGGCCGCGTCGAGGGGTAACGCCGCCCAGCAGATACCGCACGCCGGTGGACCGGAGCTTTCGTGACCGACCGCCAGGGCACTAGCGCGCCGCGGCGGCCAGCCGCGCGATCAGGTCCGCGGACTCGGCGGTGCCGAGGGCCTGGCTGCGCAGATCATCGAACACCGCCCCGTAGCGCCATACCTCGTCCCCGCTTTCCAGGAACAGCCCGCCGGTGAGGTGCTCGACGTACACGACGGTCGGGTCGGCCGCCTCCGGGACGTCCAGGATGGTGAACGGGCTGATCGGGTACACGTGCGCCGGGTGCTGGGACGGCAGGATCTGCAAGGTGATGTTCGGCCGCCTGGCCAGGTCGGTGAGCCGGCGGAGCTGGGTCCGCATGACGCCGGCGTCGCCGAGCTGGACCCGCAGGGCGTTCTCGCTGATCACGACCCACAGATCCGGCGGGTCCGGACGGGCCAGGATCGCCTGCCGCTCCAGCCGCAGCGCCACCTCGCGTTCGATGGCCTCACCGCGGCCGGCGTCCGGGGCCGCCGTCAGCGTGGCGCGAGCGTAATCCCCGGTCTGCAGCAGGCCCGGCACGACGAGCGGCTGGAAGTCGCGGAGCCGGGCCGCCTCGGTTTCCAGCCCGATGTAGGTCTCCAGCCAGCTCGGCACGATCCGGCCGTAGGCGTGCCACCACGGCTTGCGCCGGGCCTCCCGGGCCAGCTGGATGAGGGCTGTGACGTCGCTGCCGGTCACCGCGTAGATGTCCAGCAATTCCCGGACGTCTCCCGGCCTGATACTGATCCGCCCGGTCTCGATCCGGCTTACCCGGGTACCCGAGCACTCCAGCTGTGATCCCACGTCCTCGCAGGTAAGACCCGCTTGCTCACGGAGCCGGCGCAGCTCGAGGCCAAGCCGCTTGCGTCGCACCGCAGGGCTGAGGTCCGGCACCCGGCCGCCTCCATTAATCGCGCATGATGCTTATCTGCATCATACGGAACGGCATGATCGAGTTCTTTTCTTCGCCCTGATCGGGCAAACTGCGAGGTGATGAGCGAGATGGCTGCCGCCAGCCTCCCGTTCCACCGCCCGCCGCAGCAGCGGCCGGCGACCGGCACATGGGGGCGGCGGACATACCTGGAGCTCGGCGCACTGCACGGTGCCGTGCCGTGCGCGCGGCTGCATGCGCGGAACGTCATGTGGGAATGGAGCCTGTCCGATCTGGACGAGGCGGTCGAGCTGGTGGTCTCCGAGCTGGTGACCAACGCCATCCAGGCATCCGCGGGGCTCAGCCGCGACGTGCCGGGCCTGGACGAGGAGAACCTGGGCGTGCCCTCCGTCTGGCTCTGGCTCGCCTCCGACGGGCGGCAGCTGGTCGTGGAGGTCGGCGACAGCAGCCCGCGGGCCCCCGTCTCCGCCGCGACGGAGCTCGATGTCGAAGGCGGGCGGGGCCTGCTGCTGGTGGAGACGATCAGCCGCCGGTGGGGCTACTACTTCCCTGCCGAGGAAGACGACAGCCATCGCAAGATCATCCGTAAGGTCGTCTGGGCCCAGATCACCCGTACCTGACCCGAGACGGTCTGGGGCGCGGGGAAGCCACCCCAAGCCGGCGAGCACGCCGTGCGGCTCCGATCCGGGGCCGGCTCAGATACGCCGGAGCACCGACACGACCTTGCCGAGGATCGTCGCGTGGTCGGCGAGGATGGGGTCATACAGCGGGTTGTGCGGCATCAGCCACACATGGCCATCGCTCTTCTTGAACGTCTTGACCGTCGCCTCGTCCTCGTCGCCCTCGCCCTCCAGCATGGCCGCGACGATCTCGCCGTTCTCCGCCCTCTCCTGGGCGCGGATCACCACCCAGTCCCCATCGGTGATCGCGGCGTTGATCATCGAGTCGCCACGGACCCGGAGCAGGAAATGCTCGCCCTCGCCGACCAGCTGCTTCGGGAGCGGGAAGGTGTCCTCGATCTGCTGTTGGGCGATGATCGGGCTGCCGGCCGCGATGTGGCCGACCCAGGGCACGTACGCCGCCTCCTGCGAGGCGATGTCGAAGGCGGGCGGCAGGGGCTCGTGGTCCGCCTCGGCGGGTGCGGGTGCGGGCGCGGGCCCGGGGGCATCCGCGGACGGGCTGGTTAGCAGCTCGGTCGTCCGCGGGCGGCCCGAATGCCGCTGCAGGTAGCCCTTCTTCTGCAGCGCCTCCAACTGGTGGGAGACGCTCGACGTGCTGCGCAGGCCTACCGCCTCGCCGATCTCACGGATGGACGGCGGGTACCCGTACCGCCGCACGGCGTCGCGGACGAACTGGAGCACCTTTTCCTGCCGCACGCTCAGCGCGGGCAGGGTGCCGGCCGGACTGGTACCGGCCGGCCTGGTGCCAACTGGATCAGTGCCGGCCGGATGAATGCCAGCCAGATCTGCGTTCATCGCAGCTGCGCCCACCGCGTCTGTGCCCGCCATCCGCTTTCCCTCCGCCGGTCGTTACCTAGGTCGAAGGTTAGCAGCGACAACGAACCACCATCAATACTTTGTTCGAATACTCCCGGAACTCGCGGGCGGAGCCGGCCCCTGGGCGCGCCCCGTCAGCCGTCGACCTCGGCGGCCATCAGCCGGCGACCTCGGCCGCCATCAGCGCGCCTAGTTCCCAGCAAGCCTCCAGGTCCGCCCGGCCAGGCGGGCCGGTGACGCAGACCGGCGGCCGGACCGCCCGCCACTGCAGGCCGGTCGTGATCGACTCCACCGCGCGCACCGCGCCGCCGGTGTCCATGCCGCCGTGCACATACAGGCCGTAGGGACGGCGCCTGGTCGCCTCCAGGCACGGGTAGTAGATGCCGTCGAAGAAGTGCTTGAGCGCCCCGGACATGTAGCCAATGTTCGCGGGCGTGCCGAGCAAGTAACCGTCCGCCTGGAGCACATCGGCGGCGGCCGCCGTGAGGGCCGGGCGGATGACGACCTCGACGCCCTCGATCTCGTCGGTCCGGGCCCCGCGGGCCGCGGCCTCGAACATCTCCTGCAGCGCAGGCGACGGCGTGTGGTGAACGATCAGGACAGTCGGCATCAGCGCCGAGCTTAACCGGCCGGCCATGAGTGTTCACCGGGCGTTTGGCGTTATCGGTTTGCCGGGCCCCCGGCGTGTGCTGTCAGGATGGTGTCATGCCGTGGATCGAGCTCGAAGGTGCCGCCAATGCCCGTGACCTGGGCGGCCTGCTCACTACGGACGGCGGGAAGACCGTCGGCGGCCGCCTGCTGCGCAGCGACAACCTGCAGGAACTGTCGCCTGCCGACGTCGCCGTCCTAGTCCAGGAGGTCGGCCTGACCACGGTCGTCGACCTGCGCAGCACCGCGGAACTGACCGCGGAAGGCCCGGCGCCGCTGGACGCGATCCCCGGTATCCGGCACGTGCACCTCCCCGTGCTGCCCGAGGCCGGCCACGCCACCGACGTGGTCGCCGACGTGCTGCTAACCCGTGACGACCGGGACCGGTCCCATTTCCCTGGCGATCCTCGGGCCGGGCACTACCTGGGGTATCTCGAGGACCGGCCCGGACAGGTAGTGGCCGCGCTGCGCACGATCGCGGACTCCGAGGGCGCCGTGCTGGTGCACTGTGCGGCGGGCAAGGACCGGACCGGGGTGGTGGTCGCGCTGGCGCTGACCGTGGCCGGTGTCCGCCCCGATGCCGTAGTCGCCGACTACGCCGCCACGGGCGAGCGGACCGAGGCGATACTCAGCCGGCTGCGGCGTTCCGCCACGTACGTCCACGACATCAACCGCCGGCCTGCCGACTCGCATCAGCCGCGCCCGGAGACGATGACAGCGTTCCTGGAGCAGCTGGACGCCCGGTACGGCGGCGTCGTCCCGTGGCTCAGCGAGCACGGCTTTTCGGGCCCTGACCAGGAGCGGCTGCGCGCGCGAATGAGGCAGCCCTAAGCCCCGGCCCGGGCTGGGCACCAGCCCCCGCGGCCCGGGCTGGCACCACGCCGTCCAGGGCGGCAGCGGGCCGGGGCAGCAGCGGGCCGGGGCAGCAGCGGGCCCGGGGCAGTGGGTGCCCAGGATCAGGGCAGCAGGGCTAGTTTGCCGGCGACCTGACGGCGGGCCAGGACGGTCAGCGCCTGGCCGGCGCGTTCGAGGGGGTAGCTTTCCGGGGCGACGGGGTGCAGTTCTCCCGCGGCGATCCGGGCCAGCACATCGCTGATCAGTGCGTGGTTCCCGGCCGGGTCCGCCCGTGACCAGGCGCCCCAGTCCGCCGCGACCAGGCCGGGAGTAAACGGGAGCGGGGGCTTCAGCTGGTACTTTCCGCCGGCGATGAGGCCGTCCACGAAGCTGACTCCGGCGGCGCGCACCCGGACCAGGACCTCACCGGGGCCCGGGCGCGGGTCGGGTGCCTCCTCCAGCGTCAGCCGATCCGGTGGCCCGAACTCGCGGCAGGTGATGCGGCGCATGTGCGTCACAGTAGGCCCGGCATCGGCCGGGCTGTAAGAGGGGAAGCCCGACAAACCCCGGCGACCCAGCCGGTCAGGCGATCAGTGCGTCGCCGTCGATGCCGGCCGCGGCCAGCTCACGGCGCAGCAGCCGGAGGCTGCGGGCCCGGATCGGCCCGATGCTGCCGACCGGCATCCGCAGCTCGGCCGACACTTCGCCGTAGCTCAGCTCGGCGGCCATCAGCAGGGTCAGCAGGGCGCGGTTACGGGCCGGCAGCCGGTTCAGCGCCGCCTTCGTCCGGTCGTCCCGATCCCGCGCGGCGACGAGCTCTTCCGGCGACAGGCCGGGGGCGGCGGGGTCCGTGCCGGCCAGCCCTACCAGCCGGGGGGCCTGACCGGGCGCGGACAGCACCGAGATGATCTGCCGGCGCAGGGTGGTCAGCAGCCACGAGCCAACCCTTTCCGGGTCCCGCAGCGAGTCCAGGTGCTCTACCAGGCGCAGCCAGGTCGTCTGCACCGCGTCGTCGGCGGTGGCCGGGTCCACCCGGAATGATCGTGCCGCGCGGCGCAGCGAGCTGTCGTACCGGCGGACCAGCTTCTCCCAGGCGTCCCCGTCGCCCGCGAGCGCGTCCCGCACGAGCTCGGCGCTGGTCAGTGTGTGTTCTGCCGTTTTGCCGTCCGTTGTCATGGCTGGCCACCTCGTTTGCCCCGTCGATCTGCTGGCGACGTTAGGGGCGGAGCGGGGCCTTCGAATCCGGCAAATCCCTGGGTCTGGCCCCAGGGTTTGCCGGGCCCCGGCCCCTAGGATGAGGGCATGCTGGTCGGGCGCTCCGCGGAGTGCGAGCTGCTCCGGCGTCTCATCGCGGGCGCCCGGGAAGAATCGGCCGGCGTGATCTTGCTGCGCGGCGAGCCGGGCATCGGGAAGACCAGCCTGCTTACGTTCACCGCCGACGCCGCGGACGGCTTCCGCGTCCTGCAGATCCAGGGCCACGAGTCGGAGATCGAGATCCCCTTCGCCGGCCTGTCCTGGCTGCTGGAATCGCTGACCGGGCTGCTGGGCCAGCTTCCGCCGGTCCAGGCGGAGGCCCTGGCCGGGGCCCTGCAGCTGGGACCTGCGGCCGGCAGCGGCGGGGAACGGCTGGCGGTGGCCACGGCCACCCTGACCCTGCTGGCCGCGGCCGCCGACGCGCAGCCCCTGCTCGTCGCCGTCGACGACGGGCAGTGGCTCGACGTGCCCTCGCTGGAGGCGATCGTGTTCGCCGCCCGCCGGCTGCAGGCCGAAGCGATCGCCGTCGTGATCACGGCCCGCCCGGCCGTAGACGTGCCCGCCGAAGTGAACCGGCTGCTGGAGGCGCTGCCTGAGCACACGGTGCCCCGCCTCGCCCCGGACGCCGCCCGTGAACTGCTCGCCGCACAGCAGGCCGGCCTGGCGCCCGAGGTGCTGGCCGGGCGGATCGCGGAAGCGGCGGGCAACCCGCTGGCCCTGCTGGAACTGCCCGCGCCCGGCGACGGCGGCCTCCCCGTCGAGCCGCTGCGCATCGGGAAACGGCTGGAACAGGCGTTCGGGCGGCGGATCGCGACGATGCCGCCACCCACCCGCCAGGCGATGCTGCTGGTCGCGGCGGCCGACGCCGCCTCAGACGTGCTGTCCCAGGCGCTGGCGCAGGACGGCCTTTCCCCCGCCGACCTGGAGCCCGCCGAAACCGCGGGGCTGCTGGTCAGCGAGCGCGGCGCGGTGCGCTTTCAGCATCCGCTCGTCCGCTCGGCGCTGTACCAGTCGGCCACGGCCACCCAGCGGCGGGCCGCCCACCGCGTGCTGGCCTCGGTGTTCGGCGCACTGTCCACGCCCCGGGCGCAGGAACGGCACGCTTGGCACCTGGCCGCCGCGGCGGTGGGGCCCGACGAAGAGGTGGCCGCCGCCCTGGACGCCGCGGCCGACGCCGCCGCCGCGCGGCGCAGCTACGCCACCGCGATGGACGTGCAGGAGCGCGCGGCCTGGCTGAGCTGGCCCGGGGACGACCGGGCCGGCCGGCTGATGAAGGCCGCGACCATGAGCTTCCCGGCGGGCCGGGTGCAGGCCGGGCTGCCGCTGCTCGACCAGGTACTGGAGGAGACCGGTAACTGGCGGCTGCGCACCGAGGCCCAGCACTGCCGCTGCCGCATTCTGATGTGGGCCGGCCAGCCGGTGGCGGGCCGGGATCTGCTGATCGCCGAGGCCAACCAGGTTGAGCCGCGGGATCCGGCCTGGTCAGCGATCATGCGGGCGCACGCCGCGCTGACCAGCGCCACGCTCGGGGACCAGCGGCTGGCCGCCGCGGAAGGGCAGCGCGCTGTCGAGCTGCTGGCCGGCCTGCCGGACTCGCTCACCATGCCGGCGCTGGTGGTGCGGGCGCTCACGCTGGCCGTGTCGGGCCCCGTGGCTGAGGCACGGTCGCTGCTGGCTCGCTCGGAGGAGCCCCTGCAGGTCTGGGACCCGCTGGACATCGACCAGATCCTGCTGGCGGCCGCGGTCGCCTGGTCGCTGCTGGAGGAACCGGGCGAGTCGATGCGCTGGTTCGAACGGGCCGTCGGCGCGGCCCGCGAGGCCAGCGCCGTCGGCCTGCTGCCGTTCCAGCTGTCCTGGCTCGCCCTGGCGCAGTGGCGCGGCGGGAAGTGGCCCGCCGCGTACGCGAACGCCCACGACGGGCTGGCGCTGGCGGAGGAGACCGGCTGGCGGACCCAGCTGCCGCACAGCCTGGCCGCGCTGGCGACGATCGAAGCGGCCATGGGCCGGGCCGAAAGCTGCCGGGAGCACGCCGCGCAGGCGGTGGCCCTGGGCCGGCAGACGGGGGTGGCCATCATCGAGGCGCACGCGGCGATCGCGCTGGCCCTGCTCGAACTGGGCACCGGCGACGCCGTGGCGGCGGTCCGGCATCTGGAGTTCGTCGCCGGGTTCGCGGCCGACCACGAGCTCGGCGACCCCGTCCTGCTGAACTGGGCCGGCGACCTAGCCGAGGCGCTCGACCGCAGCGGGGACCGGGAACGCGCCCGGACCGTGGGCGAGCTGGTGGCGGCCGAGGCCGAGCGGACCGGCCGACCGACGGAATCCGCGGTCGCGGCACGCTGCCGCGCCCTGCTGGCCGGTGACGACGAGGCGGCCGAGGAAGCCTTCGCGGAGGCGTTCGGCTGGCACGCCCGGGCGGATCAGCCGTTTCAGGAGGCGCGGACCCGGCTCCAGCACGGCGAGCTGCTGCGCCGGCGCCGCCGGCGCGCCGACGCGCGGGCCGAGCTGACGGCCGCACTGGCCCTGTTCGAGCAGCTTGGCGCCGAGCCGTGGGCGGCCCGGGCACGCAGCGAGCTGCGGGCCACCGGGGTGACCGCCCGGCCCCGTCATCCCGGCCAGCAGCAGCTCACCCCCCAGGAGCTGCGGGTCGCCCTGGTGGTGGCGGACGGTGCGACCAACGCCGAGGCCGCGGCTCGGCTGTTCCTGTCCGCGAAAACGGTCGAGTATCACCTGTCCGGCGCGTACCGCAAGCTCGGCATCCGGTCCCGCGGCAAGCTCGTCCGGGCACTGGCCAACGCGCCCGAGCCCGGAAGCGTCACCGCCGCGCCGCGGCCTGGCTCGTGATGCCCTGTCCCCGGCGGTTCTGGCCGCTGGCGCCGTTCTCCAGGGCCGGGGCGGCCGCCGGGCGGGGCACAGCGAGCCAGGGCGGGGGCGGCATCGGGCGCACCGGGCGTAGGTAGACCTGGCTCAGCTGGTCCGCGAAGAAACCGCCGAACCGGGCCAGGGCCCCGGCCCGCTCGCGGGCGGTCGCCGCGGTCGCCCGGAAGGTGGCCAGCTGGCGCAGGAACCCGCTCACGCTGCCGGCAGGCGACGACCGAGCCGCCGAAACCCGACCCGACCACCACCGCGTCGATCCACTCTACCTGTGCATCAGCCATGTTCCGCTCCTGCCTGCCTTACGCCGGCATAGACGGGAGGCGGGAGGAGGGCCGGCCGATACATTACGCGGCCGGATCGGGCCCCCAGGCGTACGGGGCCCCAGGCGTACGGACGGGCCAGCGATGCAGGACCGCTGGCCCGTACGTGTTGGCTGGGATGATGCCCGGCGGCGCGGCCAGCTGAGCGCGGGGGCTCGGCGCTCAGCTGATCGGGGTCACGCGCTGGTGCCGGTCAGCAGCCGTCGTAGGGCGTCCAGTTGGACGCACCACCGGCCGCGATGGCGGTGTTGAACACCTGGTTCTGCTCAGCGACGCTGGCGTTGCCGAAGGAGCCGGCGGAACCGCCGTACTCCTGCCAGGTCGACGCGCTGAACTGGTACAGGCCGTAGTGGCCGCTGCCGTTCATCACCTGACTGTTACCGCCCGACTCGCGGGAGATGATGCACTGCTGCAGCCCGCTGCTGCCCGAGTAGTTCGCCGCGGGGACGGCCTGTGCCGGAGCGGACTGCGCGGGGGCAGACTCGACCGGAGCAGACTCGGCCGGGGCGGACTGCGCGGGGGCAGACTCGACCGGGGCGTACTGTGCGGGGGCAGACTCGACCGGGGCGTACTGTGCCGCCGTGACGTGCACGGCCACCGGGGCCGCGGCCGGCCCGAGCTGCTTCGGCGCAGCTGGGATCTTGGTGGGCTTGACCGGGACACGCAGCACCTGCCCGGTCGAGATCTCGTTCGCCCAGCGGATCTGGCCGTGGTTGGCCCAGAAGATCACCGGCCAAGCGGACGAGCTGTGGTAGAAGTGCTGCGCGATCGCGCTCAGTGAATCACCCGAGCGGACCTTGTAGGAAGCTAGCAGGCCGGACTCCGGCGTCTTCGCCTTGGCCTGCATGAGGGCGGACAGCAGTTCCGTCGGCCGCTGAGCCGTCTGGTGGGTGGCGGCATGCGCGGTCGCGGACGGGTGCACGGTCGCGGCACCGGCTGAGGTGCCCGCAATGGCGGTGGCTGACAAGCAAATCGCCGCGGTCACGCCGAAGAACGCGGGCGCGGCGCCGGCGGACAGCCGATGCGAGCGTCGTTCACGTACTGGTTTTCCTGGGCGACCCAAAGGGTTCCTTCCCGCGTAGTGCGCGCTCCTGGGGAAGGCCGCACAAGGTGTTATGTGCGGGGCCCGCTGGTGCGGGCAGCCCTTCCGAGCGCCTGACAGCGACTGAACATATCGGTCGGGATACAAAACCGCCAAAAGTGGGTAAAGAACGCCGCACTGGCTACCTGCGACGCCGACGGTGGGGCGCAGGGCGTTAATCCATGCCTCAGAGGCGGCAGGAGCGCCCTAGACCAGAGTGCCCGGCTGCGCCCAATCTGCCCCAGAATCCCTTATTGACCTGCATTTCGGTGGCAACCGGCTTCCAATTACGAAGCGTTACTCGTCACTCTGAGTGAGCATCTTCCAGGCTTAGCCCACTGTTACCGAATCGCGACCCAGTCTCACGGAGCGTCTAGGAAATCGTGTGATCAAGGTCACAACCTGGCCCGCCTAGCGGCGAGTGAGCGCTGGGAAGCGTGTGACAAGTGCCCGATTAGGGAAGATGGTCCTTCAGCAGTTGATACAGCGCGTGATCCTGCCATTTTCCGGCGATGTTCAGATACGACGGAGCCACACCGAAGCGAACGAATCCGCAGCGTTCCAGAACCCGCTGCGACCGGAGATTGTGGAGCAGGGTGCCCGCCTCAACCCGGTGCAGCCCGAGTTCCCCGAACGCCACCCGGACCATGTCGCGCACCGCCGCCGTCGCCAGGCCGCGCCCGTTGGCGGCGGCGCTCAGCCAGTAGCCAACGCTGGCGGACTGGAACGCGCCCCGGACGATGTCGTTGAGGTTGACCCGGCCGGCTACCTGGCCGGCTTCGTCGAGGATGACCCGCGGCGCGGTGAGGCCCTGCTCGTACATCGCCAGCGCACAGACGGCGACCGCGCGCTGCCCAGCCACGGTGAAGTAGCTTTCACTGCGGACAGGCTCCCAGGGGGCGAGGAAGTCGCGGTTGGCCCGGAGCAGCTCGGCCAGGACCGGGGCATCCTCTGGGGTGATCAGCCGGGTCGGGCGCATCCGTCCATGTTCTCAGGCGGCGTCCACCGAATTACCTGCCTGGTTGGAGCCGGCGGGCCCTGCCTTATCGCCCGCCGTCAGGACGAAACCAGGTCACAGACGAAGATGAGCGTCTCGCCGGGCGCGATCACGTTGCCCGCGCCCCGGTTCCCGTAGGCCAGGTCCGGCGGGATGATCAGCTGACGGCGGCCGCCGACCCGCATGCCCTGGACGCCCTGATCCCAGCCGGCGATGACCCGGCCCGCGCCGAGCTGGAACTCCAGCGGGTCGCCGCGGTTCCAGCTGGCGTCGAACTCCTCCCCGGTGGAGTAGGCCACCCCGACGTAGTGCACCTTGACCGTGTCCCCGGCCTTGGCGACGTCGCCGTCACCTTCCCAGATGTCGGTGATCTGGAGGTCGGCCGGCGGCTCGCCGCCGGGGAAATCGACCTCGGGCTTATTGTTACTCATTCACGCCTCTCAGAGTTGACCGCAAAGCGTGGTCAGCTTACTGGGGGCACCGTCTGGCGGCACTGCGGCCCCGGCCGGCGATCCGCCCCAGCCGTCGCTACGCCTGCGGCTGGGCGATATTGACCATCCAGGGCGCGCCGAATTGGTCCACGCACATGCCGAACTCGTCGCCCCAGGCCTGCTTTTGCAGCGGCATCGTGGTCGTCCCGCCGGCCGAAAGCCTTTCCCAGTAGCCGCGCAGGGCGTCTCCGTCGTCACCGCTCAGGCTGAGCGAAAAACCGCCCATCGGGCGATATTCCATCCCGCTGGTGGCATCGGCGGCCATGATCGTGTAACCCGCGTCCGTCGTGAGCGTGCCGTGCATGATGCGGTCGGCGTCCGGGCTGCCTGCGGCCCCGAACTCGCCAAACGTGGTGAGGGCCAGGTCGCCGCCGAAGACGCTGTGGTAGAACTCCAGCGCCTGGCGCGCGGTGCCGTCGAAGTTGAGGTACGGATTCAGCTGGGACGCCATTGTCTTCCCCTTCACCCATGGCCGGTGAAACTGCGTTCACCCTAGCGAGTTGAATGCAGGTGATCGTACCAAGCCAGGCCGCTGGCAGCCGGACGCAAAACAGACTGTCGCATTCTGTCCATATCAGGTCTATCGTCCGTTCACAGCGGGAAAATGGTGGTCCTACGCAGTGGAGCGTGGTCTGATGAGGCCGATCCGGCTTGCTTCTGTCGTTCTTTCCGGGGTCCTGCTGGCGGCGGGACTCACGTCGGCCGCATCGGCGACGGCCAGTTCGTCGTGTGGCGCGTCCGGCGCGGTGACCACCGCGGGCGGCTCGCTGCCGGACGGCGCGACCTACCTCATACAGTGCCCGGCCGGCCATTGGAACGGAACGCTCTTCCTCTACAGCCACGGCTACGTAGCTCCCGGATCGGCGAACCCGGCCGAGGACGTCGGCGATCCGGTCACTGGCGGCTGGCTGCTCAGCCACGGTTACGCACTAGCCGGCTCGTCCTACGCCACGACCGGCTGGGCCATTCAGCAGGCACTGCCCGACCAGATCAGCACGCTCGACCTCTTCGATCAGACCTACGCCACGCCGTCGCGGACCATCGCCTGGGGGCATTCGCTGGGCGGCATCATCACCGCCGGCCTGATCCAGCGTTACCCGGACCGGTTCACCGCCGCGCTGCCCATGTGCGGCGTGCTGTCCGGTGGCGTCGCCACCTGGAACACCGCGCTGGACTCATCCTTCGGTTTCCAGCAACTGCTCGACCCGTCGGTCCAGGTCGTCAACATCACCGATCCCACGGCCAACCTGGCCAACGCCGAGGCCGCGGCGACCGCGGCCCAGCAGACCCCCCAGGGCCGGGCCCGGCTGGCCTTGGCCGCCGCACTGGATGACACGCCGGGCTGGTTCACCCCGCTGTCCGCCGAACCCGCCCGCAGCGACGTCACCGCCCAGGAAGCCAACCAGTACCTGTGGGACACGCAGGTCGACTTCCCGTTCGCGTTCGCGCTCCGCGCCGAGCTGGAGGCCCGGGCGGGCGGGAACCCGTCCTGGAACACGGGCGTGAACTACTTCACCCAGCTGTCCCGCTCCGCCGACCGGGCCGAGGTGGTCGCGCTGTACCACGCGGCCGGGCTCAGCCTGACCGCGGACCTGCAGAAGCTGAACCACGCCACGCGGATCAGCGCCCGCCCATCGGCGGTCAGCTACCTGGCCCAGAACATCGCGTTCGACGGCCAGCTGCCGGTACCGGTCCTCACCATGCACACCACCGGCGACGGCCTGGTGGTACCGGAAAACGAGCAGGCCTACCGGCAGGTGGCCGGGCAGGCGGGCGACAGCGCGATGCTGCAGCAGATCTTCGTGCACCGCGCCGGGCACTGCGCGTTTACTCCCGC
>Ga0187851_10002498_pt1 | contig 16186 bp, 13 predicted proteins | sample June2016WEW_6_10_FD_132997 | JGI IMG/M metagenome (GOLD analysis project Ga0187851, IMG submission 132997) | Peatland microbial communities from SPRUCE experiment site at the Marcell Experimental Forest, Minnesota, USA - June2016WEW_6_10 | ecosystem: Environmental > Terrestrial > Soil >...
AGCATGAAATTTATGAGCGCTCTTTCAAGTTTTGCTCCCATGCCTTTATAGACTGTAAAGCCCTGACCTGCTATTTTTGCTCCTCTCTCAAAGTCAAGTATATCCAGCGCCTCTCCTATTTCCCAATGAGGCTTTGGAGTAAACACAAATTTTCTTGGCTCCCCAATAATCCTTACAACTGGATTATCGTCTTCGTCCTTGCCTATTGGGGTCGTCAGTGATGGGATGTTGGGAATGCTAAGCATTATTTCATTTATTTTTGACTTACATTCACGTATCTTATCATCTATTGCTTTTATTCGATCATTGATACCATGCATTTCGTTTATCTTTGGTGAGGCATCTTTATTTTCTTTCTTAAGATTCGCTATATCGCGGGTGACCACATTACGCTTATGCTTTAGTTTATCACCTTCGGCAAGACGATCTCTCCATTCAACATCATACTTAAGGAGGCTATCTATAAGCTCTGTGCCCATATTTCTATCGATAAGAGCCCTCGAAACTATATCGGGGTTGTTACGTACAAATTTAAGTTCCAACATGTTAAGCCCGAGATATCCTACATGCTGAACAATATATATTTTGCTATTTTCAGACTATATGCCTATTATGAAAAAAAGTGATATGTCAATTTTTCTGCAAAATCATGACTCTAAAGAAGTTATTGAGTAGAGAATTTCAATTGAGAGAACCGGTTATTTAGCAACGTTAGGGATAAAAGACAGTCATCTCGAAAGAAGAGAAGATACAATATAAATAATTGTATAATAAATATACACGTAATTTAATATGTTTTATATATTACAAATAAATTAATTTGTATTATTTAATACAAATATTTAAACTTGTACGATCAATTACAATTAAATAACTCATGTAATTAATTACGAATAAAAAATAATAATGGCGTTGTATCATTATGGGGAAGAAACTGTTTGTTGTACAAGCGATATTATAGATTCCCAAAAAATAAAAGATAGGGATGAATTTCAATATAAACTGGATTCTGCTTGCAAGCGCATAAATACAAACTTTGAAGAAGACATCTACGGAAATTTAAAAATAATAAAGGGTATAGATGAAATTGAAGGAGTTTTGGAGAAGATATCAAGCATTTACAAAATAATTACCATAATCCAGAAATCAATTTATCCTCATAAGATTCGCTTTACTGCAGTATACGGGTATATTGACACTGCAATGGATTCAAAGAATATAGAAAAAATGGATGGCTCAGCAATGCATAAAGCAGCAGACCGAATTATGAAGTTGAAAAAATCAAGTTTTTTATTTGGCATTGATACAGGGAACGCCATTATTGACCCACTTCTAAAGGGCAGATAAATCTTTTAATTTTTTATAAGGCAAAATGGACACCGAGAAGAAACCAAATAATAGAGAATTACACTGTGCATAAAAACCTGGCTATTGTAGCAGAAGAATTGTCAATAAACCAACAAGCTGTGTCGGATTCTCTTCGAAAAATAAATTGGGAAGAAATCAATTTAATGGAAGAGGAATTAAACCATCCGCTGGAACTCTACAACGATTCCATCTTGAACGAAGGAGATTTAGATGGGGTTTGAAAATATTTTGGACTATATACGTACTTATTGGCAAGTTTTTTTGCTGATCTCAATATGTTATTTATTTTTGATTTTAACAAGCGGGCATGTTCTTAAGTTCATTTTGTCTTATGTTTCAACAAAAAGAAAAAACGAGTTAAAGACGATGTTATTCCTGCTGATTCAAAAATTAGAGATACGGGCTTTATAGTTGGTAAATGTGAAAATTTACTTATACCCGACTTAATAATCTTGGATGCTTACACAGCTTTAGCAATTATATTTACAGCAAAAACGATTGTCAGAGCTGAAGACATGAAAGTGAAAACACACTATATTTTTTAGTCCGTACAATAATTAATTTTACTTATTCCGTCTGTGTTGGAATTATTATGAAAATTATATTATTTATCTACTTTGGCTAAGATCGTTTATAAAAATCGAATTCAGAATAAATGATATTCTCATTTAGTCGGGACTTATGTGATTGAACCAAGAATTAATAGCACAAACATTCAACCGATTAGATTACGAACATGTGGTGCTAATTAACCACAATAGACTTTACAGTTGGAGCTAATTTTTCAGTTGAAAAGTTACTAGCTGAATAAACACCGATAACGAATGTAACTTCCTTAAATAACTATTTTCCAAATATAATTTATGTGGCATCACATTCAGAAAATGATCTTGAATTACCCACTCGAAACATCGAATAGCCGTATATTTCTTAATTCGATGCTCCAAATCACTTTCCTCTGACTTTTAGTTCGGTCATAGTAAATATATAGTATCTATACTCATCCATCAACACCGTGTAGTAGACGACTTAATCATAGCCATGAGATAATTGTCTTATTCAAATGTTACCATATCCCCTGCGATTGAGGGTACCATCTCTGACACGGAGCCAGAAACGGACTCGTTTTACAAATAGTTGTGATCTAAGGCATTATCCAAAAACAAAAAAACGTAGTTCACTTCATTACCCAAAAAAGGCCGTATATTCGAGATCAAGTATACTCTTGGAATAACAAAAGTATCTTAACTTGGTAATATCGCGTTGTTAAAGAAAAAAAGGACTAAATCGGTTTTTATTTGTTGAATAAGAGATGCTCTCGATAAAAACACATGTTAAGATTAATTTAAAGAAAATAAAATAGTAAATATTATAATAAAAATAATACCTAAGTCAATAAGCTTGATTTCATTTTTTTTCCCAGAACTTCTCGGCTTCTTCCTCCATTTCTTCCAGCCTGTCATAGTAGTCCGAAAATTCATTTAAATGGGCCAAAGCGATTTTTCCTGTCATTATAGGATCATCATTAGTAACGTTTGTTAGGGGGTCTATGGTCCCGTGTTCCAACTCTACATCCATGCCTCTACGGAACTGATCGACATCAAATTGATTCCATTTTATTCCCAGTTCATCCCCAACTGTCTTTGCTTCTTGTGCCGTAAATTGTTTCTTTGTCAAGTTGATTCCTTCGACCAGAATTCAATTTTTGATTAACGATTTAGTTTCTGATCTATATTTAGTATGCATATATACTTAAAGATTATCCTGTAAAAACCTTTTATATGTGATCTACTGTTGAGCTTTAAAATGAAGTTATGGTGTGCTAAATGGCCTTCTGAGATGTCAATAAATTTAGTTATTTTCAAATGAAAATATCAAAATTTTAAATATAGAATTTTGATTCACATTTTCTTATGCTTTGCATAACACTCTCTCTTGATTACCATTGAATTTTCTTAGGCAGTTAGGATAAACTCAAAATTGGAACATTGATTGATGAAGTGCTGCTAAAACTTTGGAAGCATAATTCAGCTCATTCTATTGTGCAAAATAAATTCTTTGAAATACCCCTTGTTTCACTGACATTCACTATTATATTTATTTTCAGTACTTTGAAATTCTTCCAAATGAAAGAGCACTTATTCACCAAACAGTAAGTTTTACCTAAATGATTATGTCCTAAATAAATCTTTAAAAATGTTAATTGAGCAGAATCGTCTCGATTTTTCATGAAAATTGCCTTGAAAATGATGGGAATATATATTGTCATACAGAAATCAATTTTTTGACAGATTTATTGGCATTGGTATTGATTTCAAAAAGGGAACTGATCCCAGATATCCATTTTCAAGAAACTACTGTCGAGAATTTCATAAACTCCTCTACATTTGAATATTGAGCGGTTTTGATATCTTAACAATAATTTTTACCCATGAAAAACTCTTATTAACTTTGCTCTTTGAAAAGAATATACAACTATCTTCAGTCAATTAGAAACAAATTTACTGAAATTTATTCCTTAATTAATTCGAATCTTTTTGTATCACTTTTAAGTTCAGATTTTAACAAGCAGCTTTGAAGCAGGCTTGGAGCTAAAGTAATCATTATTTTCAAAATACTGTTTTACAGCAACAGCTGGTTTTTCTGGTGGGAGCAGTCAGTAATAATAGCGCCTGTGTGCATTGTAACAAGTATCGATTACAGGATCAAAACTCAATAGTAATGGTAGCCGACCTTGTGAAAATCTAGTCTCTTGAATCTGTTAAGGTCATTATTGATATAATCTCATTTGTTATAATTTTAAATGTATCTTGATTGAAATAATGGAAAAAAAGAAAACTATGTGTATGAATCAAAAAAGATTTAGTAATGGCTTAGCTCTACAAAATAGAAGAATAACTGCCAAATTCTGTATTAAAATAAAACTATCAATATAGAGATAAATGTAAAAAATAATTAATTGGTTAATTTATAAATATATTATTTGATTTAATGTTATATTAGCCTTATTTTAGGCAAATCATAATATTCAAAAAGGAAAAAGTACATTATAATTAAACAAAAATTGTATACAATGGCCTTAATTTCAACAGCTATACTTTTAATGTTGATGAATATAGTAGATGTAGCGCCATATGCATATACTAATAACTATGGCAACAATATTATCTATTTAGAGCCTATCCGAAAATTCATAGAGCATTTTGTAAAAGTTATAATGAGTCTATAGTGTCGAGTATCCATTCTGGTTGTGATATTGCCTTTTATAAAAGTTCCAAAGTAATCACAAAACTTTTCTATAGCTCTAATTGGGACTTCAGATTCGCTTATATTTCAAGACCTCAAAGTAAGCAATGGCTTCCCCCCTACTCCCCTGCTTTTGAAGCTAATATTTCTATGATGGAAATATTTTGTATCAACTCCTGAGGCAAACCATGTCGTTCCATTATGTACTCAGAGCTGTTGTACGAAACCCAAACTTTTCCCTTGCTATCTTCCCAAATTAGAATCTTTAAAGGTAGGTCGATGGCAGTACTGGGAGCAGCTAACATAAGAGGCGTTCCTGCATTGGGGCTGCCAAAAATCAGCAGTTTGGTGGGTAGCATGCTCATTTTCACCTTTTCCGCTTCTCCGCTGTGGTCGACCAGCGCAAACAGAGTAATTCCCTTGGATTCCAGAATATTCTTGAGCCTTTCCACTGTCTGTTCGACCGAGTGATTACTCGATTTGTTGATGATTCCGTTGTCTGTTGTCGATGCCATATGGGGATCCTCTCACTGCTTTTGGAATACATATTAAAGGAACAATTTGTAATCGTAGCGTCGTTATTTTGCTTTTTTCCTGTCATCATATTCAGTCTTTCAAACAACCCGAGCCATAGATGGCTACTCGTGCAATTCTAGCCTCAGCACGATCATTAGCCTTTGGTTCCATAGCTTAAATAGTGGCATCACCAAGTATCCGGATGGACTTATACCTGAGGCTTCATAGATGATAACAGGTAGAGAGCCTTGAAGTCGGTGAAAATGATGGTCACACTACCTGCGGAGCAACAGGATGAAAACGATTGCCATTAGTCCCAGCAGAGCCACCAGCCCAGCTACTATCCCAGCGGAACGAGTGGTAAATCGGAATTCTCCCGCGTCTGTTTGCTTCGAATGACGAATATGCCGTCGAGTGTTGTTCACTGCCATCCATATTCCCGTTACTATCATGATGATGGATCTGCTCCGTATAAGGGGCATACCTGGTATGACTTGCCGTTCTAGAAACTGTGCAGCTGCAAGGCCAAGGCAAATTAAGGAGATTCCATTTTCTCTGCTTCTTTGTTCTAGATCGTGTTTGCGGGTGCAGAAACAGAACCTTGCTGACCATGCATGGTTAAATATTTCTCTCCATATATATACACCAAACAAAATTTGGATTATGTCTTTGAATCATTATTTAAATTTGAAAACTTAATATATTCTCTATTTCTGAGAAAGTGTAGATTTAAATTATACAGGCGAGTTTAACATTATATAGGCTTAATTCATTCTATTTTAATGAAGATTTGATCTTTTTTAATTAACAAGATATTTTAGAGGATTTTGACAACTCTCTGATTTTCACGAGTTTTCCATATAGCATTATACAGGCATCTTCCAAAGTCTAGATTTTTATTGAAATCTTCTTTAGGCTGCAATGTACAATTACCTATTTATTTAGTTTAAATTAATTGTAAAAAAAATAGTTTTTGGATAAAACTTATTTCCAATAAAATTTTTTATAACCAATAATAATTTTATATTAATTATGTTTTGATTATTTGTGTAATTTTTCGCAAACTTAACATTGATATTTTTTTCTAAAACGAATGCAGATTGATCTTGGATGCAGCATGCATAGGTTTCCGCAAAATTTGCTCTACACTTCTTCATCGTCTTTTTTAATTACACTACATACTAAGTTGTTTAATTTTTTTTCTTCAGATGCGTAATTCCGAACAAGTCATGGATTTTTAAATTGGTATACCTTTCATAACAATTGTCACATAACACAGTTACAACGGGACTTTTATCGCGTAATCTTATCGTATTCACCCTACATCATTTAATTCTAACTCATCCAATTCTTTTGGAAAAACCCATCCGGGGATAGGTAAAATGCCTTATAATTTCGGCTGAAAAGTGAGAAAATATATTGATATTTGCCAAAAAAATGTGCATAAGTGGTATTCAAATTTGTTCCTCATTTTCCAATTGAGCTTATTTATATAAGCAGTAATATCTAAATATCAACTAATTACACAGCGCACCTAACTTTACAAATTTCATTTTTGACTTTTTTGAGAGACTATATATAATTTATATAGTATCCGCTTTTATTTATATTTATTTTTAAATAATCAAAATTACTACATTATATATGTAAGTGGTTTAATTTAAAATATATCAGAAAAAGAAGACCTAACAAAAAACCTTCCTATTTGGGCACGAATCAGAATTGCCCATAATTTTGCAGATGATGATGAGAAGAAAAAACTCGAAGACTTAGCGCAGGATATCATTGACAAACATCCAGATATCCAAAAAATACCAGTACCACCGTCTTGCGATGGAGTAACAGCAATGATTTCTTGCCAGCCTATCGAGCTAATGCCTTGTCTGCATATCTGCCAGGGGGTTTGTGCTTGGACCGGCGGTTTGTTTGCATGCATGGAGATTTGTCAGCATACCTGGCAGACAGTTTGTTTCCATGCCTGCGTCCAGCTACACGTGTCAGACAGTTTGGCAGCTACACATGTGTCAAGACAGGTTGTCAGGTCACATGTCTGAAAAGTTGTCTGGATAGCCGTCTACACAAACGTGAATATTGTGGGAATATCCTTGTATAACTAAAACCTCCTTATTTGGGTACGATTCAGAATTGCCCACAATTTTGCCGATGGGGACGAAAAGAAGCAGATCGAAAATTGACTGATGAAATTATTTCTAATCATCCATATATCAATGAATCATATAGAATCCGGAAATTGTAGTTGAGGATTATGGATGTGCGTAGTTCCGATTGGAGCTATGTTTATCGGTTATATATGCCAACGTTTTTCTCCGTTGACACCTAATTATACGTGTCAGGGTTTACCTCCGCTTCACAGCCTACCCCTGAAGTCACTTTTTGAATTTGGTTACTTTAGAAAATATGAGGCTTTTCTACATAGATATCCAGAATCTTTTTTCGCAGACGAAGTAATAATACAAAACGAGTGTTTGATTAGTCCGGATTTTCGGGCTATTTTATACCTAGAATTTTATATGTGATGCTATCCGTTTTGCTGGTACTACTAGTAGTTTATCATTAAGACTAACTAAAATTCATTTTAGTTTTAATCATTTATGCTTTTCATAGGCTAGAACTCGAGAAACAAATTTCGAATTTTGGGATAAATCCTCAAATAAAATACATATCATAGAAATAGTTGCATAATCCATCTCTTCACTAAAAAACCGGCACTCTTATTTTTATTTGTTGTTCTGAGAGAATAAAGTTTGTGAAGACCTCCAAAAATGATAAAAATATAATTAATATAAAATTATGTTTGGTCTTACAACATTTTATGGGAGGGTTAATTTATTCTGAGACTATTGAAACTGCATTGTAAATATTAAATTGTTGTTCTGGTTTGAAAAATTTTATGTGAAAATAATTTTTACTAAGAAATTATTTTTTGTATAAATCATTTGAAATAAATAAGGAGTTAATTCTACATTGTAACTTTAAAGTGACCAGAAGAGAATGAGGTATAACTGCTATCTCATGTGCATTGGAATAAGTGTAGATAGTTTTGATAAAACTTCGATTTCAACTTTTCATAGGAGGAACTTGCAATGACAAGTCTACCAATACGTGATCAGGTGAATGATCAGCTGCTTACTCCGAAAAATGCGGCGCTTATAATAATTGACTACCAGCCGGTTCAGGTGGCCTCTATAGCCTCTATGGATCGTAAGCTTCTGGTCGACAACATCGTTCGTGTGGTTAAAATAGCGCAGGCATACGAATTACCGATCGTGCTGTCGACTGTGAACGTGAACAACGGTATCAACAAACCTACAATCCATCAGTTGCAAGAAGTGCTGGCCGGGATTGAATCGCTGGATCGCACGACGATCAACGCCTGGGAAGACAAAGAATTTGTCCAAGCTGTCAAGGCGACGGATCGCAAAAAGCTAATCATGACCGCGCTGTGGACGGAAGCGTGCCTAACGTTTCCTTCGCTCGACGCAATGAGCGACGGCTACGAGGTCTACCCCGTAGTTGATGCGGTTGCTGGCACCTCCGTCGAGGCACACCGGGCGGGGCTGAAGCGCATAGTCCAGGCAGGCGGGAAACCAGTGAGCTGGGTGCAAGTCATATGTGAGCTTCAGCGTGACTGGATCCGTAAGGAAAAAGTGCAGCTTTTCAAGCAAATTTTGTTCGATCCCATCGAACCCTGGAATGAGTAGAATATATTATATAGCGCCGAAAGCGCAACGTGCTCGTTGGAGAAAACATAGTTCAAACTAATTTCACTATTATTTGAAGAAGCATTAAATTCGTTTGAACTATGTTTGAGATCATTGTAGGTGCGCTTTTGTGCCGTCGCCACTCTCACCAATGGAGATATTGTTGAGAAGAGTTCTTCTACGATGTGATTCAGCTGATGAAACATATCGGTTTGATGTGAAAATGCTGATAACTAAGCTTTTAATACAAAAAAGGTTTTTATAAGGTCTTCTTATATTAATATAGAAAAAATTTTATATTGACCTCGGAAATCCTCAGGACGTTTGATGCCGAAATCAGCAAAAATCTGTGGAAATTCAATGTCGGAGCCTTTCTTAGCATTGGCGGACCATCTATAGAAGACGGTATGCTATTGGTACCCAGGAGAAACGTGATGGAAGCCGCTAACTAAGGAGGCCATATCGTTGCCTTCGGCTTGCATAAATAAATGATTATGTGATTTTGAGCAGTCGATTTGCATCTTCTCAAACAAATATAGCATCTAGCACGAGTAAATTATTGTATTGAAAAATAACAGTGAAATAATAACAGTGAGGACGAAACTATGTGTATGGCAGACAAAACGAACTCAGAAAATAAGGAATCGGAATATAAATGGATGCAGCATATGAGCCATCATATGGGCTGGATTGAGCAAAAAAGCTTTCCCTTAATAGGGGATAAGATTCCCCATATGGAAGTTAAAACCACTCAAGGGATGGTTAAGCTACCTGATAATTTTTCTGGGAAATGGTTCGTTCTTTTCAGTCATCCAGCAGACTTCACACCTGTCTGCACAACTGAGTTAGTAGCTTTTGAAAACAAGCGATCTGAGTTCGAAAAACTCAATTGCCAGCTTATAGGTCTTTCCATTGATCAGGTATCTTCTCACATGAAGTGGACGGAGTGGATTAAAGAAAAGCTGGGCGTGGAGATTAAATTCCCCCTTATAGCCGATGATCTGGGCAAAGTTGCATCTAGGATGGGTATGATTCATCCTGGCAAAGGAACAAACACTGTCCGAGCCGTCTTCATAGTAGATCCCCATGGAGTTGTTAGGATCATACTATTCTATCCACAAGAGATAGGTAGAAACATGGACGAGATTCTGCGTGGGTTGAAAGCGCTACAGGTTTCAGATGCAAATAAGGTGTCTACGCCGGCTAACTGGCCCAACAGTGATCTAATAAAGGACGAGGTAATCATACCTCCACCATCAGACGAGAAGACTGCAAAGACACGTATAACCGGTGGAAACATTGTCTGCTATGATTGGTGGTTCTGTCATAAGAAGATTTGATAGTTGGAATATAGAGGAGGCTCAACAAAATCATGAAGGAAGAAATTGGGAAAAAATCGAATTTAAAGGCCGACTCCATGAAAATAACTGTGAGCAAGGATGGCCCATATATAGTGACTGGTGGAGTTCCCCTGAGTACCTCGGAAATTTGCAAAGATATAGACAACGATCGCCTAATGTGGCGTGAAGTCGAGAAATATTCACTAAAGGAAGATTATGCTATATGCCGATGTGGTCACTCCGAGAATAAACCGTTCTGTGATGGGACACATTCAAAGATACACTTTGACGGAACCGAGGCAGGAGACTATGTACCTTATAATGAAGGTGCAGATGTGATCAGCGGCCCTACGCTAACTCTATATGACAATAAGCATCTTTGTGTGCATGCGGGATTCTGCACACGGGCAGGGAGAATATGGAACCTACTTCAACAATCCGAAAACTCTGAATCTCGAGATATTGCTATTGAAGAAGCATGCAACTGCCCTTCTGGTAGACTGGTAATCATTGACAATGCCACTGGAGAGGCTATTGAACCTGAACTTGAAAAGTCCATTGTCGTCGAGGAGGGACCTCACCGTGGTGAGCATGGTCCACTCTGGGTACGTGGCAGCATCCCGATAGAATCCGCCGATGGTAAACAGTACGAGATCAGAAATAGGATCACTATTTGCAGGTGTGGGAAATCACAGAACAAACCTTTCTGTGATGGAAGTCACGCGTAGATCTATGAAAGATAGAAAAAATGAATGCCGTGTGCAAAAGGAGTTTAAAATTACACTTTATCTCTGTTGGCATATTTTTACAGTAATTGCTCTGGCAATCTATCCCAACACCATCAAAAATCTCCTCAAATGATCTTTTGACAATTACTAGATCTCGACTGCACTTGAGTATCGCTGGCATAGATTAGTTCATATTTTGAGCTCTTGGTTCTCGGTGAACTTTATATTTAGGCTAGGTAGTTTCTCAATTATTGAAGCCTAACAATAAAAGAGAGTGATTCGGATCCAAAATCGTATGTACAAGCTATGCCTTGCTAAATAGAACTAATAGTAGTTAACTTAAAGGATGAAAAGTCCAACTTGCCAACGGATAAAAATAGTTTTTTGTCTTAGTAGACCACCAACATGCGATATTTAAAAGTGTCAGTTCTGGAGATGAGACACAATCAAAAACGCAACTTTAAAAGCTACAAAAGCTAGAGAATATCTTAAAGTTTCGGTTTTTTTGTTGCCTATTAATCACAATAGATGGGTGAGTCCATTCCAGAAATTACCAAGATATTCCCGAATCAAGAAGTATTTGCACGAATTATCCCGATTTTTGAAGCTTTTTAAGAAGAAATAATCTGGAATTCTGTCAAAATTAGGTAAAAGAAAGTATACTTCCAAGATTGTGGACCAACATGTGCTTTGAGCACACCGCTCTACATGCTTTAAAGGGAGAATTTGAAGTTTACGGATTGATTGACGCTGCCGATGACTCGACTCCAGATGCACATAAATATGGAGTCAAGAAAATATTGAAGGCAGGAGTTATTCCGATAAATCTTGATTCATTGGCTTCGGAATGGATGCATGATTGGAACAGTCCTAGGGCAGGCGTGTTGGTCTAAGAAGTTTATTCAAATTACACTGCAATGATCGGCCTTAATAGTGCATTTCAGTGGCTATATGGTCGAATCCTTTGGAATTGGGTACTGATTTGGAAATATAACAATTAGCAAAGAGGTAAAAATGAGTAAATATGGAGAGAATTTAGGGCCACGTGATGCTCTCACGCCGAAAAATGCAACAATCTTGCTGATAAATCGCCAAGTAGGCTTCGTGCAGTTGATACGAGATCTAACTCCAGAAGAGTTTTAAAATAATGTTATGGGTCTAGCCAAAACAGCAAAGATTTTTGGTCTTCCAGTAATCTTAACAACCAGTGTGACTGGGGACCAACCTGTACTATTCTTCCTTAATTGAATACATTGTTCCCCGAGATAGAGATTATTCGTCGCCCTGGTGTTATCAATGCCTGACCCTGGCCAGCATTTAGGAAAGCAGTTGATGGTATCGGACGAAAGAAGCTCATAATTGCCGGGATCAGCGATTCAACATGTTTGCAGTTTCCTTCATTAGATGCGGTTCTGGAGGGGTTTGAAGTCAATGCGATCATAGATGCTAGTGGAGCAGTGAGTTTTCTTGAACGCGAGGCCACCATAGCCATTATTGCCCAGGCGGGTGCGAAGGTGCGTAATTGGTGGTCAATTGGTGCAGAACTTCAAGCTGATTGGCGCATGGATGAAGCAAAAGAATGGCCTTACGCTATGGTTTTTAGAGAGTATCTGCCTAGTTGGGGCCACTTGTTCGATACGGCGACGACCTATACAATTGACAGCTGGCCCCTCCAAAGAAGAAAGTGTAATTGATGTTACTATCAATAAATTCCCTTCGTTATTCCTATCCCCTTTTCATTCTTTTATCGATGCTTTGAGCCTGAGTAGATTAAAAAGTTGGTGGAAAATGTCTTTCACTGAAGCACAAGAACTGTTTTCATTATTCTTTGCAGTTTATTTCGCTCTGATAATAGACCGATCTCATGAAATGTATAAACCTTGGGACACGTATAATGCCTGGAAGGGAAAGTCTCACAATATAAAGCGTTTATTAACGGCATGGATTATTTTATTTATCGTACCACTATTGCATTTTTCAATCTTATTTGTCCTTCTAGGATTTATTGATGTTCGATTCGATATGACAATTGGCGGTATTTTAAATGTTGCTTCGATCGGCTTGGGTTCATTTTTTGAATTTGGTTACTTCAGAATATATGAAGCTTTTCTACATAGATATTCAAAATCTTTTTTCACAGATGAAGAAAGAATACAAAAAAAGCGCTTGATTCGTCCGGATTTTTGGGCTCATTTTATTCCTGGAATTTTATATGTGATCCTATCCGCTTTGTTGGTACTACTAGCAGTTTATCATTGAGACTAGCCCAAAATTCATTTTAGTTTTAATCATTTAGGCTTTTCATAGACAAGACTTAGAGGAACAAATTTAGAATTTTAGGATGAACCCTCAAATAAAATATATCCCATGGAAATAGTTGCATAAACGATCTCTTCACAATAAACCGACATACTTATTTTTATTTGTTGCTCCGAGAGAATAGATTAAGCGGATATAATATTCATCGGACTTGACATATGATATGCATCTTCTCCAATTAACTCGTAATCGACCTGTTTTAGATCATCTCTGACGGTAACAAACTTTTTAACTTTTTCATCAAAACTTATTGCAATTCATAAGGACTTTTTGATCCACATTTCAATGATCTAGAGAAGACATGCTTCGGTGTATGAAAGCACAAACATTTGTTACAATGGAAACTTACTCATTAAAAACGTCAATCTCTTAATGATGGAGACCTTCTTTAATGACTGAGATCTTATTATTAGGTGCCCACTAAATGACTCCGGATGAGGTTTGCATTCCTATTTCAGCGCATATTCACATCCTTAGTGCAGCAGTCAATTTTGTGGTAGTGCTCATGGATTTCAAAGCCTATGTACTTAGGAAACTTGGAACAATAGCTTAATTTAATGTCAAACAACAATCATAGGAGTTTGAGTCATATGGTTAGAGATTTATTTATGTTTGCAAGCTTAAATGAAAATTCACAGATTGTATGGTTCAAGATTATTTATTCGAAAGAGCTCGGATCTTTATCCTTAATAACTGATTTTTTCGAAAAAGAAAATGCTTTCATTATGTTTGGTCATCTAGATAATTTTACACAAAAAATGGGGGAATATTCGGTATTCACCGAACTTACAAAAAATATTAATCCTGAAAATCTAGCCCGAAAGATAAAAAATCTGGAAGTTGTAAGTGAAGTAGAGTACGGAATTTCAAAATATGGGATGATTTATTCCGTGAACTTTCCCCTTAATGTAGCAGGAGTTAGGGGAGTCATAGCAAGAGCATTCACAATTGTTGATATCATTAAAAATCTCATCGAAAATTTACCGGGTGCGGAGGGACTTCTCACCATTTCAGGGCTTAAGGAAGGGATTCATGCGGCAAAATACTTCAAGAGCATCATGCCGATTGATGACAGCAATTGCGCAAGCGTTCTTGAGGAGTTATACCGAGCTGCAGGCTGGGGAATCCTTGAAGTTGAATGTGATCCAAAGACTTACAAAGGAAAAATCATCGTGAAAGACTCGTTTATAGCCGATGTTTATGGATCTGCAGACCAGCCGGTTTGTGCCTTTATGAGCGGTTACTTTGCGGGTTACTTGACTGATTATTTTGGGAAGGATATCAGTGTAAGGGAGGTTAGCTGTAAAGTCACAGGAAAGAAGGTATGCGAACATGTAATTTCACTGGCGTCCTCCGGAACAATCCAGGAATTCTAGCTGAGAAGGATAAGCGGTTAGCAGACACACGAATGCCATTGAGAATGATGAACTGCTTATGGGGAAGAAGGGATATCATAGGCTTAATTCATCTCTAAAAGAGTCAAGCTAAGGACCTAGAAAATCTCCTCGCCTGAATCCGTTCAGGAAAAAATTTCTTTGGACAAACGATGACAATTGGCATGGCATCCAGAATCACTTAGAAGATAGCAATATCTTATCCACAAAACTTTACCATGATTTGGAAATCCAAATTTTTATTCTTACCCTGTACATCTGGAAGTGCTTTTTGTGCTGAAAATAAAGTATTCCATAACATTAAGATGTGTAGGTAAAATTTCTCTGAAAAACTCACTACTATCTTAAAGAGCAAATAAAACTTCAAAAGTTTTCGATAAAATACTACCTGTACAATATCTTTACTATACTTTTCTCAACAGTTTCCAAGTAAGTGTGAATCAAAATCACGTATTTCAGTATGCAGTCGGATGCACAGCCAGTTTGCTATCCTGAAACCCAGCAATTCGACACAAATTACAGTGTGATCAAATATTCACGAGTTCGATTCAGGTTTAAATAGTGATTTCATTGGATATAATGTTTGGTGAATGATTGCTAAATTCAGGAAAAATTTCGCATAAAATTCAATGAGAGGATTCTTCGCGCTCTTCATGATTTCAATTTCCACTTATTTCAAGCATCCTATCCAGTGCTTTTTTCGCTTTCATCCTTATGTGGTCGGGGACATAGAGCTCATATTCCATATTCTGAAGGCTATTATGAATGGATTCGAGTGTGATTTTTTTCATGTTGTAACAAAGACCTTTCTCAGATGCAGGATAGAACTTTTTATCCGGATATTTTCTTTTCAGGATCTGAACAATTTCCTTTTCGGTTCCGATTATAAAATCCTTTGAATCTGATTTTCCAGCTTCTTTTAAAATCCCTGAGGTACTGAGAATATTGTCTGCAAGGCTCAGGACTTCAGGCCTACACTCAGGATGTGCAAGGAATTCGGCATCTGGATATATTTTTTGTAATTCTTTTATATTTCCATCACTGATGCTGTCATGAACGTGACAAAATCCAGGCCAAATATGTATTTTTTTATTGGTATGAAGGGATACAAACTTTCCCAGGTTTTTATCAGGGATAAAAATAATTTCCTTGGCTTCAATAGAGTTTACCACATTTATCGCATTTGCAGATGTGCAGCATATATCAGATTCTGCTTTTACTGCAGCTGAACTATTTACATAGCATACAACTGCTGCATCAGGGTTTTTTTCTTTCTCACATCTGATAGACTCCACAGTTACCATGTCCGCCATTGGGCATATGGCATCGGGAACTGGTAAAAGGACTAGCTTTTCAGGAGAAATTATTGATGCCGACTCTGCCATGAAATGTACACCTGCAAAAACTATAACCTCAGCTTTTGAGTTCAATGCTGCCTTACAGAGTGCGAGGGAATCTGCAACGAAATCTGAAACATCCTGAACTTCTCTCCGTGTGTAAAAATGTGAAATTATTATTGCATTTTTCTCTTCTTTAATTTTGTTTATTTCCTC
>Ga0187851_10002502_pt1 | contig 16167 bp, 15 predicted proteins | sample June2016WEW_6_10_FD_132997 | JGI IMG/M metagenome (GOLD analysis project Ga0187851, IMG submission 132997) | Peatland microbial communities from SPRUCE experiment site at the Marcell Experimental Forest, Minnesota, USA - June2016WEW_6_10 | ecosystem: Environmental > Terrestrial > Soil >...
TGAAGCGGCTCAAACGATTGCAGTTAGCTCCGAGGCGGATCCGCGGCGGCCGTGGACACACCACCATCTCTCATGGCTATCCCAACCACGCGGCACTTGCAGTGATGCAAAACACCTGAGCCGGCCACGCCGGACGAAGGATGTCGAATCGGAAAGCCTCGATAAAGAGTGGAAAAGCCAGAGCAAGCGAAAACCGAGCAGCTACTCCATGCAATGGCTTGGAGAGCCCGCCACCGCCAAGGCTCCGGCGCGACAGCCTTCGCCTCGTCTTAACCAATCTAGCCTGCAATGCGGAATGGGCTGGCACGCCCGCCTGCGCTAAGGCTCCTGCGCGGCATGCCGAGCCGGAGCCCACTGAAAGTGGGCGAAGGCTGGTGGACGCGGAAGGAATCGAACCTTCAACCTGTCGGTTAAGAGCTAGACTCCTGCCTTGCTCAGCAGTGCTCGATATTGCCCTATCTTGCTTGTTTTTATGCCCTTACAGCAATCGACCCGACGAGGCGGAGTGTAGGGACTACCCGGTTTTACCCGCCTTTTTTAAGCATGTTCCCTACAAAAGTCCCTACAGTGTTTTTGAGCAATTTTCCGCCAGAGGGATCATGCCTTGGAAAGCTCGGAGCAAGCTAGCTTGCCGCTGCCAGCTTTCGCGCGAGGCGTCGCGTATCTGCCGTTTCCCGAACCCTCACGCGACGGCTCCGCCCCTCGATGGGCCTTACTGCGATGCTCGTCTGCAAATGCAGCCGGTCGGCGTAGCGCAACAACTTCTCGATGCTCACCTGGGAGATTCGACCCTTGAGCAGGCTGCTCACTGACGGCTGGTACTCGTCCAGGATGTCTACAAGCTGCGCCTGCGTGTAGCCCTTGGCCCGCACGTGCTCAAGAATGGCGGATAGAATCTCCGCCTTGATTTTCAGAGCGCTCGCTTCCGACGCCGAGAAACCCAAGGCGTCGAAGATGTTTCCCTTCACGATATGGGTCGGCTTATTTACCGCTGCGCTTTTCATGTGCTCTCTGCTCCTGCAATCGTTGTCTGATTAGCTTGAAACGCTGGCTGGCAACGTCGATGTCTCTCCGGTCAGTCTTGCGGCTCTCCTTCTCAAAGCAATGCAACACGTAAATTGTGTTCCCCACCTTGGACAGGTAGATCGCCCGGTACCACGCGCGCTCATCGGCCTCCTTCAATTCGTAGACGCCGGAGCCGATGGAACTCATGCTGCGCGTTTGCGATGTCGGCTCCCTGCCGATTTGAAGCTGCCGCAGCGAGAATCCGAGCGCCCGTTTGACCTCATCGGGAAAACTCGACAGCACCTCCAGCGAGTCCCCTTCAAAGTGGATTTCGGCGGCTGATGGGGCTTCTTCTCTGGGTGCCATCACACCGATGGTATCGCAATTGACGCGATTATACAATATTTACTATATTCTTTTCAGTCCTGAGTGAGGCGCTCCGGTGGTTCTGTTCCCAGTCGGCCTTTCCAGACTTCTGTTCCACGATCTGCTGCGCTGTACTGCGGCGCGAAACCAATGCCGCACCCGGTGACGGGGCGATTCTGCGGCTGGCGTATAGGAGAATTCCTCAAACTGCAATTCGCGTAGGTTGATCAACAGAACACTACCCCTGCGATTTGTTGCCAATTGCCTTCTCGCCTGTCCCATTGAAACAATCCCATTGCAGTAAAGACATATACTCTTGAAAATGGGCTGGAAAACAGGCTCTCCTGAAGATCAGGATTTGCATCAAAATCGCATGCGCCAGTAATCGGTAACACCATCTCAGAGAGCTGCCCACTCTGCCCTATGACAAGCCACAGCTCGTCTGCTCTTCGATATGCTTTGGCCAACACCGTTTTCTTTGCAACTATCTTTGAAATGGTGCGAGCGGGATGACTATCTACGAATCCGGCCGTTATGTTTGAGTCCCATTCATCGCGCTCGCACCGTTTTAGAACTAATCCTCCTATAGCCTTCAGATGCCTCCTCATCAGCGGCGATGTAAAGTCGGAAATCCCGAACACTTCAGGTTCCGCGCTGACTGACTCCTGTCTTGAGCGAATGAATTGCAGAATCTCTTGACAGAACTCCTCATATTGATTCCTGAGAGGCACAATATTCTTGAACCGAAATAGAACATACATATGCTCGAATACAGCGTGTTCCTTTCGAATCGCCTTCGAGTACTCTTCCAATCGCTCCCATTCAGCTTCAACGGCACGCATTTCGACGCCCGCAACTCTTTTGCTCGATTGGTACACAACTACCTCAATGCCGACCGTCCTGCCGAACATCTGCATCATGACATCAGGTTTATCGCCGGTAACGTCGGGTTCGCATTCTGGCTGGATTCCTGTCGCAGCCAGCAACTCATCAAATATCTCGCTTTCCTCTTGTTTTTGGTCTGGTCGGGTCATCTGCCCAGTGCCTCCATCGGGGTCGCGGTATCGGCAACCTGCCCCAGTTTTTAGGATTATAATTGCGCCTTAACTGTTTGGTGATTCCGAGGGGCACTATGCGCATACTCTGGAAGCAACTCGCCATTACGCTTGTCCTTACATCTGCACTGGCTCCAGCCAACTCCACCGCGCAGGTCCGTGCCCCGCTCCAAGCCCAGCCTCAGACCCCACCAACAGGTATTGACCCGGCTCTGCTTGCCAAGGCAAGGGCAGGCGACGCTGTGTCGCAAAAGCTTGTTGGATTCGCGTATGTGGAGGGCAAAGGTATCCCGCAGGACTATGTGCAGGCCGCTTACTGGTTCCGCAAGGCGGCAGAGCAAGGAATTGACAAAGCGCAATACGACCTTGGCCTGCTTTATGAAAACGGCCAAGGCGTGGGAAGAGACTACGCGCAGGCAGCGATGTGGTATCGCAAGGCCGCCGAACAAGGCTATTCCAACGCACAAACCAACCTAGCCTTACTATACGAAGATGGACGAGGTATCCCACAGGACTACGCACAGGCAGCAAGTTGGTATCGCAAGGCCGCTGAACAAGGCTATGCTGATGCGCAAAACAATCTTGCCTTACTTTACGAGAATGGACGAGGAGTCCCGCAAGACTACGCACAAGCGGCAAAATGGTGTCGTAAAGCTGCCGAGCAAGGCGATGCACAAGCACAGTACAATCTGGGGAACTTTTACGACTCCGGGCGGGGTGTGCCGAGAGACAATACAAAGGCCCTTGTCTGGTTCCACAAAGCCGCAGAGCAAGGCAATGCACAGGCACTAAGCTACCTCGCCCGTGCGCAGCGCGAGGCTGATGAAGCGAAGAATTCTCAATACGTCGCGGTCACTGCGCGGGGTGTGAGCGTTGTGCCGGGCGCGATCGTCTGTCCAAGCTACGAGGCAGTTAGCATGATGTTCGACCTATACGCCGCTCATTGGGAGGACACAACGCAGGATGCTATGACGAATGGCCAATCGCGCCTCATACGTGGAGAGCCGGCGCCGGCGCCTGATCTGAAATCCCGTGGGTGTACTTTGCTTCCGTCTGGCACTCCCATGATGTTGGAGCGCGGAAGTGTTGTGCCTGTGGTGACTGCGAAGTTGGCAAACGGCAAGACCATTAGAGGCGTAACGCTACCTGCGATGATCGTTGGCCCGTGAGAGCCAACATCACGCCCTTTGTATGACGCCAAGCAGTGACGATTGCAAGGCTGCTTGCCGTCTGGATTTGTAAAGCCAATCTCAAGAACGGAAGCTGATGTCGCAAGAAAAACCAGTAAACTCCGATCTTCAGAGTGCCTTAAAGCCATTTTTGAAGAGCTTGGGGCTCAATTTGCCCGCCATTCTGGACGGGCTGACTGTACTGCAGACCTATGCCGAGAGGCTAGCCCTGACTCTGGCTCCGCTGGCCCAGATCGATTGGGCAGCCACAAAACGACGATTGGATGAAGTAGAGGAGCTGCCAACGAAATCTAAAAAGGCCATGGATCTGGCCTCGTCCAAAGGTTGGTTCTTTGGTTGGCATGAGTCGTCGCTCCAGGAGCTAATGGCGCTCGTTGAAAAGCTTGAAGGAATAGAAGAGCCGTGTATAGATGAGTTTATGCGGCAGTACTATCGCGACAATCTTCAGCTTCTTACGGACAAGTTGGTGGAGAGGCGCCCGAATAGAGCATCTGTTATCAAGGCGGCGGTCAGAGCGCACGGCACGTTGGGCACAGACGGGTATTTTCTATCGATACCAGTGTTTATCGCGCAAGCAGACGGTCTGCTGGCCGAGATCGCGTCCGAGATCACGGGGAAGAAATCGGCCACGATTAATACCTCATCAAGGGCGCTAACCGAGAAGCTAGGCAAAGATCAAGAGTCATTGGACCTGATCCACCCCATACCGATAATGAGCAAACTGGATTTCATGAAAAGCGCGTGTGAACGTGAAAAAGCCGCGCAAGCTTCCGGGGAATCCTTCACTGCTCTAAATCGACATCAGGTCATGCACGGCGAATCCTGGGACTATGGTACGGAGATTAACAGCCTGAAGACGTTTTCATTTTTGGCGTTTGTTGGCTTGCATCTGCCGATGATACTGGAATTCGAGGAGACTATGCCTGACGCGGAGCGCGCTAGGCGCGCCGGGTGTTCCTAGACTCTTTATGAGTGCGCGAAAACAGCCAAGGTCGGAATTGCGAGTTTTTAACCGAGTGGCCGCCATGATGGATGATCCATGACAGGGGCGTTGCCATTTCCACAGCATTATGGGCTACCCTCTCCGACTCGCCAGCGGCGCGTCTCCGGACTTAGAATGAAAGGCGAATCCAGAGCGAGGGGTTTACTTATGGCTGCCTTTTGCCAACAATGCAGCGTGAATTTGCCGTGGGACTCGCAGTTCTGTCACAAATGCGGTGCGGCAATTGCCGCGGTGCCAGGGCAGCCGGACGCACCACCGCTTCCCCGTGCGTCCACGTCAACTCAATCGGCTTTTCACCCGTGGAACTATATCGAATCTGGGAGGGTATATCGTTCAAGTTCGATTGGGGATGCGGTCCATTATTTGTGCTGGGCAGTGGGACTGGCCGTAGCCGGTGTTCTGCTTCTACTCTTCGTGCCCTGGTTCATCTGCATGGTCGTCTTCGCTGTGGTGTTGTTTCTGTTTGACAAGGGACGAAGGAGATACGGTGTCCGATATGGCGCGTGCCCTCATTGCGCCGAGATGGTTTCGATTTCGTCTCACCTTATCGCAATCAACTGCCCGATATGCACTAAGCGAATATTCGTCAGGAGTCAGGAATTCCGGGCAGTCTGATTTTTCGGCCTGCGTGGAGAGTTCGGAGAAAGGGGTTCCAGTGTCCGCTTTTTGCCATCGCTGCGGAGTTCAGTTGCTGCCAGACGCGCAGTTCTGCCAAAAATGCGGTGCGGCGATTTCCGTGCCTGAGCCGAATCCGGGCCCGCCGGTTTCTGCGACGGACCCGAGGCTGGTCACGCCGCAAACAGTAGTCCCTAAATCGAAACGTGCAATAGTCTTGAAATTGGTTGTGGGGATTATTGTGGGGTTGACTGTGATCTTTTTCATGATTCTGGCGGGATCAACGGGGCATGATCGACAACAACCTGCAACCGGCGAACAACAGGGCAGCCCGCCCTCCGCCAGCAACAGCCAGTCTCCAGCAACTAGCGGGCAGGCTACCTCTGATGGCATCAATCCACTTCAGCAAGTGTGCCAGCCCCTAGGTGTAGGAGTTCCCGCTGACCCCAGTTGGCAGAGCTGCTCGGACCAAAATTACGCGGCGCTGATGCAACAGTTGAAACATGCTAGCTTTGATCCAATCTCCGCCCCTCACAAGGAGATCGTAGATCTGACGATCAAGGGCGCTGATGAGATTTATCGCACTGCAAGAGGCCAGTATCTCAAGGGGTACGAGGAGAAAAACGAATACTTATCAGATTCCGCCTATCTCCAGGAAACATTTGTGGGCGTGGCCGTTGTTAACGCGGTCACCCTGTTTAACAAATCAAATCCTGACTTCACGAATAATTTGGGGGAGTATGCGGTTGACCGAGTTGGGGATGCGCGTAAACACTACGAAAGCGCTGCTGCGTCGCTTGCTGCCTACTCGCTGAGGCCTGACCTGAGCGTTCACTGTGACACTTCCATTGAAAGCCTAAGACAAGAACTCGATCAGGGAATAAAACAAATCTCATTAACGGAGCATCTTGACGCTAAATCTGACCCCGAGGAGTATTACCTGCGCGTCAACTACGGCGATATGCTGATCTCAAATGCTAGTGACAAACTCGTTTGCTACAAAAGCGCAGCGGCCAATATTCAGGATCAACCACAGCGTCAGGAGGCGGCGAATCAGCAGGCGCAGGTTCAGAATTCCAATCCGACCGCTCAACAACCCGAGGTTCCGCAAGAGCCGAAGCCTGTGTCAGCAGAGAATCCCACCCCGCCCACTCAGCCCCCAAGCATTGCCGAGATCGACCAGCAGGCCGCTGCACTCTGGAATCAGAAACGATACTCCGAGGCAATGCCCCTCTTCAATCAGGCTTGCAGTAGCGGGAACGCGGACTCATGCACTCGTCTCGGCCTGATGTATGACTTTGGCCAGGGCATCGTACAAGATTTTTCGCGTGCAGAGGCTTATTATCTCAAGGCTTGCAACACAGGCAATGAAGCAGCTTGCGGCAATCTCAGTATTTTGACGGACTACGCGCCGGGCAGTCCACAATGCAACTCAACAACATTGGCGCTCATGGTGAACCGATACCGAGATTCTTGCAATGCGGGGAACGGCTTGAGTTGTGACACTCTGGGCCATTTATACAGCTATGGATGCGGCATCGGTAAGGATGCGGCAGAGGCTAGGCAGCTTTACAGCAAGGCTTGCACTATAGGGAAGCAACAGGGATGTGACAGGCTGAAGGAAATGCAGTAGAGTAATCAGCTTCGCAGATTATCGTCAAACCGACTAGCCATCGGCGCACCTACGAACTTAGAACTTACGGGAAATTCGAAAGAAGAGCTTACCATGAAAAGAGCGCTTCTAAGAATCGCCCGAGACGCGCTGATCGCAGCTGTGGCGATTTCTCTCTGGCATACAGCCATTGCAGTTGTATAACGACTCAAGCCCATAACATCTCGTGGGCAAGGACCTCGCGTGAATTCAGTTCTCGGCCCCTCGAAATCCCAGACAGACCGTGGGTCTTGGCCTTCTTCTGAAACTGAGCCCAGGTGAGCCGTTGGCAGTTCTCCGGTTCTTCATAATAAAACCTTGTCCAATTATCTTTGTCCTGCCGCCAAACAATCGTACATGGCGCAATCACAGTTTTGCGCTTTCCGGTTAGCGACGTACTGATCTGAATGACGCGATCACCCGGAAGAGCCTTGGATCGAAACGTGGACTTTCCTACCCATCTAATGTGCGAGACCGTGGAATCACTGTCGACTACAAGCGAGCAAGCTTTCTTCTCTGCCTGCTCCACGAAGTCTCGCTCTTTTGGATAGCGGCCCTCCGCGAGTTCTCTGACGTTTACAAGCCAGGTCTTATTGCCGAACCGGGTCCCTTTTCCCTTCCGTTTTGGGCCTAGCTTTGGCGGGTTTACTTTCAGCTTGAGAATCCTCTGGAGAAAAGCGTCGTCTATTCTCTCTGAAGTCTCCCTCAAACCGTATATGAACGCTCTAATCTGCGCTACGATCTGGCCACGATCAGTAAGTAGAGAGAGTTCCGTCAGGTCGTTCTCGGATGAGGCTGACAGATTGCTAGAGCCGATGAGTGCAAGGCGACCGAAGACAGCAGCTTTTGCGTGTAGATCAGGTCTGCTTCGGATTTCGACGCACCTCCGTGATAGTGATTGGAGTAGTCGCGCTGATGTTTGACCCGTCTTGACAGCATTGTCGGAGGCGTCGCAAATCAAAACATCATTTCGACGCAGTTTCAAATGTCTTTCACTCGTGACGTATGCAACCGCCACGAGTCGGCGTTTTGCAAGTCTTGCTCGGATCGCAATCTGCTTCCAAACATTGTCCGTCAATACCGCTTCCATCGCAGACCTCATATCAACAAAGCTACTTTTGACAATGAATTGATGATGCCAGAGAAATGCTGGGCTGCCGCCTTATTTCATTGTCCGACGATAGTGGAGTATCTCCATGCCGTTCTTGAAGTCGCAGCGAGACCAAATCTGACATTCCCCGGATATTAGGATAATAAGCCGAGGCTGGGAGGCCGGTGTCAAGGCTCTACGACCGCGAACGCGGCGCGCGTAGCGCGGCCTTGACTCCGGCCGGGCCTCGGCTACGCTGCTGCTATCCGGGGAATGTCAGCGTGGGTCTGGATTACATACCCATACCAAATCCCTGACCTATCTCGTGCTCGTGGGCAGGACGCTGCTCGACGGGTTGCTCGATAGCGTGGGAGACCGGGGCCTGCTGGATCGCGGGAGAGTGGGACACGTCGCGGCTGAGTTCCTGGCCCAGTGCCGACGAGTTGTTCGTGAAAATCTGCGCGTCGCGCGCGCCGCGTGACACAGCAACGTAGGCCATGCGGCTGTTGAGCAGGTCTTTCGCACCGAGTTCGGTGTCCACATGGATCAGCACTCGGTCGGCAGTCTGGCCCTGGCTGGAATGGCTGGTGACGGCGTAGCCGTAATCGAGATGTACATGCCGCTGAGGGTCGAGTTCAACTGCGCGGCCATTGTCCAACTTCAAATTCAGCCGCCCATCTCCATAGATGCTCTCGATTGTGCCCAATTCGCGGTTTGCAACTTTGAGGTCGTTGGCGGGCGCAGTGAACTGGATGCGATCGCCCTCGGAAAGGCTGCGCAACTCGTCGCGGAACACGGAGACGCCCTGCTGCCGGCGCGGATCGTAGTTACGCTCTGTGCCGTCCTGCAGCTCAACCGTCAGCCGGTTGGCTGGAGCGTCAATGCTCTTCACCTGCGCGTATTCTCCCTTCCCGATGCCGGTTTCCTTCGATGCGCGCGAATAGCGCAGCACGTCACCCACTTCGTACCGCTCAGCCCAAGTGCGGTCCGCGCCGGTAAGGTTCTGGCGCGGGACGAAAGTTCGGATGTGGTGCTCCTGTCCGCTGATAACACCCTGGCCCTGCAACACGGTATGGATGCGCTCGTTAATCTCCAAGCGGGAACGGTTGTCGGGAGAAACTACCAAGGTGTTCTCCGGTGATTTCGCATACTCCTTTGCGATGGCGGCAATACGGTCGTCGCGATTTGGAATCTGATGGACCCGCCCCTGCCGGTCAAGGTTCTGAATGGCCTCCCGCACCTCGCCGCGCGCAAGCTGCTCGACCACGGATTTCAGCTCCGGGTCTTTCTGACGCACGATCTCATCGAGCCTGACCGTCTTCATGCCTGCATCCTGAAGTTGTGCGAAGGGCCGCCCGGCCTCCACGGCTTCATGCTGTCGCCGGTCGCCAACTAAGAGAACCCGGTCATTCGGATGGAGCCGGTTCACGAATTCATGCACCTGGCGGGTCGATGCCATCGAGGATTCGTCGAGCACATACAGACGCTTCTCGCCAGTGTCGGGCTGTTCCCCGCGCACCAGATGCTTTTGTAGCGTCGATGTTTCCATTCCCGCCTCGGCAAGTTTCTGCGCCGCGCGGGACGTTGGCGCGAAACCCTCCACACGGTATCCCTCTGCTTCCGCGCCTTCGCGGATAACGGATAACGCGGTCGTTTTCCCGGCACCGGCGATGCCGTCCAGACCCACGATCTTTTCACGCGATACAAGAATGTTGTCCACGGCCAGACGTTGTGATGCGGTCAGCTCCGGGTGCCGGTTTTCGGTCCTGATGCGCACCTGGGACGAAACCAGCATCGGGTCGCTGTAGCCCCGTCGATTACCTTCCTGCATAAGCGCAATGATCTCGCGCTCCATGCGCACCATCGCAGAGGTCGTCAACTGTCGGCCTGCGCCGCTGTGTGGAACTTCGCGAAACTCGCCTGCCTTGATCCGGCGCTCGAAGTCCTGCCGGATGCTGGCATACGTGGTGTCTCCCATGCCGCGTGCCAGCGCTGCTTCCAAGATCGCGCGGCGGTCCTGCACCGCCGACCTCTCGAAGACATGATCCCGCGCCCAGGTCACGGCCCGCTGCGCGTGCATCTCCGGTTCCCGCATCTGGTACTGCCCTTGTTCCCGCGCCTGGGCGACGACTCGATCCGCTTGGTGTCCATACTGTGCGGCCAGTTCACGGTGCCGTTGCAAGACCTCTTCCGGCGACAGCAGTTCTTTGCTGTCGCGTGTATGGTGTGCGGCAATCTGCGCCGCCGCCGCACCGTCGATGCCTTGCTCGCGGAGATGGTCTTTGATCTGCTCCCGGCGCGGGCTGGAAGCCTCCAGATATTCCTTCGTGTAGCCCCGGATTTCGGGCTGCCCATGTTTGCCGCGCTCCAGTTCGTAGCCCAGCTTTTCGAGCCGCAGCGCCAACTCCGATCGATAAACCGCCGTGACGTAGCGCTGAGACACAAAGATTTCGTGCGGCTGCAAGGCGCGCGTCTGGCTGTTGTCGCGCCCGGTCACATTGAAGATGACGGCGTGCGTATGCAATTGCGGCGCCGCGTAGCCTTCGACGGGCCGGGCTGTGTCGTGCTCGAACGTGGCAGCAACGAATTTGCCCGTTGTCTCCGGCGCATGTACGTTTCCGATCCGGGCCTGGGTATACCGTTCTAGTTCCGATAGCGCCACGCGGACGCTTTCCCGGTGCGCTTCCCGCACCCGGTCATCCCCTCCCACAAGCGCGGTGAGCGATACCGATTTCGGCGCGGAAAACGTCGCGTCCCATCCGGCGCGATGCTCGGCGCTCGTGACTTCCTTACCGAATTTGCCCTCATAGGTTCTTGAAACCTGATGGCGGACGAGCTGCACGTCGGTGTGCGGGTGTTGGCCCTCGCTCAACCGCGCGAAGTGTTCCGCTTCGACTGCACCGCTGAGATTCCATTTCTGGGCAAGCCTGCCCTGCCATTCGCTATGACCCTGTTGGTCGCGGCTCCAATAGTTCTGTTGCTGCGATGCGAACTCGCGTGCGTGGTAGGTGCGCGCCTGGCTGGCTGACAACGGTTTCGAGATAGTGAGCATGGGGAGTGCTCCTGGTTGGTTTCGCAGGTCGCTTCCCGGACCTGTGGCTGTTAGTTTTTGGCCCGCGTGGCGGATGGATTTCCTTTCAATCGATCTCATTTTTCTTACTCCAAACGAAGCCTGTCTTGGTCGTTCCATCGGTCGCGCCGAAGGGCGAAAATGCGACTTGCGGAGGCTCCTTCGGTGGTTCTATGGATGTCACGGCTGGCGCTGTGGGCATTGCCTTCGGCGCAGTCTTTCGCGTCCAACATCTCTTCAATTCGGGCGGTAGAAATTGGATTGTGCGCATCTTGTTCCCGCATTTATGGAACAGACTTCGGACCAATTCGCTCAGTTCGATCCATTCCGCAGGCCACGGTACGCTGTCTATCCAGTCCTCGTATTTGGCCCACACAATGAGCAGAAACAAGTACAGCAAGAACCCACAAAGTAGCGGGAGCAGCAACAGGGTCCAAAGACTCTCCCCGTCAAAGAATTGGTTTTCAAGAAGCGGCTTGAGCGTCGCAATCTGGAGTTGCTCTTCCGGTCCCTGCATCAGTCCGGTCCAGCCTGCTTGCCGGGCTACCTGCGAGAGTTCCATGGGGATTTGGCGGGTGCCGCTCGAATGTGCCGGAATCGCGTCGTCCTCCAACGCAAGCTCCGGCTTCTCGCTTGGCGCGGTCATGTAAATCCATCGGACTTCGACCGGCGAAGCCGGATCAAAGCCCGGCCATGAACACCTGAAATACGTTCCAAAGTAGTAGCGTTGGACGGGTGTCCAGACCAGCCTGGACCACAGTAAAATCGTGCCGCAGAGAACCAGCGCGGCAAAGGCTGCGAGCCATCGAACGTACCTTGGAATTGGCATCAAATTCATGGCTACCTGCCCCCTCCCTTGGGCTCCGAAGCAAGGAATTCCGCAAGCAGTTTGCGGGCCTGCTGTAGCTTCCGGGTGTCAGCCTGGTCGCGGATTTTGAGAATGGAATCGGGGAGCAATACCTTACCTTCGGACGTTGCCTGAGCGCCCGCGTGAAACAGACTCAGGAGCACGTATCGAACCGCCCAGACCTCGGCCAGCAGTAGCTCAGAAGGGTCGGCGGGCCGCTGCCGCGCCGCGCCCAAAGCCGTCTCGCGGAGCCACTCCGAGAGCGGCTTGCCTGCACTCTTGGCGGCGGTTTCGATGTCGGCAAGCTCGCTGGGAGTCAGCCGAGTGGCGATAGTTTTGGTGCGAAAGCTGGGCTTGCTTTCGTCGGTTGGAGACGGCTTGTTGCCGAATGGAATTGTCGCCTGGGAAGCGTTCATGCGGAACCTGCCCTTCTGACGTGTGATATTGGTCGTTCTGAGCCGAATCTTGTGAACTCCGGCGAAGCTCTTTCACTTCAACGTGTTTACGCGTCGGCGATACTGGGCGCGCATTCCGTTTACAACGGGAAACCTCGGTTTACGTTTCGAGTTAGCGCGAAGCGAAGCTGCTGACTCAAAAGATGTTTACTCGTGTAAACGTCACCGCGCCGCCGGGCGCTCCACAGTTCCCGAATTGGGGGTGACGTGTCCACAGTTCATCCGCTGCGCAGCAGCGCGGTTTCTAAATCTCGCCGTATCGAAGCATCTCCTCATCCCACAGGCGGCGCACCTCTGGATGTTCCCAAGCACGCCGAAGCAAATTGCGAAAGGCCAGCCACGCGGCGCGTTCAAAGTGGAACGTAATCCCGTTGTCGTTGGCCCGGAATGCAATATCGATCTCGCCGGTCTCCAACTTCGACGTGAAAGCGAAGAAGTAATATCCGCGCCAGAAGGAGCGGTCGTGTTCCGAATCGAAGCGCTCCAGCATTGCCCGGAACTCGGAGACCATGGCGAATTCGCTCATGGGATACATTGGCGAGAGCCTCCCCGGCAGATTCAGACAGAGAGCGAATCCTCCCTTCCGCCCACGCGGGAGAAAAATGCTGCAATCGCCTTCCTCAAACCCTGGCAATGGCGGATCAACAATGGGGTCATAAACCTCGTCAGCGGAAGTCTCGTCCACCAGCGGTTTCCCCTGCTGGAAGTAGTGCCCTCGCGCGCATACCTGCCAGAGGATCGGCCAGTACGGTAAGAGCACCTCGTTCAGCTTTTCGATATTCGAGAACTCATGTTCGTCCAGAACAAAGAAGAGGTTCCGCACCGCTAGGATCGGCTTCCATTGGTCCGGCTTCGGGTTCCTGAGCGCCTGGATCGTCTTCTCCACAACGCGGCGCACATCTCTGCTTCCGATCTCCTGCAAGTTTTTCTTTGCGGTCTCTTCATCGGGGGGTAGATTGGCAACGTAGTACGAATCTCTGGGAGTCCGCTTCGCGCTTTGCAGCCCGTAAACCGCCAAAAACGCCTCAAGAATCCCGACCAGGGAACCGTAGGAGATCTGGTTCTGCACGTTGTCCGATAACGCCTCCGCCCCCAGCTGGCAGTAGTAGGCCACCACCATCCATTCGGTTTGGGAAAGCGGGAGTCTTGATTCCGCCTTCCGGCGGGCGTTGAGCAGAGACTTCGTCGGTTCTGAGAGAAGCTTGACGAATTCGAGACGGTCGTCTCTGGCGGATTCAAGAAGCTGTTTCGCCACTTCTGATGTCGTAATGCTTTCGCCGCTCTTGAAGGAAAGGATTTTCTTCAGATGTTCGAGCCTGTACCGAAGCGCCTCTGAGATGCGGATCGAGATCACCGGTTGCTGTTGCAGTGGCGTTGCCTTTTCGGCAAGTTGCTGTGTTGGCGCTACTTTTTCGGCCATCGAATTCCTCTCCCGGTTACAAGTGAGCATTTGTAACTTTACATATTGACATTATGTCTACAATGGCAGTAGTGTCAAGTATGGCAAGTTCACCGAGGTACCCCTTGCGTCCTTTTTCCGCGTTCCTGCCTCAGCGACGCGAAGGCCCCGGAGTTTCCCGTACGCTGAGTATCGGTCAGTCGCATTTGGTGTCCTGAACAAGAGGACAGGAGGTGGCAATTGTTATGACCGAACGATACCTGACAGAAACCCAAGTGGCCGAACGGACGAGTATCAGCCTCAAAACCCTGCGTCGGTGGCGTCTGGAGAATCGCGGACCGAAATACTCTAAATTCGGCTCACTTGTGCGCTACGGAGTGGAGGAACTGATTCAATGGGAGCAGGCTCAGCCAAGCGGCGGAGAAGATCCCACCCAGCGAATCACGGCAAAGCCTGTAAGGCACGGCATCTTGATGCGCAAGTTGGGATAGGTTAGCCATTGCGGAGGCCCTGATGACACAAACCGTGTTGATTACGTTCGCTGCCCACAGAAGAGTGGTCCGAAAGGCTCCCATCGCATGGACCAGGCAGGAGCTTGTGAGTCTCGCCAAGCTGCTCTCTGACGGTTCTGCCGAACCAGCAGCGGCGCTGATTCGGGCAATGAAGGAGGACACATGAGTCTCCTCCGTCGCGGCGGTGTCTGGTGGTATGAGTTCTGGTTTGCGGGACGGCGTATTCAGGAGTCGAGTAAAAGCCCGTCCAAGACCGTTGCAAAAAATGCGGAACAGAAGCGTCGGCGCGAATTAGAAGAGGGCTTCAATAACTTCACCGACACACGGCAAGAGCGAATTCGCACCTTCAGTGACATGGCGGAGGAGTATTTCACCGCTTACAAGTTGCGCCTGCCACAGTCGGCGCGCTTTGCCGGCTATGCAATTGATCATCTGAAGCGGATTCTCGGCAGCAAGATGCTGGTTGATTTCAACGAAGCAACTGTCATCCATTACCAGAACGCGCGCCTCGGTGAAAAGGCATCCCCGAAGAGTGTCAATGAGGAAGTGGGTTTTCTCCTTCGCATCCTCGGCGATCCGGGCGACTTGATGCGCATCCGGCTCCACAAAAGAAAGATGCTCAAGCTCAAGGTTCGTCAGACAGTCGGGAGGGCCTTCACGCCTGACGAAAAGGACAGTTTGCTGGAGGAGGCCAGGAAGGCCCGTTCTCCGCACATCTTTCCGGCGTTATCGCTGGCGCTCAACGCTGGAATGCGTGACGCAGAAATCAAGACGCTGACATGGGGACAGATCGACTTCACAAAGAACTACCTGGCCGTGGGCCGGAGCAAGACCGAAGCCGGCGAAGGGCGGACGATCCCTCTGAATTCCACGCTCCTGGAGGTCTTCTCCGAGTATGGTGAGTGGTATCGCGAGAAGTTCGGAATGCCTCACCCCGAGTGGTATGTCTTCCCCTTCGGGAAGCCGAGTCCGAGTGATCCAACGCGCCCGGTCACCACGCTTAAGACGGCATGGAACAACGTGCGCAAGAATGCAAAGGTGAAGGGCCGCTGGCACGACAACCGGCACACGCTGATTACCGATCTTGCCGAGAGCGGTGCGGGGGATCAAACCATCATGGATATTGCCGGTCACGTCTCCAAGCAGATGCTCAAACACTACAGCCACATTCGCATGGAGGCCAAGCGGACGGCCCTCGAATCCATCGTCAAGAAGTCAGCGAATAAGGATACGCAAGTTCAACGAAACGGGCAGGCGGCAGGGGCCCAGCAAGAGGTCCTAGATAGGTCGCAGAATGGAGCCCCTCGACCAGCGATCAGCGACAGCATCGTGCAACCTGCGAATTCGTCCAGCGCAAAAAAAACGGAACAGCATTACTCAGAATTACCAATGATTACGCAGCATTCTGATGGGGAGTCCCTACAAAAGTCCCTACAGTCTTGTAGTTTTGAGGTTGATGGGGGAGTTGAGAAGCGGTGTAAATCTTTGAATCTAAATGGTGGACGCGGTAGGAATCGAACCTACAACCTGTCGGTTAAGAGCCGAATGCTCTGCCAGTTGAGCTACGCGTCCTTGAGGATTGGAGCGCCGTGCGAGAGACGATCTTGCGCGGCCCGCGGGGGAAGAAAAACCTCTCCCGCACTTGAAAAATATACCACAGAAGCGAGTCCAAACCCAAGGCGCGGCGACATCCCTCAGCCGGCGCTTTACCGCGGAAATCGCCGCTCTCAAGAACTACTTTCTGCCATTGAACTCGTGCACCGCATCCAGCATGGCCACGATATTCTCAACCGGCGTGCCGGCCTGCACGTTGTGAATGGTGTTGAAGACGAAGCCGCCGCCCGGCGCGAAGATCTCGCAGCGGCGCAGCACCTGTTCCCGCACCTCCGCAGGCGTTCCGAAGGGCAAA
>Ga0187851_10002506_pt1 | contig 16153 bp, 15 predicted proteins | sample June2016WEW_6_10_FD_132997 | JGI IMG/M metagenome (GOLD analysis project Ga0187851, IMG submission 132997) | Peatland microbial communities from SPRUCE experiment site at the Marcell Experimental Forest, Minnesota, USA - June2016WEW_6_10 | ecosystem: Environmental > Terrestrial > Soil >...
ACGTCGTTGACGATCTCCGCGCCCGCCTTCAGAGCCGCCCGCGCCGTCGCCGCCTTGTAGGTGTCTACGGAAAGGATTGCCTCCGGCCTTGCCCTCTGAATTCCCTCAAGGACCGGCAGCAGCCGCGCCTGCTCTTCCTCGGCACTCACCGCTGGCGCTAGCGCGCTCCCAAACGCTCCCCCCGCGCGCGATCCTGGCCGCGTGCTCTCCGCGCCCAGATCGAGAATGTCGGCCCCTTCATCCAACAGCGCGTGCGCGTGCGCCACAGCCGCTTCCGGATTAAGGAAAGCCCCGCCGTCGCTGAACGAGTCTGGCGTGATGTTGACGATGCCCATCACCAGCGTACGCCGGCCCAGCTCCAGCGCGCGGGTGCGCAGTTGCCATTGTGAGACTGTGCGAACCTGACTGTCCATCCCCGTTTGCCTGCCTTCGGCCATTCACAAACAATGCTCCCCGTCAACGGCCCTCACAGCGTTCTTTCGGACGGGATAAACGGGCTGGGGATCTATCCCGGCCGTCAAGAGCCCACTGCGGGTGACGGCAAAGCTGCAGGAGTAACCGAACTTGCAATTCGAGCTCGAATCTCTAGGTTCTTCCGTACCAATACATCCACGGCGGAGTTAAGCTGCGTTGCAAAATCTGCTGATCGGTCCCACCTTATATGCCCGACCTTCATCGCAGAGTCAAAAACTCCGAGTGGCGCGTTAACCAGAACGATAGGAATGACATCTCCCGATTTGAATCTTTCCTTGAATTGGTCAGACTCAAACTTGGTCCAGATGTGCTTCGGATAGTCAGGACCGAGGACGCATATAACTAGCCGCGCATCCGATGCGTATATGGGTCCGAGATATTCCTCCACGTCCGCCGCCAAGATGCGGTGCTGCTCATTTTGATCATAAAACACTTCGAGTTCATGCTCCTCTAGAGCGTGGAACAGCCCTTCGGCGATGTCTCGGTCTGTCCCGGCAAATGAGAGGGCGAAGTCATACCTCGATGGGAAATCCAGCGAAATGAACCCGACCTCTTCGGCAAACTGAGGCCAAGAAAGGCTGCGAATATAAAAAACAAACTGAGGATCTTGCACGACGAGAGTCTTGTTAAAAGGATCGAAATAGAGCACACGCTGGATATCCGGCGAGGCGTCAATCAGCGCCTTGAGGAACCCCTTGCTCGCGACTTGCGACACGCTTCCTCTCTGCTCGGCGTGCCGATCCGCTTCGCGGTCTGTGTTAATTGACCAACTCTTGCTCTGGCTAAGCCAATAGAGAAGATGGAGATATGGGGCTCTGCCCTCGGGCCTGAGTTTCGTGCCGCGTGCAAATGCTATTGCGGTTTCATGAAAGGACCGAGCCAATGCCGAAATAACCTGAGCCTTGATTGACTCATAGCTCTCTGTCGTGGTCTGCTTCAATGTCGCCGTTTTTAGCACCCCTGCGCGGATGCAGGTGTGGTAGGCAAGCATCTGGGCGATATAGAAACTGCCTTGGGCCGCATGGGTAATCTCGTCCCGGATGTTTAGGGATATGTTGAGCGCGGCTTCTCCCTTTGCAATCAGTTCCTCAACCTTATACTCGGGGTTTGCCTCAAAAGGAATTATCTCAATGCGATTGGCTAGGTCTCTTCCAAATGAAATTAGCGATTGACCAGCATTCGTAATCCCAAGCACGATGAGTTTGCTTTGTGTGTCCCCCTCATCGGCAAGGACCTTCATCAAGTCGGCGATCTCTCTTTTTGCCCCGTCGTCCAGGCGGTGAAAGTCATCAATCAATACGGTGCCAATCGGCAATTGGCGGGGTAAAGCGTGAATAAGGTCCAAATCGTCCAGTTTCCTAGCTGAGAGGGAGAGCACTCGGCCACTTAGTCCTGCCTCTGCGATCGCCTTCATCGTGGCCGTTGTCTTTCCTATCCCAGAGGGCCCCTCGACTACTATGCTCCTTCCCGCGGTTCGAAGCGCCACCAGGAGTCGCGTATACTCGGTGGGCTGAACGAAGGTCTGTTGCGGCACCCCAGATAGCACAAAGACATCCTGAAGCTCGTAGATCGGCACTTCACACATTTGGCTTTCTCCTATTTAGATGCCCGGAATCGACAAAGCTCGGAGAAAAATAACAGCTAGCAACAATCGGAGGGCAGACGGTCCACTTCGAGTCAGCAATAATTATAGATCGTCAGTGCGGGCTGTGCCCCCCTCGATCAATAACCGAGACCGATCGACATTTCGGTGCTTGTCGCCTGTCGCCGGGGAGGGACCTGCGGGGAGGACGTTCATGGGGTTTGAGCGCCCCTTTGCCTCCTGCTAAACTCCGTCCATGACGCTATTTCGTCAATTCCCATCGCTTGCGCCGGCTCTTGTCTTCGTTTTTTCCGCCGGGCTAACGGCCCAGGCCCCGGCGCATCAGGCTGCCAAGCCCGCAACACGCTCCGCTTCGCATGCTGCTCCGGCCAAAGGTCCGCTGGCGGACCGCATCGGCGCCATTCTGGCCGATCCGGCGCTGAGCCACGCCCAATTCGGCATCAGCGTGGCGACCCTCGACGGCCAGCCGGTCTACGGATTGAATGAGGGCCGGCTTTTTACTCCGGCCTCGAACGCCAAAATGCCGACCACAGCCGCCGCCTTTGCTCTGTTGCCCGTCGAAACCCTCACCTGGAGTACCCGCGTGGTGGCTGGCGGCGAGATCGACAGCGCGGGCGTCCTGCACGGCGACTTGATTCTGCTGGGCGCGGGCGACCCTACGTTGAGCGCCCGCCGCTATCCCTACCGCGCACTGGAGCCAGCCGCGAACCAGGCTACGGTCACTCCCGCCGCTGCGCCGACAGAGGCCGCCGAGACCCCCAAACCGCCCCGCGCCATAGATGTGCTGAATCTGCTGGCCGAGCAAGTGGAGCAGGCCGGCGTGCGCACCGTCGAGGGCAGCGTGGTAGGGGACGACAGCTTCTATCTCTACGAGCCCTACGCCACTTCCTGGGCCTGGGACGACCTGCAATGGAGCTACGGCGCTCCCGTCTCCGCGCTCAGCTTCAACGAAAACGTGCTGGAGCTATCAGTGACAGCCGATGCGGAGAATCCGGCCGAAACCGTGGCCGAGTGGACTCCGAATTTCGACTACTACACTCTGGACAGCTCGATGACCCCTGCGCCCGCGGGCGAAGCCGCTCATCCCGGCCTCGACCGCCGGCCCGGCAACCTGCTAGTGCGCGCCTGGGGCACTGTTCCGGCCGGGGGCTTCCATGTCAGTCTGGCCGTCGACGACCCCGCGGAGTTTACCGCCGCGGCCTTCAAGGCAGCGCTGCGCAGCCGCGGCGTCGCGGTCAACGGCAACTCTGTCTCGCGGCACAAGCTCTCGAATGGAACCGGCGACTTTGCCTTGGAGCGCGCCCAGCCCCTCAAGCTAACCCGCTCGGACCTGGCCACGGTAGCAGCGCCGCTGGAGGGCCGCCGGGTATTGGCCGAGCGCGTCTCGATTCCGGTGGCCCAGGACGTAACGGTCATCAACAAAGTCAGCCAGAACTTGCATGCCGAATTGCTGCTGCGCCTTTTGGGCAAAGTCCACGGCACTGACGGAAGCCTCGCGCAGGGCGCGCGCGTGGTCCGGCAGTTCCTCATCAACGCCGGAGTCGACGACGGCGACTTCTTCTTCTACGACGGTTCCGGCGAGAGCCGCGACGACCGCATCGCCCCCCGCGCCTGCACGCAGTTGCTGGCCTATGCCTGGCGCCAACCCTGGGGCGCAGCCTGGCGCGAGACCCTGCCCGTGGCCGGCGTGGACGGTACCCTCGCCGAGCGGTTTACAAAGTCGCCGCTGAAGGGCCGCCTGTGGGCCAAGACCGGCACGCTTAACGAGGTCAACGCCCTCTCCGGCTACCTGACAACGGCCAGCGGCAAGACTCTCGCATTTTCCATCCTCGTCAACGGCCACCGCCCAGGCAGCGAAGCGGAACTCAAGGCCATTGACCGCATCGCCGAAGCCATCTCCGCAGCCAACTGACGCTGTATCATCGAGACCAGATGCGTACACTCTCTCTCGCTGATTCCATTGCCGTGCCGGTTCCGGCGCTAGTTCTCGCCGGGATGCTGGCCTTGGCCCTGACCGGCTGCCGTTCGCTGCCGCCCTCCAAGCCCGCGGCGCTATGGACGCCGGAAGAGGCGCGGGGAGCGCAGATCTACCAGATCAAATGCGCTCGGTGCCACTATCCCACTACCACGCGTGGGCTGCACGGGCCGGGATTGCAGGCGCTTACCAAGATCAAGGCCATGCCCTCGGGTGCGCCGCCCACCGACGAGCGGCTGACGCAGGTGATCCTACACGGGCGGCTGGAGATGCCCGCCACCCCCCTAACCGACGGCCAGCTCAGCGATCTGCTGGCCTACCTGCACTCCCTATGATCGGCGACGCCAAAAACGAAGCCGAAGGCGCGCCCGGTGCCGCACCAGACCCCGGCAAGCCGGCCGATGACCCGGCGCGGCTGGGGCGCGTGCGAAGCCTCCTGCTTCTGCCGGGCCTGGCGGCAATCAGCCTCTACATGATGGTTCTGGCGGGGATCAACATTCTGGGCGTCGCCATGGGGCAAGCGCCGCCGGCCTTCCTGGTCTTCTCGGCTCTTTTTATCGCGGCCGGGCTCGGGTTGCTCTTGTTGCTGCGCTGGGCCTGGGCGCTCACCTTGGCTGCCGTGGTTCTCCTGGTGGCGCTTTTCCTCTGGAAGTTTGCCGCCAGCCACGACTTTCCCTACGCAATCCAGGGGCTGCTGAATCTCGTCTTCTTCCTCTACCTGGTGCGCACCGAGGTGCGGGAAAAGCTGCGGTAAGGGACCCGCCGGGGCTCGGAGCTTCCCGCTACGGTAGACTCTTGATGGACCTGGTGCAAATCTCCCCCGCCTTCAAGGCTCAGGTGCCCAAGCCTGTGTGGCTGAAGACAAATTGCCTGGTGGTGAGCAGAGCGATCTTGCCCTGACATGAGCGACTCCGGATGGTTCCTGCGATGCTATATTGGCTTTCATGAAGAGGCTTGAAGTTTTAGGAGCAGTTTGTCTATTCACTGTCGCATCCGCCGCGCAGGGAGCGGAATCGATGTTTCGCGGCGGCCCTGCTCATCTTGGAGTCTACGATTCGCAATCGCCGCAACATCTCAGGCTGAAATGGACGTTTTCAACCAACGGAGCCATCGTTTCTTCGCCTGCTGTGAGCGGGGGGATGGTTTATGTGGGAAGCGCGGACGGAAATCTCTATGCCGTTGAAGCCGCTACCGGAAAACTCCGTTGGAAGTTCGACGCCCACGCTGACGTGAATTCTTCTCCCGCCGTTGTCGGAGACACCGTCTATCTTGTCAGTCTCGACGGCAACCTATACGCCGTGGACGCTGCCACTGGCAAGCAGCGATGGTCGTTTGCAACGCAGGGGGAGCATCGTTTCACCGCAGCCGGGAATCTGGGCGCTCTTCCTTCCACAGAGGTTATGCCGGACCCCTGGGACTTTTACCTTTCCTCTCCCGCTGTTGCGGACGGAGCTGTTTACTTTGGAAGCGGAGACGGCCATATCTATGCCGTCGAAGCCAGGACCGGCGCATTGCGCTGGAGCTACAAGACAGGAGATGTTGTTCATAGCTCGCCGGCTGTTTCCGGCGGAATCGTCTACGCGGGAAGCTGGGACACCTATTTTTACGCGTTGAATGCCGCAACCGGTGCGCTGGAGTGGAAGTTCAAGACCGGCGAAGATTCAAAGACTCATCTGATGATGGGAATTCCGGGCTCCCCGGCGGTCGCCAACGGAACCGTATTCTTCGGTTGCAGGGACGCAAATCTCTATGCGCTCGACGCCAGGACCGGCGCCCTGAAGTGGAAAATTCCGAACGACGGATCGTGGGTAGTCTCCTCGCCCGCTGTTGCCGATGGAGTGGTCTATTACACCACCTCCGACAGCCATCGCTTCCAGGCCCTCGATGCCGAATCCGGCAAGCTCTTGTATTGGCTTCCTACCAATATTTTTGTTTTTTCATCGCCTGCGATCGCCGGCTCGCACGCATATTTCGGCGCCTTTGACGGCCGGTTGCACGATGTGGATCTGCGCAAGCGAACCTATGCGGGAGCCTATGCCACGCCCGGCTTCTCTGCCAACGGGCCGCGTTACCTTGGCCCGGATGGGGACCTCAAAGCGGATGGGATCTGGACGGGCGACACACTGGACGACACGATTGTGAATCTGCACACCAAAGTATTTTCGATGGGATCCATCCTCTCCTCCCCGGTGTTGCAGGATGGCGTGGTCTACTTCGGCAGTGTCGACGGCAAACTCTACGCGCTCGGCAATTGACAGTGGCGACGAAAACCTTCCGCATCTTCAACAACCAGCTTCCCCGTACAATAAGGGTGTGATGGAACTGGTGCAAATCTCCTCCGCCCTCAGAATCCCAGTGCGGTTAGCCAGACTCAGATTTTCTCGGCGACGTTCTGCACCGTTCCGCGCCGCTGGAGTCTCATTCGATAGGCCACTACACACAGAACAATTCCGCCGATGAATCCGATCAAGTAAGAAACGCTGTGCGCCCACAAATCTGCAACAAAGTTTCTGTACTTGGCTACAGGCAGAACGGCAGCAACGTCATCTGGAACTGGACCCCAGAGGTATCCAGTCACGCCGGCGACCACGGCGCAAGCAGCCATGACGCTCATCAGGATCGCAATCGGGCGCATCAGATCGCTGAGTGTAAGTTTGGGATGAGAGCCTGATCGGCTCACTAGAGCCAGTGGCGCTCCGATGATTCCGCCTGCCCACCACGTGGCGATCACTCCCCAGCCCAATGCGAGCAGTGTCGGCGAAACGGTATTGAAGACGGGAGGATGAAAAACGGAAAAGTATTCGACACACAGATGAGCGGTAATCATGTCGTGCGCGATTCCGTATAGAACGGCAGCAAGAATGCAGGCAAAGAAAATCTTCATTGGTTCCAGAAATGGAAGTTTCACAGGAGTGCCTTTCTTTGCATTGAGCCTTTAGCGGAATAGACGCGTAACTGTTTCCAACTGCTTGCGCATTCTCTCCATCTCAATATTTGACTCAAATATAATGCGCTATCGCGGCCCATGGTTTTTGCTCGGATGCTGTGCGCACAATTCAATCTATCGCTACAATGAGAAGCGTGATGGACCTGGTGCAAATCTCCCCCGCTCTCAAGGCTCCGGCCCGCAAGCCCGAGTGGCTCAAGGCGCGCGCGCCAGTGGGCGAGAACTACCACTCGCTCAAGCGCCTGGCCCGCTCGCTCCAGCTCAACACGGTCTGCGAGAGCGCGCATTGCCCCAACATCGGCGAGTGCTGGCATCACAAGACCGCAACCTTCATGATGCTGGGCAACCTCTGCACCCGCCGCTGCGGCTTTTGCGCCGTGCTCAAGGGCCGGCCCGAGCCGATCGACTTCGACGAGCCTCGCCGCGTGGCCGAGGCCGTCGCCGAACTGGGCCTGAAGTACGCCGTCATCACCAGCGTTAATCGCGACGACGACCTTGTTGGCGGCGCCCGCGCCTTCGCCCTGGTAATCGAGGAGATTCGCCGCCAAGCGCCCGGCTGCCGCGTCGAGGTGCTCATCCCCGACTTTCAGGGCAACCGAGAGGCCATCCGCACCGTCGTCGAGGTCCGCCCCGAGGTCCTCAATCACAACACCGAATCGGTCCCACGCCTCTATCGCGTGGTTCGCCCCGGAGCGCGTTACGAACGCTCTTTGGAGTTGCTGCGGTGCGCGAAGGAGTTGAATCCTGCAGGGATCACGAAATCCGGAGTGATGGTGGGCCTGGGCGAGGAGACGGCCGAATTGCTCTCGGTCTTCCGCGATCTGGCCGCGACCGGTTGCGACATCCTCACCATCGGCCAGTATCTGCGGCCCTCTCGGGACCACTTGCCCATGGCCCGGCTCTACACTCCGCGCGAATTCGCCGAGTTGAAGACCGAAGCGCTGAAGATGGGCTTCCGGCATGTCGAGTCCGGGCCGCTGGTCCGCTCCAGCTACCACGCCCACGAGCAGGCGGCTGCGACGGGGCTGGCTGTTGTGGCGTAGCCAGATGGGCACTTCGCCCATGGCCGCGCAGGTTGTAGAATAGCCGTTGGCAATCTGCTCGACGAGGACGAACCCAATGACAGCTTCGATCATGGCCGGAATTCCGGCGCTCAAGGAACTCAATGCCGACCTCAGGCGGCGGATGGACCAGTCCGTGGCCACCTTCCAGGCCAACCTGGCCGCAACGCGCACCGGCCGGGCCAGCGTCCACATGCTCGACCAGGTCAAGGTGGACTGCTACGGCACCCACATGCCCATCAACCAACTGGCGCAGGTCTCCGCTCCGGAGGCGCAGATGATCCTGATTGCGCCCTGGGACCCTACCCTCCTGAAGGAGATCGACAAGGCTGTGCGCGCCGCCGATCTGGGCTTCAATCCCATCTCCGACGGCAAGGTGATCCGCGTGCCTGTTCCGCCCATGACCGAGGAGCGCCGCCGCGATGTCTGCAAGCACATCAACCGCGACCTCGAAGAGCACCGCACCGCCGTCCGCAACGTCCGCCGCGACGGCAACGAAGCCCTCAAGAAGCTCGCCAAGGAGAAGAAGATCAGCGAGGACGAGGAGAAGCGCGCTCTCGAAGAGGTCCAGAAGATGACCGACGAGGAGATCCGCCGCATGGAAGAGCTTTCGCGCAAGAAGGAAGCGGAAGTGATGCAGGTGTGACGTGGCTCTCAACGGATTCGGCTCGATCAACCCTCTGAAGGACAGGCTATGATTCGCATCTCTGCCATTGTTACGACCCTGATTCTGAGTGTCATCCTGTTTGCCTCCGCAGCCGCCGCGCAGGAACGCTCTCAGGGAATCTCGGTGCACATGCTTCCAAAACGGGTGGCAGATACTGGAGGGATGGCTTGGGGGTTTACTGTGGACTATTCCCCGAGATTGAAAGCTGAGTCTCCATGGCCCGTCCTCCAGACGGTCGAGGCTGTTCTTTCATTCATTCGCAAACAGGATACCGGGGTTCGGAAGAATGGCCTTTGGATTGTAACGACTCATCCAGACGCATATTCAGAAGCAGAGAAGGCGCTCTTGGAGAGCGTGAAATCCATGTGCCGGCAAGAAGGAATCCCTCTCTTCATTTGCCGTGCTTCGGAGTTGCCAAATGGCTGGGTGCGGTTCGATCAGTGAGCTGCGAGCCCCAGTGTGCGGAAGTAGCCCAAGCGAGCACGCCGTTATACTCGAAGTGAATGTCCGCCGACCGCCCATCTGCCGTTTCCGCTCCAGCGCACAAAGGCGTTCTGCTGGTCAGGCTGTGCAACTGGGTGGGTGAGGCGGTGCTTTCGCTGCCGGCCTTGCGGCGGCTGGCGGCGGCTGGCTACGAGTTGCATTGTTACGGAAAAGCCTGGGCGCCAGCGCTGTTGAAGGGCGCTGGCTGGCCGGTGACCGTGCGGCGCGACGGCCTCAACGCGGCGGGGCAACTTCGCGGGCTGCGGCGGGAACTTAGTCAAAGGGATTCCGTGCCACCAGCGCTGTTGATGACAAACTCGTTCGCCTCTGCGCTGGAGATGCGGCTGGCGGGCTTTGCGCCGTCAGGTTACGCGCATGAGGGCCGCAGCCCGCTGCTTCGACATGCCTATCGGCTGCCGCGCTTTGCTCACGCCGCTCATGCCTACTGGCATCTCGCCGGTTGCTTTCTCGGCACGGATGAACCCTTCCCAGCATCTTTGGATTGGACTCCAAGCGACGCTCAGCGCGCGCAGGCGCGGGCGCTCTTAGGCCAACATGGACTTGCCCCGCAATCCTTCGTGATCCTCTGTCCGTTTTCCGGGCCGGACGACCGCGAGAATCGCAAGGTATGGCCGGGCTTCAAGGAACTGGCGGCGGCGCTGCAAGCGGCTGGCGTGCCGGTTCTCCTCTGCCCAGGCCCCGGCGAGGAAGCTGCCGCGGCAGCGCTGGATGCACATGCTGTCTGCATTCCAGGCGTTGACCTCGGAGTCTATGGCGCGCTATTCGAACTGGCGCGCTGCGTGGTAGCCAATGACACCGGACCGGGCCATCTGGCAGCGGCGGCTGGGGCGCGGCTCATCGGCCTGTACGGACCGCATTCCGTCGCGGCCTGGACGCCGATCAGCCCGAATTTGCGGCTCTTTCAGGATGCGGCGAAGTGGCCGGCTGTGGATTGCATAGTGGCGGCTGCAATGACGGCCGAAGATCGCGATTGAGGTTTACGATCTTCGCCTTGTACCAGAGAAAAAGCGTAAAACCGGAACTGCGGTACACTAAACCCTGGCAGGAGGACCGGGCGGTCGCTGCCGGCGGCTCTCGCGCAAGCCTGAGTCCGCTGGGGGAGGAAAGTCCGAACTCCGCAGGGCAGTGTGCCGGATAACGTCCGGGACGCGGGCTTCAAGGCTCGTGGACGGCCAGTGCCACAGAAAAGATACCGCCTCGGCTACCCCTCCCCGGTTCTTCTGATCCGGCTGGAGGGCCTCCCTGGAAACGCAATACCCGAGTTGGCCCGGCTTGCCGGGTTCGGCCGCCGTTGCGGAAACTCCAGCGCCGGGGTAAGGGTGAAATGGTGCGGCAAGAGCGCACCGCTCCGGCTGTGAAGCCGGGGGCAGGGTAAACCCCACACGGAGCAAGACCAAATAGGGAGGGAAGCGGTGAGCCAAGAGCCAGGCTCCCGCTGCGCATCGGCCCGATGCGCCCAGGCGGCTTGAGCGCGTGCCGAAACCTCCGGGTAGGTCGCTGATGAGCGTCCGCGGCGACGCGGCGCCTAGAGGAATGACCGCACACGACAGAATTCGGCTTACAGGTCCTTTTGCCGAGTCGATTGCAGCACCAACGACAGCCCCGGCTGGGAGAGTTTCCCTCCGGGGCTGGCCATTTGGGGGCGAGCAGGGTTAGGGAGTTGGCCGCTCGTGCGCGTCTTCGAGGAGTTGGCGTTGCCGCACAGGTGTCGGCACAGCTAACTCCGTTAGCTCCGCTAACGCCGCTGATCGGTTACCATCAATTCATGCTGCGTGTGAAGTTGTTGGAGGCAGGCGCTCGCGCGCCCGTGGTGGCACATCCCGGTGAGGACCTTGGCTATGACCTCTTTGCGCTGGAGGGAGTGGCGTTGGCGCCCCAGTCCACGGTAAAGGTGCGGACCGGCATCGCCGTCGAAGCCCGCAACCCCGCAACCGGCGAGCCGCTGGGATTGCTGGTGCGGGATCGCTCGTCGATGGCGGCGCGGGGGATCGCCACAACCGCCGGGGTGATCGATGCGGGCTACCGGGGCGAGATACTGGTGTTGATGACGAATCTGGGCGAGACCGCCGTCGAATTGCAGGCCGGGGAGAAGATCGCACAGATGATTCCGGTTCCGGTGCTGACTGGAAGCGTCGAAGAGGTGGAGAGCCTGGAAGACTCGGCCCGCGCGGAAAAAGGCTTTGGCAGCTCCGGACGATGAAGAGTATCCGTCCGGCGCGATTGGGCACTCGGCGTCCGGCGGCGGAACCGAATCGGCGCTCCTTACGTACCAGATGAGTGCTGAGCCCGGCATCGCGCGGGCCGTCCAATACACGCTTAGGCAACGAAAGCAGGACCATGCTCTTCAGTGAGGCCTTCAAACTCGCGCTGCAGTCCTTGTGGGCCAACAAGATGCGCACCATCCTCACGCTCATCGGCGTGGTGATGGGCGTGGCCTCGGTCATCATGGTCATCACGCTGGTCAACGGCGCCAACACCTATGTCACGACCAAGATCATCACCAATGGCGCAGACGTCTTTGCCGTGCGCCAGATGCCGGGAGTGATCTTCTCCGCTGAAGAATACTTCAAGTTTGCCAAGCGCAAGATACTGCGGATCGAGGACTATGAGGCGATTCGCGACAAATGCACGGCCTGCGGCGAGGTGGGAGTGCGGCTGGACCGCAGCGCCAGCGTGATTTACAACGGGCACTCCAGCAACGATACCGATATGCGCGGCCTCACCTGGACGATGATTTCGCTGGACAACATGGACATTGCGCTGGGGCGCGGCTTCACGCCTATGGACGATGAGAAGGCCACCCACAATGTCATTGTCGGCTACGACATCGTGGACAACCTGCTGGGCGAGGGCGACCCCATCGGCAAGGAGATTCGCGTCGCCGGCATTCCGTATACCGTGGTGGGCGTCGGCGACCGCAAGGGCAAGATGCTGGGCCAGTCGATGGACAACTGGGTGGCTGTGCCCGTCTCCACATTTCAGCAGATCTACGGCTACAACAGCTCGGTGGACATTTATGCCCGCGCCCACGGCAACGCCGAGGTGATGGAGCAAGCCAAGGACGAAGTCCGCGTGATCATGCGCAGCCGCCGGCAAAACGCGGTGGGCCAGCCGGACGATTTCGAGATCGAGACCAATGACACCTTTCTGGATCTCTGGAAGCAGATTTCCTCGATCTTTTTTGACGTGGTGATCGGCATCGCCTCGATTTCACTGGTGGTGGGCGGCATTGTGATTATGAACATCATGCTGGTCAGCGTCACCGAGCGCACCCGCGAAATCGGCGTGCGCAAGGCGCTGGGAGCCAGGCAGAGCGATGTGCTTCTGCAGTTCCTCATCGAGAGCGCAACCATGGCGCTGGTGGGCGGAGCCATTGGCGTGTTCTGCGGAGTGGTTGTGGCCAAGCTGATCACGCTCATCATCGGCTTTCCCACCAGCGTGCAAATGTGGAGCGTGATGCTGGGGCTGTTCATGGCAACTGCCACGGGTGTCTTCTTCGGGGTGTATCCGGCCAGCAAAGCCGCAAAGCTGGACCCGGTAGTGGCTCTCAGAGCAGAGCTCTGAGGGCAGATGACAGGTTACAGTTGACAGATGACAGTTTTGGCGGAAAAGAGCACTTTGTGAAAGGCAGGCAGTTAGGATCATGGAGTCAGCAAGAATTCATCAGCCGTTGGCTATCGTCTGCAATCTGTCATCTGTATCTGCCAGGAGGCAGCTTCATGATTCAATCGTTTCGGGATTTACAAATCTGGCAGAAGTCAATGAAGCTGGCCGTTGCCGTCTATCTATTGACGCGGGAGTTTCCCCGTGAGGAACTCTATGGCCTAACCAGCCAGATCAGACGGTCGGCTGTCTCCGTGCCGAGCAATATCGCTGAAGGACAGGGAAGGCTTAGCCTCGGCGAATTCCGGCAGTTTCTCGGAATTGCGCGCGGCTCTAATTGTGAGCTGCAGACTCAACTTGAAATCGCGAGCGCCCTTGGCCTTGGCAATGCTGAACGGATCAAGGAAGCAGAGGGCCTTTCGCACGAAGTTGGAAAGATGCTATACGCATTTTTGGGATCCCTCAAAGACTAGCTTGAGAGGATTCACAACTGTTATGTGTGATCTGTCATCTGTCATCTGTAACCTGGCTCGGAGCTTTTATGGCGCAGGGACAAACCCGCGAATCGGTCAAGATGGCGCTCGATACGCTTCGGGCAAACAAGCTGCGCTCAGGGCTGACCATCCTGGGCATTGTCATCGGCGTCACCACGGTCATCGTCATCTCATCGGTCATCAACGGACTTAATAACCGGGTCGCCAGTTTTGCCGACCAGTTCGGCTCGAATGTCTGCTGGATCTTTCACATGCCGGTGATCGGCGTGCGGCCCACCACTGAGCAGCTTACGCGCAAGAAGCTGACCGTCGAGGATGCGCTGGCTATACGCGCGCTTCCCCACATTGTGGCGGCGGACGCTGGAATACGCTATACCAAGCAATTCGGCGTAGGCGACGTGAGCGTCAAGTACCAGGGGCGCAAGGTGGCCGGCGCCATTATTAACGGAGACACCGCGCAAGGGGCGGATGTTTCCAGTTTCACCTTTGAAGCGGGGCGCAAGTTCACCGATGAGGAGGACCAGCACGCGGCACATGTTTGTGTCCTGGGCCACGATACCGCTGAAATGCTTTTTGTGAACGGCGAGGATCCGATCGGCAAGGAGGTCAATGTGGCGACCGGCCTCTACACCGTGATCGGCGTCTACAACAAGCAGAAGCAGCCGTTTGGCAGCGGCAAGAACCCACAGGACAATGCCGTCTACTTCCCGCTTGGCACCTTCCACAACCTGCACCCGGAGGTAAAGGACGTGTGGATCAGCGCCAAGTACGACGATGCCAAGAACAAGGGAATCGTTGAGGAAGAGATTCGCGAGCTGTTGCGTGTCCGCCGCAAAGTCAAGGTGGAAGCCGATGACAATTTTGAGATCTTCGGGCCCGACTCGCTCACCAAGCTCTGGGGCCAGGTGACGGGCGGACTGGTGGCGTTCATGATCGCCGTCTCCAGCGTGGGCCTGATGGTGGGCGGGGTGGGAGTGATGAACATCATGCTGGTCTCGGTGACTGAGCGCACCCGGGAGATCGGCATTCGCAAGGCCATCGGCGCCACCCGGCGGACGATTCTGACCCAGTTCACCACAGAAGCCGTGACCTTGTGCGCCGTGGGCGGAGTGGTCGGCGTGCTGGTGGGAGCCGTGCTCACCTGGATCGTCTACCTTTTGCCCATCGGCCTGCCCGCCACGCTCTCCACCTTGTGGGTCATCATCGGCTTCAGCGTCTCCTGCGCGATTGGCCTGCTCTTCGGCATCTATCCCGCCTGGAAGGCCGCCAATCTGGACCCCATCGAGGCGCTGCGTTACGAGTGATGGTGGTCAGTGGGATGATTCGCTGCGTAGTCGGCTTGTCAAGCCTGTTTTGGCCGGAGGTCTGCCAGCCGAACGCACTCCGTTGCGGCAACAGACCACTGTTTACTGACCGCTGACCACTGCTTTCCGTTACACTTACCCCCAGGATGCCGCACGCCTTGGCGCAATCCGTAGAGGTACTGACCACGCTTCTGACCGTGGCCGGGATGGGTTACTTCCTAGCCGCCCTAATTGCGGCGCGAATCTATCTGGCGGCCCGGCGCGCTCCTTTGCCGCCCTTTGCGCCCGGTGTCAGCGTTCTCAAGTCCCTCAAGGGACTCGACCCCGGCATGATCGACGCCTTCCGCAGCCACTGCCGCCAAAGTTACCCAGGCGAGTTTGAGCTGCTCTTCGGGGTCTCGTCGCTGGCCGATCCGGCCACGGCGGCTGTCCAGCAGTTGCAAGCCGAGTTTCCCGAACGGGCGATCCGCCTGATCGAATGTCCGGAGCGGCTGGGAGCCAACGGAAAGGTAAGTACGCTGGTTCAGCTTGCCGCCTGCGCCCGCTACGAGTTTCTGCTCATCAACGACTCGGACATCACTGTCAGCCCGCGCTACTTGGAGCGGGTGATGGCTTGCTTCGCCTCGGCGGCGGACGAGCGCGGCAAGGCTGGGAAGGATGTCGGTTTGGTCACCGCGCTCTATCGCGGCCGCGCCCACGCCACTCTGCCGTCGCGGCTTGAGGCGCTGGGCATCGCCACTGACTTCCAGGCCGGTGTGCTGTTATCCAAATGGATTGAGGGTGGCCTGCACTACGGCCTCGGTTCCACGCTGGCGATCAGCCGCGAGGCGCTCGACCGGATCGGCGGCCTTTTGCCGCTGGTCGATCACCTGGCCGACGACTACGAGCTGGGCGTGCGAGTGGCGCGAGCCGGCTACCGCGTGGTACTCTCGCTTGAGGTGGTCGAGACCGCCGTTCCAGCCTACAGTTGGCGGGCCTTCCTCGATCACCAGTTGCGTTGGGCGCGGACGGTCCGCGATGCGCGGCCCTGGGGCTATACCGGCCTCATCTTCACCCATGGGCTGGGCTGGGCGCTCCTCAACGTGCTGGCCAGCGGCGTGAGTCCGCTGAGCCTGTGGCTGCTCGGGTCGAGCTTCTTCCTGCGCCTCGCGCTGGCTATGACGGTAGGCACCGAGGTCCTGGGCGACCACCATGTGCTTCCGAGCCTATGGTTGCTGCAGCTGCGCGACCTGGTCGCCATGGGCGTTTGGGCAGTCGGCTTTGCCGGTAACACGATTGTCTGGCGGGGCGAGCGCTTCCTGTTGCAGGGCGGCAAGCTGGAAAAGGTGGGCGAACCGTGAGATAAACTCCTGGTGTGCTAGGTTTCAGAATCTATATTCTGTGAACATACCCAATTGGCAAGTAAGTATCCACCGGCAGAGCCGGTGGCTTTACGGTTGCTGGCCCCTCAAAGGGGCCTGACCGCAACCGTCCGAAGCAAAAGCAAGAACAAAAGCAAAAGCCTCTCACTGCTGTCTTCAC
>Ga0187851_10002507_pt1 | contig 16151 bp, 12 predicted proteins | sample June2016WEW_6_10_FD_132997 | JGI IMG/M metagenome (GOLD analysis project Ga0187851, IMG submission 132997) | Peatland microbial communities from SPRUCE experiment site at the Marcell Experimental Forest, Minnesota, USA - June2016WEW_6_10 | ecosystem: Environmental > Terrestrial > Soil >...
CCGGCCCCCGAGGTCCGTCATGGCGCCAGGCTGCCGCCACCGATGCCGCCTGCCCAGAGCCGAAGGTCCTTGATACGGCCAGAGCGGACCCGTCTAGCTCGGGTTATTCGTTACGATCAGGACAAACCACGGATGCCAGGAACGTGACCGCGCCGTTGCTGGCGCGCCGTTGCTGGCGTGCTGGGGCTGAGCCGTGCTCAACGTACGACAGCGAGGGAGACGGGCCATGGAAGAGGCGCCCAAGGCCAAGCCGTGGTGGCCCGATACCACCCTTGAGTGCCCCGTCAGCCGCTCAGAACAGGAGTGGATCGAGGCCTCGATGAGCTGGTGCGGCCGCGAGTTCGGGCAAGACGTCCTGCGTCGCGACATCGTGCGGCCCACAGATTTTCTCCGTCCTCCCCCCGGCACCGCAGCACCCGAGCCGATAGCTGCGCTCGTCAGCCGCGTCTGTGCGCTCATGCAGGTCAGTTTGGCTGAGATAAAGGTCAACTTGTTCGACGCCTCGGCCGCCAGGAACAAGGCAGGAACCCGCGGATCAGGCCGGAAATACGCGGTCGGGCACTTCCGCATGCTCGATGGCCAGCCGGTCATCGATCTCGATCAGAGTGAATCCGCCGACCGGGCTCACCTGACGGCAATCATCGCGCACGAACTGGGCCATGTCCGGCTGCACGGCGAGGGCCGGATCACCGCTGATCGTCCCGATTCCGAACGCCTCACCGACTTGCTGACGGTTTACTTCGGGCTCGGTATCTTCACGGCTAACGCCGCCCTGCGGTACACCAGGGATAACCGCAACTGGAGCGTACTCCCGGTCGGCTACCTCGACGAGCGAACCCTCAACGCCTCCCGCAACGACGGGTACAAACGCCTTGGCTACCTCAGCGAGCAGGAATTCGGTTACGCCCTGGGCTGCTACTGCTGGCTGCGCGGCGAAACGGTTCCCGGCTGGGCCACCCACCTGAACCCGGGACTGCAGGGGTACCTGACCCGCAGCCTCGCGTACCTGGCGAAGGCAGGCCAGGGGAACGATCTGCCGACCCAGCGACTCCTCGGCAGGGTCGTCAGGTGCGGGAATGCGGCGATCCGCGTGGTGTCCATACCGGCTCACCAAGTGTCACCTCTCGGGCTGGTGCTACCCGACGTCGGCCGCGGCCTTTAGCCGTCGGGGAAACAGGCGCTTTACGCCGAATGCGGCAACTGCCGCCGGTAATGCCGCCACCGGCGTTCCGGGAAGGCACCACAGGCCATAATGGTGTGAGCACGGCGGACGCCGGCCGGTACATAATGAGAAAAAGCGAGTCATTCAGGGGAAATGAATCATGTCGCATGATGACGGAACTGGAACGGTCAGGACCGGCCGCCGCCAGGCGCAAGCTGCCGCATTCGACCAGATTGGCGAGCGTTATGACGAAGCCTTCCCGCATAAGGAAGGGCAGGTGGCGGCGGCCTCCTGGCTGATCGGCCAGCTAGCTCCCGGAGCGCGGATCCTGGACGCAGGATGCGGGACCGGTCTGCCCACCGCCAGGCAGCTCACCGAAGCGGGCATGCGGGTCACGGGTATCGATATCTCCCCGGTAATGGTGAGCCTGGCCAGGAAAAACGTGCCGCAGGCCAGCTTTACCGAAATGGACATCATGGATCTCGACCCCGGGATCGGCAAATTTGCCGGAATAACGGCATTTTTCTCCCTGCTCATGCTCTCGCGCAGCCAGATCCCGGCGGCGCTGGCCCGGTTCGGCGAAATCCTCGTTCCGCACGGGCGGCTGGTCATGGGAATGGTAGAGGCCGACGTCGATGACATGCCGACCCCCTTTCTCGGCGCTGAGATCAGGGTGGCGGGCTACCCTCGCGACGCGCTGCGCGATGTCGTCACCGCGGCCGGGTTTGCCGTCCGCGAGGAGAACAGCGTGTCCTACGATCCGTCCAGCGCCGGGCTGCCGCCCGAGACCCAGGTCACCTTGTGCTGTCAGCGGGCCGGTGAGTGACCTCTCCGAGGAGCGGTGAGCCGGTTTAGTGTCACCGCCGCGCGGTCGCGGTCAGGCCGGCGTCGCGTACTTTAGTACCCGCAGCCCCTCAAGCTTTAGCGCTTCCGGGTAGATAGCCTTGTAGATGTTACAGTTCGGCGACTTGATATCGTATCTGCCGGTCGCCTTGAAGGTGGCTACCGCGCATCCGCCCGAGCACCAGTAACGCCAGCTGCAGTCGCGGCAGCCTTCCTTTTCCTCAACAGGCGGATTAAGTACGGTCAATTGATCTCGCCGGACGAGCTGCAAAGGGTCGTCTGTAAAGACGTCGCCCAAGGTCTGCTCTATCTCCATGTGGCACTTCGCAACCCGGCCGCGCTGGTCAATGACAACATAGTCCTGGCCGACCCCGCAGGAACGTTGCCGCGGCTCGAGCAATTGACCACGATCCAGTATCGTGCCCAGCACGCTCCACTTGGGCAGAAAATCTTCGACAACTTTGAACGCCTCGAGCAGGGACGCGATCATCGTCTGCTCGTCATACTGCAGGTCCGGGAACCCGGCCGCACAGTCGTTGTCGCGGAAGAAGTTGATGCTGAATGTTAGATCTCGTTCCAGCGCAAACTTGACTACCTCCGCCAAGCCGCCGGCGTTGCGGTTAGTGACGGTAATAGACAGGTGCGGCGGATAAGCTTGCTCTATCAGTTGAGCAATTGTCTTCTCGACAAATTTAAAAGACGGCTTGCCGTTAACGAAAGGACGCTGCGCGTCATGCCGATCACCGAGGCCGTCCAGCGAGATCATCACTCGGATGCCTTCGGCCTTGAGCGTCCTTATCAAGGCGGGTGGGATGGCTACGCCATTACTCAGCATCGTGGCATGCAACGTCAGGCCAGCCTGAGCCGCGAGCCGCCGAGCCTGGGCATGAATGCTCAGCATCATATGGTGATTCAGGCTCGCCTCACCGCCTGCGTACTTCAGCTTGATGCTCGGGAAGCCGTGCTCTACGGCAGACCGGACTATCGCCTCTACCGCAGCGCGCCCCACGGGCTCGTCCATACCCTCGGCGGACTTGTTCACATAACAGTAAGGGCAGCGCAGGTTGCACGCATTGGTCACATGCAGCCATGCTGTCAGCATCTTGCCGCCGTTAAATTCAGGTTGCGGCGGGCACCCGGCCGGGTGAATGAGATCATGGTGGCTGAGGCGGTCGAGCACCACCTGGACGTCGGCGCTTGCGCTAGGGGCAACAGCTTCCGCATCCCAGCGGGTGGCGGGCTGGGCAAAGCAGCGGAAGATACGGTATGCCGGTTCGTCCACCACCACTATCCCGCCCCGGCCGGCTGGATTGAACAGAAGCCGGTGATCCGGGTCGAGTCGCATCTCGAAAACGTCGGCGCTCCGGACCCACGAACGCGTATCTGGAAACGCCATCGACGGGATAGAGCTTCGGTCTTGCAGGCTTCGGCTATCGCTAACCGGACAGGCACAATCCTCGCAGTCATGGAGCAGCAGCTCCTGTGCATCGGGCAGATCGAAACTCGACAATGCGATCGCCCGATGCACCTGCGGTGCCGGTGTCATGTGCCACGCCTTTCTGGACGGTGGAGCTAGCGTAGTCCATCAGTCAGTACAGCTGTTCTAGGCGAGCTAGCAAGAGCGTCGATCCAGGGTGTTCTTGGCTCCATGCGCGGCGAAGCTCTCTTTGCCATTGGGCCCGAGTCTCGGGAGATAGCTTCCAGACAAGTTCCCCGAAAGTCTTGAACTCACCCGCCACCGCGGCGGAACCCGAGGAACCAACGTATCCCTGCGCGATCAGGGCGAAGCCTCTTTTGTAGTTATCTAGCGCCACACTTAGTGTGCTGTCGTCCCCGGTCTCCAGCGCCTGATGGATGCCGAAATGTCCCTGCAGGAGCTCCCACCGGCCCTTGAGGTCGGGAAAATCATAGTCCAGCATGACCCGCAAGATCTCAGGTTCCCGGCTGTTGATGAGGTCGCGGTAGGCCTGCTGACCCGTCTTCACCCAGGCTCGATAGCATAGCTCAGCGAACTCGATCAGGTTGGCAAACCAGAACCATCCGTCGGACAACTTCTCGCCCCACTCGACGCCATCCTTCAGATAGGCCAGCCCGGCGTCGGGGTCGGTTACTCCGAAGATGCGCCCGGCCCGGTTGAGGGCGGATGGGTAACCACGGACCGCCAAGTCACGGCACAGATCCAGCGCTACTGTAATCAACCGCTGCGCCCGTTGCCCGGGATTTTCTACCAGCTCGATCCCGTCCTGGGCCGCGGCCTGGAACAGGCAGATGGCCTGCTCCTGGTAAACCAGGCCAAGCCACGCCCAATTCCGGAGTTCCAGGAAAATACGCTCCGCCTGGCTGTAGGCCTCCCATGCCTTCTGGAACCGTCTTTCGTACCGGTACACCTCGCCGCACACACTCCAGGAGTTGCCTTCTTCCTGGCGGTTTCCCAACCGTCCCCGGACGCTGATCGCGCTTTCTACCAGGCTGGCGCCATCACGGTAAGCCCCGGTCAGACCCTTGACATAGGCCCAGTTGGTCTGGATCGAGGCCATCTCCTCGCGGCCCTCATCCGAGGCTCCGGCCAGCAGGGATTCCGAGATGGCGTCACGCGCCTGCTGATAGGCGCCGCCGGCTTCTCGCCACCTGCCCGCGTTGCGATAGTAGAAGCCAAGCTCCTTGTAGGCCTTAGCGATGAGCCTCAGCTTGTCCTCAGATTCGAGGGAAACTGCGTTGTTCAGGGCATCTTCGAAGTGCGCAAGACCCTCACCAACCCGGCCAGGGATTCGTATGCATGAATTGCCGCGCAGATTGTTCAGCCGGTAACGCTGACTGGGGCTGGCGTTGCCTTCCGGCACGTTAGCGAGCAAGGTGAGCGCCGTGTCCGGCCGCTCGGCCTTGACGAGGTGATCGGCCAGGCTCAGGCTGAGGTCGATGTGGGCGGCTCGGCCGTCACCAGCCAGCCAGGTATGGAAGTCCGCTATCTGCTCACCCACGACATCGCCGGGCAGGTAGACCTGCGCTACCCCGGGCAAGACCCGCTGGATTTCGGAAGCGAGCAGATTCTCGAACAAGACGTCATGCTGCTCCTTGGCCCCCTCCAGCGCGTTCAGGAACTGCTCGCATCCCCTGGGAAAGTCGCACAACAGTCCGTAGTAGAACTGGACGGCTTTGACCTGGGACAGTTCGCGGCGTTGCGGTTCTAGGACCTCGGCCTCCCGGATGATCCTGGCTTCCTCCTCGGCGGCCGGACTGGACTCGTCGCTCGGCTCCAGCCGGGCGGGCAGCGAATTCAGCGCCTCGTCCAGCCGGGCCACGGCACCGGCTAGTTCCGCGTCACGGGCATCGCTGCGCCCGCGGTAAATCTCCTCGGCCCGCCACCAGAGATCTTCCCGCCATCGCTTGCCCTGATCATGCAGCGGTATGATTCGCTGGGCGAGTTCTTCCGCGACCGCATCATGCAGCGTCACATAACGACGGTTGGCCCGAGGTCTGATCCAGGGGATACTCAACAGCGTGGCCCAGGCCATGTCCCTATCCGCCGCATCGCCAGGCCGCGGCCGGTCGGCCATGAGCTGCCACCAGATCGGCTTACTGATGCTTTCCCTGACCACCGCCAGACGCTTGAACGTCTCGTGCCAGAAATCGGTCTCATGGTAGGGCGCCACCAGGCGGCGCTTGAACGCCTCATTCAGGATCTGTCCAGCCGGCGTGATCTCCGCACCGTAAGGCAGCGCAGCCTTGATACTGTCCAGGGAATTCTCGGCCGCTTCAAACGGCAGCCCCTCGCCGCGGAGATAGTCAACGGTAAAGGCTAGCCAGAGTGGATGACCACGGGTCAGGTAGACCAGCTTCTCCTGCTCGTCGGCGGTAAGGCCCACCGCGACAGCGCTTCCGGTCAGGTACTCCCGTGCGCTGGCGGCAGTAAATTCGCGAAGCCGGACTTCCCGCACTGGGATCGGGCGGTGCGGGTCCTCGAGCTCCTGCGCGACTCGGTCTTCCTTATCTTTCTCGGACGGCGGACGGCCGGAGAGGATAAAGAGGGTGGACGGCAGCGGCTTCATCCACTGGGTCAAGGTCACCAGGAGGTAGAGGCCGCGAATTGCCTCGATGGTATCCAAGACCATCACTACCGTCTTGCCGCTCTCGCTGGTGAACCGCTGGTAGCATTCGGCGAAGACCTGCTTAATCCGGACCAAGTGGCTGACCACGGTGTCGTAGCCAACGCGCGGACGAGTGTACGTAGGCAACCGGGACAGGTAATCACGATAAGGTCCAAAATACCTGTGACCGGGGTCTATCTGCTCGATGACATGCTGTTCCAGATTCGACAAGATCCAGTAGTCGCTATCGTCGACATCGACTGGATCGACCCAGACAGTCAGCGGATCAGCGGCACTACTGTCGGCCAACTTGCGCACCATTGACGTCTTGCCGACGCCACCCGGGCCGTACAGCAGGACGGCCCGGCTCTGCCGGTCCGCAGCTACCTTCGCGGCTTCTTCGAGGATCTGCTGCTCCTCGTCCCGCGGGATATAGGCGGGGAATAGATTTTCCTCAGTCATGTCACGTTTCCACCGGCCTCTCCACAATCGCGACCAGCCGACCGAAAAGCCCGGGTACGGCCCTCAGCGCTGGCTGCAGCTCCTCGTCGTCCGCCATCCGCTCCACCACGAATGTTCTCAGCTCAGGCAGGGTAAAGGCAGACGACTCGCGCAGGGAACTCGACAGTTTCCGGGCCGACTCGGCCAGTCTTCGCTCCATCTCGGCCGGGTCCCTAGAGCCAACCGCGACCGATTCATGCCACAAGCACTCCACCATGCCTATGACCTGCTCGGTCCCAATCTGTCCGTCGGCCCAGAGTTCAATGAAGAGGCGGGCCTCGCTATGGGCTTGCGCACGCTCGCTTTCCGTCCGGTAGAAATAACGATAAAGCAAGCGGCGGATCGCCGCGTGGATCTCCTGCCATGGTTCGTTCAGCGGCCGTTTCAGCAAGGCAGTTTCGCCGATGGCCCGCCATAGGTCGGGCAAGACCCACCTGGCCGCGGTCAAGGCAGCACGGAACTCGTCGTCGGACTCGAGATAATGACGGAGATGGGATTGCGTGAAAAGGCGATAGAGGGTCAGGACCCGGTACGCCTGGACCAGCGCTTCCATGTGCGCCTGGCTATCGGTGAGGCTCGCTGGGAGCAGGCTCGCCGACGTCAGCAGCTCGTCTTTGATATAGGGCACCGCGAGTTCGTCGAACCGCCTCGGGTCGGCCAGGCGACGGTCCATGGCGACCCACTGGTTCGCCCTTATCCACTGCAAGCAGCGGACCAGCAGCGCGGGCAGCCCTTCAGTCAGGCGGTGGACCTGGGCCGCGTTGACCCTGATAAGCGACGGGGGAATCGGCAGCCCCATCTCGTTCGCTAGGTCGTGCAGGGCTTGTTCCACCACATCGGTGTGGAACTCGGTCAGCGGAAGCGGAGCTAGCCGCGGCGCTGGAGTGACCCCTTTCCAGTCAGCATCGCGCCTGCTAGCGGCAATGAAAGCGAGGCGAAGACCTGCTACTCCGGCATCTTGCACCAGGTGGTAGATCTGACTCAGTGAATCCCGCAACGAGCTGACGGTTTCTCCGGTCAGCAGCTCGGCGCTGTCAAGCAGGCAGAGATGCGGTCGCCCGGTACTGATGATTGCTTGCGCAATGCTGAAGAGGGTTTCTTCGTCCTCCGCTGACGGGGTGTAATCGAAAAGACGCCCGAGCAGCGCGGCGCCATCACGGCACAGGCCGGGTGGGCTCCCGCGCAAGTTAACCGAGCTAATTACCCAGGGCACAGGGGAGACCAGGGAATTATCAACGCCAATCCGCTCGAGGAACCAGGTCTTCCCGAGCTGCGGTGGCGACACCACGAGCCAAAAGTGCGGCCCCCCGGCATTAGTCAAGCCCAGCAGGACCTTGTACAGCTCGTCCTCGCGATTGCGAAAGACTGGCGGCTTAGCGATATTCGGTACTGGTTCCGCACCGGAACTCGGTGGGACTAGCTCCTTCTCCCGCCCGTTGACGACGGAGGATCCAGGCTGTTGCCGCACGAGGTGAATACGTGCAAGCCTCTCGGCCAGGAGGCCAAACGCCGCTTCCACGTAGTCTGCACCTGTCATGTCCAACAGGTCATAGCTGGCAAGCACCCCTGCGGTCACGGGAGCTACCGCTGTCACCTTCAGCACCACGATAAAGGTCGTGCTGGGGTTGCGCTCGCGTAGCGCTTGTTCACGCTCCAGTGCCATGTCTACTTCTCGGCCGCACCAGTCCGATCGCAGAAAGCCAGGTGAAAGCAGCACCAGGAATACGTCTGCGCGGCTGATAGCCGCTTCAATCTCCGGCCTGAATCGCCCTCCCCTTAAACCCGGTTGGTGCCAGTTGAAAATTTCGTGTCCCTGGCGGTCTAGCCATTCGGTAATAAGTCTGGCGACCGGCCAGTCGTCATCTGAATAACTGAGAAAGATATTCATTCGTTGCCCCCCCTGGGCGGCTGACAAGACACCGGTCCGGTGCGCGAACCGGTCCAGTCCTGATCGCCCAGTCCTAGCCGTCTCTATCGTCGATCTTCGCCCGGAGCTCGTAGTCATCTCGGCTGCTGGCATCTGATGCTACCCCTCCCCCGCATGGCAAGGCACCACTTTGCAAACTCAACGCCATCAGGAGGCACTAGTCGCTTGATAAGCCCCACCGGTGGAAGTATCGAGGATTCAGTTAACGTCAATACTCCAATACCCATACCAGTTTTTCAATAGCCTGTTCAAATCGAAATCATATTTGACTATGCTAGTTTTAACTGGAACCGATGTCGTAGCAAAACCAGGCCTATGCGGCCCGCTCAGCTGGTAGCCAGGCAGGGAGCTGGCCCAGCGTCAACTGTAAGCGGGGAGTTCCGGTAACGGTTTGTTAAGGCCTTTTCCAGCTCGCCAGGGCAGGCGCCGCGGCCGTTCGGGGATGCCCTCGCTGAGCAGGCTGGCGACCAGACCGGGCAGCCCGCAGGGCAGGACCACCTCGGTGGCCTCCCGCAGGTCGCTGGGCGTCCACCAGCGGTGGCCGGTGATGACCGATCGTTCCAGCGGCTCCTGCCCGTCCGTCCTGATGACCGGGTCCGCCACCCGGACCAGGAAGAACGAGTCGGCCCCGAAAAAGACCCGGCCATCGGCGGTGGACCAGAGCCCGGCGCACGTGGCCACGACAGGACCGAGGCCGGCTTCGGCGTGGAGGTAACCGGTCTCCTCGGCCAGCTCCCTGACCGCGGCGCCAGCCAGCGTCTCGCCACGCTGGATCGCGCCGCCCGGAGTGAACCACACCCTGCCCCTAGGGTCGTCCGCGCTGAACAACAGCACCCGGTCGAGCGCGTCGAACACCAGCAGCCGGGCGGTGGGACGCCAGGTCGGTGCCGGGGCCATGGGAAAACCGTACCGGCCCCGGGGCGATTCCCGGCCAGTGGCGGGCTGGCCGCCTGGCCGTTCGGAATAGATGGTGATCATGTATCAGACGGGACAGGATGGCTCTCTGTAGACGTGACGGGGGCGCCTTCCCGACGGGTGGGCGGACCTGGCGGCCGCCTCTACCTGCGGCAACGCGGGGGGGGTCAAGGTCGGTCAGACGACAAAATGCCGGAGGTACACACCATGGGCTGGGCTCCCGCTTGGGTCGGCGTGAGTGGCGGCGTCGCGGCGCCTGCCACCTCTATTACCTCGATTGCCAGGTACCCGCAGCATCTAGACGTCTTCTGCGTGGGCAGCGATAACGGGATTTACAGCTCGTGGTGGGACATCTCCACGGCCGCCACGGGCTGGGCGGACTGGTTCAGGGTCGCGGGCGGCGTCGCGGCCCCCGGGACCACGATCACGGTGGTCGCCCGCAACCCCAACCATCTCGACCTGTTCGCGGTGGGCTCGGACATGAAGATCTACAGCATCTGGTGGGACGCCACCGGGGGCTGGGCGGGCAGCTGGTTCCGTGTCTCGGACCTTACCGCCGCTCCCGGCACCTCGGTCGCGGCCATTGCCCGCAACCCCAACCATCTCGACCTGTTCGCGGTGGGCTCGGACATGAAAATCTACAGCATCTGGTGGGACGCCAGCGGAGGCTGGGCGGGCAGCTGGTTCAACGTCAGCGGCGGCGTGGCCGCCCCCGGCATCTCCATCACCGCCGTGACCAGAAACCCCGACCACATCGACCTTTTCGCCGTAGGGTCCGACCACGGCATCTACACCACCTGGTGGGACGCCAGCAGCGGGTGGGCCGGCTGGTTCCGGATCGCCGGCGGAGTCGCCGCCCCGAATACCTCCATCGCGGCCATTGACCGCACTCCCACCCATCTGGACCTCTTCGCTGTCGGCACCGATCAGCGCATCTACAGCATCTGGTGGGACGCCAACGGAGGCTGGGCGGGCAGCTGGTTCAACGTCAGCGGCGGCGTGGCCGCCCCCGGCACCTCCATCAGCGTGGTGGCGCGCTACCCCACTCATCTCGACGTCTTCGCGGTAGGGTCCGACCACGGCATCTACAGCACCTGGTGGGACGCCAGCAGCGGGTGGGCGGGCTGGTTCCGGATCGCCGGCGGAGTCGCCGCCCCGAACAGCTCGATCAACGCCCTGGCCCGCTACCCCGACCACCTCGACGTTTTCGCCGTGGGGACCGATCTCCACGTCGACACCACCTGGTGGGAAGACGAGATGTACTTCTCCATGCAGCACCAGCAGCAGTCGAACTGGTGCTGGGCGGCCACGGCCACCAGCGTCGCGCTTTTCTATCAGCCCGCCAGTACCTGGACGCAATGCCTGGTCGCCAACAACCAGACCGGGCGCAGCGACTGCTGCGGCGGCGGGGGCCCGGGGCCATGCAATGTCTACGGTTATCTCGACAGCGCGCTCAGCGCGGTGGGACGTCTCAACCAGATGGTGACCGGCGTGGCCACCATGGCCCAGATCGAGACCGAGGTGACCTACGCCCGGCCGCTCGGGATTCGCGTCGCCTGGTCAGGCGGCGGCGCCCATTTTCTGTGCATCATGGGTCAATACGGCGCCGGCGGCACTGACTTCGTCACCGTCGACGACCCGATATACGGCCGTTCCGATGTCAGTTACGCCGCGTTGCAGACGGCCTACCAGGGCTCAGGCACATGGACCCACACCTACTACACGAGGTACTGAGGAGTCTTGATGCCCCTTCGCGTTCCTGCACCGCCCGCGGAGGCCGCCGACGCGGTCCACACCACCTTCCGGGCGTTTGCTGACAGTGGAACCTTCAGATTGCCGGCCTTGCGGAACGCCAGCGGGCCGCTCCAGCTGACCCAGCCGCACCAGGTGTTTACCCTCGGCCTGGCCGACCTGGCGGCGGGCCGCGGGCTCGAGGCAGCCACACCGGGCCGATGGCGCTATCTCGTGCAAGAGGGGGATAACGCCCTCGCCGCCGCCGATACCGTGGCCGCCGGGCCAGGCCACGGATATGTCTTCTCCGCCTTCAACGAAGGCCGCTTCGTCACCTCCACGGCCGAAGCCATCCAGGTGGCCCAGGAAAACCCGGAGGTGAGCCGGGGCGACTTCGAACTCCGGCTGCTCCATGTTCCCGGTCTGCACGTGATGGCCCTCTGGCTGCACGACGGGGAGGGGAACGCGAACGACTTGCTTGTCCCGTTGGAACCGTCACCGGTTGATACGCCCACCGGCCAGCCGGTGCCCGCGGCCGTGCTCCTGCAGGAGCTTGCGGCCAAGGCTTCGCCCGCGGCCGCCACCGGGCCCTCCGACACCACCGGGGGGTGAGCTGGCTCCGCGGCTGATCCCCGCGGCGTACCAGATGGCCGGGCCGCCGCGGCAAGATCTCAGGCCGCCCGCAGATCCTCACGCTCATCCGCGCCGTGCAGGAACGCGGTGATCACCGGGCCGATCTCGTGCGCGCTGTCGAGCAGGACGAGATGCCCCCCGCCGACCACCGTGTGCAGCCGCGCCGACGGGATCAGCCTGGCCATCACCCGGTGATTCACGTGCGGCGTCACCGGGTCGTCGTCCCCGCACAGGACCAGCGTGTCGTGCGGGATCGAGGACAGGCGGTGCAGGCTGGTCCACCCGGCGAGGGCGGACAGGCGGTACAGCGCGGCGAACAGGCTGTCCGGCTTGGTCATGTTCAGGCCCGAGGCGAACTCCGGCTCCGTCCGCATCCGCCCGCCGAACATGGCCCCCGCATTCCGGGCGAGCCGGTCAGGATGGTAGCCGCGCGGATGCATCATATGCAGCATCGCCGACAGGTTACCTGGCATGGCGAACGCGCCGAACGAGGTGGACGCCAGGATCAGCCTGTCTACCCGCCCGGGGTGGGACAGGGCCATCTGCTGGGCGACCGCGCCGCCGAACGACACGCCCAGGACATGGGCGCAGCCCACGCCCAGCTGATCCAGGACGCCCGCGCCGATGTCCGCCAGGGCCCGCATCGTCATCGGGGAGGACGGCACCTGGGAGAGGCCGACGCCCGGGGCGTCGTAGGTGATCACCCGGAAGCCGTCCAGGTGCTCCAGCAGCGACCCCCACTGATGCATCTCGTTCCAGACGCCGGAGTGGAGGAGGAGCGGGACGCCCTCGCCTGCTGACTGGGCGCGGATACGCAGGCCCCGGACGGTTAGCTGATGTTCGGAGATCATTTGGGGGCTCCATTACCTCAGTGCAACTCACAAGGGTCAGCACTGCACAAATATGCCATCAGGCACCGGAGGCCAAGCTGATCTTGCTAACGGATTCGCTCACCACGGATTTAAATAGCGGCACTGTGTCCAGCCGCATTTGCCGCTATTTTAGTCCGAAAAATAAGAATATCAGAGATTATGGCCAACCAGCGTCAGCTCATCGGCGGGGGTAGCAGCCGCGGCCCCGGCGGGGGTAATAGCTACCCGGCTTCCCGCTCCCAGGGGTAGCGTCACCCCCGATGAGCCCTTCAGGACCGCAGGCGGCCGCGAGGCCCGGTGAGCTAACGGTGACCGCGGAGCGATGCGCGGCGCAACTGCTCGGTGGCGACCCGGCGGGCAGCGCCGAGGAGGTCGCCGGACGGCTGCTGGCGATCCAGGCGCAAGACCTGCGAGGCGCGCGCCTCACGGTCCGGGCGCGCTCAGCGGGATTGTCCGCCGCGGACGTCGACTCCGGCCTCACCCAGCGGCGTTCACTGATCGTCACCTGGCTGAACCGCGGCACCCTGCATCTGGTCTGCACCGAGGACTACTGGTGGCTGCATCCGCTGACCACCCCGCAGCTGCGCACGGGGAACTCCCGGCGGCTGGCGCAGGAAGGCGTGCCGCCGGAGGATGCCGAACGGGCGGTGGCCACCGTCCAGGCCGCGCTGGCCGCCGACGGCCCGCTGACCAGGTCCCAGCTCCGCGAGCGGGTCGCGGCGGCCGGGGTCAGGACCGAAGCCCAGGCGATGGTGCACATTCTGATGCTGGCCAGCATCCGGGGCCTGATCGTGCGCGGTCAAGTAACCGGAAGGGAGCAGGCGTTCGTGCTGGTCCGAGACTGGCTGGGCCCGCCGCCGGCGGCGATGAGCCGCGAGGCGGCACTCGGCGAACTGGCCAGACGGTACCTGGCCGGGCACGCCCCGGCCGCCGACCGTGACCTCGCCCGGTGGGCGGCCATCGGGCTGCGGGATGCCCGGCTCGGCCTCGCCAGGTCCGGCGCCATCCCGCGAGCTGACGGCCTGGCCGAGCTGCCGGCGAACCGGCCGCGAGCGGCCGCCGCGCTGCCGCCACCGATGCTCTGCGGGGCCTTCGATCCGCTGCTGCTCGGCTGGGCTTCCCGGGCTCCCATCGTCGGCCCGCACCAGCAGATCGTCACGGTCAACGGGTTGTTCCGGCCGTTCGCGCTGGCCGGCGGCCGGGCCATCGCGACCTGGAACATCGCGGGCGGTCACGTCGTGCTCGCGCCGTTCGCCCCGCTCGACGCCCAGACCCAGGCGGCGCTGGCCGCCGACGCCGCCGACGTGATGCGGTTCCTCGGCGAGTAGGGCTGACCCTAGGGCAACCCGGCTCATTATGCGTCCCTGGAGCGGACGATGGCGAACGTGACCGCGATCAGCGCCGCGGCCAGCAAGACGTAGATCCCGGTCTCGATGCCCTGGAACGGCCAGTAGCGGCTGGCGGGCTGATAGGTGGCGAACCCGCGCCAGCCGTGCGCCTGCATGCAGGAAAACACGCCGGACGTCCCGGCGCCAGACTTGGTCGACGGGGCCGCGTTCAGCACTTTCTGGCAGGAGGCAGGAAGCGCGTTTCCCAGCGTGCCCCATCCCTGCGGCACGACGACCCCGGTCTTGCTGACAGCACCCTGGGCGAGCATCCAGGGCGCCCCCGGCGGCGTGAACGAGCCCGTCACGTTGTAGTAGGTCGTGACCGCGGCCAGGTAGTGCGGCCGGACGACATCGGAGATGACCAGGCGCAGCGCGATGAACCCGCCGAGCGTGACGGCTATCGCGGGGAGGGTCCGCCGGGCCACGGTCCCCGCGGCGATGCCGAGCGCCATGGCGAACACCGCGTACCCGATGGGGACGATGCCCTGAGTGTCGAATTGGCCGGGCATGAACGCGCTGGCAAACTGCGCGTTGATCGGACCGGACCACCAGGTGGTCAGGGCGGCGACAGCGCCGCCGCAGGCGGCGGCGGCGAGCAGCAGCCAGCCTGCCTTGACGGTCAGCCAGCGTGTCCGGGTGACGCTCTGCGCCCACGCGAAATCACTGGTGCGGCTCTCGAGCTCGTGCGCCACGAGCGGGGCGCCCCACAGCATGCCGAGCACCGCCGGCACTATCAGGCTGAGGTCGGGCAGGTCACTCATCACGCCGTTGACCAGCCCCTGCTGTTGCAGGCACGCGCTGTTCCCCGCGCATGCGACGAGAATGGAGTGCCAGTGCGACGCGATCTGGAAGCCGTCCGCAAGTATCGCCGCGGCGGCGACGGCGAGCAGGGCGACCGCGACCGCGCCCGGGGCGCGGTACTGGCGCCAGACAAGCCAGGTCATGAGCCTTCTCCAACGGTCGTGAGGTGCGTGCCCGCGGATGCCTCGCCGGCGCCCATGTAAGCCAGCACCAGCTCTTCGAGGGTCACGGTGTCCTGGCGTGGCCCGGCCGGGACCTTGTGCTCCGCCAGCAGCGTGCCGATGTCACCGCAAAGCTGGACCCAGGACCCGGCCAGCAGGATGAGGTGGTCGCACACCCGCTCCAGGTCGGTGACCAGGTGCGAGGACAGCACGACGGTGAGGCGGCCCGCGGCGTCGGCCACGGCCGAGGTCAGCGTGGCGAGGAAACTCCGCCGGGACAGCGGATCCAGCGCCGCGAAGGGCTCGTCGAGCAGCAGCAGCCGCGGCCGCTTGGCCAGCGTCAGCGCCAGCGCCACCTGGGCCCGCTGGCCGCCGGACAGCGTGCCCACCCGCTGGTCGAGTGGAATGCGCAACTCCGCCAGCCGGGCGCGTGCCGGCGGGGCGTCCCAGCGGGGGTTCATGTGCGCGCAGAGCCGGATGTGATCGGTGGCCGTGAACCTCCGGTACAGCGGGATCTCCTGGGCGAGGAACCCGATCTCGGCGAGGAACGCCGGGTCCTGCCGCGGCGCGCGGCCCAGCACCGAAGCCGTGCCGCTGGTCGGGCTGGCCAGCCCGGCCAGGATCCGCAGCAGCGTGGTCTTGCCCGCGCCGTTCGGCCCGACCAGCGCGGAAACCCGGCCCTCGGGCACGGTGACCGTGCACTCGGTCAGCGCGCTGACCCGCCGGTAGCGTTTGGACAATTCATGTGTCTCGATCGCCGTGCTCACTGCGATCTCTTCCCGATTCGGGTTCATGTCAGCCAGCGTCCCGGCTGGCGGCGGCGGGCGCATCACGCGCCGGGGGTAGCGGGGGTCCCTCGTTGGAGGGATACGCCGAAGGGTGGGCGGAGGTAGCGTGCAGATGTGCTGGACCGGGTGCGACGCAGGGCGTGCGGACTATCGGGCCGGCTGATCGCCTCCTACATTGCCGTCACGCTCGCCGTCGTGGTGCTGGTCGAGGCGCTCGTGCTCGGTTTCCAGGTACCCCAGCTGGTGAACGACGCTCAGATGCAGACCGTGCAGGCCCAGGTGGACGCCACCGCGAAGAGCTACGCCCAGCAGCTCGCCCAGCGCTATCCCGGCGGCGTGCCGGC
>Ga0187851_10002510_pt1 | contig 16142 bp, 16 predicted proteins | sample June2016WEW_6_10_FD_132997 | JGI IMG/M metagenome (GOLD analysis project Ga0187851, IMG submission 132997) | Peatland microbial communities from SPRUCE experiment site at the Marcell Experimental Forest, Minnesota, USA - June2016WEW_6_10 | ecosystem: Environmental > Terrestrial > Soil >...
CCGTCACTGCTACCTGGGACACGAATGAACATGTCAAAATGACATTTAAGTCCTATGGTGGCATTAATGCGGGACGCCAGACTACACCGCTTGGTGAAGTTGCCCTTTTTGTATTTCAGTTGCGATAGCGTCTACTGTGGCCCTCCAAGCATAAGCAATATACTTAAAAATGTACCGAGTTTATACTTATTATTATGCCTAACATACTGAAAACAGTTGAAGAGTTTACTGAACGTAATCGAGATAAGCAACATTCACATATTACAAGCGGCGAAGCAATTGATTTTTACTTGGCTACCACAGAAGGATTTATAGATCCACAGCCATTGTTAGGAAAAGCTGAAGCGCTTATTCTAGGGTGCACTGCGTGCGCTGACGTTTTTGTTCAAAGTCAACCCAATTCGGTGCGACAAAACATAGCAAAAACGATTGTAGGCGCGGGCATTGATGCAAGCTAGGGATTGGTAAACTTTACTTAAATTACGAGAAACTCAAAATAAATGGTGCGCCATTTACCCGAATTTCAGTTGCGATAACGTATACTGTGGCCCTCCAAGCATAAGCGTTTTGACCTATTTTAAGAGATATTTTGTTATTATTAATACTATGAAAGATTGGCAAGAATGGCACAATCACTATAATGAGCCTTCTTCAGATTTAGCCAAAAGACTACAGATTGTCCAAGAGCAGATAGACAATTGTCTTCCCCGGGATATAAATGAGCCTTATCAGATTATAGATATATGCGCTGGTGATGGTCGAGATTTAATCGGGGTATTGTCAAAGTATCCAAATTTATTAAATATAAGAAGTTTTCTAGTTGAGATTAATGATGAGATAGCTAATCAAGCTAAGGAATTAATTAATACTGAACATATTCAGAATATTCAAGTAGTAATAGCAGATGCGGCTAATAGTAGTTTATATAAAAATGTTATACCAGCAGATTTAATACTTTTATGTGGAGTATTTGGGAATATTAGCATTGAAGATGTTCGATATATCATTAAAAATCTATCTATGTTTTGTAAATCTGGCACAAAAGTAATATGGACTAGGAATAGGCGGGTCCCAGATGTTACTCCTAAAATTAGAGAATTATTTACTAATAACTCGTTAGATGAGCTAAAATTTATTTCCACAAGTGATAATACTTACGCAGTTGGATTAAACATATTCAACGGTAATACCAAACCGTTCAATCCCGAACTAAAATTGTTCACATTCATAAGGTAGATACAAGGTGCTATCTAGGGTTGGGATATAACATTTCTGCTATTTCTCTGTAACTTATGCCTAGAGAATTGGTCTTCTAGTAATATCCGCCACTCTTTAATTCATCTATCAAAGGTGCAAACTTTTTCTTGTATAGACCTCCAATATGGTTACGTTTTAGTGAATATTTTAGCTTTCTTCTGGTCGAGTTAGTATTTCCCATACTTGTGTCCGCTCTTCTGCTGGAAATGACAATGTAAAGGCATACCATGAAGCAATAATAGTTTTGAGTGATGGTATTCCTGTCGGATATCTATTAATACCTTGTGCTTTTGCCAAAGCTCTTTCCATGGCTAACTCAATAACTGCTTTTGGCCCACCTTCGGTATCTTTACCACTATCTCCAGTAATTGATTTAAATTCATCAATCCAAAGACTGGCAAATCTACATGCTCTGAGAGCCGTATCGTATTCTATGCGCCCTACCCGCGTTTCAGCATTAGCGGCAATAAAAGTAGCTGTATATACTATCCAGTCTTCTTTAGCCACTAATTCTCCTAAGCTCAATTCATATGCACCTTGGGTCATGATATAAATTATTTAACACTTTGGAATTCATATCAAGCAACAGCAGTTTAAGGTGTTCGGGAATAGTGTTAGGATTGTAATATGAAAAAAATGATCCAGAACCCACTGATACTTATACTTGGTAGTATTTTAGTCGTCACCGTATCGTCAACGATTCAGGAACACGTGGACAATGCTAATTTATCTCACCCCAAAGCGGCTTTGCCCGGCACAGTTAATCTTGTTTCGCAATTACTGTTATTAATTTGTTTTATCGGCTTTATTTATGGCATAGTCCTTGGCATAAAGTGGCTAGTCAACAAACGAAAGAGCAAAGTTTAATCATAGTATATAGAGCTTGGCGACTCTCCAATGCTCTTATGCTAATTACAACTTACATCTGTAGTAAAATGAAACTATGACAAAATTAATAAGTATTATTTTAATTCTAGGATTCTTGTTCGTAGATTTTATATTCTTTCATGATGTTTTCAAACCAGGTGAAACTACTAGCATAGGCCAATGGCTAACTGGCATTTTAAGTATTCCCGTGATAATAATTTCAATTCAATATCTATTGAAAAGCCAAAATAATACAAAAAACTAAATTAAAATTGCTATATTCTGTCGGATTCTAGTTGAGATATAAAGCACCGTAGCTCTCCAAACATAAGCTTTATTACCCCTTTTATTGAGGTAATTTGTAATTTTTGTGCTCCTTTGACTAATATATATAATTATGATAATCTGTTTAACTCATGAGTATTGAGACAATAACTGAACAAAGAGATAATTATCGGCACAAAGAAAGATCGTATATAAGGCGAGCTTCACTAGCGCTTGGTGCGTTAGCAGTAGAAGGAGCATATATAGCGCAACATTCTCTTAATACGGTAGTAAGTCACATCGGTCAAAGTTACAATGCTCTGCCATTCGATTTAACTTTTGACAGTACTTTAGGTGTTCTATTTATGGTTACTGCATACAATACACTAAAGGCAATTTCATTTAGTAGAAGAGCTTCGACACTTGACGGGGCAATAGCTCAAAGCCAATTACAAGATCAACCGGCACCTTCTTTAGAGGTATTAAGAGCGACGGGGACTCAGAAAGATTAAAAGCTCCAGACATTCAAATATTATTGATTTTTAGCTAATGGCTTAGTTTTAATTGCAATTGATATATAAACTACAGCCCCCTTATAGCAGTTGTGTTAATATAATTCTGTAAATAAACTGGGGTCTTAAGATTATGTATGTACAAATATTGCAGTATAAGACAGCGGTAGATTTTGAAAAAGACGAAAGTTTAAAGTCATTAAAACCAATTGATGAAATAAAAGAGTTAAATGAAGGAATAGTAAATAAATTAATTTTATTAAGTGAAGATGAATCAGAATTTTTAGTCATCCTGTTTTGGCAAGATAGAGAAACTATGCTAAAAGTTTTTCCAAGATATGCCATGAACCCAGAAATAAATAATTTCTTACAATTTGTAGATGGCGCTCATTTCAACAACAAAGGGTACACAATAGTTGATAAATGGCCCGCTGATCAACCAATGAAGATTTAAACTTGACCAAACTTTTTGGTTGTCACCCATTTGGTTAAGATTAGCTTGGCAGTAATTTGCCATGCTTCAGTTTTGTTTAACCCCAAAGGTTATTTATAGCTTAACTGCTATTCAAATTATCAGACCATAAATTTGGAACGGATAAGCACAAGTGTTATCATTATGCTCAGAAACGGATTAAAACTCAGACCAAAATAATGTTATGAGCGCCTGGCGTGGACATAAACAAGAATTTACCAGAGATGTGGAATTTGTTCTGTCTATTTCTAGACTATTTGGGGTATTTATCATTGTCGTTATATTGGTTCTGATTGGCACAGCAAATCATCATATTACGTCTAACCAAAACCAGAATTTGGCAGCACATAGCCATAATTCCAAACACGTACGACCCGTGCCTGACTATAAATACAAACGAGTATGCAACCTGCTAACTGGGCGCAGAGTGAGTTGTAATGCTCAAGTTGTCGTCAATAACAACAATCAGATTATAGCTAATAATACTCCGGCCTCTAGTTCCTTGGGCCCGTTACAATTTCATACTGCGTACCAGTTGCCATGCACACCTGGCGGTCCAGTCGCGGCAGTTTGCTCTCAGCCGAGTAGTTTTGGGCCTACAATTGCAATTGTTGATGTGGGAAATTATTCTGAATACGGTGTAACTATTGAGCAAACCCTAGCAAACTATGACACCTATTACGGCCTACCAACCTGCACGCAAGCTAATGGTTGCTTGCAGGTTGTTAATCAAACTGGGAGTTCTAGCCCTTTACCGCCGTCTTATGGCTGGGATACAGAAATAGCCTTGGATGTTGAAACAGCCCATATGGTTTGTCAAACTTGTAAAATACTACTCGTTGAAGCCAACGGTGATGGGAATAGTGATTTGTCCGCCAGTGTTGCCGAGGCAGCTAAATTTGATCCCATAGCCATCTCCAACAGTTATATCGGCGCCGAATTTAATGACGCTACCGATGACCCAGCTTATGATCAACCAGGTATAGCAGTTATCGCCAGTACAGGAGATAGTGAAAGTAATATAGTTGAAGACTGGCCAAGTGGTTTGCCGTATGTTATTGGTGCGGCAGGAACTACTTTGACACTTAATACTGACAATACCAGAGCCAGTGAAACGGTGTGGTCTGATTCGGGCGGTGGTTGTACGACGCCTTGGACAGACGACGGTAGTACATATAGTGGTTATCTTGCCCCTACTTGGCAAACAAGTTTGTCTAATTGGGCAACTGCCGGCTGCGGGCAATATAAGGCCTATGGAGATTTATCGGCTGATGCTAACCCCGAAACTGGAGAGGCCATCAATATAGCAGCTTCGGGTGGAGTGTCATCCGAATGGGTTCAAGCTGGTGGGACTTCTTTATCGGCACCACTGATTGCCGGTATGTTTGGATTGATTGGTAAGGTTCCTAGTGGCGTAACTGCCGCTTCTATTCCCTATTCTTCTAATACTAGTTCTAATTTTTATGACGTCACTTCAGGTAATGATTGTAATTCTTCTAATGGCTCTCCCCAGTGTACCGCCGGTATCGGTTTTGATGAACCAAGTGGCCTAGGTACGCCGATCGGCATCGGCGGGTTCAATCCACCGCCCACTCAGCCAACTGGCTTATCGGATAATGTTGTTGGCACAGATGAGATAAATTTAAATTGGACGGCTAGTACTGATAATTTAAGCGTGACCGGATATGATATTTTTCGTAATGGTTCGCAAGTTGGTACAACGATTTCAACCAGTTACCAAGATTTAGGATTGAGCCCCGGTAATTATACTTATTACGTAAAAGCTTACGACTCTGTTGGCGATGTATCAGCAGCGTCTTCAACTATTACGGCCAGTACTTACCCTCTACCGTCAACTCCCAATGGTCTTTCGACCACATCTATTACATCTGACTCTCTGGGACTGTCCTGGACAGCTAGTACCGACTCTGGTGGTCCTGGCCTGGCTGGTTATTATCTGTATCGTTATGTCACCAGTAGTGGCGCTGGTACAGCCACTAAGATTGCCTCGCCATCAGCATCGGCAACCACTTATCCAGATACTGGTTTAACGCCTGGTGTCAGCTACAGCTACTACCTTGAAGCCTATGACACTAATACACCGGTTGATGTTTCCACGGCTTCTTCTACGCTAACAGTCAGTACTAGTATCCTGCCAGTACCAACTGATCTACAAAATATTACTAACGGTGTATTAAGTACTTCAATTTCCTTAACTTGGAAAGCACCTACCGATAATGACTCAACAATTACCGGTTATAATTTGTACCGTAATGGTTCCTTGATTGCGTCGACTAAAACCATTACTACCAGGTACACCGACGTTTGTTTAGCCCCCGGTACCACTTATACTTATAAAATGGCCTCCTTTAATAACGATGGAATTATTTCGACGATGACAAGCCCGTTTACTACAAAGACTGAATCTCTAACTTTGGAAGGAGATATTGATGGTGACGGATATGTTACTGGCCATGATTTGAGTATTTTATTAGCCCATTTCGGTACTAACTATTTACCGGCTGAGTTCGATTGCACTAATTCAAGTTCAAACAATATTGTAGAGGGCCACGATCTGAGCATATTATTAAGTCATTATGGGAATTAAGCTTATGAGCATTAAAAAAAATCGTTTTCATGTTTTACTCGTTGCCGTTGTGGTAGTAGCTTGCTTGCCACTCATCTGGGAGACACCGTTAACGCAAGCGGCAGCTGGTGCTCAACTTTATTTGGCGCCAGCCAGTCAATCAGTTACTAATGGCAATAATTTAACCTTATCGATAGATATAAACACTAATGGATCCTCAGTTAACGCCATCCAGTCAATTTTTAGTTATTCAGCAACCGACTACAGCCTTGTTAGTATTACGCCGGGTACTTCCTTTAGTTCTTTCCCCACGACTCAAGCTAGTGGTTCGATTCAGTTTACGGCCGGCACAACAAGTTCGGTCACCGGCACCCAAACAGTAGCTATTGTTATCCTGCGCGCGATTAACACCGGGACTTCCGCTATGACTTTAACCAATGTCTTATGTTCGGCTAGTAACAATTTCTCAAACTGTTCTGCGGCTTACGATAGTACAACTTCAGATAATGATTTAAGTTCTGTAACCGGTGGCAGTTATAGTGTTATTGCTCCAGTTTCAAACCCAACTCCTACTCCCACTAAGTCCAAAACTGAAACTACTCCGACTAAGTCGACTACTTCTTCAACTACCACTACTCCGACTAACTCAACTACCACAACCGACACTACGCCACCCAATATCAGTGATGTAAAAATCAGCAATATTACTGCTGTTAGCGCGGACGTTAGTTGGCAGACAGATGTTGCTGCCACAACTGTAGTAGAATATGGTTTAAACAACAATTTTGGCCTGACAGCTCAGACTACCGGCCTGACAACTGATCATACGGTAACTCTATCTGATCCTGCTCTTATGCCAGATACTACTTATTATTTACAAGTGATGAGTGCGACAACGAATAGCGCCCCGGCCAGCAGTGCCGTCCAACAATTTACAACAACTAATCTTATTGTGACTGTTCAAGTAGTTGGTTCCAACAACAAACCCATTGAAGGCGCCAAAGTTGTCGTTGATGGCCAAAGTCAGGTAACGAATAGCACCGGCACTGCTAGTTTCCAAAAATTACCGGTTGGTCCGCAAAAAGTCTCAATCACTGCTAATAATAACGTTACAGACCATACTATTACAGTCGGCCAGATAAACCCGAAATCTGGCGGGTATACTTTACAGAAATTTACTTTAGTAGCAACTAAAAATACTCACATGGTGATAGTTTATGTACTACTACTAGTAGTAATCTTAGTTGTATTTAGTGCGTTATTTGTGCCACATAGTCCATTATTGCTAAGCCGATTTCTCCATGAACGCAAGGCCGTAATTGGCACTGGCATTGTTTATAAACCCGGAGCAGATAAAGTGGATATAGGCATGGTTACAAATAATAAATCTGATAATGAGTTAACATCAACTCCAATTGTTGAGCCTAGTCCAATAAATTCTGATCCTACGCATTCGTCTAACCCGGAGCAAATTATTGCGCCAGAAGAAGCTGTGCCGACGACTCCGTCCACGCCAGTTTCGACTCAAAATCCTTTGCCGGTTGATCCAGGCGCCAATTCGGTACCCGTGGTAAAACCACCTGATTCACAGCCATAATAATTTTATACTTGGCGTTTATTGTTTAGTTGTGGCACAATGTGGTTATGTTTAAGCTTATTGGGAAGGAACTCGAATAAGCCATGGGTTGTCTACCGACGCCACACGATAAATATGGCTTGGTAGATTTCCCTCTTTCCAGAGAATGCCCGCATGTTGAGGATGATCAGTCAGATCTAACTGGATGTTTTCTAAGCTATCACCATTTGTATTTTTATCAAGAATTATATGAAAGTGGCGGCCCTGATTCCCTGCTCTATCTCTTGCGCAATGATCACTTTAATATAATCCCGATTGCCCGCTGCCAACATGACTTATATGAGAGAATTTATCTGCCGCCGGAATTCCCAAGAGTATCGGTTATAAAAGAATATCTTCACCAGGCTGGAATTCTTAGGGAATTAGGTGATGCGGCTATGACATTAGCTAGAAATGAAATTAATCTTGATGAACTACATGAAAGTGCCATACCAGAATGGACAAGAATGCGGCTATTAAGAGAAAAATGTGACAAGAATTATGAAGATATCAGAGAGCTCGGTAAATTAGTGGTAGATTTAGAATTATTGCCATATCAAACAATCATGAATCCTTTTGACCATATTTATCTTGATAATGATCAAGCTGAGCGGGAAGTAGCAATCCAGATTGTTCATTCCGTAGTAACCATAGATGCGCTACAATCCGCTGAACTAATCGCGGCGTAAATCCTAATTGTCAAACTTTTGTTTACGATTTTAGTCTAGGGCAATTTATCTCTTACTTTGCTATGATTATTATGTGGATACTGCCGTTAAAATCAAAAATTTAACGATTGTGCTTGGCGATCGGTTTAAAGCTCTTAAAAACGTTAGTATTGATTTACCTGCCGGTAAAATGGTGGGCGTTATCGGTCCGTCCGGTACCGGTAAAACAACACTCATTCGAGGCATCGTTGGTCGATTGCATATTACCTCCGGGACCATCAATGTTTTTGATCAGCCTGCCGGTACGCCGTCATTAAGAAAGCAAATAAATTATATGACACAGGAGTTATCGGTTTACCCGGATTTAACTGTGAGGGAAAATCTACGGTATTTTACGATTATGGACGGTCAAGCCAGAAAGCATATTAATGCCACGATTACTAGAGTTCTGGAAGCTGTTGATATGATCGATAAAGCGACAAATTTGGTTAGTAGTTTATCCGGTGGCGAGAAACAGCGGGTTTCGTTGGCCATTGCGCTGATTGGCTCGCCTAAACTATTAGTCCTTGATGAACCAACGGTTGGCTTAGATCCTGTCTTAAGGGAAAATTTATGGGAATTATTTGCCCGTTTGGCGGCTCTGGGTCACTCCTTAATCATTACCAGCCATTCGATGGATGAAGCCGAAAGATGCGATGATTTGGTGCTTATTAGAAACGGTCGGGTGATTGCCCATAGTTCGCCGCTGGAACTTCGTCAACGGACTGGCGCTAAAACGGTTGAACAAGGTTTTCTAAAACTGGTTGGAGCTAAACCATGAGTGTTCGAAAAACCTTTGCTACTACCGGACGAGTCATGAGCCAATTGGGGCACGATCCCCGGACACTCGCCTTATTATTTCTTATTCCGCCAATCCTGATAACTATATTAAAATACGTTTTCCAGGGAGAAAAATCGACATTCGATCATATTGCTCCCTTGTTGCTTGGCATTTTTCCGATGATAATGATGTTTTTGATTACTTCGATCGTAACCTTACGCGAAAGAACCAGTGGCACTTTAGACCGGCTTATGACAATGCCGATTGCCAAACTGGATTTTATTTTGGGTTATGCTATCGCCTTTTCGCTACTCGGATTTTTGCAAGCCATAGTAACCGGCTTTGTGATGCTTGGTTTATTGCATGTAACAGTCCTTGGCGGTGCTATACCGACAATTATTGGCGCAGTTTTTGCATCGTTTTTGGGCACGTCTTTAGGTTTATTTATTAGTGCTTTTGCGAAAAGCGAATTCCAGGCCGTTCAATTTATGCCGGCATTTTTATTCCCCCAAATACTGACTTGCGGCTTATTCATCGCCCGATCCCAGATGGCGAGGCCCTTGCAGTGGTTCGCTGATATTATGCCTCTAACTTATAGTGTTGATTTCATGAAACGAGTTACCATGGACTCGGCATGGACATCTTTACTGACCAGAGACTTAATTGTTGTCGCTGCCTTTGGTATAGCCGCGCTGATACTTGGATCGGCTACCATCCGCCGCCAAGAATAATTTTACCAACAATCATATGACCTGATGCTTAGGGATTATCAACAATATATCGATAGCTTCAGCATTCCCCCAATCAAAAATTTTATAGTCATGATGGCGGCTATGCTTTGGTATAATGGCTAGGCATATGTCTACACCAGAAACACCTCCACGGGTAAGACTACGTTCAATTGACGGATTCGTTCAACGTCCATCTCGACCTGCTCCGGTGCCCAGCCATAAAATCACCCATGATCTTCGTTCGCGATACACTCATAAATATGATCGTTCCGCTACGCCGCCATTAGAGGTTATAGCGGTGCCCAAAAAACCTATTGAACCCCAACCAGTTAAACCAACACTACCAACTAACGAACCACCATTAGTCGGTATTACTTTACCCAAAGACCTTACCGAAAAGAAAAAAGACAAAAAACCGCCTAAAGTTAAAAAAAGATGGAAAAAAATTGTTTTTCGTTCGACCTTGGTTATTGTTGTCATATTTTTCGGTTTAGGTAGTTGGCTTGGTTGGAAAGTCGTTCACGATGTCGATAAGGTTTTTGGTGGCAATATTATAACTGATGCCCGTGCCTTATTCTCCACCACCAAACTCAACGGTGAGGCTCAGGGACGAGTTAATATCTTGCTGGCCGGCGATTCAGCCGATGACCCCGGCCACGATGGAGCCGACCTAACTGATTCAATCATGGTAGTTAGTTTAGATACTCAAAATAATACCGGCTTCATGCTAAGTATCCCCCGCGATCTTTGGGTAGATATACCTGGTAATGGATATCAGAAAATTAACGCGGCTTATGAAGAAGGTGTGGCAGATAAATTTTCAGAACCCGGCTATGCTAATGGCGGCATGGGGTTACTAGAGGAAGTTGTCGATCAGGATCTTGGTATACCTTGCCAGTATTATGCCCTGATTGATTACACGGCTTTTAAAGATGCAGTAAATGCTGTTAATGGTATTACTATCACTATCAATAGCCCAGATCCCAGGGGTCTATATGATCCGAATGTGGGTTTAAAGTTGCCCAATGGTGTGGTTACCCTGGATGGCCAAGAAGCTCTTAATTTAGCCCGGGCCCGTGGTGACGGATATGGTTCCTATGGTTTCCCTCAAGCTGATTTCAATCGGACCCAGCATCAACGGCAAATGTTAGTAGCTGTCGAACAAAAGGCTACTTCATTGGGTGTATTGTCTAACCCGGTGAACATCGGTAAATTATTTGATGCTCTTGGCAATAATATAACAACAAACTTAACCTTAGCAGATGCTTTGAGGGCTGCACAATTGACCAAAGGGTTTAATACCAATAATTTACAATCATTATCCTACAGTTATGGTGGCACTAATCCGTTACTAACCGGCTATTCTGCTCCTGATGGCGAATCGGCGTTGATCCCGTCAGCTGGTATAACTGATTTTTCGCAATTACAGGCTTATTACCAATCTATAGTTAGTACTAATCCAATAGTGAGAGAAAATGCTAGCGTCGTTGTCCTTAATGGCAGCAATGTGATCGGCTTAGCCCGGCAGGAAGCCAATAAATTAACTAGCGAAGGATTCGATGTAACAGCAGTAACTGATGCCAGTACTGAATACCCTAATTCGATGTTAGTCGATTTATCCAACAGCCAGGACCCGGCATCTAAACAAGCCCTGGAGCAATTATTGTCGACAGATAGCTCGACTGTGACCGCGATTACTACCGGTGAATCGGCTGAGGCACAAGGTTATAGCGCTGATTTTGTAGTTGTTCTAGGGATGAATTGGGATGGCACTACGATAACTTCAACTTCTTCATCCACGCAATAGTCAAAGCTAATTATTTTAATTTTTTAGATAATAACTACATTCAACTATAAACATTACCATAACAGGTAATTGTATTTTATCCAAAATATCACGTATTATAAGTTATTAATGGTGTATAGATATGGCCAGCGCGTCCAGTTGAAAAACCGAGGGATAAAAACAGTTATTTTCGGACTGCTTGGTTGCTTGCTAATCAGCATTTTAACAAACACTTTTATCAATTCCCAGGATGTCCAACTATTAAGTTCTTCTGAGCAACCACAAAAACTTAACACAGTAATTGTTAGTCATAATTCACCCAAAATAACAACATTCAAATCAACCGGTAGTGCTCACCAAGCGGCAACGACCGGACAAGAAACACCAAGTGTTGTCTTGCCAGTATTACCTAGTTTGCAAACGCAAAGTTGTTCACTATTCCCACCACCCACTCCAGGATTAGCCAATGCTGTCAGCCCTGAGTTGCGCAAACTTGCTCAATATGAAGCAGTTTGCAATGGGGCTCTAGCGGCTCGGGTTTCGTTTTTTGTACCTACACCGATTACAGTGTCGACAGCCCAATCTGATGCCGATAGTGTAGCGGTAAAACTAAAAGAATTCGCCAGTTTCGATATTGATCCGTTGGTTTTTATAGAACCAGTCAGTGATAGCGGTAACAATATCGATCTAAATTTGTACAGCTCTGGGACTTACGATCCTGCCCTTGATGCATACTTTGCCGAACTTAAAGCTGATGGTGTTACGGATGCTATGATGGGCATGTGGGTTGTATTACCAGAAGGTAATCTGCCAGTTTGGAGTACGACCGATCCAGAAACTTTCGCAGCCGATGTTACTATAACTGTCCAGTTTCAAAAAAAATATTTTCCTAACAGCCAATCGGCTATCCTCCTAGACAGTGAAAGTTATGCGCCCGGTGCTGCCTGGGGTAGTGGCAGTTATGTCAGTTTATTACCATATGTCCAAAACATACCCAAGGGACTGATTGACAGCTTCGGTCTGCAAGGTTTCCCTTGGACAGCTCCTGCCAACCAAGCGGTAGACACGGTCTATGATCCTAAAATCTATCTACGAGATGATTTTGCCGCCGAAGCGGCTCGAGCTCTTGGAATCAATAATATCTGGTTCAACACCGGTACGTTTAATCAAATGTATACTCAGACGGCCGCTGAAACTGTATCTCTATCACCGATCCAGCGTCAATCAATGTTAAACGGCGTATTAGGTCAGGCTGAGCTACTTCAAGCCCAAGGATTTAATGTAGCTATTCATCTGTTCGCCCAGGACAAATCCGCCACATCAGAAGCGACTGATTGGTCGTATTGGCACAACCAACCTGGTGAAGATGCCAATACAGCAGTGTTCACTACTTTTGTTCATGATATTACAACCGCTGGCATACCACTTTGGCTGTTCGACAGTAATGAGCCATGAAATTTATGGCTCGATTTTAGATTTAATCTTTAGAGCTGAGCTTCGACTTCTTTAAGTGCTTGGGAAACAGTTTCTACAGTAATACCGCTGGCTTTAACAGCTGACATCTGGGCATCAAAATCACTTGGGTAGGTGTTATATTCGCCGGCCGCGGAATCTGGATCAACTTGGTGATAAACCAGAATCAACCAGGTATTTGTAGCTTGAGCTTCGGCAATCCAGGATTGAATCTGCGCTAAAGTAGTCGTGTCAATAACATTTTGGACTAATAGATTATTAGCATCAAAGTTATTTTTAGCGTTATATCCTGCTTCAACACCACGGTAGGACTTGTAGTACTTATCGGCGTTGGCTACAACCTGACTATTAGTTGAGCCGTAAGGTGCCGCATAATCAGTAACCGGTGCGCCGATCAAATTTTGTAGGAAAATTTGCGAGTTCTGTAGTTCGGCATTCTGTTGGGTGGCAGTTAAGGTTGTCAGATCCGGATGATCAACACTGTGTGAACCAATCTCTTCGCCAGCCGCATATAATCCTTTAACTTGAGCGCTACTCATGTAGCCATCTACGTTGTCGATATAGCTAGTAATAATATAGTCAGTTGAGGTTAAGCCGTATTTTTGCAATATCGGCAGACCATTAGTATAGAAACTAGCGTAACTATCGTCGTCCGTAATACTGATAAGCGGTCGGTTAAGACCTTGGTAGCTGAAAGGTGCCAGATTGTAATCATCTGTTGTCAACCAACCTACCCCAAAAATGTTATGCTCAATGTTAATCGCTACAGCTCCAGCTGGAACCGTAAACTGGACATCAAACTTTGTCCAACTATTTGGACTGGGGTAAGCCGAACTAAGGTATAGGTATTGCAAACTTCCATCACTCATAACTATAGTTGCGTCAACTTCGTTGTTGATGTTTGATTCATAATAGTCACTGAAATCATACATTTGTCCGCCTACCACTGGTTGGTTAGCAAAGTCCCAGTAGGCAGCACCAGTCGTATAGCTAGTAGTTTGCACCTTGACGCTATGGTTGCCGGTGTGACCAGTTGATAGATAAGTAAATGCCGAGGTGTTAGTACCCCAAGAACTGCCGAACCAATCAAGCGGTTGCTTGCTATTGGTTGGGTCAACGGTTTCCAGAGAAGGATTGGGAATGATGTTATCGCTTACCGGGCCGCTATTGCTAACTGTGACCGGGACTGCTGTTGAAGTAGTGGTTTTACTATCAGTAGTCGTAACGACAGCTGTTAAATCATGAATACCATTAGTGGCAGTTGCTGTGTTCCAACTTTGTTGAAATGGAGCATAAGTTATGGCGCTGCCTAGATTATTGCCATCTAATTTAAATTGGACACTGGATATGCCAACTGTTGCATTAACTGAGGCGGTGACAGCGACATTGCCACTTAATTTAGCATTGGCAATCGGTGAAGTAATAGTTACGGTAGTTGGGACTACCGGTGCTGGCATTAGTGAAACATCGTCAATTTGTAATGTCCCTACGCCAGCTATTAAATGAAAGATTGTTACATACTCAGCCGTGGCAGGAGCCGTAAATGTTACGCTGGCTTGTTGCCAGTTAGTAGCACTGGCAACTGATGCTGACAATACGGCGTATGATAAGACGCCACTGCCATTATCGTATTGGGCCACCAAACTGGTCGGGATCGTCGATTTATAGTAATCGCTATAGGTATACTGGGTATTCGGTGTAACAGCAACTTGATTAAAATACCATTTGGCGTCACCGCTGGTATAGCTAGTGGTTTGAATAACGGCGCTATGAGTACCAGTGTGCCCGTCGGTTGTATCATATATAAATTTAGTGGTATTGGTTCCCCAACCACCGGTCTGCCAATCAACAGGAGTTGAGCCATTGGCAGTCTCAAATGAGGGGTTTAAAACCAAGTTACCGTTAGTGTTGGCCGGCGGAGTTATCACCGGAGTAGTAATCAAACTAAAATCATCAGTCTGTAGATTACCGACATTCGCTAAAATATGGAGGACAGAAACTTTAACAGCGTTAGCCGGAACGGTAAAGTTAATGCTAGCTTGTGACCAAGTTGTACTAATTGGTACGTTTTCTAAGTAAACATAACTGGCATTTCCGCTGGCATCAAAATATTCAGCATCCAATTCTGTAGCAACGTTAGCTTCATAATAATCACTATAAGTATATTGCTGGCCAGGAGTAACTGCTACAGCGTCAGGAATCCATTTAGCGTCACCGTTAGTTCGGGCAGTAGTGCTAATATATAAGCTTTTACTGCTGTTATAGCCGCCATTCTGCCAAACCATACTAGTGGTATTAGTTCCCCAATTATTGGCTGTCCAATTCGCCGGCCCGTTACCATTGCTATTAGCTGTCACTACCGATGGATTAGCGATTAAGTTAGTGCTGGATGCAGCAGCCCGAGCTATAACAGCTGGCATAGTTATCCAACTTAACAAAATCAATGATATTAAGACGTTTAGAAACCTTTTCATTAACTATAACTCCTTATTTAGCAATATTATACTACTATATTTACTAAATTGCTATATTATTACAGATAAGCATTAGCAATAATACTATATAATACTATTTACAATTGGTCATTAATTATTTATAATAGCACTTAAGAGATTCGGGCTAGGGTGATGGCGGCCTTTCTCAGGTATTTAAACTAAGGAGAAACGCATGTACGGAAAAGGTGCTGGCACATTGAGTGCTGCCACAGGGATTTCATTGCTACCAAATACCGGCGATAGCCATACGCTATTCATCGTAGCAGCTGGTTTGCTGGTCGGTGGCGTTGTAGTCTTTGTGATTTCATTAGTCTTAGCCCGCAAGAGTCGTCACACTGAAGCAAAATAATTGTTACGGCTTGATGAGAAAAACGGTAGCTCTTTGGGGCGCCGTTTTTTTCTGTTAAACCATTAAATAATATTATGAAAATTCACATCATCTTACGGGTTCTAGCAATTACTCTGGTAACAGCTGGTTTGATCGTCATCTTGCCGCTGAATTATTTTTGGCTGCAAAGTAAGATTGCCGTGGCAGAGCATGCTGGTACGGTACCGACTAGCAATGCCCGGTTTTGGTCACTACCAACACTTGTTA
>Ga0187851_10002511_pt1 | contig 16141 bp, 9 predicted proteins | sample June2016WEW_6_10_FD_132997 | JGI IMG/M metagenome (GOLD analysis project Ga0187851, IMG submission 132997) | Peatland microbial communities from SPRUCE experiment site at the Marcell Experimental Forest, Minnesota, USA - June2016WEW_6_10 | ecosystem: Environmental > Terrestrial > Soil > Wetlands...
CCTCGGCGACCGCGATCATCACCTCGGGCACGCCGTGACCGCGGGCCTCCCGGGCGTACCGGTAGATCAGCGGCCCGTAGACCAGCCCGCCGATGACCGGGATCACCACGAGGAACCCCAGGCCGAGGAAGGCCAGGTGCAGGCTGCCCACGCGGCCCTGCTGGCCGAACTGGCTGTGCCCGGTGGCCAGCCAGGTGAAGAAGTAGATCAGGTACCGGAACGCCACGGCACCCAGCCCGGAGCCCGCGCCCACCAGCAGCGCGATCGCGGCCATGCCGCCGCGCGAGCCCCGCAGCCAGCCGGCCGCCATCCCGCCCCAGCGCCGTGTCCCAGGCTGCGTGCGGCCGTCCGCGCCCGCCTGCTCGCTTGTCATGATGGCCCGCGCGCGCCGACGGCAGCCTGGTCCCGCGCTGGCCTGCTGAGTGCCGGCGGCGGAGGTTCTCCCGCCGACTCCGCGGGCCACTGCCCGTCGGGGACCTCTCCGGCGGCCGCGGCAAAGGCCCGCAGCGCACTGGCCACCGCGCGCTGCTGGCGGGCCGGAAGCCTGCCCAGGATTCCGGCCAGCAGGGTCCGGCGGCGGGCGGTGGCCTCGTCCACCACCCGCCTGCCGTCAGCGGTGATCGAGACCTGGACCGCGCGCCGGTCCGACCGGGTCCGGTGCCGGCGGATCAGGCCCTTGCGGACCAGCCGGTCACACATCCGCCCGGCCGTGGACGGCGTGACATCCAGGGCCCGGGCCAGGTCGCTGACCCGCTGCGGGCCCCGCGAGGCCAGCACCACCAGCGCCCGGTACTGCGCGAGCGTGGTGTCCTCGGCCGCCGCGCCCAGCGAGCTCGTGGCCACCGCGACCAGCGTCCGGCTGGCCGTCAGCACCGCGTCCACGACCGCCTCGTCCGCCGCGGGCTTCGCCAATTTCATGCACCTCAACTTATTCGCACACTGCTACTATATGACAGTGACTCTATCAGTAACGGCAACTAACCCGGCATTCGGAAGGTCCGGAAGGCCCCGTCTCCGTATCCCGCACTAACGGTGGCGCCGGCCCTCGGACACCGCAGTCAGCGCCCTGCAGTTTCGAGCCGGGCAGGATCAGGGCGCCATCTCCAGCCTGCGGCCTGGTACCGGTAATAGCGCGACCTGGCCGCTCCGGACGACGAAGCTGACCCGCACAGACCCGCTGGCCTGGCTGCTTCGACCTTGGGGCCAATCGATACGGCCGGGAACTTCAGGGCGCGCAGGGCGGCGGGAGTGGTGTGGCCGATCGGTCGTGCTGCGTCCGCGCCAAAGCCGATCAGCACGTTGGCCACGTCGGTGAGGATCACCAGGGCGTCGGCGCCGAGCGTTCTGGGACCGCGCTGACGTGCAGCTCGACGGTGACGCCGAGATCTACGCCGCGCCCGACGCGGTGGCGCACGCGCCGCGCTGCCGGCAGTCCGCCCTGCCGGCCGCGACCGCGCGCGCCGCTCAGCTCGGGCTGGCCGGCGCAGCGTTCCCGTGGCGTACACCGGCAGGCTTTCCGGCCGCGAGCGCGACGGCCGGGCGGGTCGTAGACGCTCATCAGATCGTTCCTCGCACGACTCAGCCGAGTCACCGAGGTCCGGAGCGACATTACGGGGATTGCCCTGAAGTAACCATTCTCAGCGATCAGGGCAACTCTTACCCTGATTCTACGCTCAACAGGCAGATAACCTTAGGAGGGCGAGCCGGTCATCCCGCTTCCGCCCCCGCAGTCAACTGCTGGCGGCGCGGCGTTTCCCCAGATGCGCCAATGTCGTCGTCGAGGCCCCGGTCTGGTGCGTACACCGGCGCTTCCGCACCGCCGACCCAGCGGGCAGCCACTTGCAGATCCTGATCCGCGCGTGTAACACCCAGCTGGTTTCACGGACTGAGCGGAGAGGGCCGTTCGGACTTCGATACTTGGCGGAGGCGTTCACGTGGGAGTCAGCAGCTGGCACCGGGTCGATCCGGTAGACGTTCCGGCCGAGGGCCGGGTCCGCAGCGTTACCGTAGACGGACGCACGGTCGCGCTCGCCCAGTGCGGCGCGGGGCTGGGCGCGCTGGAGAACCGGTGCCCGCATCAGGGCGGCCCGCTCGGCGAGGGATCGATCGAGAACGGCTGGCTGCGGTGCCCCTGGCACGGATATGACTACGACCCGCTGACCGGCCGGCCGCCGGAGGGCTTTTCCGACGGGGCGGCCGCCTACGAGGTAGACGAGCGGGCGGACGGGGTGTACGTGCGCCTTCCCGCCCCTGCGCCGGACGTGCGGACGGTGGCCGACGTGCTGGTGGAGACGCTGGTCGCGTTCGGGATCACGCACGTCTTCGGCATGGTCGGCCACTCCAACCTGGGCTTCGCCGACGCGATGCGGCGAGCCGAGGAACGCGGGCAGCTGACCTATACCGGGATCCGGCATGAGGGGGCGGCTTCCTTCGCGGCCAGCGCGTACGGCAAGCTCACCGGGCGGCCCGCGGCCTGTTTCGCGATCGCGGGGCCGGGGTCGACCAACATGCTCACCGGCCTGTACGACGCCAAGCTCGACCAGTCGCCGGTCCTGGCCATCTCCGGCCAGGTTCCCTCCAAGGTCCTCGGGCGAGGGGCCTTCCAGGATCTCGACCTGACCGCCATCTTCGGCGACGTAGCCGCCTGGACCGCCGAAGTGCACGCCGGCAGCGATCATGCCGAGCTGGCCGCCCTGGCGGTCAAGCATGCCCTGGACGCCCGCGGCGTCGCCCACCTGGTGCTGCCCGACGAGGTCCAAACCCAGCCCAGTGACGCCGCCGCCAAGACCCCGCAGGGCCGGCTGGCCAGGCGGCTTACCCAGCCCAGCCTGCCGGAACTGGCCCGCGCCGCCGCCATGATCTCGGCCAGCAGGCGGCCGGTGCTGATCGCCGGGCACGGCGCCCGGCAGGCCACCGGACCGCTCCGCCGCCTCGCCGAGCGGCTCAACGCGCCGGTCCTGACCACGTTCAAGGCCAAGGGCCTGATCCCGGACACCCACCCGCTGGGCGCCGGAGTGCTCGGGCGCAGCGGCACGCCGGTAGCGAGCTGGCTGATGAACGAGGCCGACCTGCTGATCGTGGTCGGCGCCTCCTTCGCCAACCACACCGGGATCGCGCCGTACAAGGCCATCCTGCAGATCGACGACACCCCGGCGGCCATCGGCCGCTTCGACCCGGTCGGCACCGGAATCACCGGCGACGCCGCGCTCACGCTGGACGCGCTGCTCGAGGAACTCGGCGCGACCCGCACCGAGGACCAGCGCCCGGCCGTGGCCGCCCGGTGGGCCATCTGGCGGGCGGAAAAGGCCCGGCGGGCCGCCGACGAACGAGGCCGCGGCGTGTCCGCCGCGGCGGTCTTCGACGCGCTATCGCGGCACCTGCCGCCCGACGCCGTCGTCACCGTCGACGTCGGCAACCACGCCTACTCACTCGGCCGGTACCTGGAATCCGCCGGCCAGCCGGTCCTGATGTCGGGCTACCTCGGGTCGATCGGGTTCGGCTATCCCGCCGCGCTCGGCGCCTGGGCGGCCGCACCCGGCCGGCCCGTCGTCGCCGTCACCGGGGACGGCGGCTTCGGCCAGTACGCCGCCGAACTCACCACCGCCGTGAAGTACGGCATCGGTGTCAAGCACGTGCTGCTCGACAACCAGTCCCTCGGCAAGATCAGCAAGGAACAGCTCGCCGCTGGCTTCCCGGTCTGGCACACCTCACTGCACAACCCGGACTGGGCCGCCTACGCCCGGTTGTGCGGAGCGACCGGCATCAGCGTTGACCGCCGCGACCAACTCGACCAGGCCATGACCCGGCTCTTCGCCGCCGACGGCCCCGCCATGCTGCACGTCCGGCAAGATCCCGAACTCCTGTGACACCATGCCCGCACTCGGGGTTACTGCTGCCTGGACCGCCACCGGCGGTACAGGTCGGTGAACTCGTCCCGCATCTGCGGGGTCAGGTCCTCGGGCTCGAGCCGATCGGTCAGGCTGATGGTCTCGCGCATCTAGGCCAGGTACTCGGTGCAGTGCGGGCAGCCGGCCAGGTGCGCCTCGAACCGGCGCCGGGCGCGAGCGCTCAGCGTGCCCTCGAGGTAGCCGGTGACCAGCTCGACGGCCTGCTGGCAGACGAGATCGCGACGGGCCAGGAGCCTCATCGCACCTCCCGGAACTCGTCCTCGAACAGCTGCCTGAGCCGACTCCGGCCGCGGTGCAGCAGGACCCGGCGGGTCCCCTCGGTCAGGGCGAGCACCGCGCAGACCTCTGCACTGCTCATCCCCTCGACGTCGCGGAGCAGCACCACCTCGCGCTGGCGGCCGGGCAGCTCGCCGATCCACGTCCGGATGCGGTCGGCCAGCTTGCCCGCCTCCATCCGGCTCTCCGCCGCCTCGATCCAGTGCTCGGGCGGGTCGGCCCAGCCGCCGTCGCCGCCGAACCGGGACGGGTCCACGGCCGTCCGGGCCTTGCGCGGCGCGGGGATGCAGGTCGGGTTCTGCACCAACGCGACCACGCTGACCGATGCTCAGATCAGCGAGCTGGCCGGCATCGGGGGGGTGCACGCGAACGCCTCCCTGGCCGAAGATGAGGAGTACCGGGAGCTGTGCGAGTTCGCGGCCGGGAACGGCGCGTCCTACGTGCTGATGAACCCGCTGTCCTCGGTGGGCCGCGGCGTGAAGTCCCGCGGGAGACTGGCTGACAGCGAGGAGCACATGCGCCGGATCCGGGCGCTGACCGTCCCGTTCGACAGCCCGGATCTGGAGATCGTGCACATCCGGTTCCCCAGCACAGACGGCGACCTAAGTGCCGCGGCGGCCTGAGCAGGACGATCGAGGCGGGGCGGTCCGGATCGGCGTGCCCTGTGAATACCGTGACGGTGATCCGTTGCGCCCAGGCCCGGTCGGCGAGGGCCTCTATCTCAGGTTCTGTGCTTTCGAAGAATCGATCGTGGCCTGCGTTGGTCGTGAGTAGGAAGCCTTCAAAGTCGCCGAAGCGGTCGTAGACGAGCCCGGCCACCTTGCCGGTGACCGCCACCTCGTGCCGGCGGGCGTGGTGCCTGAGGTGCGGAATGGATCCAGTAGCCGAGGGCGGGATCTGAGCCGGATCACCGCCGAAGCCCGCTACCCGGTCCGCGATCTGCGTGACGTAGCGGTCGAAGACGGGGGACCAGCGGTCGCTGGGCGGTATGCCCTCGCCGATCCAGCGCATGATCGCCAGCAGCCGTTCCTCCGGCTCAAGCAGCGCCTCCTCGGTCTTGACCGGGACGGTGAGCTGGAAGGAGCCGAGCACGCGCCGCTCGGCGGCCGCGCCGACGCTGCCGTCGGGCCGGGGGGCAGTGTCCGCGGTGCCGGGAAGGCGGCCCACCGTAGCGCTGGTGAAGTTCGTGACCTGGCGGACCACGATCGTGTAGACCTGCCCCTTGCGCACGTTCTTCGGCAGGTCGACCGTGAGCAGGCCCGCGAAGTTGCCTCCGGTGCCTGGCGGGACGGGTATCCAGGTGACGCCGCTGGCCGGGCAGCGGAGGGTGTGTCCGTCGGCTTCGCTGAGCTGGTGCGTCACGTACATCTCGGCGGCGAGGGCTAGCATGTCGGCGGCGCTGGTCCCAGGCAGGTACACCGTCGCGGTGCTCCCGGCCGGGGTGTTTCCCCAGTCGATCATCAGCTCGTCGACGTGGGCACCGGCCGGCCTCGCCGCCGGGGTCGGCCGGACGTCGAACGTCAACGGGATGCGGTGCGACGCCGGATTTCCCGGATTCGACGACGAGACGGTGGCCAGGTTGCGCTGGGCGAGCTTGTCCGACGACGCGGGTGTCTCCCCGGTCTGGACGAGGTCAGCGTCGTAGGAGATCTCGGCGACCAGGCACTGGTGCTGGCCACGGATCGTCGCCAGGACGGACTGTGCGCCGTTCGCCCACGGAAGGGACGCATCTGCTGGCACCGGAGCCACTGGCACCGCGTTCACCGAGGGCTGGTTGATATCAAGCCAGCAGCCGAAGTAGGTATACGTGACGCCTTCGCCGACGGCGGGCTGGATCCCGTTCAGCACCACGTTCGCGTCGTCGGCCTGCGTAGTCAGTGAGGACCCTTCGCTGACGCGGGCGTCGGCGAAGCAGGGAATCGCGACCACGTCGCCGCTCGCGTTGACGCCAAAGACCGGGATCTTCCCGCTCGCGCTGACCAGTGTGTTCGCTACCGTGGCGTACGTCGTCGGCTCGTACGCCGTCGACGTGGTGGAGGCTTGGAAGATCCGGAAGAACATGCGCACCTTACTGGAGGCGACGGCGGACTGGTACCGCACCCGGGCCACCGCGAAGTTGTAGACTGGCTGGCTCGAGTCGAAGTCGAGCGTGACCTGCGAGACCTGCTCGTCGGTGGATATCTGGTCGAACGGGTGGTTCGGCGGCGGGGCCGTGTCCGCGTTGAACCCGGAAATCACCGCCTTGATGAAGGTCGGCGCGTCGACCTGCGGCTTCCCGGAGTTGCCCAGGGTCACCGAGGACAGGCCAGCTAGCGAGCCGCCGGTATTCATCTGGAACACCCGCAAGTCCGTGCTCAGCCAGGAGACCGGGCCGTCGAGCTCGTAGGGGTCGGCGTCCAGCACCAGCTCGATCGCCGCGGGCGCGGAGACGGTCGAGATCGACGCGGTGAGGTGTACCGGGACGGGCGTGCTGGCGGTCACGCCGGTAAAGGCGCTGAGGCTGGCAGCGAAATCGGCCGCGCAGACCCAGGTGAAGCGTTGCGGTGTGGCCGGCAGCGACACGTCCTCGGCCAGCAGGCTGGTCGCAGCCACAGTCAGGCCCGCCACGCTGGAGGTGAATGTAGGCACCACGCTCGGCGTGCCAATCAGGTCGCTGGGCTTGATGCCTAGGTCGGCCGCACCGAACCCGTCGACCACAACGTAGAAAGCATTCGGGATGACACCGGGCGCGCTGCCGCCCAGCGTCGCGGTCACCTCGGCTTCGCCGATTTCGGTACGATCCACGATGAACTGGCAGTCCTGCTGGTACACCGCCTGCAGCGCGGACAAGAGCGCGCCGCCGTCGATGACGCCCAGCCCGGTGCACGCGTCCCAGCCGGGCCCGGACGGGTAGCCACCTACCGCGGGTAGCGCCTGACCCTGCGCGTTCGTCGACGGCCCGACGCCGTTGTCCTGCGGCGAGCCAGGGTAGACCTGATCGTTGATGTCCCGGCACACCGTGTCACGGAACGCATAGAGCGTCGGGTTCAGGAAACCCACGGGCTCGCTCAGGCTCGCGTTGACGATGGCCATCAGGCCGGCGTACAGCGGGGCCACCGCGCTCGTGCCGCACACCGGCCCGGCGGACGCGGTGTTCACGGTGAGCGTGTAACCGGTGTTCACGCTGGCGTTGCCCGCCACGTCGGGGACGCCGCGACCGATAGTCGAGTTGTCGTTGAGCGACTTCGGGACAGCCACCACCTGCTGCCAGGCGGGCAGCGAGCCGGTGAAACACGCGCTGACGCCGCCGCCGGTGGCTCTGGGGGCCGGCCCGTTCTCGGGGTCGTCAAATATGTCGTCCCAGACCCATTCCACGAAGTCCGGGGTCGTGCTGATCGATGTCCCGCCACATGAGGTCACCCACGGGTCCGATCCGGGATACTGCACGTGCCGGAGACCGTCTGTGGTCAGCGAACGGGCTCCGTCGTCGCCGCAGGCGGCCAGGACGGTGACCCCCAGCGCGGCCAGCGACTGGAACTGGATGCTGAGGGACTTGAGCTGGCCCTGCGAGACGCCAACGTCATTGAGCGTGTTGGTGTCGTCGCCGTTAGAGAGAACCATGCTGCTCGTGACCACCGAAGGCCGTTCGGTGTCATGGATGATGGCGTCGAGCACGGCGGTCCAGTCGGACACCGAGTGTTCGTCCGAGCCCCAGTAGACCCGGATCTTCGCGCCAGGCGCGACCGAACTCGCCGTGCAGATGTCCAGCATGACCTCGCCGTCGGCATCCAGAAACACCCCGGGCTTGTTCGACCCGGTCACCGGGACATCGGTCGGCGTGGGGGGTGCCACGGTCAGGCCCCAGCCACCGAAAGTGGCGCTGATGTCCCCCTGCTGCCAGCCACCGAGGAACTCGATGACGCCGATGGCCTGCGCGGTTATGCCCGGTGGCGGAGCCGGGAAGTTGTAAAGCTGCGCCACCTGTGGCGGACCGCCGAGGAACGTCGCGAAGCCGGACGGATCGCCCGGCGCATTGCGCCCGCCGACCCGGCGGTTGTCGAGCCCGAATACGGCGACCACGATGTCTGCGAGCTCTTCCGGCAGGTGAATGAAGCCATCGTGGCCGCGATAGGTCCCCCGGGGGGATTCATAATGGCCAAGCTCCACCGCGAACGCCTGGTTCACGTGCGCGGCCGTCCCGGACAGGACGACCGTGCGGCCGGCCACGCTGGTCCCCACCACCTCGAGGCCATTGGTCCGGCCGAACGCGGCGATCACGTCGAGATCCTCGGGTGCGGCCCCGTGCCTGGCCGCGAACTCGTCCAGGGACGGGAACTTGCGCTGTCCCGGCGGCGTCGCGACCCAGTACTCGTGACCGGGCAGCGGCGGACCGTCTGGCCGGGGCCGCAGGCATACCCGGACCGTGACGGCCTCGCCTGCTTCCGCCGGCCCAGCCAAGCGCGCGTCCGGCGGAGGTTTGAGCTCGCTATCCGCCAGACGGCGGTAACCCTTGGGTATCCGGGTCATGATCGCAGACCTCCGCTGGACGCTCGGGTAGATAAGGTGCCCGCCGCCGTGAGTTCGGTCTGGGAGGCCGAATCCGCGGGCTCCACTCATGCAGAGACGGGCGCACCCACCGCTAATACACCCGCCGACGGCTGGGATCAGGCCGGACCGACTCGCACCTGTGCGGCCTCCTGACGCACGTCCATTCCAGAAGCCGGTGCCAGAGCAGCTGCCCAGAATCCATCACCGTCAGAAGCTGATGACCTATCGGTCCAGGTGTATCAGGCCGGCTCCTGTCTGCTCTGTACTGCTGAGCGAAGGAGTCCGCCATGGCTGTGCCCGCGAATTACCGGGTCGTGCCGGGCAGTGAGCGACCGTCGGCGCCGGGGGCACGGCGGGTCGGTCCGGCCGACCCCGCCGAGACGGCGCGGGTTGTCATCAGGGTGCGCCGTCCGCCCGGGGCCCCGGCCGCGCCCGATCACCAGTTCTGGGCGGATACCAAGCCGGGCCAGCGCCAGTTCCTCTCCCGCAAGGAGCTCGCGGCTAAATACGGGGCCGCGGCCGCGGATATGGAACAGGTGGCCGCCTTCGCCCGGTCGCAGGGGCTGACCGTGCTCAAGGTTCATGCCGCGCGGCGGACCGTGGCGGTCACCGGGACCGTGCAGCAGCTGAGCGACGCCTTCGCCGTCGACCTCGGCCAGTACGCCCCCGCCGAGCCTGGGGCCGGGCGCGGGGCCGACGGGGAGCCCTACCGCGGGCACGAGGGGTCGGTGTGCGTTCCCGAAGACGTCGCGGAGCTGGTCGAGGCCGTGTTCGGGCTGGACAACCGCCGGATGACGCGGCGAGGTAACGGCACCGGCCCGACGGGAGCCGCGCTGACCCCGATCGACGTCGCGAACCTGTACAACTTCCCGCCTATTCCGGCCAGCATCTCAGACCAGACCATCGCCGTTATCGAAGTAGGCGGCGGCTACGCGGTCGACGCGACCGGTCGGCCCAGCGACATCGACGCCTTCATCGCCGCCCTGAACGCCAGCTACGAACCGAATTTGTCGCTCGCGCAAATCGACGTCGTCCCGGTGCTGATCGACAAGGCGACCAACACCCAGGCGGGCAGCGTCGCGCAGCCGAGCGTTGCCGACGGCGAGGTCGCACTGGACATCGACGTCGCCGGGGCCGTCGCGAACGGCGCGACGATCGCTGTCTACCTCACGATGGACAGCGAGCTCGGGTGGCTGGAAGCCTTCCTGACCGCGATATTTCCCGATCCGCCCCAACCCGCGCCTTCGGTGGTGTCCATCTGCTTTTTCGTCCAAGAGGATACGTTGCCGGCCTCGCAACTGGTGACCTTCACGGGCCTCTTCCAGCAGGCCGCAGAGGCCGGAATCACCGTGCTGGTCGCGTCCGGGGATCTGGGCTCGAGCGCCGGCCTCACCGATGGCGCGGCCCATGTTTATTACCCTTCTTGCGATCCATGGGTGACCTGCTGCGGCGGCACCCAGCTCTCGGACATCACCTGGACGTCGGTGACGACCGCGAGCGGCTTCACCGAAGACACCTGGGACGAGGGCCAGAACCCAGACGGAACCGATATCTTGATCACCGGCGGGGGAATCAGTACGACCGAGGATTCGAGCGGGCACCTGATCTTCGGCGTGCCGAGCTGGCAGCAGGGCATCGTCCCGCCCTCGGTCAACGACCATACGACCAGGGGCCGCGGCATCCCGGATATCGCCGGCTACGCCAATGGCTACAACATCTTCCTCTACGGCACCCCGGGCATCTCCTCGGGGACGAGTGAGGCCGCGCCGCTGTACGCGGGGCTCATCGCGCGGATCAACGCGACCCTCGGCTTCAACGTGGGCTATCTCAACCCGACCTTGTACGCCCTCGCCGCCTCCTCGCCGTCTCTGTTCCGCGACATCCAGGACGGCACCAGCAATGCCTGGACGTTCCAGGTGCCGAATTCGGACCCACCGCAAAATCTCACCGCTCCCGGCTACACGTCGGCCAAGGGCTGGGACGGGTGCACCGGCCTGGGCGTGCCGGACGGAACCCGGCTGCTCGAGGCGCTCAGCGCGACCGTCGTTTCGCCTGCCTTCTATTTCGTCGTCTCCCAGAACAACTTCGGGCACGACGAGGTCGCCGACACGCTGACCTGGCCGGACGCCTTCTCGCTAGTGGTGGACGGGGTCGCGCCCAGCCAGGTGATGCAGGCTCCGGTCTTCTCGGGATCGTTTAAGACGTTTCCCGGAATGACGATTTCCCCGAGCAATACCACACCCTGGCCGGCCCTGGAGCTAGGCGGCAGCGCTGACTCCCTGCAACGGATTACCTACCCCTACGACGTCACGTTCACGAAGAGCTCGCTGGGTTATTTCCCGGCCGCGGGGTCGACCTCATCGCTGTCGCTGACCGCCTCGATCCAGACCACGGCGGCCGGCTTTCCCGGGACGACCACGGCGGCGCAGTTCGAGTTGCTCGGCGGCGCCGACCCCTATTTCACCAACGTCAGCCAGCAACTCAAGAACCCGCCCTACCTGAGCCAGGACCTGCGGGTCTTCACGGTCATTCCCGGCCTGAACCCCTCGCCGGTGCAGGGTAAGGGAACCGCGCCGGCCTTCAACACGAAAACGACTCGGAATACTTACGACACCAATGCCGCCTTCGGCTATGCGCAGGCCCTCATCGATCACCTGAACCAGAACTACAGCGATCCCGCCGGCGACGATCCTTTTACCACCCTGCTGCCCCTGACCGGCGGCCTGACCGGGGACACCTCGGTTTTCCCTTATACGGCCGATCCGGTGAACCCTGGGCTCGGCCCGTTCATGAACTACAACTTCGCGATCGCCCGCGTCCGCCTGCAGGGCTCGCCGGGGGCTTCGGCGGATAACGTCAGCGTCTTTTTCCGGCTGTTCCTGACCGCCTCGAACGACACCGATTACCAGCCCGCGACCACGTACGCCACTGGGCCGCTGGGCTCCGTCGCGATAACCCCCACGGTCGCGGACGAGGGCGACCCGGTGACCATACCGTTCTTCGCCACCGGCAATTACCGGGCGAACGGCGACCACGCGGTCAACGACGACTACATGTCCGCGGGCGTCAACAACCGGTCCCTCAAGGTCACCGCGAACGATGGGCTCTGGGCCTACTTCGGCTGCTACCTCAACGTCTACAACACCGCCAACACCATCGGCGGCAAGTCGGTCAACTCGTTCCTGACCGGTACCCATCACTGCCTGGTGGCCCAGATCTCCTTCACCGGCACCCCGATCACGACCGGCACGAGCACGGCCAACTCCCCCCAGCTAGCCCAGCGCAACCTGCAGATCCTCAAGTCGGACAACCCGGGGCCGGCCGCCAGCCATCGCGTGCCCACGACCTTCGACCTGCGCCCGAGCGAACCGTACATTACCGGTGCGGACGACCTGCTCAACTTCCCCGACGAGGTGATGATCGACTGGGGCAACGTGCCGGACGGCAGCCGGGCGAGCATCTACTGGCCCGGCGTCTCCGCCCTCGACGTGATCGCGCTGGCCAGCCGGCTCTACCCGACGCACGAGCTGACCGCCTCCGACGCGCACACCCTGAACTGCCTGTGCCGCGGGCAGACCTACATCCCGATCCCGGCCGGGGCAGGCCCGAACTTCGCCGGCCTGCTGACCATGGACCTACCTCAGACGGTGGTGGCCGGCCAGGAATTCACCGCCGTCGTCCGCCGTCTGACTACCAAGCGCGCGACCGCCGCACCCCCCACCCCGCCGCCCTCGCAAGCGCGAGCCCCGCAGGCACTTGCGCAAGCCGCCCGGCGCGGCCCGGCCCCGATCACGAACTGGCGCTACGTGGCCGGCTCGTTCGCCGTCACCATTCCCGTGGCGACCCCGTCAGAGATCCTGCCCTCGGACTCCGACACGCTCGCGATCTTCAGGTGGCGGCTGAGCCTGATGTCGCCCGGCAACCGCTGGTATCCGGTCCTGGAACGGTACATCGGCTACCTGGCAGGCCGGATCAGCGGCATGGGCGGGAATCCCGGCACGATCGAGCCCTCCTCCTACGGCGCCCCATCCAGTCCCATCTTGATCGGCAGCCACCCGGTGCACTCCCGGCGCGAACACGGCGAGACCGGCAAGGTCGAAGGGCTCGTCTACGACCGCTTCGGCGACTTCGAGGGATTTTTGCTTGAGACCGAGGAGGGGCAGGAGCACCGGTTCTACAGCCGGGAAGCCGAGATCGAGGAGCTGGTGCGTTTCGCGTGGCGAGATCGGGTCGTCATAACCGTCCTGGCTGAACCGCGGGATCATGGCCGACCGGCATCGATCATTCTGCGACGGATGCCCCGGTCGTATTAGGCGCAGGCATCCTTCGATGACCCGAATCTGGTGTCGCACGCCGGACTGGTGCCGGTGATGGCCCTGGCGCAGCGCGCCGGGCGCGCATCGCAGACGAGCCAGTGCTGATCACGCGCTACAACAAGCCGGCCGCAGTCCTTGTCGGCGCCGACTGGTGCCGAGGCCTCCGGACACGAAAACAGAGGCTTCCCGGAGACGACTTCCCCGGAAAACCCCTGGTCAAGTGCGGAGGATCGGGGATTTGAACCCCGGATGGTGTCACCACCAAACCGCATTAGCAGTCCCATGCCGCGCCTGCCGGGCCTGTCCCGCTATGACCGCGATTGCGCGAAATCGCAGGCCAGGCGGTCCGGAAAGGCTCGCATTACGCCGGTCTTGACCGGAAATGCCATAAACGGGCTCCGCGTACGGACACGCAATGGACACGCACGGACGCACAGTTTTCGCAACCCCGTTCGAGCTGGCGGGGCTGTATCTTCGTGCCGTCTTCAGCCAGCTGCCGACGCACCCGCCGAGGACCCTCGCCGGGTCCGCCCTGGGCCGTGACCGTGGGTCGTGGTGGCCATCAGGTTCGCGTTGTTCTTCACTGTCCCCTGCCTGATCCAGGGCGACTGGCCGCCGACCGGGCGGGTCATCGGTGCTCGTGCAGCCCATCAACGCGACGCTATCAGGCATGACGCAGTAGGAGTCATTCAGCGTTCTCCGCAACTGCGGGCGAGCACCATCTGATTGCCCAGTCGAGCTGCCGAGGGGGGATCGCTGCTAGCCGGGGAACTCGGGTCCGACGGCCGTCCGGGCGCCGAGCGAGCGTCCATGACCCCAGCCCAGTTCCCGGCGGTACCCGCCGAGCATGCCTGTCGTCGTCAGTTCCTCGATATCCCGGAAACGGGAGTCGCTGGGCACCGCCGCCACCAGCGGAGCAACGAAGAGCGCGTCGGCCGGGCAGTAGGCCTCGCACTGGAAGCATGTCTGGCAGCTGTCCGGGCGCGCGATTACCGGTATGCCGTCATCGTCACGGTCGAACACCCGGGTCGGGCACACCTGGATGCAGAGATCACATGAGATGCACCGCGAGCGCTCGACGACCTCGATCATGCCGCCAGTCCCCCCGGCACGGCGGACGCCCGCGAGCCGGCCTCTGGGCGAGTCCAGATGTCATCGAGACCGCCTGTGAGCAGGCGGAATTGCTGCGCTGGGTCCTGCTGCGGGTAATCGAGCCGTTTGTGCATGCCCCGCGTCTCCGTGCGCTGGAGGGCTGCGTGGAACATCCACCGGCCGTGCGCCGTCATCGCGGCGGCCTCGCGGGCGCGGAACAGGTCCTCGCCGGCCCCGGTCAGGCCGTCGCGGACAGCCTCCCAGGTCTGGTGCAGTGCGTCGAGCGCGGGGATGAGCTTGTTCGCGTGCCGCATGTAGTTGTGGTCATAGGGCAGAACGGCACTCTGCACTTGGGCGATGACCTCGCGGTATGTCAGCGTCGGGGCGCACATCGGCCGGAGGCCCGCGTAGCCGGCCGGCCACGGCTGATCCGGCCGGCCGCCTCGCCATGATGCGAAGGCGGCCGCAGCGTGGCCTGCCCAGCTGCCGGAGGATGCCGCCCAAGCGGCGTTATGGCTGCCTCCCCCGGTGAAGCCGCCGCAGATCAGCTCGCGGGTCGCGGTGTCGCCGGCCGCATATAGCCCGGGAACGCTGGTCGAGCAGTCGTCACCAGTGATCCGGACGCCGCCGGTACCCCGCACGGTACCTTCTGCTAGCAGGGTGATCTCGAACATGTCCGCGAACGGATCGATGCCGAGGCGGTCGAACACCAGGAAGAAGTTGGGCTGGCCCTTGCGCATGGCCTGCTGCACGTCTGGTGTCGAGCGGTCGAGTCGCGCGTACACGCGCTCGGTGAGCAACGTCCGGGCGATGACCGACCGGCCGCGGGTGCTTCCGGCTCCCTCAAGCACCGAGCCGTCCGCGCGATAGAACGTCGCCCACGAGTAGTAGGCCGTCTTCGTCAGCGAGGTGCCCGCTGGTGCGATGGCGTAGGCGCTGGAGAACTCCATACCGGACAATTCGGCGCCGGCCTCCACCGCCAGCAGGGCACCGTCCCCGGTGTTGACGTCGCAGCCCAGCGTCTTGGACTGGAAGGCACATCCGCCGGCGGCGAGGACGACGGCACCCGCCGCGATGCTGAGTACCTGACCGGCCGGACGGTCGAGCACCCGCGCGCCGGAGACCACGCCGTCAGCGTCGACGAGCAGCTCGAGTGCGGGCGTATGGTCCAGGATCCGGACACCCAATCGCTGTACGCGGATGCGCTGGCGACGCATGTACTCGGGACCCTGGAGATCGTCGCGGATCTGGCGGCCGTGGGCATCGACGGGGAACGGGTACCGTTGCACGCGGGCGAGCTCGTCCATCCTGGCGTAGGTCTCGTCGAGGACCCGGGCCATCCAGCCGCGGTCGGCCAGGTGGCCGCCGAGCGCCTCCCGGCTGGCCATCGCAGCTTCGCGTAGCTCGGGCTCGTCCTCGACATACCAGATGCCGGTGCCGACCGACGCGGTGGCGCCGCTTGATCCGCAACGCCCTTTGTCGACGAGAACGACATCCGCCCCCGCCTGCGCAGCCTTGATCGCGGCCCAGGTACCAGCCGGGCCGCCGCCCACGACCAGCACATCGGCCGACAGCAGGGCGTGGCTCCACGCGGCAGCGTCCTCGCCGGCGTGCTCGGATCGGATCATGGCTTTCTCCCTTGCCGGAGTTCAGGGCGTGAGACAACGAAGATTGCGGCCGACGCGACAAAGGTCAGACATGGGCGGGATCGGCCCCCGCCGCCTCGGACACGTGGAACTGGTTCGGCGGCACGTCGAGCCCGTAGTGCTCGCGCAGGGTCGTGCCCTCGTATTCCTCGCGGAAGAGCCCTGCTCGCCGCAGGAGCGGCAGCACATGGTCGATGAATGCCTGCAGACCTGACGGCAGCGCCGGAGCCATGATGTTGAACCCATCGGCAGCACCGCTGCTGAACCACTCGGCCATAGTTTCGGCAACCTGGTCAGGCGTGCCGGCGAACTCGAAGTGGCCACGACCGCCACCGAGGCGCGAGAGGATCTGCCGGACCGTAAGGTTCTCCCGCAC
>Ga0187851_10002512_pt1 | contig 16139 bp, 14 predicted proteins | sample June2016WEW_6_10_FD_132997 | JGI IMG/M metagenome (GOLD analysis project Ga0187851, IMG submission 132997) | Peatland microbial communities from SPRUCE experiment site at the Marcell Experimental Forest, Minnesota, USA - June2016WEW_6_10 | ecosystem: Environmental > Terrestrial > Soil >...
GAACCGGAAGAGCAGATCCGAACCAGTCGGACTGGCTCCCTGTCCACCGTAACCGTGCCGCTACATTGGTCTACGACGGACTTCGCGTTAGATCGCAGGGTTGCTTCGGTCGTACCCACCGGTTCCTCGATGAATGAATCCTCGTCACCCCAGGAGCCCGTCCAGAGGGCCTTGCCCGCCGGAATCTGGCAACTGCTCACGGTATTATTTACGCACGGGAAAACCGTAGTGCCGACGGATCCGCAGAACGCGCCGCTCAAGAACCACACCGGACCCGACTGCCCGGCGGAACATTCGGTAGTACCGAACCCGGGATGGTGAGTTGCCGGAAGTGAGAAGGCCCACTGCCACCACCTTGCGGCCCATTCGCCGTATGTCAGCCCGAATGGGTTAGATTCCGGCGGCAACACCCGCGGATCGCGGTCGCCCTGGGCGACCATGGTGGATGGCGCCCAGAGAAGAACGACCCCCATCACAAGCGCAGGCACGTAGTAAAGTACACGTTTTGAATTCATTTGAGATTCTCCTTTCTGCTGAACCGTTTGGACCACCGGTTCGTATAGTCCTTTTCCTTTCAAGGCCGCGCGCCATGCCGGAGGCGTCGGCGCGGCGGCCAGCCTCGTACCCTGTTTCCGTCCCTGGCGGCTCGCCACCTTCCCGGGGGCGTTCCGTGTCTCGTCGTGACCTCCCTCATAGGGCTAACCGGAAAATCAGGCCGGGAAGTACAATTAGGTTGAGATTTTGTGTCGGTCTCCTCTGTGGAAATCTCGCGGCTGCTGCGTGCCTGGGGTGAGGGCGACCGGGCGGCTCTCAACCAACTGACGCCGCTGGTTTATGCCGAACTGCACAAGATCGCCCATCGCTACATGCGCCAGCAGCCTGCCGGGCAAACACTCCAGACCACGGCCCTGGTGAACGAAGCCTATCTCCGGCTGGAGAATGTCGAGGGTGTGCGCTGGCAGGATCGCACGCACTTCTTTGCGGTCTCGGCGCAGATGATGCGGCGGATTCTGGTGGATTCCGCCCGGGCGCATCTCGCGGACAAGCGCGGCGGGGGCTGGCCGCACGTCTACCTGGATGAGTCCCTGGATGCATCCGCGCAAAGCGGCGAGGACTTGATCGCCCTGGACGATGCCCTCAATGCCCTGGAGAAAATGGACCCGCGCAAGGCCCGCGTGGTCGAACTGCGCTTTTTCGCCGGCTTGAGCGTGGAGGAGACCGCCGAGGCACTTAACATTTCCGCTCCGAGCGTGAAGCGAGACTGGAAGCTGGCTAAAGCCTGGCTGACCCGCGAGCTATCCCGGCGGTGACGGGATGCGTGCCATCGAAAGACAGGCCCGGCCTCCCAAAACACCGGCCCTGAGGCGAACAAGACCGGGAAAGCGGGAAAGAGGTAGCGGCGGAGTTCAAGCCCGCGCCGTTGCCGGGCCGATCGCGGCGCCGGAAGCCCTATCGTTTCTCCAACCATGTCGGTCAGTTGTACCGCGAACCTGGTCACTGGCTCGTCTTGCTCCCGCCTTGTTCGAGGAGAGACCGGAGCTCGCTTCGTACTTCCTCATCCGCGCCGCAGGCATCCTGAAGGAAACCGCGCGCCGAGAACGATTCCCGTAGCGACATTGATTTTCTGGTGGACATGGAACCCGACCGCAGCCTGTTTGACCTCAGCGGCTTGCCGATCGACCTGGAGGCAGTGCTCCAGACTCAAGTGGACGTCGTCACCGAGCGGGGTTTGCGCGCCCGCATCCGCGAGAGGGTTCTTCGGGAGGCGGCGCCCCTGTGAGGGATGATCGGGAGCGGCTCCGTGGCGCGTGATCTTGAGTAGCGCGCCACAGGCCCGGGCAACCGTGGACACATTCCACAGCATCAGCATATTCCAATCCCGAAATGAGCCTGGAATCGGCGTCGCCCGCCGCCGGTGGATATCATATTGCTGTGACAACTTTCTGGCGGCTGCTGCCAAGCATCCTGATCGGGCTGATCTCGGCCGCGATGGCCGCCCTCGGTGGAATCGTGTCAGCGCTTCCACCCACCAATCCCGGCCAGAGGATCTCCTATACCGTGGCCTTCATTGTCCTCGCATGCGGTGCGTGGATGGCGGCGATTTGGCAATCCAAGCGAGGTATGAAGTCTGAAGCTGAACTGCGGGTGCAGGTAGCAGGGCTTAGAGCAACGATTGGCGAGCTCCAGTGCGAGGTCTCTGACCTCGGCCGAGCGAATACGGAACTGGCGAAGGAGGGCATCGCGGCAACAACCGGCGGCGATAGCTTCTGTCGCATGATTGTAAATCATCAGTTTGGCTATCCTACCCCCGTCTTTGTGCACTCCGGCAAATACACACTTTACGACGTCAATGTTCGAATCACGGATTTGAAGAAGCTCAGAATGCACATTCAGCCTTGCGACGTCTCCCTGAAACTCGGCGAGATGCACGTTGGCGGAGCCCTGCACGCAACAGCCCGGTTGCCGTTCTCCGATGGGCAGGCTCAGGACTTTAATATTTTCTTCAGCGCTCGTAATGGAATGTGGGTGGAGAAACTCCGCCTCCGCAAGGTGAATGGCGAATGGGCGAGCGCTTGTCAGGTCTGGCTAACGGACCCATCGAAGCCTCCCGAAGAACCTATGTTCGAAGAGGTCTCGGCGGATTATCCACGGGCTGAGAATGGGCTAGTGGATTGGGGAAAGTAGTGGCCAGCCGGGGGAAACCGCGGCAATCGCTCAGTTCAGTTCTCTCCCCGTTTCTCTATTCTCCTAGGATCTTGGCGGTTCCGTTCCGGCGTGTCCGAAGAGCGCTATGCCCGCAAGTGGCCTCGGTCAACCATACGACGGTGGTAGTCTTCGCGGCTCATTTCGCATTCCACGAACTTCAACAGTTCCGCTCTGGAAAGATGAAGCTCTCCAGCCACGAGCCGCAATAAGCGATCATCCAGTTTCCTTTGCCCATGACTGACCCAGGTATGAATGCTCGTACGGCGGCCGTGGACCACAAACCACAACATCGTGTGGTGCGTCTCCGACTTTTCGAAGCCCTTCCTCGACAGAGCGTTGATCAGGAGCGATGCGAGAACCTCCGTCATCGAGCGAGCGTGACCGACTTAACCAGGCTCCGCATCTTCCGTTTCAATCGCCGGGCGTCCTCGGTGAGTTTGGGGTCGTCCGCCGCGGCAATCCACTCCCACGCGCCCCGGAATTGATCGGCAAAGGACTCCAGAGCCTCTTCCCGATCCCGTCCACGGCCTAGCAGCCCAAGAGGTTCATACTCCACCAAGCAGTACGGGCCTTCTTCGCGCACATCCAGGTCGATTGGCGCACGCAGACCAAAATCCGTGGCGCCATGAATGATGTGTGCCACTCGCTCGGTGGCGTTTGCCGGGAGGGTTGCGAGGTTCTCCGCCCGTCTAGGCATCCTTTGTCATTCTACCGCACAGTCCATTCGCGTGCGGGGCCGCTGCCCCCTAACCCCGGCGCGACCAGCGACTGCCCGATTTCCGAAATGGGGCAATCTGGTAATGTCCCCCGGCTCCACAGCGGAGAGCGCCGGCCAGATGCAGAGAGCTATACACTGAAAACAGGAGACCCCCTGCACTCGCACGCCCATCACCACGGCCCGGCCACCGGCAGCATCCTGCGATGGTCCCTGGCGGCTACCTTCGCCTTCGTGGTGGTGGAGGTGCTGGCTGGAATTGCGGCCCACTCCCTGGCCCTGCTGTCCGATGCCGGGCACAACTTCACGGATGCTCTGTCCCTGCTATTGGCTTGGTTCGGGTTCGTTCTGCAATCGCGGCCCGCCGACGAGCACAAGACCTACGGCTATCAGCGCGCCGGGGTCCTGTCCGCTTTCGTGAACGCGCTCACCCTGGTGGCCCTCTCGGTCTGGATCTTCTACGAGAGTGTTCTCCGCCTGCGCAACCCGGAACCCGTCCGCGAAGGCGTCATGATGTGGGTGGCGGCCCTGGGCCTGGTCCTCAATGGCGGAATCATGTGGGCGCTGCGGGTGGCCCGCCGTCACGATCTGAACGTGCGCAGCGCTTTCGTCCACATGCTGGGCGACGCGGTGGGCTCGGCGGCCATCGTCGCCGGCGCCGTCGCGATCCGCATCACCGGCTGGGCCCGCATCGACCCCGCGCTTTCCATCCTCATCGGAGTCCTGATCGTGTGGACCGCCTGGGACATCATCCGGGAATCGCTGAATATCCTGCTCGAAGGCTTGCCACGCGGGCTCCATTTGCGCGACGTGGCCGCCGCCATCGGGGCCGCCGAGGGCGTGCTGGAAGTGCACGACCTGCACATCTGGAACCTGGGCTCGAGCACCCGCGCCCTCAGTTGCCACGTGCTCATCGCGGATGCGCCGCCTTCGGCCAGCGACGCCGTGCTGCGGAGCATAAACGTCATGCTCGCCGAGCGCTTCCGGATCGACCACACCACCGTTCAAATCGAGCACGCCGGCTGCTCCATCGCGGCGACCGGCTGCTCCATCCCCGCCCGTTTCGACGATGGCCAAGGCCACGGCCACTGATCGCTACTTGAAGGACGCGCTGCTATCATAAGTGGAAACAGGCTTCCGCAATTATGACGCCGGCACTAGAAACGCCTCGAAAGTCCCAGTGGCCGTGGGCGCCGATCGCTTGGTTCGGGGCCCTCCTGATCGCTTGTTACTTCCCGATCCTGCGCGCACTGGCCATCCAGTGGAATAACGACGCCGACATGAGCCACGGCTTTTTCGTGCCGATTGTCGCTGCGTTCATTGTCTGGCAGCGGCGGGAAGAGATCCTGGCCATTCCGCCGAGACCCAACTGGTGGGGCCTCGCCGTGGTGATTTGGGGCGGGTTGCAGCTTTGGCTGGGGGCCCTCGCCGCCGAGCTTTTCGTGTCCCGCACGGCCTTCGTCGTCACTCTCATCGGCGTAGTGTGGCTGCTCGGCGGCAACCGGATTCTGCGCCAGCTCGCCTTCCCGCTGTTTCTGTGCTTCTTCATGATCCCCATCCCGGCGGTAATTTATAACAGCATCACCTTTCCGTTGCAGCTCCTGGCCAGCCGCCTGGCCGAAAATGCGCTCTCTTTCTTGTCGGTGCCCGTCCTGCGCGAGGGGAACGTGCTGATCCTGCCCAATCAGGAGCTCTCCGTTGTCGAAGCCTGCAGCGGCATCCGTTCCCTGCTCTCCCTTACCTTTCTGTCTCTCGTCTACGGGTACTTCTTTGAAAAGAGGACCTGGCTCCGCGTCGTCTTGTTTCTATCTACCGTCCCCATCGCCATTGTGGCGAATGCCAGCCGCGTGACCCTGACGGGAGTGATGACCCAGGTCAAACCGGAGCTCGCCGAAGGCGTTTTCCACACGGCCTCGGGCTGGGTGATTTTCATGGTCGCCCTGATCATCCTGGTCTGCCTGCATCGGGCCATCGTGTGGGCTTGCCGCTTCATGGAGAGGAGAAAAGGCCATGGGCATTCTCACGAGTAAGGCGGCCATCGGGCTGACCGCCGCTCTGCTGGCTCAGGGTGCGGTCTACTGGGGCATTACCTCGCGCGCGGAGCGCGTATCGCCCGTCGCCAGCCTCCAGTTTTTCCCGGCCGCGATTGGCCCCTGGCGACTGTACCAGGACGTGCCTATCGATCAGGAAACGCAAGATATACTGAAGGCGGACGATACGTTGAACCGGGTTTACGCCGACGCGTCGAGCGGCGCCAAGGCGATCCTATTCATCGCTTACTTCAAGACCCAGCGTACGGGAGCGGCCCCGCATTCCCCCAAGAACTGCCTGCCCGGGGCGGGATGGGAGCCCGTGGAAACTCCCGGCGCCATTCCGATCACGGTCGCCGGCCGTCCGGCTCCCATCGTCGTGAACCGGTATGTGGTTGCCCGGGGAGATGCCAAGTCCGTGGTGCTCTACTGGTATCAAAGCCACGGCCGCATCATCGCCGGCGAGTACGCCGCCAAGCTCTGGTTGATTGCGGATGCCATCCGCTACCACCGGAGCGATACCGCGCTGATCAAAGTGGTCGTGCCCGCGGCCGGCGATTCCGATTTCGCGGTGCGTACGGCCACCGGCTTCGTTCAAGCCGTCTATCCCACGCTGGCCGTCCAGTTTCCGGACTGAGGCCGCGGCAATGTGATGAATAGTACGTGGCCGGGCGCATGGGGCTCGCGGCGCTCCGTGCGGTCTACTACGCTGGGAATTTGTCTCGCCCGACGGAATCATGACTCAGCCCCTCAGGATACTCTTCATCGGCCTCATCGGTTCCGATCCTGTGGCGGAGGAGCTGCGCCGGGGCGGGTACGACCCTTTTCTTGAGTTCGTGACCACGCGCCAGCAACTGGAAGACGCGCTGTTTGCCAACTGGGATATCGCTATCAGCAATTTCAAGGTCGGGGACTTCGGCGCCCTGGAGGCCTTGCGCGTCATTCAGGCCAATGTGACCGACCTTCCGTTAATCGTGGTCTCCGGGCGCATTCGGCAGGCCGATATCCTGGCGGCTTTGACGGCCGGGGCGGCGGATCATCTTACGCGCGGCAACCTGATGCGCCTCAACGCCGCCGTGGAACGGGAGCTTCGCGCCGCCAGAATGCGCCGCGAGCGAACCCGGCTCGAGGAGCAGTTCCGGCAGGCTCAGAAAATGGAGGCGGTGGGCCGGCTCGCGGGCGGCGTCGCCCACGATTTCAACAACCTGCTGACCGTGATCACCGGCTACAGCGATCTTATGCTGGCCGGCCGCGATTTAACGGAACCCCAGCGGGCGGCCCTCGAGGAAATCCACCGCTCGGCGCAGCGCGGGGGACAGCTAACCCACCAGTTGCTGGCCTTCAGCCGCCGCCAGCCGCTCGAACCGCGCATCGTGCGCGTCAACGATCTCATTCTCCAGATGGAGAAGATGCTGCACCGCCTGATTGGCGAGGACGTGGAGCTCATCACCATTCCGGCGGCTTCCCGAGACTCCGTGGAAGCCGATGCCGGCCGCCTGGAGCAGGTCATCATGAACCTGGTGGTCAACGCGCGCGACGCCATGCCCGACGGCGGCAAGCTGACCATTGAAACCGGCACGGTGCAGCTCAGCGAGAGTTACTCGGCCCGCCAGCTTGGCATCCAGCCGGGCCAGCATGTCACCATTTCCATCAGCGACACCGGCGTCGGGATGGACGAGGAAACCCAGAGCCACCTTTTCGAACCGTTCTTCACCACCAAGGGCCCCGGCCGCGGCACCGGTCTGGGATTGGCCACCGCCTACGGCATCATTCGCCAGAGCGGCGGCGCCATCGGCATCGTCAGCCAACTGGGCAAAGGCGCCACGGCGCGCATCTACCTTCCCGTGGCCGAGGCGAAAGCCGAAGCCGTTGCGGAGAAAACCACCTCCGTGGAACAGCTTACCGGCGCCGAAACCATTCTGCTGGTGGAGGACGAAGCGCGCGTCCGCAAGCTGATAGTGGACATCCTGTCTGCCTGTGGCTACCGCGTGCTGGAAGCTACTCGCGGAAACGAAGCCGTCCGGCTCGCCGCAACCCACAAAGGCCCCATCCACCTGGCGGTAGTGGATGTAGTGATGCCCGAGATGAGCGGCCCGGACGTGGTTCGCCAGATTCAGCCCGGACATCCCGATATGCGGGTGCTCTACATTTCCGGGTATACCGACGAAGCCATAGTTCACCACGGCATCCTCGAATCCGGGGCCGCGTTCCTGCAAAAGCCGTTCCTCCCCGGCGTCCTGGCCAGAAGAGTCCGCGAAGTCCTGGACGCCAAGCAGAAACAGGCCGAGGGCAAGTAGCGATCCGCTGGTGATGATGTGGCGCACGCACTCCTGCGTGCCGCGTCGGCGCCCTTGCCGACTCTTGCTCCCGACAGACTGTCCGTACCCGGCCAAAAGCGTTGAGAAGGGTCTCGACACCGCACGCACGAGTGCGTCCGTCACATCGGCTTCGCCCTGTACCCGGTTTCCCCGGAGGCAGCCCTTTCGGCCCCTCCGTCCCCGGCCGCGCCCCGCCTCACGGTACAATCGGGACTCTATATGATGCGGGCTTCCGCCTCGGTTTCGCCCTCTTCTCCCCTGATCCGCGAATACCACCGCTCACTTGCCGAGCTTCGATCTCAGGGGGTGGAGCACGAAATGGGGCTCCGCCGTCCGTTCGAGAACCTGCTGGCCGGCTCCGCCCGCCTGCACGGCTGGCAGTACGTGGCCGAATCGGGCGCCAAGGCCGGCGGCCACCGCATACGGCCCGATGGCACGGTCTTCGACCCCAATAACTTTCCGCGCGGCTTCTGGGAATCCAAGGACTCCCACGACGACCTCGACCGCGAAATCGACCGCAAGCTCCGCCGCGGCTATCCCGACAACAACACCATCTTCGAGGACACCCGCCGCGCGGTGCTCTACCAGAACCACTCGAAGGCGCTGGAGGCCGATCTGTCCGACGCGCGCCAGCTTGCCGACCTTCTCTTCCGCTTCTACGCCCACACCGAGCCCGCTATCCACGAGTTCGAGCAGGCCGTGGCGGAGTTCGGCAAGCGCGTGCCGGACCTGGCCCTCGGCCTCGCCGGGAAGATCGCCGAAGCCCACACCCATAACCGCCGCTTCGAAGCCGCCTTCGCCACCTTCTTCTCCCTGTGCCAGCTCTCGCTCAACCCCAACATCTCGCGCGCGGCGGTGGATGAGATGCTGGTGCAGCACCTCCTCACCGAGCGCCTCTTCCGGACCATTTTCGATAACCCCGAGTTCGGGCGCCGCAACGCCATCGCCGCCGAAGTGGAGCGCGTCATCGGCGAGCTGGTGAGCCAGAGCTTCAGCCGCACGGAATATCTCAAGAGCCTGGACCCGTTCTACCTGGCCATAGAGAACGCCGCCCGCACCATCTCCGATTTCAGCGAGAAGCAGTTGTTTCTCAATGGCATCTACGAGCGCTTCTTCCGCGGCTACTCGGTGAAGGTGGCGGATACCCACGGCATTGTCTACACGCCGCCGCAGATTGTGGATTACATGTGCGGCGCGGTGGAGGAGGCCCTCAAGCGCGAGTTCGGGCTGTCGCTTTCCTCGCCCGGCGTGACCATCCTCGACCCCTGCACCGGAACCGGCAACTTCATCGTCCACCTGATGCGGCGCATTTCCAAACGCGACCTGCCGCGCGTGTACCGGGAGCAGTTGTTCGCCAACGAGGTGATGTTGATGCCGTATTACATCGCCGCGTTGAACATCGAACACGCCTACATGGAGCTGTCCGGCCAATACGAGCCTTTCGAAGGATTGTGTTTCGTGGACACGCTGGACCTGGCCGAAGACCGCCAGTTGCCCATGTTCAGCGAAGCCAACACCGAGCGGGTGGAAAGGGAGCGGAAAGCCCAGATCACGGTAATTATCGGCAACCCGCCGTACAATGTAGGCCAGTTGAACGAGAACGACAACAACAAGAATAGGAAGTACCCGGTGATCGACCGGCGTATTCACGACACGTACGCGAAAGGCTCGAAGGCCACCAGTGTAAGCAAGCTCAATGACGCATACGTGAAGTTCTTCCGCTGGGCCACGGATCGTCTGGAAGGTCGCGACGGCATCGTTTGCTTCGTTTCGAACAACGGCTTCGTGGATCAGCTTGCCTTTGATGGCATGCGCAAGCGCCTGATGCAGGATTTCACGCAGATAGACCACATCGACTTGCACGGCAACGTCCGCAAGAACCCGAAATTGAGCGGGACGACACACAACGTGTTCGGGATTCAGGTGGGCGTGGGGATCACAATCGCAGTGCGGTGCGGCGGCGACAAGCGGCTGCGGTATTCCCGCGTACCGGAGTTCTGGCGCAAAGAAGAGAAACTTGCTTTTCTAACGGAGCGCAGCGTTCCCTGGGCGACACTTGCGCCAGACGGAGGTGCGTGGCTCGTTCCCGAACACGCGGGCGAATTCGCAGTAGGCACGCCGCTCGTTGATGTCTTTGGTGTCCACGCAATGGGTGTGAACTCCAACCGGGACGAGTGGGTATACGATTTCTCCGCTGTGCCACTCTCGGGCAAGGTGAATCGGTTCGTTGAAACCTACAACGCTGAGGTGGACCGTTGGCGGCGGTCCAAGCAGCCCGCCAGTACGATAGATGCATTCGTCGTCGCTGACGAAAGGCTCATCAAGTGGAGCAGCACTCTAAAGCTCAAACTGTTGGCGGGAACGTATGCGGAGTTCACCGCACAGGGCATCCGCCCGGCGCTTTATCGGCCTTTTTCAAAACGGGCGCTGTACTATGACAACGTTCTTATCCATCGGCCTGGCAAATGGCTTTCCGTTTTCCCGCCACTTGCCGTGGAGGGCGAGAACCTTGTCATCGCACTGACCGGCATCGCGTCCGAGAAACCGTTCATGGCCCTCATCTCGAATCAAATTTGTGACCTGCACCTGGTTGGCGCGGGCTGCGGAACTCAGTGCTTCCCCTTCTACACCCACTCCCCCGACGGCTCCAACCGCCGCGAAAATGTCACCGACTCCGCCCTGGAGAACTTCCGGGCGCACTACCGCAATCCGGCCATCTCCAAGTGGGACATCTTCCATTACATCTACGCCGTCCTGCACCATCCGGCGTACCGCGAGAAGTTCGCCGATAACCTCAAGCGTGAGCTGCCGCGCATTCCCTTCGCGCCGGATTTCGCCGCCTTCGCCGCCGCCGGGCGCGAGCTGGCCCGCCTGCATGTGGAGTACGAGACCCTGGAGCCGTGGCCGCTCGAATGGGTCGAAAACCCGGCTTACCCGCTCAGTTACCGCGTGGAAGACAAGATGCGGCTTTCGAAAGACAAGACCGCGCTGGCGGTAAACCCGTCGCTCACCCTGGCCGGCATTCCGCCCGAAACCATCGCCTACCGGCTGGGCAACCGTTCCGCGCTCGAATGGGTGGTGGATCAGTACCGCGTCACCGAAGACGACCGCAGCGGCATCCGCTCGGACCCCAACCGCGAAGACGATCCCCAATACATCGTCCGCCTGGTGGGCCAGGTGGTGCGCGTAAGCCTGGACACCGTGCGCATAGTGGGCCAACTGCCCACCGTCTTCGCGGAATGATTTGGCGCCTCCAGTTTCTTCGATGACGCCGTTCCAAAATATATTCGCCCCACATTTTCAGCCACTTACCAATTCCGTCCCGAAAGGCGTCCCAACGCCCGTTGCTACTCTGAAGTCGAAAAAAGGCTGCTCGCTCGCCGAGAAGCAGCTCGTTTCGGGACCACGTCCGGCGCCCACTACCGCGCGGGGGCTGCAAAGCCGGATTCATACGTGGCGCAACGTTCGTTAGGCGGCCATAGTGGCTTGTTCTCCTCCTCGCGAGGAGAAAGGAACCGGTTCCTACAGCCCCGGCAAGGCCCCAAAAGCCAAGCCGGCAAGCAAAACAAGAGGCTCTTCGGTGACAGGGTCGAAAAACCACCTCGTCCGTCGGGCAATCCCCTGAGACCTGAAGAGTTTTTCATGAAATCCCAAGGGCCCGCCCCCTATGGATCGCCCGAAAAACGGCCTGCGTTAACCAATTGGGTACTGGAACTGGGCGGCGTTCCGGTATATATTCCAGGCGTCGGCCAACTTCTGCGTTGGCCCTTACCGGCCATATGAGCAGCCTCGCCATTCCGACTCCAATCCGGCCCGAAGCGTGGCCGATTATCCCCGACCGTATCGAAGACCTGGGCATACCTCGGGCGATGGTGATGGACCTGGTGCTGCGCTTCCTATGGCTGCACGGCGCCGGAACGCTGCGCACTCTGAACGACAACCTCAAACTCTCGTTCCCCATTTTGGAGACCCTTTTCCACCAGTTCCGCCAGCAGCAGTTGCTGGAGGTCAAGGGCATGCACGGCAACGATTATTCGTTCACCCTCACCGGCGCGGGCCGGGCGCTGGCGACCGCGCGCAACGAAGTCTGCCAGTATGCGGGCCCCGCGCCCGTGTCCCTTTCGCAATACCACCAGGTGGTCAAGGCCCAGGCCGCCAAGGTGCACCTGAGCCGCAACAGCCTGCGCGAGGCTTTCAGCGACCTGGTGCTGCCGGACGAGTTGCTCGACCAGTTGGGACCCTCCCTCATCGGGCACCAGTCGCTGTTCCTCTACGGCGGCACGGGCAACGGCAAGACCAGCATCGCGGAGCGCATCCTGCGGGTTTATCGGGACACCGTGGTGGCGCCCTACGCCGTGGAAGTGGACGGACACGTAATTGCCTTGTTCGATCCCGTAGTACACCGGCGCGCTCCCCATAAAGACGAGTTGTTGGACCCGCGCTGGGTGGTCTGCGAGCGCCCCTGCATCACCATGGGAGGCGAACTCTCGGCCAGTATGCTGGAACTGCGCCTGGACGAAGCCACCCGGGTATTCGTCGCTCCCTGCCAGATGAAGTCCAACAACGGCATCCTGATCATCGACGATTTCGGCCGCCAGATGCTCTCGCCCCGCCAGTTGCTGAACCGCTGGGTGGTGCCCCTGGACCGCCGGGTGGATTACCTGACCCTGGCTTCGGGCATGAAGTTCCAGATCCCCTTCGAGATGATGGTGGTGTTCTCCACCAACCTGAATCCGCATGAGCTGGCCGACGAAGCCTTTCTGCGCCGCATTCAGACCAAGGTGCTGGTGGATAACATCAGCCCCGTGGTTTTCGACAAGATCTTCCAGCGCGTGGTGGATACCAACCAGGCGCCGTGCGAACCCGGCGCCGCGGAATACTTGCGGCAGCGCTGCGCCGCAGCCGGCTCGAAACACCTGCGGGCCTGCTACCCCATGGATATTTACCGCCTGGTGAGAGCCATCAGCGAGTACGAAGGCCGCCCCGTGCGCCTCACCCGCGCCAATATGGACCGCGCCGTGGCCCTCTACTTCGCCCGCGGTCCGGAAGCCCAGACGATATAGGGGCTGGGCGTGCCGGGCCAGCGGCGCTGGCGCGTCGCGGGCATAGCGCCGCCCCGTGATACGCTCTGAGATGGTTACGGAGCCGCCCTTTTGACCCGGAGACGCTGAGACGCGGAGGGATTCAAGAAAAGAGAAAACGAACTAAAAAGGCTCATTATGAGTCGCCCTTTGTTTTTCTTCTTCGAATTTCTCCGCGTCCCAGCGGCTCCGTGTCAAGAAGCGGCTGTCAGGAAATGACCCCCCACGGTGGCGTCTCCGGACGCACATCACAAGCTGCGTGGGGATAAAGGAATCGGGCGGATACGCCGATATGCGGAGTATGCAGGAACGCCGTTCGGAAGTTCGGTTACTGTGCGCGGACATGGTGGAGGTGACTTGGAAGGATCAGGGCCGGTCGCGCCATGCCACCGCGATTCTGGAGGACATCTCGGCCTCGGGGGCCTGCCTTCAACTGGAGACCGCCGTTCCATACGGCGTGGTGATTCGCTGGGAGTGCCCCAACCAGAACTTCGTGGGCCGGGTCCGTTACTGCACGTACCGTGAAATCGGGTTTTTCGTGGGTGTGGAGTTCGAGGGGGGCACGCGGTGGTCCAAGCAGGTTTACGAACCGCGCCATTTTCTCGATCTGGAGCGCCTGATAGCCCGCTCCAAACAGAGGACCCGCGAGGAGGGCAAAGGGCCGATAAGCCCACGTGAGCGAAGGGCCGGACCACCTGGGCGGACCTAACGAACCTGAAAGCAGAATACCTGGTTGCTGCCCTTCCAGCCCTGCCGTTCGTTGGCGCCGGGGCTGAAGGAATACTCGCCTGGTTCCAGGCTTTCGTCTACCTCGATCCGCCAGAGCTTGTCGTTCGTCAGGCTGGTGATCTCGACGCGGATCGGCCGCCCCGGCTTCTTGGGACTCATGGTGATTTCGCGGCGGCCGTTCCGGGTCTCGAGCTTGAACAGTTCCAGGCTCTCGGGGGGGATTTTGTCGGCCACCATCAGAAAGATGGGCGAGGCCAGAGGCGTGGATACGGGCGAGTTGGCCCCTTCCACCACGTAGGTGATACTGTCGCCCTTCTTTTCCTCCTTGGATTCCTGCATCTCGATCGGCAGCAGATCGGAGGCGTGCTTCAGGTAGACAATGTCCGGCTTCGGCGGGCGCGGTCCATTGTATTTCTGCGCGGGCGCCGCGAGGGCCGCCAGGAAGAGGAGCATGCATCGGCGCGTCATGGCGGTTTCGGTAATATCTTACCTCCGGCGGCGCCGGGCGTGGCGCGGGTGAACCACATCGGCGAGGCCAGAGCACGGCCTTGCGACGATCAAGGGCCGGATGGGCTGGGAACCGCCCGTTCCCGGTTTTGCCCCCCGGGTGAGGGAACGAAGCCAATTGGGGCTCGGACAGGTTCGAAAAAGCGCCTTGGGCCTGCCATGCGACCACTCTTCCAACCGCTCCCTGACGGTCGCGGCTCGCCATATCGATAACGAGCCGGGCCCAGAGGGCGCCCCGTCAGGGAGCGGTCGGGCGACGCCTGGCGATGCTGGCTCCTCAGGTTTTTCATGAAATTTCGCGGGCCGGCGACCCATCCCAACAGGGTTGCGGAACGAAGCCAATTTGGGCCTCGGATAGAGTTGCGGAACGAAGCCAATTTGGGCCTCGGATGGGGTCGAGGAACGAAGCCAATTTGAGCCTCGCAGAGGGTTGCGGAAACGAAGCCATTGGGGCTCGGATAGAGTTGCGGAACGAAGCCAATTTGAGCCTCGGATAGGGTTGCGGGAACGAAGCCAATTGGGGTCTCGAATAGAGTTGCGGAACGAAGCCAATTGGGGGCTCGGACAGGTTTGAAAAAGCGCCTTGGGCCTGCCATGCGACCACTATTCCAACCGCTCCCTGACCGTCGCGGCTCGCCATATCGATAACGAGCCGGTCCCGGAGGGCGCCCCGTCAGGGAGCGGTCGGGCGACGCCTGGCCCCTCAGGCTTTTCATGAGTTTTGCGGGCCGGCGGCCCATCCCAACAGGGTTGCGGAACGAAGCCAATTTGGGCCTCGGGTAGAGTTGCATCACCGCCAGTGCAATAATCCCAAAATCGCCGGTTGAGTTTTCCCCACCCCTGACAAGGGCTGTAGCCGGCATCGACTCTGGAATGGAGGAGGCGCCGAATCTGTTTAGGGCGTGGGAAGTGAACGATTTTGCGGAGTTGAAGCGACAAGGACTCAGCATCCAGGCGATCAGTTCGGTGACGGGCTTCGATCGCAAGACGGTGCGCAAGGGGTGTATGCGGGCAAGGAGGTTTGGGTGCGCGAGCGGCGTCGAGGTGCATTACGGCGCACAGCGGATTGCGGCGCACGCGCAGGCGCCGCGGAAGCATCGGATCGTGCGGGACCCCGAGCATCACGAGGGGATTCCGTTGGGCGCGTGCACATCCGGCAGAGCGCGCCGGTGGTGGAGATCCGGCCCCTGGCCGCCTATGAGAGTGTGGCGGCGGGAGGCGCGCTATGACCGCCATCGAGCAACTGCAAGAGACGTTGAGCGGGCTGGGGCTGGCGGCCCTAGAGGCTCGTCTTGAAGGGCTGCTGGAACAGGCGGCGAAAAAGGAGCCCAGCTACGGCGATTTTCTGCTGGAAGCGCTGACGGCAGAGACCGATGCCCGGCGGCAGCGCTACCTGAAGACCCGGCTGCAGTTAGCGCATCTGCCGTACCTGAAGACGTTCGAGCAGTTCGACTTCAGCTTTCAGCCGTCGATTGACGAGCGGCATTGCGGGCGTGATTGGACTGGCCATCGATGCCGGTAGCGCCGATTCCCGATTCATTGTCAGCCGCGCCGGTTGGAACTCCCCATGAATAGCCGGCGAGCAGATCGAACACATCGGGCTGCACGGCGGGGTCATAGTAGACCAGGAAAGTCTCGAACAGGGTTTGATGGTTGGAGTTGGAGAGACCCGGGGAGTCCTTGATCGCCGACCTCTACCACCCCACTCTCCGATGTGGCGCGGACACTCCGGTCTGCCGCGTCGAGACGAGTGGGCATGCGCCGCGGCGCGCAACGGAGGATGGAGAAACCAAGCGTCCCGAGGAGTCGGGACGCGGCAGACACGAGTGTCCGCGCCACGTACGGAACCGCGCAGCGATCGGGGATTTTCGAGGGAGTCTCGACGCGGCAGACCGGAGTGTCCGCGCCACATCGGAGAGTGGGGTGTGAGATATGCAGGTTAGAGGCAATGCTGTTCACTTAGCACGTCTGCTCCTTCGTGGCGCAGGCTCTCAGCCTGCCGGCTCGACACTCGTGTCGAGTCTGGCGCTCGGTCCGCCACCAAGCGTCGAGA
>Ga0187851_10002513_pt1 | contig 16137 bp, 14 predicted proteins | sample June2016WEW_6_10_FD_132997 | JGI IMG/M metagenome (GOLD analysis project Ga0187851, IMG submission 132997) | Peatland microbial communities from SPRUCE experiment site at the Marcell Experimental Forest, Minnesota, USA - June2016WEW_6_10 | ecosystem: Environmental > Terrestrial > Soil >...
ATCTTGCCATCCAACCGGTAGGCTTCACCCAGCCGATAGTAGTCGGTGGGATCGGGGTGATCCGTGCCGGCAACAGCCAGCCCGTATTCCTTTTCCGCCTTCACCAGTTCCTCCTTATCCAACCCCATCAGGCCGAGTTGCGCGCGATCCAAATGAATCATCCCCAGGTCCGCGTGGATGCTGGAAAGGTAACCGGATTTGCGGTGGGCAAAATCCGCGTCCGACTCCTCTGCCTGCTTCTTAAGGCTGTCAACAGCAGTGAGGGCGTCCTGACAATAACCATCAGCTTTGGTGAGTTGTTTTTCCTCATCCGCCTGGTGCAGGTTGACGAACTGCGGCGTGGGAATGGCGTAAGCCACGATCATCAGACTCATCAGGTTGTCCTTCTTTAGATCCAGGCTCTTTTCGCCATACTCCACAATCTTGGCGGCGTCGCCCTTCGTCTGGTAAGCATTTGCTTCAAAAGCATAGACGTAACTGAGAACGCTGCTATTCGGATGCTTCTGCACAAAGGCTTCCGTCAGGGCGATGGCTTTGTCCGGGTCCAGCTCCGATTGCAACGCTTTGAATTCAGCGCTCTCATCGGGCGCCAGAACCACCGCGCCGCTGGACATGGCCGCCGCTTTGGCGGCAGCCTCCCTTTCCTTCGGCCCGGCGGCGGTGACGGCTTGAATAATCTGATCTGTCGCTTTTGCCTTGCGCAAGCTCTTCTCGATATCGGCATCCATTTCAAATGCCACGCCGCGCGCGGAGAGGTCTTTCAGGAGCTGATCCGCCCCCTGTTTCTTAAGTTCGGCGATGACTTGCTTCTCGTCCATCGGAGCCTGCGCTACCGTCGGCCCCATCGTCGGGCCACCCTGCGCCTGAGCAAAAAGGGCGCTCGAGAGAAGCAGCGCCGGCCCCAGTAAGATTACGGATTTAATTCTCATGTTCTTTCTCGCTCTCCTAAATAGGTTCCGAACATTCGGGTTCACGTGTTGAGCGTACAAGAATAAGGATGCAGCTGTCAATCAAGCGGGCCAACCGGGCAGGGGTGTCATTTGGAAGTGGCTCGGGCGTCCCGCCCGTGAACGGTCACGTCCAAGATGGCCGTGCCACATCAAATGACACCACTACCGGCCAACCCTAATTGCCATATTACCGCGGTGGATCAGATGCGAAGTAGCATGTAGCCCCCGCGCATAGCGATATAACGTGGTCGTCGGAACAGCCGTTCCGGCTGCTATTTGGGGAATGCATCGCTTGCGCCGGGCGAGAGGGATGTAGGGGCTCTCGTCTTTCCGGCCATATTCACAACGTAACTTCCCGATTCTTCTTTGGGAAAACGGCGAATTTGCGGGCTTTCACGCCGACTCTGAAGGCTTCACGATGAACGACCGTCCGCGCCAGGCAGGGCTCGACTCGGAATGTTGCCTCCGCCCGGTCATTTTGCCAAGGGCGCGAGCGCCTCTTCGGGAGTGGGAACAGACCCCTGGAGAATCTCCAGAAATGCCTTGGCGGGCATCGACATCGGACTTCCCCGCCGGTACACCAGTCCCAGGACGCGGTAAAGCTTGTGCCCTTTCAAAGGAACCAGCCTGAGTGTTCCAGCGGCCACTTCGGTCTGCGCAAAAGCCTCCGGAAGCAATGCGATCCCGATTCCCGCGGAAACATATTTCTTGATAATCTCGACACTCGCCAATTCCATCGAGACCTGCAAGGTCTTTTTGTAGGGACGCAGGAGGGCCTCGATCATCTTGCGAGTCCTCCCCGTTTTGGGCAGGAGCATTGGGTAGAAGGAGATATCCTCGGGCGTGATTTCATTCTTTTCATTCTAGGGGTGATCGGAAGGCAACAACACCTTGAGCTCCGCCGGGAAAATCGGGAGGATCTCCAGACCTTTTACGATGCGGGGCAAGGAAACAACTCCCATCTCCAGGTTTCCTTCTTGAATTTTCTCCAAGATTTTGTGGCTGAAGTTTCTTTAGATGTTCGCCTGCACGAGCGGATAGAGCCGCCGAAAGCCGGCCAACGCATGGAGTAAGACGTATAGGCAGGCGGCGTCATTGGCCCCTATGCGCAGGCTCCCCCGAGGATTCTCCTGGATCTGTCCGATGGCTTCCAAGGCCTCGGTGCGGAGGGCCAGCAATTCTTCCGCATACCGGCGAAGCGTGATGCCGGCCTGGGTGAGCCTGACCGCTTTGAAATCGCGGTCGAAAAGCTTTCCCCCGAATTCCCTCTCCAGCCGATGGATCTGATGGCTCAGCGTAGGCTGAGTGCGATAGAGAATGGAAGCAGCGTGGGAGAAGTTCCTCACTTTGGCGACCTCCAGGAAGCCTTCGAGGTAGTCAAAGCTCATACGATGTCGCACCCGTGTTTGTTTCGCCATGCCCATGACTCCGTTTAGTTCGAGGAGTGAGCTGCGATTTCCGCTGCAAGCCCGGACTGTGTTGCGGCATTTTGCTGCGCCTGATCCGCCTCTCAGGAATGGTAGCCCACCAGATGCTTGGCCTTCGGGTAGGGGGCGGGGTATTGCTTGGAGTTGTTGACCGCGTGCACCGGGTAATAGCTGGCCAACTCCTCTTCCGTGTTGGATTTCTCACGGAGTCGCCTGGCTTGGTCCGCATAGCAGGCCCAATCCGCTAGTGATCTTCCGACGTTCCGGGGGTCTTCAAGGCGGACTTCAATTCCCGGCTGTTCCGGATGGATTGCAGCGCGGGTTAGCCCCACGTGGCGCTTCCAGCCCGTACGGCCACGATCACCGACCTGTGCCAAATCGTTTCGGAAAAGGCAGAGTCCCCCCTTGGAAATTCCCCCCTGGGTCCTGTCCAGGCCTATCGCCCAACGAGGGCAGCCTCATTTGCGACCCTTGCCTCATTCCTCAGCCGTAGCGAGGAACGCCATTCATGTTTTGCGTCACGAGACTGAAGTCCGTACCTGCCCACAGTTTATGCTTTGCTTCGTAAAAAAGCCATAAGGAGCGGGTATGGATTTTAGGCATGACCAAAGGTTTTTGTTTGAGCGGCAATAAACATCCTTAATGGATATTGAAACCCTCAAAAACCTCGCGAAGCATGCAAAATAGCACTCCGGGAGATCCCCTGTCGGGCTAACGACCCTTCCCCCTACGCCGGTAGTGGTGCCGTTTCGTTTTTTGTAGCGGCAGTCCATGACTGCCGGCTTTTTGCTTCAACAAATTCCTGCGCACATAGAGCGCCGCTCCAGCAAACTGTACCACTCCCCATATGCCGTTTCGCCGGTCTCGCTAAAAAAGAATCGAATAGCGCAGAGGCAAGCCTCTCAAGGTATACTTTCAAATCCCTGCACGCGAAAAAGCGGAGTATTGCGCGGGCCTCGCTTGCACCTATCGCACCTCAGGGGAAAGGGCAAAAAGAAGGTACGGCTATGCGTTACAGTTTAGCGATGGTGGTGTTGTTGTGCGCCGCCTGCTTGGAAGCGGGCGGTGATGCCTTGATGCGCAAGGGGCTTCACAGCCCGACTCCCGCGCGGGCCGCTCTGTTTTTCGTACTCGGCGGCCTGGTCCTCACCGGTTATGGATACGCGGTCAACGCTCCGCCTTGGGAATTCGGGCGGCTTCTGGGCGTATACGTGGCCTATTTCTTCGTGGTGGCGCAATTGATCTCCTGGCTCGTATTCGGTCAAAAACCTACTCCGATGATCCTGTTAGGGGGAGCCTTCATCGTCGTCGGCGGATGCGTTGTGTCTCTGGCGAAATGAGCGGGGCACGTCCTCGATTCTCGAGGGAGAGGAAACTGAACATTGCCCGGCGAAACCAGGTCAGGATGTACCTTGCCTTCGCCCCCTTCCCTGCCCCCGGCGTTGCCATTATCTCGCCCCATGAAGGGGCAACCTTCCAGAAACCCCAATCCCTTTATGATTCTCACGGCCATCGAGGCGGCGGCTTTCCCTCCCCTCGTTCTCCGCGCATAAGCGGGGGCTTCCTATAAGAACATTAAGCTGAATTTTTATATATTCCTTATGAGGAACTTATGCTTTCCTCATACTTGATGTGATAGGCTGAAAATGAGATGGGTGAGATACCCCTTTTGCAGTGCGCCGCCCCTTCCCATGCAGGCGGGCCTCTAATCCCGGCAGGGTTTTGGGCTTCCTGGCGTAAGGAGGATCGCAACCGTGGATTTCACGATTCTGGTCGTGGACGACGATGTGCAAATTCGCCGCGTCCTGCACGCCACGCTTAGCGCGGCGAGGTACGCGGTCGACACGGCCTCCGGCGCCGAGGAGGCCCTGGAGATGATGAAGGATCGAAAGTACCATTTGGTCCTTCTCGACTTGAGCATGCCCGGGGTGGATGGACTTGAACTGTGCCGTACTGTCCGTTCCACCTCCGGAGCAGAAATTATTATCATCAGTGTAAGAAGCGTTGAGAAAGATATCATTGCGGGCCTCGATGCGGGCGCGGATGATTATGTCACGAAACCCTTTCGCATGCCGGAACTGCTCGCGAGGATTCGCTCGGCGCTCCGTAGGAATGTTGCTTTGCTGGAGTCGGCCCCCCAAAAACTTACCCTGGAAGCAGTGGAAATTGACTTTCGGGACCGGCGCGTAACCGTCGAGGGAAGAGACGTGCGCCTCACGCCCAAGGAATTTGAAGTCCTGCAGTATCTTGCCAACCATCCCGACAAACCCATTCCCCACCGGGAAATCCTGAGCGCAGTGTGGGGACCCGAGCACAGCGAACATTTCGAGTACCTCCGCGCCTTCGTCAAACAACTCCGTAAGAAACTTGAGCCCGAACCCGCCCGGCCCAAATATCTGATTACCGAACCTTGGGTCGGCTATAGGCTGCGATTGAGCTGATTTCGGAACGGCCCCCCCCCCGGGAAGATTCAGCATAAAGAGGTCATAGCGAAACTGGCGCACCACCTTGTCGCAGGCGGCTTGCCGATACGAAAAATTCACGACCGCGGGCCGGTTTTATACTTGGCAAGCAGGTCGTTCATTGGCGCGTTCGCCCATCCCCAAAATTCGCCTTCCGCCAGGTCCGGCGATGCCAGATCTTACGCAAGCGGAGCGGCCAGTCCTCCCTGTGTCCCCGCAAAGCACGGTATGGTACGCCTGCCGCTCGGAGAGGACATTCGGGTCTTGACCGTCCCGCTTAAATAGGCTACAATGTTGAGATGGATGGGGGTGCCGCGTGTCTTTCCCCGGTCTCCCGCAGGAGCAAGAGCCTTTTCCGCCCAGGCGCAAAGTCGCGGAGGGCGCAAAGAGAACATCGGAGTTGTTACCGCCGAGTCGTTGCGCCTTGGCGTCCGGGCGTGAGATTTCTTATTTTTTCACAGTTTCTACCCCCTGCTCTTCTCCCCTCGACCTTTATCCCCCAGGCCTCGCCCGGTGAGCTGGAAAGGGGGCATGCCGGGCGCCGGGGAATCGGGCGGGGTCCGCGGCGGTCCACCCGGTGGCCTGGACAGCCTTGCTGGATGCCTACGCGCGACCGGCCGGCCATGTGCAGAATGATCGGAATGCTTGCAGTCGTGATATCGAAAATGAAGGTCCACCCGGCTATGTTGATGAAAAAATTGAAGAGTAGGTTTTGGGTATCAGGCGCCAAGTGTTAGCCCGGGTTTCTCTCCACCGGTCTGGAAGGGCGGGCTTTAGCTTCGCCCTTCCAGCAGCCTCCCAAAATGGTCCTTCTTTTGTGAGAAATTCGGGCTAGCCGCAAAACCGGACAAGTGCTGGGGATCCTCAACGCCCAATATAGCGCAAGGACTTCCTCAATGGGGTTCGGGTCCTCGAAGGTGACTTCCCGGGAGTCAAGGGGCGCACTTCTACGGGCAGGGCGTTATACGACCAAGTGAAGAGGACCGCAGATCCAAACATCCCAGAACCCCGTATCTCGGGAGTTTGAATGCGTGAGGCACTTCTACGGTTCGGTAAAATTAACCGGCCAACCCTTGCCGCACCGCTAAGTGGTTGAAAATCGGCGGGTTGGCCGGTTAATTCGGCCATAACCGGTCCAATCTGTGCACGCACCTGCAAACGTCACATTCTGCTGAGGTTAACTCGAAGCGGGCATCATGATTGGCCGGTTATGGCGAAAAACCGTCAAAGTGGATTGGCATCCGTCGGGTGCGATTCACGACGACGGCAGGATTGGTGAATGAGTTGGTGGAAGTCAGCTCACCCCGGGTCACGTTCCATGGCGGTAGTGTTCGTGAATCTTCGGCACCACAGCCTCAAGCTTCTTGTGGGACTCCTCAAGCAAATTAAGAATGGCTGCGGGCTGGTCGGTCTCATCTAAGAAATCCTTTAGCGGCTTTCGGCGAAACAGAAAAACACCTTTCCGATTCTCAGAATCCTCCACCTGGAGGCCTTATCGAAGCGCGGAGTTGTGCGCATTTCAGCACTACTCTGACCCCCTTTCTCCTAAGGCTTTAAGCCGCATCCCCTATTCGCCTTGACATGCTGGAAGTGCGCCGCACGGCCATCCCGACCTTTGCGGAATGCCCTTACGGGCTGAGCACATTTTGGATTCACACAGCAGTAAGCTTCGCCGATCCCGGATAAGGCATCCTCAATCGAGATCACCCTTTCCTCGGTACCGACTGTAGCCTTGCACTGAGTACCCTGTGCCACCATAGGGACCCTCCTTCCGTTTACGCCACTCTTTCTGCCATTTGTTCTTCGCTCTCACATAATGCCACAAGCCGGTAGCGTGGAGTCGTGCGAATTTCAGCACTACTCCGCGGCCTTTCGATTGATGACCAATCCGTCATTCAAACGGCGCAGAGTTGGGCATAGTTTGCCCAACGCTGCGGTTCGTATAGTGGTAATAGCATGTTTAAGATGTTGTGAAAAGATGAAAGCCGCAGAGTAGTTCCAAAAGACGGAACAACTCTGCGCTACCCGCTGCTACGCCTCTTTACGAACGAGCTGAAACACTATTTGAGCAGGTCTTTACACGATCATCGAAGAGAATCTGCCGGTCCCGTTTCAGGCGGGATTTCTCGAAGGCGCGCTCAAGCCGTGAAGAGGATTTGCACAGGCTCAAGGCGGCAGCTCGAACCTCTCACGATCGTGGGCGTTTCCCGCCAGCGGTCTCCTTTCTGATAAACGACTTGAGGCATTCAGTCTGATCCTCTTTTGGGAGGTCGAAGAAGCCCACTTTGTCTAGGTCAAGAGGGCCACCGTCGCGGACCTCTATCCACTTGCGGGACCCATGTTTGAATTCGGTCAACCAAAGCTCCGAGGGCTCGGAGAAGCCTATTCCGACCCAGAAGAATCTCCGCCCTATATGGAAATGGCAACCCACAGCGCCAACCCAGGCCGATCTTCTGAGTTTCCTTAAATCGAGCTCGCCCAGCGCGTGCTCCAACATCGCCCTGAAGTTGGAAATGGCTTGAATTCCCGGAACGAACTCCTTTCCCACATGGTCCATGGTTAATCCCCTCCCCCTCATGAATCCCAGGAATTGTTGGCAAAGATATTTGCTGGTTTTCTCTTTTAGTCCTTTATCGGCTTCGGACAGCCAATCTGCCACCTTATACCAATAAACAGCGAAATCCGGTTTGTCTCGGGGACGAAGGCGCGAGTCAAAGCGGGTCAGGAGTACCAAACGAGTGCGATCGCGATCGTAGACGCTGTCTTTAAGTATCTTCCTGTAATTTCGGATCTGTCCAGGACGGACCGGGGCATCCACCTTCACTTCCACGATAACCATCTCGCGGGACGAGGTTATTTCTATGTCCGGCTGCCCATCCGGAGTCCTCACTTGAGTGCTGACCCTTACAACCCTGCACGCATCCTCATCCAGTCGGAGCCAGCCTCCAGTGAGCTTTTTGAGAAAATTCGCAGCAGCCTTCGACTCATTCATTAGCAGGTGGCGAAGTAGATGCGCGAAGGCTTTGGTGGTGAAGTTTTCATCCTGCTGATGGGCATATGCGTGGAGATCAAGGAGAAGATTGTTGTTGGAAGGCTCACTCGTCTGAGTCGGAATTTCCATTTTGAACTCCTCGCGAGCGTACATCTGACCGGCAACGAATGCAACTGTCGGTCGGCTTCGGGCTTCTCGGTCTCTCCAGTGACCGTATAGGACGCCAGTTTTGGTTTGACGGAGGCTCCTGGAGCTCGGCACTAACCCTCGTTTTGACCGATGCGTCCGACACTTTCCCGCCCGCACCATCTCGTCGCTAATGCCCTTCCGTCTTCGGCGGTTGGTAAGCGACACCGATACACCTTGGGTGTATGCTCTTGGGCAACCGGACGGACAGTTAAGGTGCCAGTCCAAAGCGAATCGCCCGCCCTGGTTATTCGGGAGGTCTATGCGGCTCTCCAAGTCGAAATTCATCGCCGGATTGCAGTGCCTTAAACGATTGTACCTGGAGGTTCACCAACCCGATTTGGCAGGAGAACCTGATGAACAAACCATGGCGGTCTTCGAGCAGGGCCACGAAGTGGGCCAATGGGCGCAGAAGGGGTTTCCAGGTGGAGTGCTGATCGAGGCGGGGCACGAGGAAATAGGAAAGGCTCTCCGGCAGACCGAGCAGGCGGTGGCGGACAAGCAACACCCCGCCATCTTCGAGGCGACTTTCACGCACGACAACGTCCTGGCCAGAGTTGACATCCTGGAAAGACTGCCCCGGAATAAGTGGCGCCTCATTGAAGTGAAGTCATCGACTAAGGCCAAGGACTATCACCATTATGACGTAGCCATCCAGCGGCTCATCCTCGAAGGCTTGGGGATGAACGTCATTCCATGCCTCATGCATTTGAACCGGGAATACGTTTACGACGGAAAGCAATACGATTTGAAAGAGCTTTTTGTTATCGAAGACCTCACGGATGAAACCGCGGCCCTTGAGCAGGAAGTGAATGACCTCCTCCAGGAAGAGTGGAAGGCGCTGGCGAGGCGTAAGGCGCCGGACATCAAGCCCGGGAGCCACTGTACAGAGCCTTTCGAATGCGAATTCTATAACGTGTGCAACAAGCCCCTGCCGGTCGGCCACGTTGCCAATCTGCCAGGGATAAAACAAAACAAGCTGGAAGAGCTAGCAAGCCGAGGGATTGAGTCCATCAAGAAGATTCCAAAAGATTTTCCTCTGACGGAGCAGCAGAGGCGGGCGTGGGAGTGCGCAAGAACCGGAAAGCCGTGGTTTGGAAAAGGGCTCAAGGAAGCCCTGAGGGAGTTGAGCTATCCGCTGTATTTCATGGACTTCGAAACCTTGTGGGTGGCGCTTCCCCGATACGCCGGCATGTCTCCTTACGACCAGATCCCTTACCAATGGTCCGTTCATGTCCAACGCAAACCCGGAGCAGCGTTGGAGCACTTTGAGTTCCTGGCGGACGACTGCAATGACCCTCGGCCGGAGTTCGTCAGAACCCTTTGCCAGGTTATCGGGACGAAAGGGAGTGTCCTCGCTTACAGTAGCGGGTTCGAGTCGGGACGCCTGGGAGAATTGGCGGCACGGCTTCCTCACTATAAGGACGAAATCGAAAACATCCGGGGCAGGCTGTGGGATCCGTTGCCCGTTATCCGCGGCCATGTCTACCACCCGGAATTCCGCGGTTCCTATTCGCTGAAGTCGGTGCTGCCTGCTCTTGTGCCTGATATGACTTACGATGGGATGGCAGTGAGCCAAGGAAGCGAAGCTGGCCTTGCCTGGGAGAAGATGGTTCACTCTGAGGCGGGAGGCGACGAGAGAAGGAAACTGAGAGACGACCTGCTGGCGTACTGCAAGCAGGACACGCTGGCCATGGTGCGGCTGCTGGAGGTCTTGCGATCTGCGTGAGCGTGGATGAATGGAAAGAAGTGCTGCCAGATTCTGAGGCAGGTGAGTCAGAGAGGGGGCGAGAAGACATGTTTGGGGGACGCCGTGAGCAGAATAGGGGGTACGAAGCTTGCAGGTTTCCCCGCGTCTTGCCTCGATTCGATCGACAAGGACGTCCACAAAGAACCCTGCCAGGAGCCACGGAACTCGCAGGCTTAGCCTGAAGACGCCATTTCCGAACATCTACCAGTTTCCACACGGCCAGATAAAAGCGGCTATGATTCCAAGCCGGAATTTCCATTATCGACTTTCCGCCGACCCAAGGATACGCCTGGCGCAGAGCGGGCTCAGTTCTGCGATTCACGACTCTGAACATGTCTGCCGTGGGCGCCAAAACCTTTCACATGGCCGTATAACGGCCTAATCGTTGAAGTGCAACCCCTGACGCCCCCGAAGTCGGCTTCGAGGAACCGATCTCCATTCGGAATAGCGTGGCTGTTTCTTGGTGGGAAGGGCTGTATTCCAGCGATATTAGTAAACTCTCGGCGACAAGGCAGGAGTAATCCGCGAAGGCGTGGACCAAGTTCGCAGTGGCCGGCGTTCGGAATTGTAGACACTTGGTAAGGTGGCAAGCCAGTTCGATGCCTTTCGTTTGGCCGACGTACGATCAAACACCTTCATCGTCAGTTTCCGCCCCGGCCCAATTCATCAACCGCCTGCCTATCGTGCGAGCTTTTCACAAAGCTTCCCGAGGGTCAGCAGGGCGCGGTCAATATCGTCGGACCAGGGATAACCGCAACTGATCCGAATGTGGCTCTGGAAGTGCCCGGAAGTAGAAAAAATCCGTCCAGGTAAAATCGTGATGTTTTCGGCGAGAGCTTGTCGAAAGAGCTTCAAAGTGTTGACTGCTTTGGGCAATTCAACCCAGAGAAGATAACCTCCCGCAGGTCGCGTCAGTCGAGTCCCCGAAGGGAAGTACTTCGCAATCGCCTGGCTCATGGCTTGTACCTGCTCACTGAAGGCCAGCCGCAGTCGCCGCAAATAGCGGTCATAGCCGCCCGACTCGAGAAAATTCGCTACCACGAGCTGAGGCAACGACGGCGTAGCGATCGTCGTGAAAAATTTCAGTCGCTCGACTTCATCGCGAAATCGACCCGCCTCGACCCAGCCCACCCGAAAACCGGGCGCGAGAACCTTGGAAAATGAAGAACAGAGTAAGACCATTCCGGTGCGGTCAAAAGCCTTCGCGACTTTAGGCCGCTGTAGATCGAACGTGAGGTCCCCGTAAATATCATCCTCGATCAAGGGAACCTGGTGCTTCGCCAACAGGTCGACCAATGCTTTCTTCCTTTCGTCGCTCAAGATGTAGCCCAATGGGTTATGGCAATTCGCCATGACGATGCAGGTCTTAATACGGTGCTTTTTAACCGAGCGTTCCAGGGCGTCCAAATTCATTCCGGTCCGGGGATGGGTAGGTACTTCCAGAGCTCTCATTCCGAGGGACTCAATGGCCAAGAGCACGCCGAAATACGTGGGACTCTCGATGGCGACAATATCGCCGGGTTTGGCCACGGCCCGGAGACAGAGATTCAGAGCCTCCATGGCGCCAGAGGTGACCAGGATATCCGGCGCCGAGAATCTGCAGCCGAAGTCGAGTGAACGGCGGGCGATCTGGCGACGCAGCAACTCCGAGCCCGGTGGGAATTGATAGTAACTGCTGTGCAACGGGTCTTTTTGCACAATCGCCCGGGTGATCCGATTCAGCTTGTGATAGGGCAGGAGGACGGGACTGGGACACGCCGCGCCCAGCGGGACCTTGCCTCGGTCGCCCACCGCGCGCATGAACTTTGTCAGGATGTCCCCCACGCCGACCTCTGCCGGCGCGGGTTCCGAGTTCTGAAACTTCGGTTCCGGAGCCAGTTCCGTGACGGGAACACGGACGTAGTACCCGGACTTGTTTCGCGCCTCCACATACCCGCGGTTCTCAAGCAAGAAATACGCCTGGAGGGTTGTCGACACGCTCACCTTCTGCTGGCGGCTCAGCGATCGGATGGAGGGAATCCGGTCACCGACTCTCAGGACGCCAGCCCGGATTTGATCTTCAATTATCTCCGCAACCTTGAGATAGAGCGGCGCTTCGGAATGGGTAGCCTTTTCCATTGAGTATGCTTCTCCTATCATAACAGATCTCAGAAATAAATCTGTACCTATTCCAGATTTGAGTTTCTGTATCTGTTATTTGCCCACTTAATCGCCTTAAAATGCTTGCTGAGTTCAAGCCTGATGCAAGCGAAGGTTCTCCATTGGCCGGTGGAGCAGGGCGACCGCCGAGCCTGTGTTTTTCAGACTGAACTTCTCCAATGCAATCGTAGCAGGGCGCATGAACAGGTGAATAGTTGCCGGCAGAGCATCGACGGGCAAAGATGGCGTCGACGTTGGTCCGGATGCGGTAGGGGGCCGCGACGCACCCGCCGCCCTTATAGGTGAAGCGGTCAACTGACAAAGGATTGCGATGCCTGAAAGGTTCGGCATTCAGAGGGGAGGGGTCTTTATGAAAAAGCCCTTTAGCCTCATGGTTGCGTTTATGCTGTCTGCCCCTGTTTACGCGGGCGGGAACAAGCACCACACTCTCACTTTTGACAAGGTGCTGGGAATGCCCGTCATCACCATCCACACCTCCCAGGGAACGAAACGCTTTGTCCTGGATACCGGTTCCGTCATATCTTCGATGGACATTAACAGCGACAAAGATCTGAATCTTAGCGTCGCAGGCAAGCAGTTCAACGAGCGATTTCGACCGACTCAAACATCAGTGTTCCATGAATTTAAGGCGCTGCTTCCACCGACCGAGCACGTAGATGGTATCTTAGGATCCGACTTTATGCGGCACTTTCGCCACGTCACTTTTGATTTCAATGGCTGCTTGGTTTCTTTTGATTGAAACCTCCAAGCGTCGGAAACGGCGTGACGCCGCGAGGCGAAACCGGCCACTTGGAAACCCTCCACTTGCTCGCATTTGGCCAAGTCGTAAGCGTGCCCTACGGCCGCAGGTGGGTTGACTCAAAAGGACGACTGCTCCAAGGGCTCGACAGCCTTCATAATTTCCCAAATAGGCAGAACCGGAAGTTTTCGGGCTCTATTGGGCGGGAAAAGCGACCGGGAGGTCGATTTTACCAGGAAAGTGCAGGGGCGGAAGCGACAAATGGAAGTTTGTCAGCCATGCAGGAGCCAGACCTGTTGGGTCCTTTCGCGGCTTCTCTTACTGTGGACCGTTGGGTGTCCATACGCTTCCTACTTTGCCTCTCAATCCGGCGAAGATCGCGGCCGTAATCGACTCTCTACAAACGGCCGATGCCGGCGAATTAACCGAGGAGCGTGTGCGCCAAATCCGCAAGCGAGCCGCGGCGGCTAGTTCTACCCCGCGTCGCGGGGCCGGGATGATTTGAGACACAGTAATTCAGATTCGCACTGAGACTTTACAAGGGTCTTCCAATCCGCCAAATAAAGTGAGGCTTCGGGCCGCACCTGCACCAGAAGGGGTAGACCCAACAGCGCGACACCCGGCGTGGCTGTCCCCTAGACCATTACTAAACACTTGGCGACTGATCGCGGGTTATCGTCAGGTTTTGCTCCGGGAGCTCATCGTCGCTCTCGAGCGGCCGGCAACACGAGCCGATAGCGGGCAAGCCCGATACAGGTGCGAGCACGCATGAACCGTCACAGGCGCGAAATTCAAGAAGGCCAACTCAGGGTATTTAGCACCATGGCCGTACGTTCCATCTGGCGCCGTGAGTTGTAGAAATGTGGCGAGAGCCGGAGAGCCCCGTTCCGCGTGGCTGCGTGAATGCCTGCATTCGTGAGTTCGCGCTCGAGTTCCTCGGCAGTAACGTTCGCGTTGCGGCTCCTGATAACCACAATCGCCGATCGACGTGCTCCGCATTCGGGGCTTACCAGTCCATAGCGGCCTCGGTCGAGAGCACCGATGAGCGTACCTACGAGTTCGGCATTGTGCCGCTCGATGTACGCCGTTCCAATTCGCGCAACGTATTCCAACGCTGCCGTCCAGGGCACGGAGTTCAGAAAACTCGCTGGCGCAAACACGTCAAACGCCCGAGCGCCCAGATCGGCGCGCAATGAATATGACTCCATTCCAGTCGTCTGGCCCCACACGTTTGGGAGCCAGTACGTGTGCGGTGGGGCAAGGCGCTGCCGGAACTCAGGATCGATCCAGCAGAAGCCGGTCGCATATGGCCCGAGCAGCCACTTATACCCGCAACAGGTCACGGCGTCAATTGCCATGTCGCGCACACAAAGGCCGCGCGCTCCGAGAGCCTGCGAGGCGTTGAGCACGAATATTACACCAGCATCACGACAAAGACGCGACACGGCATCCACGTCGAGCGTGTGGCCGGTAAACGAGTTTACCCAACTGCAAATGAACACGCGTGTGTGCGGCCGAAGGTGCGCGCGGAGCTCATCGGCCGAGGGTATGTTGCCCTCTGCAGCACGAAATGAACTTATGTGCACGCCCCGACCTGCCATAGCCAACCAGGGGAACACGCTTGCAGGAAATTCCCCTTCGACATACAGCACCTCGTCGCTGCTATTCCACTCGATTCCGTGCGCCAGGAGGTCGATGCCGTAGCTCGCGCTGTTACCCAAGATGATGTCCGACTGCTCCGCGCCGATAAGCCCAGCGATCACTGCGCGAAGCCGCGCTGGAACGGCGGTAAAATCGTCATCGCGAATTGACCAGGGCGCAGCTTTCTGTGCCAGGGCCCTTTGCGCAGCCTCCAGCGCAGGGCGCGGCAGTGGACCTTGATGGGCGGCATTAAGCCAGATACCCTGAGCCAGATCGAAATCGTCTCGTGTTTCGAGTTCATGCATATTCACTCCAGCCTACCACAGTTGTCTCCAGCCGACGTAGGATGCGGCCTCCTGAGAAGTTCTCGCTGATGGGCCTCTGGCCACTTCTCAGGCGCACTCAACTCACATTACTTCGCACTGACGCCGTAGCGTAGACCGATTCGCCGTTACTTGGACGGATTGTCGCCAGCCACCAAAAGGTGTGCGGCGGCATTGATAACCGTCTCCAGATCACGTAGAAGGAGCTCGGAAGTGGTAGAACAGCTACCGCTTTTCATTGCCTACTCTGGCCCCATGCTCGTATGAACCATCGGCGGAGAGTCCAATGGCCCAGCCGGCGAAAGCCGCCCCCCCAGCGTCGAGCGGCGGAAGTACCAGTTTCTCGGGTGGATTTGCAGACGCGGCTATAAAGCGAAGGCCCTGCGGATCTTCTCCAGGAATTCGGCCACCTTCACCTGCGGATCCCCGGCGCCCAACGCTTCAAACGGCACGTAGCCTCGGTAGCCGGAGCGATCGATGATCGCCTTGATTTTCGCCAGGTCGGTGGCCTCTTCCTTGCCTTCCCGGCCGACGTACTCTTTGATCTGCCACGACACCGCGTAGGGCGTAAGCTTCTCGATCTCGGCATACGGATCACCAGAGCGCAGGCTGCCAATATCCAGAATGCAGGCAAACCAGTCAGAGCCCACGGCTTCGATCACGCGGATGACCTCCTCCGCCGTCTTCAGAAAGTCGTTGTGCTCCTGCACCGCGACCACCACGCCGTGCTGTTGGCCGAATGCCGCGCATTCTTTGAAGTCGCCCACCATCCATGCAAGCGCTTCGTCGAAGCTGTACCCGCTGGGCCGCACCTCGCCCGAAAAGACGCGAATCACCGGGGCGCCGAGTTTGCTCGCCACAACAATCCAGTCCTTAACCATCTGCAAGTCGTTGTTTCGCGCGGCGGTGTCCGCCACGGCGAAGTCGTTACGCACGCCGGTACCGCTGATGGCGACTCCATTGACGAATGCAGTCCGCTTAAAGTTGTAGAGGGATTCATCCGTTGGGACTTGGGGATAACCCGGGAAATAGTACCCGGTCGCGTCCAGGGCATCGACCCCATGCTGGGCGCAGAAACGGACAACATCCGTCAGGCTCATGCTGCCCTGGCGGAGGGGCTTGTCAAAAGAATAAGCGTTGAGTCCCAGCTTGAGCTTGACTCCTGGTTCCCGAGCGACCCCGCCGGGTGCCGAAAAGACTGGCGCAGGAATGGCAGCCGCGGCCGCCAGGCTGGCGGAGCGAGTCAGAAACTTACGGCGATTGATCGTGAACATAACGATATTTTCCATCAAAATCAGCAAAATCCCCATCTTAACCGGGACTTCTCACCAGGTTTGGACGATGCATGGAAGGGCGGGGCTTCAGCCCCGCCGAAATCGCGGCTCCCGCCCTCTATTCGTTCCGCACCCCGCGCAGCTTGTGACTGCAAGCTGCGCGGGGTGCGGGACTTGGAAATAATCAGGACGGCCTTGCAACGGCGGGGCTAAAGCCCCGCCCTTCCAGAGTC
>Ga0187851_10002515_pt1 | contig 16121 bp, 15 predicted proteins | sample June2016WEW_6_10_FD_132997 | JGI IMG/M metagenome (GOLD analysis project Ga0187851, IMG submission 132997) | Peatland microbial communities from SPRUCE experiment site at the Marcell Experimental Forest, Minnesota, USA - June2016WEW_6_10 | ecosystem: Environmental > Terrestrial > Soil >...
ACATTCAAACTGTTCATATAGCCTTGTAATAAACACAGAGTCGAGAGCTAAACTTGGAGTCATGCTTGCTACGTTTGGACGATCACCAGAAAATAATGAACGATCAACGCCAGCCTGTGTGAACCAATTCTTCATTGCAGTACCTACTACGTCCTGACGATTTTCGCTGTTCTGAAAATCAAATGCCTGGACATTTTCTAAAGGTAAAGCCTTGAGAGATAATCCTTGTGGAAGAGATGTATTACAAATTTGCATAAACTTTGCAAGAGTATCTGCTTGAATCGCAAACGAATCAGCAGTAGTTGATGATTTCTGTTCTTTATTACGTGGCACAGTACCAACAATCATCTTGTAAGTTTCAAGCTCTTGTTTACTTTTTTGTAATTTTTTAAAAGTATCTACTTCGATACTATCAAGAAACAGACCCATCATAGGAGGAATTTCACCTGCAAAGGTATTATGAAACTTGAATACCCAGCCATCAGTAGGATTAATTTCCTGCCAGTAGAACCAACGTCCTTTTCTTAACTCTGTCTTTAAGCCAGGAACGTTAGGTATGTAGCTCTCGCTATTTTTCTGCTCCATTGCATCGAGAAACCATTTCTTAACTATTGGAGCATACGCATCAATATCTACACCAGGAAGCAGAAAATAAAGCAAGTCTAGTGAATACATATAACCATACTGAGATAAGCTATCAATCATACAATGATCGGTTGGCATCTCTTGAAGTATAGTACCAGCATCGCTATCTCGTACCATTATATATTTAGCATCTTCAATCATCATTCCAAGTAGAATCTTTTTAAATTCTCTTTTATAATCAAAACTATCAAAGAAATCATATATCTTATCATACTCTTTTTTAAACTTCTTGCCTTTCATATCAGCGAGTGTTGCATTTGTTGGGAGAAGGTTTAGCTCCCAAGTAAGAATATCACTGAAATAATGGCATAGTCGTTTATATTGAGCTTGTGTATTATATAATCGCTGTGATAATTCACGCAAACCCTGTTCGTTATTCTTTGGATCAGAAATCATCTTCTCAACTTTATCTCTATCTGGGAAGATTTGATTCATATTTATATCTTTTAAATACTGATTCATAATCCAAGGATTAAAGTATGTATTAAAAGGAACGTTCATACCTTTTGCATATTCAGTTGCAAAGTTATCATTGAAGTTTTGAATATTTTGCTGTGCAAAAACTTCTGGCAAATTATTAGTTTCTTTTGTTGTAATCTTTTTTACTCCTCTTGGCATCTATCTTAGTTCCCCTCTTTATATATACGTGTAAGATTTAAGTAACTCATATGGATCTTCTACTTCATACTTTCTAAGATACATCTCTAACTCCTTGATGTAATAAAGAGAGTAACTTAATGAGCTATATCTATCTTTACGATGTCCAGCAGGTTCAATTAACTTGATAAAACCACCTTCTGCTTTCATTTCAAGATTTATCATTTCTGATATTAATCTTGTAGTCTGAAAGTATACGGCAATTAACCTTGCTTTTTCATCATCACTATAACCTTTACCAACCATAAATTCATTACCTTCAATTTCATTACACAATAGATTAATTTTACTCTTCTCAAATTGTGTTCTTGTAAAGGTAGCCATTTCATGGTTTACTTGCCTTGCGCTTGCACCAGCAACTTTGATAGAATAGATGCATTGTACTGCATTTCTATCAAATAATCTTTCCTGCATCTTTTCATCATTTAAACTTGACCAAGCGTTATATTCTACGCCCCTCGAGTTATCAAAAGTAATCTTAGTACATTCATCATAAATAGAAAGACCATTACCTTGACAGTCCATAGCGCACCAATCGCACTCTAAGTCATAAAATAATTGCTTAAGTCTTAAAGCTTGAACTGCACTGTGTTGTCCTTCCATAGTTTCAATATACTCTACGGATTTTATATATTCATCATCGTGCGGAATACATCTTATGAAAGTGAATACTGTCTGATCGTTGGCTTTCAATTATGTTATCCTAGAAGTTTTTTATCATCTAGTTCTAACGATTTATTTTCTCGTTAGTTCAGCATACGTTTTCATCTTATCATTTATAAAAGAATTAATTTGCTCTTTATTATTAGGATATGAATAAGTGCAGTGAAATTCTCTATGGCATTGTTCACATAAAACAATACCGTTATCTACTTCAAATCTTAAATCAGGATATGATTTCCAATTAAAAATATGATGGGCACATATTTTATTGGTACTACCACAGCATTGACAAGTATGACTATCTCTTAGTAAAACTGATTTACGCCATTTGTAATTGTCATTAGACGTTCTAAGAAGATGATTCTCACTTGATATGCCACCTTGCCAATTATGATGATTTTCTTTTCTTCTATTAACAAATAATATATTATTAATACCCTTCCCATAACGCCTTACTTTAGTGGCTTGCACTTTATCTATTACGTCTTGTCTTTGGGAAGTATATTCAACTCCATAATTAATAAGATTATTATTTTTAATATTATCCTTTATCTCTTCATTTTGAAATACATTTTCAACCCCATATATTTCAAGAACTTTTTGTTTGGATTTCTTTTGTATTTCATCGTTATTTTCTTTAAGATAAGATAATACCTTCTCATTGATTTCTGGCACATGTCTAATAGAAGAAACGCCATAATTAACTATATTACTTTCTTTTGTTTTCTCACCCACACAAGTATCACAAGCGTCTTTATTAATAGTTGTACTGCGTGTTATATTACGTTGATGATATACCCATTTTTTTAAATAAGTATCACCACAATAATCACAAGTAAATTCAACTTCAACAAAGCTATTTGGTTTTAAATCTTCAACTTGTATAGTTAGTATATCGCCCATTTTAGTAAACGCATATCCTTTATCTATGAAGTAACTTTTGTTTTTAGAATTCCATTTAACTTCAACATATTTACTAAATATTATAATAACCACTCCTTTACATGTAAATATATAAAGGAGCAAACAAATTCCTTATAACTAACTTAGATGTCGCGGCCTCTTGGAGATGTTATATTCTGTAATAATAATTACAGGTTCAATCTCTATGCGTTGCCCCTGATTAGACTATTACATCTAACCTTCGGTTCAAGTTGGCTTTTCAGCGTCCGTGCTTAATTCCGCGATGCAACTATACTATTTCTAATATAGAGGGCAAAGAACAACTTTACCACCCATCAGAGCTATATCTACGCCTATAATACGAACTTCGTTTGGATGTTTTGGTTTATAAAACTTATGTTTTTTCTTATCACCCTTATATCTAATAAATTCTTCATCGGTCATTGGTAAATAAGGTTTAGCAATATTTCTACTTTTGTTTAAATCGTTAAATTTGAAGTAAGCCTTTTCAGACTCGCCAAATGGTATACACTCAGACTCCATACGAAAGGATGTTAAATCAAAATCGTCTTCTTGTATTTCATCAAGAATTCTTTGCTTATCGAGAATCCTATGTTTAATTCCAAGTTGATAGGGTAGGGCGCATGTAAAATATTTCTTACCTTCTAGCATTGCGCTCTTATATGCTAGAAAACGTTCCCAACTCCAATGACTCTTAAGCCATGCAGAGGATATATAGATTTCAGTATTAGGTTCTTGGAAGTCTTTATATTCCTCATACTTTAAAAAACCTGGCTGTCTACGAGAAGTTAAGAACTTTCTTAAAACCTTCTTGATAATGTCCCATTCGACCATTCGGAACTCGTCAACAATTAATACATTGGCTCTTGCACTTCTAGCATTATCATTAGCAGATACAACTTTAATCCAACTGCCATTATGAAACTTAACTATAGGATCATTTGAACCAGTTTTGAGTTCACAAATTTCTCTTTTAATATTAAGATAATTATCACTGAAAGTTTGAATCTTTTCAGAGATAATATTAATACTCTGCGATCTTGTTTTTGCCGCAATACATATTTGTGTTCCAGGGTATAAAATACACCTGACAACACAATACAATGCCGCAAGCCAAGACTTAGAAATACCACGACTAGCCCACCATAAAAAATAATCATTACTAAACATTAAGAATAATAATATTTTCTGAAATAAAGAAAATGGTGCAATCCCTAAATACTCCGTTACAAAACGGTGTGGGTTGCTACGCCAATATCCTACCCAACAAGCAAGGCCATTCATAACATTTTCTTGACGCATCATTGCATCAGTTTGTTTGTTGGGATTTACTCGTTGGTCAAACATATTGTCTTTAATCTTATTAAGTTTCTCTTTAGTTGTAAAATTATTAATATGTCCCATTACTCATCATTCTCGCTATCATCAATATCTACTTCGTTATCAATATTATCAACGTCTAATTCACTAGGATCATCAATATCGTTTTTATGCTTTTCTTTAGATATATTAATTTTTTCTTCTTCAATATCAATTGTGTAATTTAACATCTCTTCATCATATTCATCTGTGTAGGCATTATCAATTCCGACAAACTTACAAAAATGACCCAAGAACCATGTCCTAATATACTTCTTAAAGTTATCAACATCTTGTAATTCAGGATCTGGCAAAGGAATAGGTTTTTCATTTTCAAACTTTTTAATCCAAGTGCCTAATGTATTAAAGTCTGCACTCATAGCCGCACTTTCCTGAATAGGCTTTAAGCCACCAGAATTCATTAGACCTTGTAAGTCATTTAGTTCCTTACTTACGTTCTCGCATTTCTCTCTTTTCTTCTTAATGGTTAATTGTTGATAGCAGATTTCTTTAACAAGTATCTCAATAGATTTAGTTGTTACATCATATCTGCCACACCAATCTCTCCATTCATCTTCTAGGAAAGCAAGTTCATCATTGGGTAATACTCCCCATTTAGTAAGAAGTTCAATTAGTAACTCTTTATCAATCTTTATGTTCAATTTTGTTTTGTTGTTAATTTTAGTATTTTTATCATTACTATTAGTTTCTGTATCAGTTACCATAGTTCCAGTATATTGAGCAAGGCTCATTTTTGAGAAATACATAGATATAGTTTTCTGATTTAGTATTTTATTATACTCAATTAAAGAAATAGATTTATCTGTAATAGTTTTCTTTAATTTCGTTTCATTAACGCCTAACATTTGCTTAAATAATTCTTTAGAATAGCCACGATTATTAGACTTGCAATATTCAATTAAAGTCTCTTCATCATATACTAATTTCTTCCTGCAAGAACTGCACCAACAATCTAAACCATCGTTATTATTACTATTTTTGATATAGTCTTCTATTTTTACAGAAGAACCACAATACATACATTTCTTAGTTGCTCTCTCTATTGTAATCAACCACCATTTTTAGTATCTAATTTGCTTGCAATTTCATTTAAAAGGTTTTTAATATCGTCTAGTTTAACATTGTCATCATGTAACATACCAAGAGATTCTTTGATGTCAGTTCTATCTGCTACTGATTGATCGTGAGTATCTTGTAGAAGCTTTCTAGTCATTTCGCCTTGTAGGTTAGCGGCTTTTTCTGCTTGCTTACCTGCATACCCAACGCCTGGAAGTGCCACGCCCTGATAATAAATAGATACTATAAGTAATAGCCACGCCTGTACACCAAGCGGAGGACTAAGAATTGTAGCAATAATTATTAATATAGTAAGGGAATAGAAAGCGGCTTTAGTTGAAGTTGACCAAAGTAAACCTGAAAAAATATAATCATCAACGTATTTAATTATTTTCTTGAAAATATCCATTTGTATATCTCCTGTAAACTGTTATCCTTCTTGATTCTTATTTGGTTTAAATTTAGTACTCTTCTTATACTTATTTTGTCTCTTTCCAACATTGTCTTTAACGTTAGTATTCATCAAACATGAGTCATCGTCTAAACCACAGATACTTCGTAGATTACAAGTACGGCATTTCTTGCTACCATTATTATTGCTATTCTTATTATTGTTCAAGAAGTAAAGTCAGCTCCAAATTCTAATATAAATTGATAATCACGAAAGTTACATTTTATTGCTTAAATGAAAAAAAGATATTAGATTTAACTAATATCTCTTTTAGGGCTAGATAATATATGCAAGATAAGGCGATATAATGCAATATAAAGCGATATGATGCAAAATATAATAAGTTAGACTATATGGTAGGGTGACTGTTCCTACATCTCCAATAAAACGGTGATGGATGCCTATTCCATCTTCATAATAATCTTCACATTATTTGTAAATTTTTGGTTGCCCACTAATATCAAACTATAATACTATTCTAAGAATGTGCCACACTGATTGCAGAACTTGTTACTACTCACATTGCGAATACCACAAGTCGAACATGTAATTTTTTCGTTAACTAAAAGTGGTTTAGAAATCTTTTCGTGATTATCTTTATAACCCTTTAGTCGTAGGATAATTATATGTTCTTCTTTTTCAAGTTTACCAGTAGAGCCAACTTTAAATTGCTGTGTACTCTCTGCTCCTTTGACCGTCAAACCCTCGTCTGCTTTTGGAGTAGAAGGGCAAAAAGAATCTAAGGAAGCACTATAATAATTACAACTTTGTGGTGATAGTGATATATCACTTGTATTAAATGATCTTGTAAGTGAATCTCCTGACATAAACCCACCACAACTTGCGCTAGTTACTGTTGTATCACACGTAAAATTACCACCTTGAAAAACACTACCACCAATATTACTAGGATAGTAATAAGGAAGAGGATAACTATGATAGATATAAGTTTCTGGTTGACAAACATAACGATAACTGATACGTAAGAAGCCATCGTCTACGTTATCACCTTTATACTCAACGATCTCTTTCGTCTTCTGAATAAATTTCAATTTGTTTCCAGACGTTAAGCTTTCAACAAATCTTTCTATTTCTACTGAATCATTTGCTGGAACAATTACCTTATTACCATCTAAAATATCTTTACCGTCAATGGAGATTGAAGCAACGGCATCTACTGAATTTAGATTCTTTAACAAAATAGAATATTGACTCCCAAAAGGAAGTTTCACAATATTCTCGTCTTCACGAAGAATATTACCATCAACCTTTAAAACAGCAACAAACTTTTCTACATACATCAATTTAACCTTCTCCTTTTTTAAGTAGATGGACTAACTACTTTATTATTTAAAGTCCATTCGGATTGGTTAGCGGGCAACCAACAATCCACAAATATTATGCACTCTGCAAGTCAATCTCATGATACGCAATGATACCTTTATTCTTTTCTACAATTAACAAGTTTTGTGATGCGTTCGCATTACTATGTACAAGATTGCGTCCATAGTCATCTGAACCTATTACACAACCGTTGCCAATTGCTTTCTTACCCCTGCTTCCAGTTTCTACTTTGAAGTTATGTAGATGTCCGTAAAGGAAATAGGTTATGTCTTTTCCGTCCATAACGATATTATCTTTTAGTCTTTCAACTTTACTTCCTTGATCATCGTGACCATGTTTGCCAAGTATCCAATAGCCTAATATATTTTTGATAATGGATTGATTATTAAATGTGTAATTAAACGTTATGTTAGGATGGTTATCTGCTAAACGTAGCTTACACATATGAAGAATAAGAGAAGAGAAATTATTTTCAGCTATATCCTTATTCTTATCCCCATTATTACGATCATGATTACCACCAACACCATCAAATTCAAGCACAAAATATCTACTTAAATCTACAAGCCAATTATATAAGAATTCTTCAAAGTGTAACATCTGCTCTACTACTGGATAAGCAATAGATGCAAGTTGATTACTTCTCATTGAGTCATGTTCAATGAAATCACCAAGACCATAGATATAAAGTTTTTCAATACCGTACATCTGACCATACATGACCACTTCTTCAAGATACTTATACATTCTTTTTTCCATAACTTGAGGGTTATATTCATTATGCCCATTTGTGTTGATAGGTTTTACTATGACCCCATCATGAAAATCGGAAACCTGAACAATACCAACTCTAGTATGATTCTTGACTACAATCTCTTTAAAAGGGCTTCTCTTATATACATCTAAATTGCTAAGGGCTTCTTGAATATACTCTGCTAAAACCGAAGTTCTTCCCAAAGCACTTTTGGCTTGTTCTATTTGCCTTTTTTCTTCTCGTAAACTCTGAATTGCTATTCTATCGCTACCTAGTAGATTTTCTATACTAGTTAGTTTGTTATCTAAAGATACGGATATATCAGTATCACTATCCGATATATCAACAGAATCGTTTTTATCTTTATATCTTCTATATAGGCTACGAACGAATTCTCTTTGTTTTCCATATTTATCTGCAATGTCACGGAACGACATCCCCGTTTTATTTTTACTTAGGCATTCTTGAATTATGCGATCTTTAACATCCAAGACATCAACCCTTCTCACTATTATTAAAAAGAAAAATGGCTGTCCCACCAAGACTCGGACTTGGACTAAACGATTAACAGTCGTCTATGCTACCATTACATCACAGGACAACGAAAGTGGGGGATGTATAAAGTCGGCAAGTTACTCCCCCAAATAATCCTGCCCATAACATTTGAACCCTGGCCTTTTATATAGCCGCAGTGTCAGGTAGCGGCAATCTGATTCACTATCTATTTATTACTCGCATGACAGGTAGCGAGATACATTTGACTTTACTGTTCTAGTTCGTCAATTTTACTAATGCTGATTTTAACAATCTGCTTGTCTACTTTGCTAAATAAATCAGCAAACGTCCTGACAATCTTGATATCATCATTTTCTATTGTAATAGTACCATCTGCTAAAGAAACTTCTCCAAAAGCAGTGATATTATATTTCTCTTCAAGTTTTTGTTTTCCCAACTACTAGACCTCCTTGAAAGACTTCTGTAGGGTTGGTGACATCTTGAACTTTAGAACTTCACACGCTGGAATCTCAAGGGCATCACCAGTTAATGGATTACGTCCAGTACGTGCGGCACGTTCCTTTAGCTTAAACTTACCAAGACCTGCAATGGCTACAACATCACCAAGTTCAACATTCTCAATTACTTCTACAAGTCCATCGAGAGCTTTCTTTGCGTCAACCTGGGAAAGACCTGAAATTGCAGAAATCTTCTTTACTAAATTAGCCTGTGTCATATTAATATTTGATCTCCTTTAGATTTTAGTTTATTTTTATTTTATTTTTGAAGCTAGTACCTTACTCTTTTGTGAAGCTTCTTTGTTACTTAAAAGATATCCAAAGATCAGCTCCTTATTTGTAATATCTATTCCTATAAGGAATATATTTTAATCTTTAAACTCAGTTGCAAAGAAATTTGCTATAACCCCACGACCGTTTGTACGCAATTCAATGCTTGTAAACCATTCCTTGCCTTTGGCTTTGTCAATCAGTTTTAATATGCCAGAATTATTTCTATATTTTTGTTGGCTTGTCTGATTATAATCACCAACAAAAATTATCTTAGAGTCATCATTAATTCTACTGCCAGCTAACTCGACATGCTCTGGAAAAGCGTCCTCTGCTTCTTCAAATATCACGTAGCAATTTTTATAATTTCGTCCTTTGATTAATGATAGGGACTCCATTTCAATTTTGCCTTCATCTAGTAGCTGTTCAAATTCGTACTTTTCTCCTGGCAGATTGTCAGATACACAACCCATCCATTTTTCCATTTTTTCATCTTTACTACCTTTAAGATAGCCAATGCCTTTACCACTTTCTTCTGCGTGGCGAACCAAGATAATTTTTTTGTACTTCTCTTGTTTAAGAAGTTCTAGTCCCACAGATAGAGCAGTTTTAGTTTTACCAGTGCCACTTAGTCCAGTTAAACAAATAACTTTTATATCTGGATTAAATAAAGCATCATAGGCACAAAGTTGAATATCATCGAGAGGACTTAGAATACTTGTTTTCTTAAAATTAAGCTTGGCAATATTTATAAACTTGTTATTAAAAAATCTATAAATATCAGATTTAGTCTTCTTGTCTTCGCTGTCACTATGAATTATAAGGTATTGATTATTAACTAAATTACCTAAGAAATCAGCTTTTTCTATTAATAAATCATCATTTATGTCTTTATTTTCATAAAAAAACGCTAATTCTTCTTGATTTTGTGGAAATAATTCATAAAAACCAGTATATAATTGCTTATTTTTATTAGTATTTACTTTACTTTTATCTTCATTTATATTAGTTACTGCAATGTCTTCGACCAGTAAGGCATCATTCCTTCGCCAGATTTTAACGTAAGTAACTATACTAACTTAATTTTGCTTGAATCTATTACATTAATATCGCCATCTAAATGATAAGTATTGCCATTCTGTTGCAATATTAATATCTGATCATATTGATAATCATAGAAAAGTTTATATGTGTTATGATTAAAATTGAATTCATCAACTTCATTAACGCTATACCACTTGCCAGTATACGGAAGGTTTCTGTTGATGTAAGGCAACTTAAGATCACTTTTAGTAAAGCAATTTATTGCAATTACCTCAGAAAAATCACTCTCTTCAACTATGATTTGATTACCAACATCATTGCTTTTATCAATGAAAATCTTGTATAGTAAAGGATTCTTCTCAACTAATTTATTCACACGCTTGTCACGCTCAATAAATATAGTCTCTAATTTGTGCATTTTGCATTTGTTATACTTCTGAATAGACTTCTTCGGATTCTGTTTTTTATAATTCTCTTCAAAACTTTGAAGAAACTTTTCAGTCTTTTCATCAAATAGGCCAACTGGTATTTCAACATCTCCGCTTCGCCTATGCATTTGACGCTGAGTTAAGATACCACTGTCATCATTAAGTTCTTTGGTTGAAGCGTAGAAAAGATAGCTACCTAAGATATCTAATGTGACTTCTACTGTATGTTTTTGACTCTCGCCTTTACGTTCCCAGTAGATGTTAAAACTATTTTCGTATCTTTCAATTATCTCATTAACCAATGACAGGCGTTGATCATAGTTAAATGTTGTATCTAATTTATAAATATGTCCATCAGCGAATTCTAGTTCCACAATTTAAATGATTACACTCCTCTACAAATTATTACCTTCGTTATGTATGTTATTGACATGTTTTTTGACACAATTACCTACACTCTTTACAATATGGATGCAAACCATCTTTAGCATCATCTTTTGGACTGAAATATTCTTCTGTAGCAGGGAACTGCTCTTTACATTGTGTACAAGTTTTCCAAGCTGGAACTTTAACATAATTCCAGTAGAGATTGTTTAGTTTATAATTGGCTTGCGCTTCTTTTAGAATCTTATTGCAGATACTATTTATTATTCCTTTTATATTTCTTTCATCATCGTTGAGAACCTCTGCAATTTCTTTCATGTCGTAACCCTCTAAATAAAAATGGGAGAGAACGACTTTCTGTTTATTGGTAAATGTACACTTTTTAATTAATCTATCTAAATCTATATATAGAATCTGTATAGCATAGTTGTTTTCCTTCAAGAAAGAACCTGTCCCAGCCTTGAAAGTAATCATATCTTTAAACTTATTACCCCAAAGCAACAAACCTTGAATTACGTCTGCTGAACTACAAAGATTTGTATACTCCCATGCAATTTCGTCCTCTTGTAAACTAACTTTTACTGCTCCTATATCTGTTGCACCACCTTTCTTATGGGGTAAGTACAATATCTACTAAGGATTATCTACTTTAGGTGGTTTATCTTTGTCTCCTTTTTTAAATCGAGTACTGATATCAACTACATTACTATCTTTATCCTTGCTATCTTTCTTAGGTTTCGCTGGTTTTGTAGCTTTAGTAGTCTTAGCATCTTTTACATCTTGAACTGGATAAGCATCAACTTCTTCTACTAATCCGTCCCGTATACTAAGAAATTTTAGTATATCAGAATCAAGTTTACCTGTTAATAGATCAGAAACAGATAAACCATAATCTTCTGCTAAGTCTATCATCATATTTAATTCTGTCAGACCTGTAAGAAGCTCACCTTCGGAAGTATAGAGCATATTAAATAATGTACTTCCACCATCTTTATTTACCATAAGCTCTTGCAGACCATTTTTTATCTCTGGAAGGTAGTTATGTATTGCGATAGAAAAACATCTCCTTTAGTGTGTGACATTATAGAGATTATAACATAATTTTTACAGTTTGTCAAGAGTAATCTGAAAGTATATTATATTAACTTCTAATTACTCTTTTAGGAAATCAATCAGTAATGTTCTTTTCTTTAGTATTTCATTATCGCCAATACCCATATTGATGATAGAAGGATCACAAAAGAAGATTAGCGTTTCACTGCATCTAGTAATACCTGTATATATTAGATTGCGCTTAGACATAAAGTAGTTATTAGAATCAATAGCGAGGATAACTGCTTTGCTCTGTGAACCTTGGAACTTATGGATAGTTAATGCCCAAGCATGTTCTAATTGATTTAAATCATCTGTATCATACTTAATAACTTTATTACCATAGTCAACATAGACAGAAAGGTTATCTTCGTCATCTTCTTTGATAGCAACAATTCTACCTATATCACCATTAAAAATACCTGACTGTGAAGTTTCAAAATACTCGCCATCTTCATCTTCATAAAGCCACACTGCTTCATAATTATTTTTGGTATGAATAACTTTATCTTTAACTCTGAAAGTAATTTCCTTTTTGTAACCAGCTACATATTCATCTAAATCATAACTAGGAGGATTATTAACTTCTTGTAGCTTCTTATTAACTTCAAGCGTACCATAATCATTTTTCTTACTAGGTAGGAGTACAATGATATCATTATCTGTGTATCCTTTTTTCAATAGATACGCATAAGATCTCATAATTAGATCTGCTGTCTTTTCATTATTAACAGGTACAACAAAAGTATCTTTATCTTCTCCATAATATGTTGCTACACTATTTTGGTTCTTCATAAAGCACTTACCGTTTCTAGTTGCCGTAGCAATCTGGATAATACCTGATTTCTCTGCTTGCCTAAATATCTTTGTTAATTGTACGTTAGCGAATTTATTACTCTTCAACATATCATCTAAAATAGATCCTGGTTCAATAGATGGAATCTGGAACGAGTCACCTACAAGAATTAGTTTCGTGTTGATATCAATAGCTTTAAGAACGCTACTAAATAAGAAAATTCCTACCATAGAAATCTCGTCAATGACAACTACATCATAGGGTAGGGGATTCTCTTCATTAAAAGTAAAACCTTCTTTTTGCCAACCTAACCCCCTGTGTATCGTAGTTGCTTCACGACCTGTAAAACTCTCTAATACCTTTGCGGCTTTTGCAGATGGTGACATGAGAGCATATGAAGTATTAGACTGATCAAACATATTTAATAAACCATTAATAGTTGAACTCTTCCCACAACCTGCCGCACCAGTTAATATGAATAAATTATGTTTGAGAATACTGTAAAATATTTCTCTTTGTTTTTCATCATAAAAGAATTTCTGTCTTTGTTCTTGTTGGACAAGGAATGCTTCTACGTCTATGTTGATAGTTGTATTGTGTCTTATTAGATTAAGAAGCCCATCTGCGATTTTATGTTCTGTTCTATAAAATATTGTCAGACATATTTTTTCATCTGGGAGGAAGGTAAAACGAGTATCTTTTATTATATACTCACCCAAAGTCATTTCGCTAAATACATCCGTACCAATATAAGCGTTCACACCATATTGTATTGCAGAAAGATATGCCCAAGTATGTCCAGCTTCACTTTCTTTGGTTAAGATATATTCTGTACAAGCTAATATTCTTAATGGACTGTCTTCTGCTATACCCATCTTTAATGCTATTTGGTCAGCAATCTTAAAACCTACCCCCGATAGCTTTGTTAAGATGTAAGGATTATCTTTCACTGCTTCAATAGCTTTGTTAGAGTCATTAAATAACGAGTAGAGTTTAGATATCTGTTTGTATGTAATTCCGAACTTACCTAACTCTGCAAGAAGATGAAAGAAGATGTAGTTATCTAATATTCTTTTCTTTATCTTAGCATAAGATTTACTGCCGATACCCTTAACGAGTTTATAATCAAAAGTATCTTTTAGAATTTCATCAATAGGTTTATCATAGACCTTCCTGAAAGATTCAACTTGAAGTGGAGTAAGAATAGTCATTAAGAAGTCGAACTGTTCTTCAGAAGTATCTACTTTCTTAGATTCAAATGAAACTAAATCATATTGTGGCCCGTACTTAGAACTACTTTCTGTACAGAATACAGTGTATTTAGCTTCTAGTCTAAGCTGGGGCATTGTGCCTACCAATGTAACAGTGTCATATGTCTTATTTTTAACAACAGTAAATTCTGGAGTAAGGTTTTCATAGAGTCTTGCATAATAGACACCGTATTTCTTATCTTTACCATAAAAAGCTTCTACGGTTGGTTCGATAATCAATTTTAACGTGTTATCATCTGCCATTTATATTGTCTCCTAATTTATGTAAGTCATTTACCATTAATTGGATAAAACTCTCAAAATAAGACCTGTGATCCAGTGATATCACCCACGACACCTCATGCAAATTTTTCGCATTAGTTCACACCCTCTCATGCAAATTTTTTGCACTGGGAGATACGTAGATACAGACTATACTTATTATACAGAAATACTAATCCTATAGAGCGTCGAAAAATAAAAAAGCAAATCAAAAGCAAAAGGCACTTGTATCTATTAAAGGATATTCTAATTGTTTATATAATCCTGCCAAACCTTCTCGCTATTATAAGTGAGATAATAATTATTTCTATGAAATCTCCATATACCATCTCCATATTCATAAAGAGTACCTTTATCTTGATTTAGTCGTATTAATTTATGTGTTATCAATGTGTCAATATAATCTTTTAAAGATTGAGATGATATCCCTAGTATATTTTGTAAATGTTCATACTTAGGGAATGCATAGCCACATCTCTTATTATTATAAACTGCAAGGGTACACAACAAACACCAAGAAGGGCAATTAATTTTATGTATATATTTATTAAATATATCTACTGGCATTCGCTCAAACTCTTTATTATCCAAGGCTTCTTGGCGATAGTTTAAGAAAAAAGTAATATGTTCATTTTTGTTACACTTTAATATGTTAATATTTAGAGCATCATTATTCTCAATAGAGATGTAGTTGTTATCAATCAGAATATTTAAAGTGCTTTTGATAGTTCTTGCATCTTTAATATCAACTGCTCCTTGGATGTCCTTCATAGATATTCTCACATAGCTTGTATTATGCGCTTGAACCATTAAATAGCATAATATTGCAAAACCATTCTTAGTCAGAATACAATTTATTTCGCTTTCATAGATGGTCTTATTCTTAATAGGTATCCATGACACGGTATCAATAACATTCAATAAACATTCCCCCTAATCAAGAGATGGTAATGATGCCCTTTGCCTACTGGTAAGAGTTGGTAATATATCAGTAGGCATTTGACTCTCTTGTGTAATAACAATATAACATATATTGCGTGTCCGGTCAATGATAACATTTATATTCGCTTCATTATATACACGTTTATTTGCAAGAAAACCATTGACGGAATAGGGCAAAATGCGGTATATTAGTAATGCAAGGATACCGATGGTTGGTAAGAACTAGGTATAAGGAGGACATAATAATGAGTGTAAGCGTTAGGAGATTACAATTAGCTCAGACATCTATGGAGAATGTTACTCAGGAATGGTTGAATCAATTTAAGTCACCACAGACGGTATCTGCATATAAGGATAGCGTAAAAGATTTCTTTAAGGTTGATAATATAGATGATATTACTACATGGATGATTAAAAAAGTACAACTCACAGATGCTCAGAATTATATAAAAGACATGTTTGAAACTAAAAGTGATAATAGTATTAAGCGGAATAAATGTGCTCTTAGTAGTTTGTTTGAATTCTGTATTGATGAAAAAATTATCAATAAAAATGTGTGGAGCGAAAGAAGAATAAAACGGATACTAAAGGTTAACTGCGAAAAAGGGTATACCGTTGGTAGTAGTCTGAATAAAAACGAGATTAAGATGTTATTAGATAAGGTAGAATGCAAGGCAAACGAGATTAACAATAAAAGAGATTTGATGCTAATGAAAATGATGTTGAGGACGGGAATGCGAGCTTCT
>Ga0187851_10002517_pt1 | contig 16115 bp, 15 predicted proteins | sample June2016WEW_6_10_FD_132997 | JGI IMG/M metagenome (GOLD analysis project Ga0187851, IMG submission 132997) | Peatland microbial communities from SPRUCE experiment site at the Marcell Experimental Forest, Minnesota, USA - June2016WEW_6_10 | ecosystem: Environmental > Terrestrial > Soil >...
ATTGATCATTTCGTGAAAGGCCAGCACCACGGTTGCATTGTTAAATGACATTATGCAAACTGTAGAATCATGTACCTGTTCTATCCGGCAATAACCGATAGACAATGCCTCGTTCGGCGTATCGGAATAGCTCCATTCGGTCTTTCCGAACCGCTTTGAATCGTTGAGTGGCGGTTCTCCCTTGCGCAGCACCAGCAGCTGGCAGACGGCATTGCTGTCCTTGAGCCCGATGTTGGTCACCATCATCTGCGTCTGAATGAAGGTCCCGTCTTCAAGCACCGCGCTCAATTCGAAAGCTTCGCTGAAGCTGCCGTTGGAAAGGAATGTGGGTTTTAGAGGATGAAAAGTAGCCTCAGGTGATGCGTAAATCCTGCAGAACATGCACATATAAAGGCATAGGACCAGCGCGGTCGGCAATTTTCTGTATGACTTTTTGAGCACGAATGCACCTCTTGGAATAATTAATTCTTCTTAAAGTACAAAAGAGCAATAACCATGCCCGGCATTATGCAGGACATGCAGAAGGTTTGAAACCGAATTTGTTGAATGACTGGTAGCGTTACTATTCAAGGAATTTTTTTTGAAAAGGCAAAGTCAAAAGAGGGGTTCAACGTGTTGAATCCCTACAGATATGCAAATGTCTTTATGTTTTTTCTACCTTAAAAGAGGGCGTTGCGGGAGGGGGATGGCGTTTGCCTTCAGGCAAACATCGTCTCCCCCTTCCGCTGGAAGGGGTGTGGCTGAAGACGCGGCTTTGCGCGGCTTCAGCCCAGGGGGAACCATTTTTTAATGGTTCCCCCACCAAAGGCATTTGATCTAAGCCCGGTTCCCCAACCTGATGCATAATCAGGAACACGTATTAGTATCCGACAACATCCTTTATCCCGCTGCGGATTGAGAACCACAGGAATTGCAAAAAGGTGGTATCCCGCTGTCTCGAAAAATCAACCTTGCCAATCTTTATGGCCCCGGATTTATCCGGGACATTGCTCGTTCGGATCTTGAAGGTATTCGCGATGAACGATACAATACGGTTGGATAGCCCTTTTTCGCTTCCCGAGCTCTTATTTATAACCGCAAAATTGAGGTTAGTATAGATTGCCCGCAGCGAGCCCCCGGCGTGTCCCGATTCGATAGCGACATCGTAGGTTGCCGATTGGAGCGTACCCGATTTGATTCGAATCTGTTCACCCGGCTCGAGGTAGGAATTGAGAGCGCTGAGGTCCATGCCGCTGAGCGATCCGGAGTAGTGGATTGAGAACTCAGGCGAGGAGACAGGAATTTCCATGAGAACTTTCATCGTACCCGCATGCATGAATTTCCCCTGCCCGCGAATGGTGAGGAGGGATTTCCGGCTGCCATGATTCGCAATTCCCTTTGCCGAAACCATCATATCCTCAAACGTAACAAAGGCCGGCTCTGCGCCAACGGCAAATCTCTCGCCGTATTTAAGCTTTCCATCGGATAAAATAAGGGAATCAATTGCAACGTCTCCTTTTATTGCCGAAAGAAGCTCATTGGGCATCAGTGGGGATGAAGTCTCCGGTGCGGCGGGTTTTTCCTTGTTAACCAGAATATCGAATGCCGCGCCATTAATTTGAATTTCGCGGGTACAGTACCTCTTTCCCTGCAGCAGATCTATAAGGGCCAGGCCCCGGACCGTGCATCGGGGAATCACCACCGTGAATCGTGTTCTTCTATATTGAGACCCTTTGAAGAATTCCTCATCGCCTGCTGCAGGATAATAGTTTATCGAATCGGCTTCTACCGTTGAATCCCGGGTCGATACACGCAGCCGTTTGCAAAGGAATGCATAGGGTGACCCGCTTGACCCCATTCTGAGCCCTTTTGCATCGAACCTGGCTCTGGTAAATCCCGCGATACCGCGCTTCCCTCCGCTCAATAGAAACAATCGACCGATTCCGCTCAGGGAGAAACGGCTCACGGTGGCAGTAATGGTACCATTCCCTGCTCCAAGCGCTACGGAATCAAAGTCCAATTGATTCCGTGGAAGGCTATAATGCATATGGCCGATGGATATTGAGTATGCCGGATAGCCCTTATTAAGAGCATCGGTAAGCCGTGGCTTGACTACCTTATCCATAAAGACATTAAAAAAAAGCAAATAAGCAGTAGCGCAAATCAGCACTAAAACGCCTAAAATTAGAATAAAACCGGCAACAGCTTTCTTACTATTTATAGTAAACAAGATGTTTTTTCACCTCTTGGATCCTGAAGGATTATACCAATGATCATCGGAAGTAATATAGGCGTTGCGACCAATATATGTCAAATTAAAAAAAGGAAGCGCTCATTTGAAGGGATGTTGAAGAATGTTTTATACAGCTTTAGCGATAAGGTGATCAGGTGTTAATTGATGGCGATGGGCCTCGCTATTGAGACCAACATTCTTATAAGCAGGCATCGAACCCGGGCTGGCAAATTAATAGGGTTGGGGAAGGTTGTCATGGATTCAGTCGAGGTCTTTTGCCGGGAGTACCATTCGTTTTCGGGAAGCGAGACTGGAAAAAGAACGTTTGTAAGATGGCATAAATCTTGCGTATTACCTTGGTGCATTTCTATAGGCTTCTCCAGTTTACCAGGGCTGTGGCGGGGATTAAACCCTTACGTATATGATTGAGGCTTCTACCGGAGCGTAACTATTGAAGGCTTTGTTGATAAAATTTAATTGCAACATGGAATCTATTACAACTTTTTGGATTATACGCTTAATTAATACGGTCTTTATTGCAGCCTTTATCGTCATGATTGACCGGCAGCCGGCAGACAGCGAGGCTAAGGTTCATCCATTTGCCTATGCCAACTTTCACGAAGTAACGCCGGGCGTCCTTTATCGGTCGAAGCAGCTTACCGCTGAACAATTCGACCGATTTATCCGCAAATACGGAATTAAAACGGTGATCAATCTCAGGGGCACCTCACTTCAGGCCAAATGGTACCGGAAAGAGATGGCCGCTGTAGCGAAGGACAGCATTATCCATTACGATGTTCCTCTATCCTCGACACGCTATGTACCTTCCCGCGTGCTCGACAGCATAATGTCCCTCTTCGGGGAGAGTCCTGAACCGATACTTGTTCATTGCCAGGCAGGAGCCGACCGAACCGGCCTTTTTTGCGCCGCATGGAAGTTGAAGATCGAAGAAGTATCTCCGGAAGAAGCATCAAAACAGCTTTCAATCGTCTATGGACATTTTCCCTTATTTAACAGCACACGGGCAATGGACAGCAGTTTTCATGATTATGCCCGCTTTCTTGGTTATACAACCATTAAAGCCCATGGAAAAAGTACCTGGATAAGGAACCACTGAATGGCTGGTATCGGGCACAAGACCTTGCCGGACAAGGTGTAGAAAATGGATTCATGGCAATGCAGTGTTTGCGGCTACATCTACGATCCGGTAAAAGGCGATCCCGATAACGGCGTACCTCCGGGCACTAAATTCGAGGATAAAAGCGATTTCCGGGTCTGCCACGCATGTGATGGGCGGAAGGATAATTTTACTAAAATTTGGCCATGCATTCCAACAGCGCGGAATAAATATCCCTGACGATGATTATTAAGAGGACATCATTCTTGCATTGTTCTTATTCCCGTCGTCGCTCAGCAGCCTCACAACGGCTTCATGCTTATTGTTGGCGGCGACCTGCATCGCGGTGAGACCCTCGTTGTTAACGGCGCTCAGATCGGCATTGGCCTTGAGCAAGATCTTCACCATATCCTCGCGGCCAAGACTTGCCGCCGCCATGAGTGCCGTATACCCGTCTTCACCCTTTGCATTTATATCACTGCCTTCCGCCAATAATTCCTGAAGGGTAGAGATGTCCCCCTTAATAACCGCCTCAAATGCATTATTGGGTTTTTCATTGGACGGATAATGCTGCCTGAAATTAAATCCGAACATTGCAACCTCCCTTTTATATACCGCAGTACTGCCGGGTTCTACACCTCTGGTATATCCCCTTTACCCTGACCGTCATTACGTATCGCTTTGCATAGCCCCGTCCGAACGATTCATCCACGTTAAAAACAAGCAAAAATCGTGCATGGTCCGATTCGATCTATAAAGCGGAAAGACCCGATGATCGACGTACCAGGCAATCCCGTTCTTAAGACAAGCCGTCTCACAAACAAGAATTATTCGAATTTATTGGGTAAAGATAGCGATTAAATCCCGCCCATCGCAGTGGCATAGAAATTGCTGTCTAAGATAAACGAACGTACTTCAGCATCTTCAAAGGGAGCGCAGAAATCGTGACTATAATATCCATCCTCTTCATTCTCATTATTATCGGTGTCGTTCTCTGGCTCATTAACAAGTTCATCCCCATGGACGGGAAAATAAAGACAATCCTGAACGTGCTGGTAGTTCTCCTGGTGATACTATGGCTGTTGAGTACTTTCGGCGTTATAGGGCCTTTATCAACCATGCATTTACATAACGTACGCATCGGCACCATAAAACTGATGTAGACGGCTTACTGCTGCACTTAAATTTCTTTCCTGAGAGAGAGGGTTATCATGAAAAATGTAAAGAATTGCCTGTTTTTTGCTTTCGGTATTGCGGCAACTATCGCCGCAGCTTTACTCTATTCACGGGTATCGTGCCGCCAGGCAGGAACTGTTGATAGAATGAAGGAGAACATCAAGGGAACACTGGATGAGGCCGCGCATACGATTGAAAAGGGAGCGGAAATAGTCGAGGGCGCACTGAAGAAATCCCTGAAATAGCGGAAGTTGCCGAATCGCTCATCACTTTTGGTTCAGCGGTCAATCTGATTATTCCGACCTGAAAGGAAGGTCGATGTTACGAAAAAAAGTAATTGTCGGGAATGTTTATGGACTTCATATGCGGCCGGCGCTTACAATAGCCCTGGCCTGCGTCGGTATGGAATGCAAGGTGATAATCATGAATGGCTTGAAAAAGGCAAGTTGCTTCTCCATCCTTGAAATGCTGCTTCTCGAAGCCAAATTCGGCAATGAAGTTGAAATCGTGGCTGAGGGAATCGACGAAGCACTTGCCATGGAGAAGGTTGCCGGACTTTTCTAATAACGATTACAGGAAGATGGGGTGGCCATGAATAATGAAACGGGATATATAATTTTCGCCTTCTGTGCGGTCACCATCCTGGCGCTGGAATATATGCTTTCCGGGGTTTATCGTCATCCGACCGTTCCGGCAAAAACCAAATCTTACCGTGATTCCATGAGGTTAAAGAATAGAAAAGCATACCATTTTCACAATGGAGAGGCTCATGAAAAAAGCTAATGGTCCTGTTAAGCGAATTAAAGTCGGCCTGGCGATCGGGCTGGTGACGGGATGGCTGCTGGCCCTGACAGGATGTTGGTGGGGAGGCGGTGGCGGAGGATATTACAATGATGGGGTGTGGGTGGCCGAGCCTGACGTGTACCTTTTCGGCGGCGGCTACGATCATGGGCGGGATATACATAACTATAGTCATCGTGGAGCCGAAAGCCGCGGTGCGGCACATTCCGGCGGAAATCATGGGGGTAGAAGATGAACAAAGCAATGGGGTTTTTCCGGCTTTTGACTATCGCCTTGCTGGCAGGCTTCTGCAGCAATTTTCCTGCGAATCTTTATGCGCAACAACCCAATGAAGCGCAGGGTAACCCAATGATCGCTCCGCGGAGGTTTGTTTCGCCGGAAGACGCTGCAAAAGCGCTGCAAGCAGCTGTCCAGGCCGGTGATAAAACGGCCCTGAATGAGATTTTTGGTTCGGATGTCAAAGGGCTTCTAACCGGGGACAAAGTACAGGACTCGACCAATGCGCAGAGATTCGCCGCCCTCATGGCACAGGGCTACACGCTCGTGAAGGAAGGGGACGACACCATCACCATAGAAGCCGGCACGGACAGTTGGCCGATGCCGATTCCGCTCATGAAGGCAAACGGGCAATGGTATTTCAACACTGCGGCAGGTAAAGAGGAGATCATAAACCGTCACATCGGGAAGGACGAACTCCATGCCATCGGCGTCTGTCGTGCCTACGTGACCGCGCAGCAACAGTATGCCGGCATGAACCCGGACTCGGTCCGCGGCGTGATATACGCGCTGAAATTCAAAAGCACTCCCGGGCAAAAGGACGGCCTCTATTGGGCAACAGCGGAGAATGAAGAGGCCAGCCCGTTCGGGCCGCTGGTGGCGGAGGCTCATGCCGAGGGTTATTCTGGGAACAAGGGTAAGGGACCGCGACCGTTTCACGGCTACTTTTTCAGAATACTTACCCGACAGGGCACTGCAGCGCCCGGCGGGGAAATGGATTATATGAGCCACGGTTATTTGACGAAGGGATTCGCCCTGGTGGCGTATCCGGCGCGCTGGGACCAGTCGGGCATCATGACCTTCATCGTCAATCAGGATTCGCAGGTTTTTCAGCGGAATTTAGGTGAAAACACCTCCCGGATTGCGCGGGAAATGAAGGAATACAATCCGGATAGCGACTGGACACTGGTAAAAGATGAGGGAGTAGTGAAGGCGGTGATCGAGAAATAATAGTCTTTTCTCAGGTGGGGAAACCTCGCTCTGCGGGTTTCCCCTGATCGGAGCCGCGCAAAGCCGCGTCTCCGACACACTCCTTCCTGCGGAGGTACGCGGCTATGTTTGCCTTTGGCAAACGCTCGCGTACCCCCGCAACGCTCCCATTTGGTAGAAAACTCATTAAAGATTTTGTAAAGCAATAAAGGCTCAAAATATTGAGTTTTTTTAATTTCTTTTGATGTTGCGTTAGCGAGGACAGAGGGTGCCTGCTGAGCCGAAGCACAGGATGTGCGAAGGCCACTACGAAGTAGCCCGAAGGGCGCGAAGCTGGATGCTGAGCGTGCACCGTAGCGAGGCAGGCAGTATTTGAAGACCCAGGCGAAGCCGCAGGGCTTCAAACACCGGCTCGGCTTTGCCGAGAGCCCGGCGGAGGCGCGCCGGATGGAACCCTTCAGGGTGCCATCCGGAACGCCCAGAAGTTGACTTTGATTTTGAAGTATTTAGGCGGACTTGCCTTGTTTCTTAAGAGTTGCTTCACCTTGTAAATCGATAATCCGGGTAAGCCTGCGATAGAGCGACGAAATGGACAACCCCAGTGCCTTCGCCGCTTTCCGCTTATCGCCATTTAACTCTTCCAGAACCTGAAGAATATGCGCATCGCCTGCCGTATCGAGGTCCTGCAGTTCCTCATGCGACAACTCCACGGAAAGGTCCGGGAAGTGGATGGGCGCCAGGGGTTTGCCCTGTGCCAGCAGGAGAGCCCGTTCAAGCACATTTTTCAATTCCCGCGTATTGCCGGGCCAGGCATAGGCGGCAAGCAACTGCTGAACCGCGAATTCGAGGGGGAAATGTGCATAGCCCGCGTTCGTCAGGAAATACTCGGCGAGTCCGGCTATTTCAATCTTCTGTTGCCGCAGCGGCGGCATTTTAATCGGGAAGGTGCAGATCCGGTAATAAAGATCCCTCCTGAATTCCCTGGTTTCGGCCTTTAAATCGCGATTTGAAGCACAGAGCAACCGGAAATTGCTCTTCCGCAGCACGGTCTCTCCCAATCGGCGGAACGATTTTTCCTCGATGGTTTTCAACAGCTGGGCCTGGACCTCCATCCCCATGTCCCCGATTTCGTCAAGAAACAGGGTCCCGTTATCCGCCAGTTCGACGAGCCCCTCTTTCGCCGCCACAGCCGAGGTGAAGGCGCCTTTCGCATGGCCGAAGAGCTCGCTGCGCAGAAGGTCTCCTTTTAAACTCGAGCAGTTTACCTCGACAAAGGCTTCCGACTTGCGATCGCTGTTATCGTGGATCCATTTCGCGAGCACTCCCTTTCCAGTACCCGTTTCTCCCTGGAGGAGTACCACGGTATCGCTCTTCGCGGCAATTTCAGCCTTATGCAGAATATCAGCCATTGCCTTGCTCTTGCTGAAATAGGGCGAATTTTGCGCTTTAAGACGTTCCCGGACCTGATCGCGCTTGATGACCGATCCAAGATGAATGCATCGCTCCAGAATCACCCTGAGATCGTCCATGACGACCGGCTTGATGAGAAAATTTTCGGCGCCGTACTTGATTGCCTTCACCGCAGTCGCGATATCGCTGATGCCGGTGATAATGATGATCGGCATGGCAGGGTAAGCAATTTTCAATTCGGGAATCCACTCAATGGAGTCGCCATCCGGGAGGTGGAGATCAAGGAGGAGGGCATCGAACCGTTCCCGGGCTATGATTTCCTTCGCCTCTTTTAGCGAGGTTGCCTGAGCGACCAGAAAATCGAAATTCGTAAAATACCGTTTATACCCATACTGAATTGTTTTGTCGTCATCAACGAGAAGGAGCTGGGAAGTCTTCATAGCAGGCCGAAAAAGAGATTGGTTGGGACCGGGAATCGGTTTCCGTGGGACCTTGACCGAGATTCAATATGGTGAGTTATAATCAGCTACCCTTTTAAAAGACTATTGGAAGCGTGAGAATCGATCTGATTTAAATGCCGCCCTTCGCCTGATTCATGAAACCCGGGAAGAAATCACCTGATAAAATTATATCAGGGGATCTCTAAAAATGCGGGTCATGGTGCGACCGGCTCGCAGCGAATGGTTTCGTATCCCCGGAATCCGGCCGTTTCCAGTCCATCATCATTTCTGCCGGAAAGCGATGGATCACCATTAGACCCGATTAAAATCAAATCAATACTTTCAATCCCCGAATAAACTTATTTTATAACCATAACCCCGGCCTTCCTGCACTCGCCCGCCTGAATATCGATAGTTCAAACCTTCACACCGATGAGATCGATGAGTGTGGCTATGAATCCAAGAAAATCTAAACCACTGAAATCAAGCAGGGCTGTTTCAGGCGCTAAAGCAATCCGGAGAATTGTTCCATCGGATAAATCGGAATTCCCCGTAGTCGGAATCGGTGCCTCGGCAGGCGGTCTCGAAGCGCTTGAGCTGTTCTTTTCGCATGTACCTGCCGGATGCGACATTGCTTTCGTGGTCATCCAGCATCTTGATCCGACCCATAAAAGCATCATGAGCTCCCTGCTGAAAAAATATACGGCCATGGAAATTACCGAGATTGCCGACGGCATGAAGGTTGAAAAGAACAGAGTTTATCTTGCGCCGCCGAACTTCAATGTCGCAATCATCGGCAATACCCTGCATCATGTGACGCCGGAAAAAAGCCATGGCGTGAATCTGCCGATTGATTATTTCTTCCGGTCCCTGGCAGAGGATCAGGCCGAGCGCTCCATCGGTATCATTCTTTCCGGCACCGGGAGCGACGGGACGCTGGGCATGCGGGAGATTAAAGGGGCGGGCGGGATGGCAATGGCCCAGGAGGAGGAGCAGGCGAAATTTTCCGGCATGCCGAAAAGCGCCATCGATACGGGAATTGTCGATTTCGTGTTACCGGCCGAAAGCATGCCCGGGCAACTCATCCGGTACGCCAAACACCCCTACCTCGAAAGAGCAAAGGCCACCACGACAAAACCTCCTGATTTCCAGATTACCATGCAGAAGATCCTTCTCTTGATTCGCAAGAAAACGGGTCATGATTTTTCACTGTATAAGCACAACACTATCCGGCGGGGAATCGAAAGGCGGATGGCGCTGCATCAGATGGAACGCATTGCCGAATTTCTTCGCTATCTGGAACAAAACGACAAGGAAATCGAAGCACTTTTCAAGGAACTCCTCATCAATGTAACCAGGTTTTTCCGCGATCCGGAAGCATTCGCAGAGCTTGCCCTGAAAGTAATTCCGGGCCTCTTCGAACACAAAGACCGCGCTGCTCCCTTCCGGATCTGGGTTCCCGGCTGTTCCACCGGAGAAGAGGCGTATTCGCTGGCAATACTGCTCATCGAAGCAATGGAAATGCAGAAAAAGAACTTTACCCTGCAAATTTTCGCCTCGGATATCGATATGGAAGCGATCGAGGCAGGGCGAAGCGCGATCTATCCCGAAAGCATCAGCGCCGACGTGTCGGAAAACCGGTTGAATCGGTTTTTTACGAAGGAGGGGGCCTCCTACCGCGTTAAAAAACAAATCCGCGAGTGCGTGGTTTTCGCTCTTCACGACATTGTCAAGGACCCGCCATTCTCGCGGCTTGACCTGATCAGTTGCAGAAACGTGCTCATTTATATGGATCAGGCCCTGCAGAAAAAAATCCTGCCGGTATTCCATTACTCCCTTGCCGATAACGGCATTTTATTTTTAGGAACCTCCGAGAGCATCGGCGATCTTGTCACCTCATTTGCAACCGTCGACACCAAATGGAAAATTTACCGGAAAAAAAGTATCACCTCCGGTCGCTCCGATTACCGGGGATTTTCAGATCGGCCGTTGACCGTTCCGCAGTCGAGGACGCTCCCGGCCGCAGCAGGTGGATTCCGGCCCCTCGGCGAGAAAGTGCTGCTGGAAAACTTCGTTCCTCCATCGGTCCTGGTGAACGAGAAATTCGAAGTTCTATATTGCTACGGGCCCATTAACCGTTACCTCGCAATACCGCCCGGGGAGCCGAGTCTTAACATTCTCCGCATTGCCAGGGAAGGCCTTCGTTACAAGCTCGGGCCCGCCCTTTTGCAGGCCCGGAAGGGCACCGAACCGGTACTTTGCATTAATGTATGCTTCGATGACGACGGCTCCGGAAGGTCCATGGATATAACTATACATCCGATAATTGAGCCCGGTGACATGCAGCGGTTGTTTCTGATCGTTTTCAGGGAAGGGCCGGCAATCAAAGCCTCGGGACTTAAGGCCGGGAAAGTTTCCGGAACGGCCCTTCGCGACGATGCCGTCGCTCTGCTGGAACAGGAACTGAAAGTAACCAGGGATACCCTGCAGAACACCATCGAAGCGTTGCAGACCGCAAATGAGGAATTCCAGTCGACCAATGAAGAGCTGCAGAGCACCAACGAGGAGCTCGAAACATCGAAGGAGGAGCTTCAATCCACCAACGAAGAACTGGGAACGGTCAATTCCGAACTGCAGCACAAGGTGGACCAATTGATGGATACCGGCAATGATGTCAACAACCTGCTTGCCAGTACCGAAATAGCCAGCCTTTTTCTGGATATGGGGCTCTGCATCAAGAGATTTACCCCGGCGATGGTGAAGATATTCCGGCTGCTCGGCACGGATATCGGCCGTTCGATCCGCGACATAACATCCACCATCAAGTCGTTTGATATCTGCGCAGCCGCACAGGGCGTTCTTGACACCCTTGAACGCAGGGGAAGCCGAGGTTCGTAACGAAGACGGCCGGTGGTACACCCTGCGGATCATTCCCTATCGGACTATGGAAAACACCATCGAGGGCGTTGTCATGACGTTTATCGATATAACCGATCTCAGGCATGCCTCCCGGGAACAGGAGGAGGCGCGGCTTTTGGCGGACGGCATCGTCGACACGATCCACGATCCGTTCGTCATTCTCGATGCAGAGCTCAATGTCCGATCGATAAATGGGCCATTCTGCGCGTTTTTCAAGGTGAAATCCGGGGAAACGGTGAATCGCCGGATTTATGAACTGGGCGACGGCCAGTGGAACATTCCGCGGCTGCGGGAGCTTCTGTCAACCATTGTGCCCGGCAACACCAAGGTTACCAATTATGTGGTGACGCATGAGTTTCCTGGAATCGGGAAGAAAACGATGTCGCTCAACGCGCGCCGGATCGCCAAAAACAAGTTCATACTGCTGTCGATGGTCGAGCGGGTAAAGCAAGAAAAAACCGTGCCGCCCGGCCGCTCGGTTCGGAGGATCACGTGAAAAAGAGAATGGACGAAACAAAGGGGGCGCTGCGCATCCGGGCCGAAAAGCAGCTCGCCGCACTGAAGAAGCCTTCAAGGACGCCGGATGCAGACACGGCGTCGGTCATCCATGAGTTGCAGGTGCACCAAGTCGAGCTGGAAATGCAGAACGAGGAACTGCGGCAGGCGCAGACCATCATTGAAAATTCACAGAAAAGGTTTTCCGACCTGTACGATTTTGCCCCGGTCGGCTATCTCACCCTTGATAGCGAGGGCAAAATTACCGAAGCCAATCTGAGAACCGCCGAACTCCTCGGAGTTGAAAAGGTCAATCTTGTCGGCAAGCCATTCACGATGTTTGTCCATGTGGCGGATAAAGATGTTTTTTACCTGCATCTTCGATGCCTTCATAAAGGCGCGCCGCAGACCTGCGAATTGAAGCTTACCGTCAAGAATGCGGGCTCTTTTTCCGCACAACTTGTCAGTACCCCGCTCAGGGACGACGCCGGCTGCGCCAAAGGATTCCTGGTCACTATTTTTGACATATCCGCGCGAAAAATTGCCGAGGAACAGAATGCCCGCCTTGCCGCTATCGTGGAGAATTCATACGATGCCATCTTCAGCAAAACGCTTGACGGTATCGTCGAAAGCTGGAATCTCTCGGCTCAGCGGATGTATGGCTATACGGAGGCTGAAATCAAGGGTCAGCCGGTCTCCCTGCTTTCTCCTCCGGACCGCGTTTCCGAGATGTCTGAAATTCTCCTCCAAATCAGGAAAGGAGAAACGGTACGGGATTTTGAAACCATCCGAAGGAAAAAAGACGGAACCGATATCGAAGTGTCGTTGATGGTATCGCCGATATTAACCGCAACCGGCGAAATCATCGGCGCATCAACCATTGCCCGCGATGTCACGGACCGTAAGCGATGGGAACGGTCGCTTCTCGACCTGAACGAGAGCCTCCAGGTTTCAAACCGGGGACTCGAAGACCTCGGCCATACCCTCTCACATGATCTTCTCAAACCGATCCGGGGAATAGAATCCTTCAGCCGCATCATCCTCGAAGAACACGCGGAAAAGCTCGATACGGAAGGCCGGCAGCTTATGAGGATTATCAATGAAAACGCCAACGGTCTGCGTGACATGATATCCGGACTTTTTGACCTCTCGCGCATTGCGCGGACGGAACTCCGCCGGAAAAAAATCGACCTGAGTGCGCTTGCTCGCGCCATCGTGCAGGAAATCAGGAAAGCCGACCCCTCGCGGAATGCCGAAATTGTGATCGCAGACGACCTTATTGCCGAAGGAGATGCAGGGCTTCTGCATACAGCACTTGAAAACCTTATCGGCAATTCCTGGAAATTCACGAGTAAGCGTTCTATGACCGCCATCGAGTTCGGACAGACTTCCAGCCGGGGTATGACCGCATTTTTCCTGCGTGACAACGGCGCCGGTTTCGACATGACCAGGGCGGACAGGATGTTTGCCCTGTTTCAGCGCCTCCATTCCGACGCCGAATTCGATGGGACCGGGGTCGGCCTCGCGACGGTGCAGCGAATTATCCTCCGTCACGGCGGCGAGATCTGGGCGGAAGGGGAACCCGGAAAGGGAGCGACCTTTTACTTTACGTTGTCGTAATTTTCGCATCGAAGCGGTTCAGGGGATTATCGGAAGGTCCCGGTACTGTAAACTCATAGGAATCCGCCTGAGATCTTTGGAGACTGAAGTATTCATTTAAAAGGATGCTAAAACAGCCTGCAGCCGCTCTGCTGGAGCATAACTGAGTCAAGGGCTATCGTTGCAGCGCTTCCAAGGTGAATGTTTTTAAAGGAGGGAGTATAACTTCGGACCTTGCCTCAGCATCAATTAATATTATCTTAGGTCTTTATCGGTTTTTCCATCGGCTGCAAGCAGGTTGAGTTATCTTAAATCCACCCTATCGAACTTTGATGGAGCACCGCCAGGGTGCCTAGCCTTCCCCTTGCTTGGAACCCCTTGTGCCATACCTATGCCTCCTATGATTTCATACGATTTCGTTCCGGCCCATGCCCAGTCCTTCTCTTGGGTTTCAGCGGCATGATCCCCACTCCTTCGGTGGCTGCCTGTTCTTCCCGTTATCCGGCAGCATGAGTGGTCGCAGACTTAAAAGGTTGGCTTTAATTTCATGCTTATCGCGCCAAATTTGCGGCCTTCTGTTTTTGAGCCAAAAGATTATCGACGTGGGATCAGGAGGATAATGTTTGGTAGTTTTCACCTTGGTAACTACCCCGCGATTGTTGAAAATCACCTCTTCCGGGTGAGCGTACCCTGTTGCTCGTTCGAAGAGGGAACGTTCGACTCATCAGCGATAGCCTTTCCCCTTTTTAGGGGCTCTAAAAACTCAGGGTGTTGTTTCTTGTAGTTGTTAAGCGTGGCTTCACTGATTTCAAAAAAATCGGCAATCTCCTTATCGGTTTTGCCGTCTCTTGAAAGGGTCTCAAGCTGCCTGAGATTAATAGAGCCATATTTTGAAGGTGCACCACCTGGATTCTTACTGGGCTTTCCCTTGCCTGGAACTTCTTGTGCCATTCTCTACCTCCTGCATTTTAACTTCAGTTTATCACCACTCTCCCTAATCTCTTCGCCCAATGCCCCGGCTAGTATCTCACCCCTTTGGCAGTAGGGCGCCCAGATTGGGCTCCTATGGCATGATTGCCATCAACGATTCTCCTAATTAGATCAGCATCGTTAAGTTCACTAAAATTAGCGCAAGCTGATGAATTTTCCATGGTGGGGGTTACCACTAAATGCAGGCAGGTGTGGTTTTTTCAAAATAAGATACAAAATATGCTTTAATGGGCGAGATAACTCGCCCAACGATGAATTGCTGTCTCAACAGGATCCGATCTTTTCTCCGACGATGGCTTCTTCCTCCATTTTACACTGCCCCGTCAAATGTCGCAAAATATCGAGCACCCTTCGTTAATGGCTCTTTTTTTTGCGTTTCCACGCTATTCACCGAAAGCATCTCTACCGCATTCCTCGCGGCAGAGACTGAAAGATGTGCGTAAATCTCTGTCTCCTTTACCGATCTATGCCGAAGGATATCTTTCACGGCATAAATGGATACACCCCGAATAACAAGATGGCTAGCGCAGGTATGCCGAAATGTGTGAGGACTCGCCCTAAAAATGCGTAATCGCTTTAAAAGTCGTTTCAGATTCCGATAGATATTATCGTTATCGAGCTGATTCCCTTCAGCATTGAGGAAAATGTAGGTATCATGCTCGCCAGCTTTTTTCCGAGCCTGGATTATCTCTAAAGCATCAGAGTTCAGTTGAACGATTTCCTCACGCTTGGTCTTGTTTCCGTCTGTGACTCGGATGGTAATGTATCTCTGCCTTTCGTTGAGATCAGACCATTCCAGGTTTCTTAGCTCGCCAGTCCGAAGTCCGGTGAGGTAGAGAAACTTGAAAATTGTCCGGTATGGCTCGATCGCTTCTTCGAAAATTGTCGATAGCTCCTCTTCTGAGAAGTATCGCGGCTTTTTTGTTTCAAGTTTCGGCAGCGGTAATTCCATCGCTGGATTCATTGAGCAGAAATTGTTTTTCACCGCCCAGTTGAAAAACCTTCGAAGCATTCTTCGTTCTTCGCGCCGAGTTTTTGTGGAAAAGCCCGCCTGCCGGCGGGAATTCATGTAACCGATAATTGCATCATTGGTCACAGATTCAAATGAGGTGATGTTCTGGGTTTCGAAGTATTCTATGAAATTATTCAACTCGGCTTTTTCTCGCTTGATAGAGCTGAATGTTTTTTCTTCGCTCGAAAGCACCACATCTCGGTACTTCTTCATCGCATCGATGACACTCATCTCAACTAATCTGATCGGGGCATTATGCCTGCGGTTCAATTCTTGGGCATCATAAGTTTTTCGAATGGCCTCTGCATCTGATGCATTGGCATTATGCCCGCAAGCGATCTTTTTCCATACACCGTCGATGTCTTTATACTTCACATACCAGCGCCCATCACTCTTGAATTTTGTTGCCATAATCCCAAATCCTTTCCAGCGTCTCCGCTACTTTACAAAATGTGTTGTGTAGACCAAATATGGACCAAAACAATCGAGAAACAACGGGAAAGGTTGGGAAATATCGGGGAATATTGGGTAATTGTAACTTATCGAAAATTCAGCAGGTTAGGCAAAAAAATAGGCCCTATTGCATGGAATCGCAAAAGAGCCTATTAGGAGTGGCGGAGGATGAGGGACTCGAACCCCCAAGCCCTTACGGACAACGGTTTTCAAGACCGTCGGATTACCATTATCCTAATCCTCCGGGATAATTTGTTACTTGTTAAATATCAAATAGTTAAACAA
>Ga0187851_10002521_pt1 | contig 16096 bp, 14 predicted proteins | sample June2016WEW_6_10_FD_132997 | JGI IMG/M metagenome (GOLD analysis project Ga0187851, IMG submission 132997) | Peatland microbial communities from SPRUCE experiment site at the Marcell Experimental Forest, Minnesota, USA - June2016WEW_6_10 | ecosystem: Environmental > Terrestrial > Soil >...
CGGTCCCGCCCGTGCCGGCGCCCGCGCCCCCTGGCCCCGCGGGCCCGTCCCCGGCCGCCGGGCCGAGCGGGACGGCCGCGTCGCATCAGCACCATGGGTCACGTCGATCATGGGCCGGCGCCGACGTTTCCCGCGCACGGTGCGCCGAATTCGGGCAAATCGCCCGCCTCGGCGCACGTTCCGCGGGAGATGTGGACGGGAGGGGCTCATGTGACTCGCAGGACCTGGAGCCGGGCGGGGGATGGACGCGCGCGGGCGCGGTCCGCTGGGCGGGGGGATGCGCGTGGTCGGCTGGGCGGGGGGATGGGCGCGGTCGGCTGGGCGGGGGGACTGGCCGCGGCACGGGGGAGTCCCCGGCCGCCGTCACCGCCCGCCCCGCCCGGTGACCGCTGGCTGGCGCGGCGCGCGCCGGCCGGACCGGCTTCATTCTCCGCAACGAAGACCGTCCCGGGCCGGTCACGTCATGCCGGTAAAGCCGTTAGGGCTGATGAAGGCGATGCGCGGCCGACAGCCTCAGCCGGTCAGGCGGCCGGGGGGCTGGGCCGCCGGCCGGCCGGGGCGGGCGGTCAGAGCAGCTTGCGCAGGCGGAGCAGGTCGGTGAAGCTGGCCTGGACCTTCACCCGGCCGGTCAGCCAGGACCGGACAAAACGTTTCGGATCACCCGATACCGCTATCAGCTCGTCACTCGGGGCCGAGAACCGCACCTGGGCCGGCGGATCGCCCGGCCCGGCCTCGGTGACCGGGGCGGCCCCGTCCTGTCCGAGCTTCGTGACGAAGGTGACCCCGAGGTCGGTGACCGTGCAGCTGAGCGAGCGGTCCGCCAGAACCGAGGCCCGCTTCTGCGGGTCAACCTCGGAAAGACGCCCCGCCAGCGCCTCCAGCGCTGTCCGGCACTCCTCAGCAGTCGCCATGTCTCCTCATTTCCCAGAGACGTCCATTGTGCAACTCCTTACCCATTGACGATGTCATAGGCGTGGCGCCAGCCGTTGGTGGCGCCTCCGGCCGCCTGCGGACGGTAGCGTTTCGTCGGGGGACCGCCCCGCAGCCCGCAACCCTGCCGAGGAGCGCGACGTGACGCAGAACGATCCGGTGGCGCCCGGCGCGATCACCCCGGGGAGTACCCCGGCGAGCGCCGCCAGCACCGGCGACCCACGGGTGGATCAGGCCCTGGGGCGGCTCGGCGAGCTGGCCGGCCTGCCGCTGCCCGAGCACGCGGCAGTCTTCGAGCACATCCACGCGGAGCTGACCGGGGCACTGGGTACCCTTGATCCAGGAAACGACCATTTTCCGCAGGCCCCCATCGCGTCCGCCCAGATCCCGCCCGCAGCGACTGCTCATGGAACTCATCCGGCCCCGGACAGCTGAACGGCGAGGCAGTCACTGCATGAGTACCCGGAGACGTCTCGACGCCGAACTGGTGCGCCGTGGGCTGGCCCGGTCCCGCGAGCACGCCGCGGAGCTGGTCACCGCCGGACGGGTAGTGGTGGCTGGCCAGTCGGCGGGCAAGACCGCGACCCAGGTCACCGCCGGTGACCCGATCGCGGTCACCGGCGCCGGCGCTGGCCCCGAGTACGCATCCCGGGGCGGCCGTAAGCTCGCGGGCGCGCTGGCCGCCTTCCCCGGGCTGTCGGTGGCGGGCCGGCGCTGCCTGGACGCGGGCGCGTCCACGGGCGGCTTCACCGACGTGCTGCTCCGCGCCGGGGCGGCCCAGGTGGTGGCGGTGGACGTCGGCTACGGCCAGCTCGCCTGGGCGCTGCGCAGCGACGACCGGGTCACCGTGCTCGACCGGGTGAACGTGCGGCACCTGGAGCCTGGGCAGGTGGCCCCGGCGCCGTCCCTGGTTACCGCGGACCTCTCGTTCATCTCGCTCGGCCTGGTGCTGCCCGCCCTGGTCCGCTGCGCGGCCCCGGACGCCGACTTCCTGCTCCTGGTGAAGCCCCAGTTCGAGGTGGGGAAGGGGCGCGTCGGCGCGGGCGGGGTGGTGCGTGATCCGGAGTTGCGGGCCGCGGCGGTGGCCGCGGTGGCCACGGCCGCCGCGGACAGCGGCCTGGGTGTGGCGGGGGCCACCGCCAGCCCGCTGCCCGGCCCGGCCGGGAACGTGGAGTACTTCCTCTGGCTGCGCCGCGGTGCGCCGCCGCTCGAAGCCGCCAGGCTCGCGCAGGTCATCGCGGAGGGACCGCAGTGAACCCCACCCGGACGGTGCTCGTGACGGCGCACACGGGCCGGGCCGCGGCGGTGACCAGCGCCCGGCTCGTGGTGGAGATGCTGCTCGCCGCCGGGATCACGGTGCGCGTCGTGGACACCGAGGCGGCCGACCTCCAGTGCCCGGGGGCCGAGGTGCTCCCGGCCACCCCCGACGCCGCCCGCGGCACCGAGATGGTCCTGGTCCTCGGCGGGGACGGGACGCTGCTGCGGGTGGCCGAGATGACCCGGCCGGCCGGTGTCCCGCTGCTGGGCGTGAACCTCGGGCACGTCGGCTTCCTCGCCGAGGCCGAATACGCCGACCTGCCCAACGTGATCGACCGGGTGATCACCCGCCAGTACACCGTGGAGCAGCGGATGACCGTCGACGTGACCGTGCGGCAGAACAGCACGGTCATCGCCCGGACCTGGGCCCTGAACGAGGCCACCGTGGAGAAGGTCGCCCGGGAACGGATGATCGAGGTGATCACCGAGATCGACGGCCGGCCGCTGTCCCGGTGGGGCTGCGACGGCGTGGTCTGCGCCACGCCGACCGGCTCCACGGCGTACGCGTTCTCGGCGGGCGGCCCAGTCGTGTGGCCGGAGGTCGAGGCGCTGCTGATGGTGCCGATCAGCGCGCACGCGCTGTTCGGCAGCCCGCTGGTCATCTCACCCAGCTCCCTGCTCGCGGTCGAGGTCCTCGGCGGCCCCGCTGTCGGCCAGTCGTTCGCGGGCGTGCTCTGGTGCGACGGGCGGCGCAGGGTGGACCTGCCGGCCGGTGCGCGGATCGAGGTCCGCCGCGGCGCCACCCCGGTGCTGCTGGCCCGGCTGCGCGGCGGGGATGACGCAGCGGCCGGCGGCGCGCCGTTCACCGACCGGCTGGTCGCCAAGTTCGGCCTGCCCGTCGCCGGATGGCGGGGGCGCCCGGGCGCCCGCCACATCGAACAGGAGCCGCGCGCTCATGCTTGAGGAAGTCCGCATCAACGCGCTCGGCGTGATCGAGGACGCCGTGCTGGAGCTGTCGCCGGGGTTCACGGTGGTCACGGGCGAGACCGGGGCGGGCAAGACGATGGTGGTCACCGGCCTCGGCCTCCTGTTCGGCGGACGGGCCGACCCGGCCCGGGTACGGCCCGGGTCCGACCGGGCCACGGTCGAGGGCCGGCTGCGGATCGACCCCGCGGGGCGGGTGGCCGGGCAGGTGACCGAGGCCGGCGGCGAGCTCGACGACGACGGGGCCACACTGATCGTCAGCCGCTCGGTGTCCGCGGAGGGACGCTCTCGCGCCTACGCCGGCGGCCATTCCGTGCCCGTGTCGCTGCTCACCTACCTGGCCGATGACCTGGTCGCGGTGCACGGTCAGGCCGACCAGCAGCAGCTGCTGCGGCCGGGCCGGCAGCGGGAGTCGCTCGATCGCTTCGGCGGTCCCGCGCTGGCCGCGGTCGCCGCCGGTTACCACCGCGCCTACCAGCGGCACCGCGAAGTCCGGGCCGAACTCGAGAAACTGACCGGGCAGGCCCGCGAGCGTGCCCAGGAAGCCGAGGACCTGCGGCGCGGGCTGGCCGAGATCGAGCGGCTGGAGCCGGTCGCGGGGGAGGACGTGGAGCTGCGGGCCGAGGAGGAGCGGCTGGCCAATGCCGACGGGCTGCACACCGCGGCCAGCGTGGCCCACGACGCGCTGCTCGGCGACCCGTCCAGCGGATCCTACGACCGGCCCGACGCGGTCAGCCTGCTGGCCAACGCCACCGCGGCACTGGAGGCGGTCGCCGCCCACGACCTGGCGCTTGGCGGGCTGGCGGCCCGGCTGTCCGAGGCGGCCTACCTGGTCTCCGACATCGGCGCGGAACTCGCCTCATACGTGGAGTCGGTCGAGGCGGACCCGGCCCGGCTGGCCGCCGTGCAGCAGCGGCGCGCCGACCTGACCCGGCTGATCCGCGGCTACGCGGCCGGCGGCGCACCCGCGGACGGCGAGGGCGGGGACGTGGCCGCCGTGCTGGACTGGGCCACGCAGGCCGGCAGCCGGCTGGGCGAGCTGGACAGCGACGACGACCGGATCGCCGGGCTGGCCGGGGACGCCGGGCGGCTGGGCGCGGCCGTCGCCGAACTGGCGGACCAGCTCACCGCGCTGCGCAAGGAGGCCGCCGCGCGCTTCGCCGGCGAGGTCACCGCCGAGCTGGCCGCCCTGGCCATGCCGCACGCGTCGCTCACGGTCGCGGTCACGCCACAGGAAGAATTCGGCCCGCACGGCGCGGACGAGGTGGAGATCCGGCTGGCCGCGCACCCAGGGGCGCCCGCGCTGCCGCTGGCCAAGGGCGCCTCGGGTGGTGAGCTGTCCCGGGTCATGCTCGCGATCGAGGTGGTGTTCGCCGGCGCCGACCCCGTGCCGACCTTCGTGTTCGACGAGGTCGACGCCGGGGTGGGCGGCAAGGCCGCGGTGGAGATCGGGCGGCGGCTGGCCCGGCTGGCCCGGCTGGCGCAGGTCATCGTGGTCACCCACCTGCCCCAGGTCGCCGCGTTCGCGGACACTCACCTGGTGGTCGAGAAGGCAGGCGACGGCAGCGTGACGCGCAGCGGCGTGACCCGGCTCGACGACGCCGGGCGGGTCACCGAGCTGTCCCGGATGCTGGCCGGGCTCGAGGACTCCGAGTACGGCCGCGCGCACGCCGGCGAGCTGCTCACCGCCGCCGCGGCGGAACGGGCGACGGCCGCCGAGAACCGGGCCGGCTGAGCGGTGCCGCCGGGCGGTGCCTGCCGGGCCGTGCTGGCTGGGCCGTGCTGGCTGGGCCGTGCTGGATGGGCAGAGGCTGAACGGAAGCTGAGCGTCCTTGCGTGGGTCCAGTAACCTGGGGTGTTCGCTGATACGGCTCGTGGCCTCGTCCGGTCGGCCGGTCTGGCAGGATGGACTGCGATGATGGCCCCGTTCCTGAAACTCCCGATACGGCACCGGAGCAGGCCAGAAGACCTCCCCGGTGTGATCGGCGCTGCCCGGCTGGACCGCCAGACGAAGAACCTCACCAAGCGGCTGCGCACGGGCGAGATCGCCATCATCGACCACGCGGACCTGGACCTGCTCGGCGCGGAGGCGCTGTTGCGCCAGCAGGTCGCGGCGGTGGTGAACGTCGCACCCAGCATCAGCGGCAGGTACCCGAACCTCGGCCCCCAGCTGCTGGTGGAGGCCGGGGTGCCGCTGGTGGACGACGTCGGCCCGGACGTGTTCACGAAGGTCAGCGAGGGCACCCTGGTCCGGCTGCAGGGTGACACGCTGTACGTCGGCGACGAGGTCGTGGCCAAGGGACGGGTGCAGACGGCCGGGATGGTGGCCGAGGCGATGACCGCGGCCAAGGAAGGCATCGCGGCCCAGCTCCAGGACTTCGTGACCAACACGCTTGAGTACGTGAAAGGCGAAGGCGGGCTGCTGGTCGACGGCATCGCCGCGCCGGACCTGCGGACCAGGATCGAGGGGCGGCACGTGCTGGTCGTGGTGCGCGGCAACCGGTTCCGCGAGGACCTTGCGGTGCTGCGGCCCTACATCCGCGAGTTCAAGCCGGTTATGGTCGGGGTGGACGGCGGTGCTGACGCGCTGCTGGAGGCGGGCTACCTTCCTGACATCATCGTCGGTGACATGGACTCGGTCACCGACGATGGGCTGCACTGCGGCGCGGAGCTGGTGGTGCACGCCTATCCGCACGACGGACGGGCGCCCGGCCAGGAGCGGGTCGAACGGCTCGGGCTGCCCTCGGTGGTCTGTGCCGCCGGCGGCACCAGTGAGGATGTGGCCCTGCTGATGGCGGACACCAAGGGCGCCACCCTGATCGTCGCCGTCGGTACCCACAACACCCTGGACGAGTTCCTGGACAAGGGACGTGCCGGGTACGCGAGCACCTGGCTGACCAGGCTCCGGGTCGGCAGCAAGCTGGTGGACGCCAAGGGCGTCAGCCGGCTCTACCGCCAGCGCATCTCCGGCTGGGCCCTGATGCTGCTGGTGCTTGCCGCCTGCGTCACCATCCTGGTCGTCATGCTCGCGTCCCCGGCGGGCCAGATCTTCTTCACATACCTCGGCGCCCAGTGGGACGGCGTGAGGTACTGGCTCGGCGGATTGTTCTAGGCCGGCCTCCCGTGATCGATTTCCGCTACCACCTGGTGTCCATCGTCGCCGTCTTCCTCGCGCTCGCGATCGGGATCGTGGTCGGGTCCACCGCGCTGAAGCCGGCCGTGCTCAGCGGGCTGCAGAAGACCGCGACCGCGGAGAAGAAACGGATCGACGCGCTGTACGCGCAGAACCGCCTGTCCCAGAACGAGCTGAATGCCGCGCAGGCGTACGCCCAGGCGGGTGAGCACGTGGCGCTGAACGGCCTGCTGGACGGCCAGCGGGTGGTCCTGGTCACCGCCCCCGGCTTCAACGGCGCGGTGGCCACCGGGGTCACGTCGGCGCTCACCGAAGCGGGCGCGACGGTAACCGGCCAGGTGCAGCTGCAGAGCCAGTTCTTCGCCACGGGCACCCAGTCGGACCTGGACACCCTGAACCGGCAGCTGACGCCGGCCGGTGTCACCCTGCACGCCGGCACGCAGCAGTCTCAGGCCGGCGAGCTGATCGCCAGCGCGATCCTGACCAAGAACGGACCCACCGACCCCCCGCCCGGGGTAGCCGACGCCAGCGGTAAAGCGATCCTCAACGGCTACGCGGACGGAGGTTTCCTGAGTACCAGCGGGGACCCGGCTGCTCGTGCCACCCTGGCTGTCGTGATAATCCCGGGCACCCCGCCCGCGGCCACCGGCCCCAACACCGCGAGCCAGACCCTGGTGACCGTGGCGCAGCAGCTGAACCTGGCTGACAACGGCACCGTGATGGCCGGGCCGGTCGCCGGCTCCGGGATGGGCAGTGCCATCGACCTGCTGCGGTCGGGCGGCCGCCCCGACCACTTCAGCACCGTGGACAACGCGGACTACACGACCGGCCAGATCGTCGTCGCGCAGGCCCTCTACGAGCAGATGACCGCGGGCCGGTCCGGCAACTACGGATCGCTGGCCAGCGCGACCGCGGCCGCCCCGAGCCCGGCCCCGACCCCCTCGCCGTCCTCGACGGCGACGTCGACCGCGAAGCAGTCCGCGAGCCCGCGGCGCACCGGACGGGCGTCCGCGCATCCGGACGCCACCGCCCCGGCGAGCGCGCGGTGAGCCGTCGGGGACGCGCGCGGCGTGCCACCGCGGGCGTAATCGGCCCGGCCCTGGCGGCCGGTGCGGCCCGGGGCGCGTACGCCCTACTCCGGGCGCGCCCGCCGGGCGGGGCCGCGATCTGGACCCGGACCAACCACCGTGGCGAGCCGGTCAGCCTGCTGGAAGGACCCGCAGCCGCCGCCGGGGCCTCGCTCGCCGCCGCCCTCACCCCGGGCTTGCCGGGCCGGGCCCGGGCTGCGCTGGTGATCTCCGCTGCCGGGGCCGGCGCCTTCGGCGGCTACGACGACCTCGCGGGCAGCGGCGACCGGCGGGGTTTCCGCGGTCACCTGGGCGCCCTGGGCCACGGTGAGGTAACCACCGGCGCGGTCAAGATCGGCGGCATCGGCGCCACCGGGCTGGCCGCGAGCGCGCTGCTGGGCGGCGGCGCGCTGGACGTGGCGGTGAACGCGGGCCTCATCGCGGGAGGCGCCAACCTGCTCAACCTGTTCGACCTGCGGCCCGGGCGAGCCATCAAGGCCGCGGCGCTGGCGGGCGGCCTGCTGGCCGCCGCGGGCAGGCCGGGCGCGGACGGGGACGGGGACGGCCCTGCGCTGGCTAGTCCTGCGCTGGCTACTCCCGTGCCGGCTGAACCCGGGCTGGTGGCGGCGGTCACGCTGGCTGGGATCCCGCTGGGCGCGGCCCTCGCCCTGGTAGGCGAGGACCTCGGGGAACGGGCCATGCTGGGCGACGCGGGGGCCAACGCCCTCGGGGCCATGCTCGGCACCGCGGCCGCGGCGACCCTGCCCCGGTCCGGCCGGGTGGCCGTGCTGGCCGGGATCGTCGCGCTGACCGCGGCCAGCGAGAAGTTCAGCTTCACCAAGGTCATCCAGCGGACCCCGCCGCTGCACTGGCTGGACATGCTCGGCCGCCGGCCCGGGCCCGCCGGGGTGGCGGGGTCACCGGCGGCCAGCCCAGACGGCCCGGGTCCAGACGGCCCGGGTCCAGACGATCCGGGGCCGGACCGCACGGCCGATCGCACCGCCCCGCATCAGCCTGTCGCGCCGAGGACGACTCCCAGCCCCCCGTGACCGAGGCGCAGGAAGCGGCGATCGAGGCCGGCCGGGCGCAGCACACAGACGGGGGGCCGCAGGCAGGTGCCGCCATCGGCCGGGCTGCCGTGCTCATCGGCGCGATCACCATCGTGTCGAACATCGTGGGCTTCGGCCGCCAGCTGGTCTTCGCGCACACCGTATCCGCGACCTGCCTGGGCACCGCGTACGCCACCGCCAACCAGGTGCCGAACATCATCTACGACATCGTCCTGGGTGGTGCCCTCACCAGCGTCCTGATCCCGGTGCTGGCCGGCCCGGCGGCCCGGCGGCTGGCCCAGGTCCCCGCCACCGGTGCCGCGGCGACCGCACCCGACAGCGCTGAAACCCGGGCCAGCCAGATCGCGTCCGCGATGCTGTCCTGGACGGTCCTGCTGCTCGCCCCGGTGAGCGTGATCATCGCCGTGGCAGCCGGCCCGCTGGCCTCGGTGCTGCTCGCAGGCGCACCACGCTGCGCGCACGCGGCCATCGTCGGGGTCAGCACCCGGATGCTGGTGATGTTCGCCCCCCAGGTCCTGCTGTACGGGCTGGCCGTGGTGCTGTACGGGATCTTGCAGGCGCACCGTCGGTTCACCGCCCCCGCCATCGCCCCCGTGCTGTCCAGCCTGGTCGTCATCTCCGCGTATCTCGCGTTCGTCCCGCTCAGCCACGGGTACGGGCGGCTGGCCTCGCTACCCCGCCCGGCGGAGCTGATGCTGTCCGCCGGCACCACGGCGGGGGTGGCGGCGCTGGTCCTCGTCGCGCTGCTCCCGGCGCTCCGGCTGCGCCTGCGGTTGCGGCCCACACTGCGCTTCCCGTCGGGCGTGGCCCCCCGGATCCGCGGCCTGGCCGCGGTGGGCCTGATCGCGCTGGTCGCCCAGGATGCGTCGGTGGTTGCGGTGATGGTGCTCGCCAACGGCCACGAAGGCCAGGGTGCGCTGGTCCTGTACAACTACGGCTGGCAGATGTTCTTCGTGCCATACGCGGTGCTGGCGGTGCCCATCGCCACGACCGCGTTCCCGGTCCTGGCGGCCGCCGATGGCGCCCGCTTCGATGAGACGGCCGCAGCCTCCACCCGTGCGGTCATGCTGGTGTCCTGGCTGGGTGCGTCGCTGCTGGCCGGCGTGGCGGTGCCCGCTTCCCGGCTGTTCACGCACCGCCCGGGAGACGCCCGGCAGCTGGCCTACACGTTTGCCGCATTCGCGCCCGGCCTGATCGGGTACGGCCTGTCCACCAATCTGTCCCGGGTGCTGTTCGCCGACGCGCGGACCCGGGTCGCGGCCGCGGCCCTGGCGGCCGGCTGGCTGCTGGTGATCATCGTGGACGTGATCGCGGTGGCCCTGGTGCCGGACTGGTGGGTGGTTCCCGTCCTGGGCCTGGGCAACACGCTCGGCCTGACCGCGGGCGCCCTCGCGCTGCTCGGCGCGGTACGCCGGGCCCGGGGCCAGGCGGCGCTGCGCGGCGCGGCCCGCGCGGCCCTGGCCGGGCTGGCCGGGGCCCTGGCCGGGGCGGCCGCCGGCGCCGCGCTGTCCTCCGCCGTGCCGGCCCGCGGCTTCATCCCCAACGCCGGGGTCGCGATCCTGGCCTGCGTGTGCGTGACGCTCGTGTTCGGGGGAGCCGCGCTGGCGCTGGACGGAGGGGATCTGCGCGCGGTGCTGGCCCGCGGCCGGGACATGCTCCCAGGGTCCTGGTGGGCAGGGCGGAAGGCACCGTCGTGACCGGGGCCGTGAATCCGGCCGGAACCGGGGCCAAGGCCGGGACTGGGGCCGGGGTCCAGGCCGGGCTGTGCGTCAGCTACCTGCTCGGCACGACGGCCGGGGGGACCGGGCGGCACGTGGCCATGCTGGCCCGCGGGTGCACGGCCCGGGGCGTCATGGTCCGCGTCTACGGCCCGGCCGCGGCCGGGCTGTGGCTGGCCCTCGACGGCGGGCCGCCGCCATCGCGCGGCGGCGCGGCGGTTCCTGTGGCCGGCGGCGTCCAGGCCCGCCCCGGGCCGGCCGGCCCGGGCGGCTCAGCCACGCCGGGCTCAGCCACGCCGGGGCCGGGCTGGGACTTCAGCACGGTGGCCATCGCCGGCCGTCCCCGGCCCGCCCGGGACGCCGCGGCCGTGCTGCGGCTCCGGCGGTTGCTGGCCCGTGACACTCCCGACGTGCTGCACGCGCACGGCCTGCGGGCGGGCGCGCTGGCCGCCCTGGCCCTGGCCGTGCCGGGCACGCCGCGTACCGCACTGGTGGTCACGGTGCACAACGCCCCGCCCGCTCGCGGTCCGGCCGCCGCCGTCTACGCCGGGCTGGAAGTGATCGTCGCCCGCCAGGCGGATGCGGTGCTCACGGTGTCCGGTGATCTGGACGCCCGGATGCGCCGCAAGGGGGCCCGGCTGGCCGGGAGGGCGCTCGTGCCCGCGCCGGCCCCGGCCGAGGTCTCACCCGCCGAGGTGGCGGTCCTGCGCCGTGAACTCGGGGGCTGTGAGACCGGGGAGCGTGAACGGGGAGGCGGTGAGGCGCAGGGCCGGGAGCCCGGTGGCCGGCAGATCGTGCTCGCCGTCGGCCGGCTGGCCGCCCAGAAGGGATTTGGCACGCTCATCCGCGCCGCCGCGTGGTGGCAGCACCGCGGAGCGGTTCCGTTGCTGCTTATCGCGGGAGAAGGGCCGCTGGACGCGGAGCTTCGCCGCCAGGCCGGCCTGGCGCGGGTGGCGGTCCGGTTCCTCGGCCAGCGCCGCGATGTGCCCGTGCTGCTGGCCGCCGCGGACGTGGTCGTCGTGCCCAGCATCTGGGAAGGCCAGCCTCTGATCGTGCAGGAGGCACTGCGTGCGGGGCGGCCGCTGGTGGCCACGAGGGTCGGCGGGATTGCCGAGCTGACCGGCGACGACGGTGCCCTGCTCGTCCAGCCCGGCGACACGGCGGCGCTGGGCGCCGCGGTGACCCGGCTCCTGGACGACCCGGAGGCCGCGGCCCGGCTGGCCGCGGCGGCGCTGGCCCGGGCGGCCCTGCTGCCCACCGAGACCGCCGCGGTGGACCAGGCTCTCGGCCTCTACCACCGCATCCGGTAACGGGTAACGGATGCCCGTAACTGTGCGCGGCGAAATCCCGGCGTGAGCCGGGGACAGGTTATACGGACCGTGATCAGATCGAGTCCTACCCAACAGTACGTATTCTCTTAGTAGCATCGTGTTATTTCGGTTGAAATGGTCTTGAAAGTTGTGCTCGTCTGTTGTCCTGGGCTTGGTCTTACTCCTCGCCGGCCCGGTGGGGGACGTGCGTGCAACCGCAAATCCGACGGCTGAAGTCACCCGGGCCAATGCCCGGGAATTCCGAGGTGGGCAGCCAGCCGGATGGTCTCCCGTCACGGACCAGCAGCCGTCCCGCGCGTGACTTCAGCGCGGACGCCGCCCAGGACGCGGTCGTCCTGTCGGTTCAGGACCTCGCCGCCGCGCAGGAGGCCGTCACGCTGGCCCGTCAGGACCAGGAGGACGAGCGCCGCGCCGCGTCAGCATCCGGCGCCGGGGACAGCCCGGAAGCCAGGCCGGGCTCCGCCGGCCCGGGGACACCCGCCGCTGGGACACCTCCGCCCGCGCCGCCCTCCGGGCCCGGGGGTGGCCGTCCCTCCGCTGACGCCTCTCCGGCTCCGCGCCCGGCGCCCGGCGGTGCTGAGGCCGGCGGCCAGGCCCCAGGCGGCGCCGCCCGGGCTGGCCCGTCCGGGCGGGCCACTTCGTCCCCACCGGCCTGGGGCAAGGTGCTGCTCACCACCGTGCAGCTGTGGGCGCAGCGCCGCCTGCACCTGCGCTGGCCCGCCCGGGCCCGGTGGCGGCTACTCACCCTGCTCGTCGTGGCCGCGCTGCTGTTCGGCGCGGGTGCGATCAGCATCGCACTGACCAGCAGCCCGGCTCCGGCCGGGCACACCCGGGCCAGTGCCGGCGGTGGGCCCACCCCAGCGGCCATCCGGGCGGCCGCAGCGGCCCGGACGGCCGCGGCCCGCTGGATCGCCGGGCAGGCTTCCCCGGACGCGATCGTGTCCTGCGACCCGCAGATGTGCGCGCTGCTGCAGGCGCACGGGATCCCGGGGGGGCAGCTGCTCGCACTGGGCGGGGGCAATCCCGCCCCGCTGGGCAGCGACCTGATCGTGTCCACCGCCGCCGTCCGCAGCGAGTTCGGCGCCCGGCTGAGCAGCGTGTACGCGCCGGTCGTGCTGGCCAGCTTCGGGACCGGCAGCGCGCAGACCGCGGTCCGGGTGGTGGCGGCCGACGGGGCCGCGGCCTACCTGCGCAGCCTGCGGGCAGACGTGGCGGCGCGGGCCTCAGCGGGCCGCCAGCTGCTGCAGAACCCCAGGCTCCATCCGGCCGCCACCGCCCGCCGGGCCCTGGCCGCCGGCCAGGTCGATTCCCGCCTGCTGACCGTGTTCGCTGCCCTGGCCACCATGCACACGGTGGATGTGGTCGATTTCCCAGCGCCCGCCGCCGGGGCGAGTGCGGGCATGCCGCTGCGGGCCGCAGACATCGCGCCGGCTAGTCCGGGGACCCGGCTCCGGCCTAACACGATCGGCTCGCTGGCCGATTTCCTCCGCGGCCAGCTGACCCCGTACCGGCCCGCGCACATCAGCGTCGTCCGGCTGGCCAGCGGCCAGCCGGTGCTGCGCGTCGAGTTCGGCGCGCCCAGCCCCCTCGGTCTGCTCGGGAGGGGCTGACCGGAGCAAGAACACACGTCAAGACACGCATCGTCAACGCTGGATGATTCATCCTGGGAGTGGGAGTACACGATGGTACGGAGTTCATTGTGATCCGGGCACGGCGCCTCTTGCGCCCGCGCGGGGCGCTTCGCCGCCGGATGACCGGGCTGGCCCTGCTGGCCAGCGGGGCCCTGGTCGCGCTCACCGCGGCGGCCGGGCCGGCGGCCGCGGCCACCGCCCACGCCCCGGCCTCGTCGGGATACGGCTGGGTCAGGCTCGCGCACCTGTCCCCGAACACCCCGCCAGTGGACGTCTACCTGTACAGCTACGGCATGCCCAGCGCGATGATCGTGCTCAGGCACGTCGCCTACGGCACCGTGTCGCCGTACGAGCGCGTCCCCCATGGTGAGTACACGGTGGCCATGCGCGGGGCGGGCGCGTCACCGGCGTCCGCCCCCGTGCTGTCCACCAACCTGATGGTCCACCCGGGCCACGCCTACACCGTGGCCGGGGTCGGGCCGACCAAGGCGCTCCACCTCCAGGTACTCGACGACCAGCTGACCACGCCCAAGGGCAAGTCGCTCGTCCGGGTGATCCAGGCGTCGCTCAAGGAGCATGACGTCACGGTGACCGCCGGCAGCGCCACGCTGGCCCGTGACCTCGCGTTCGGCAGCGTCACCAAGTACGGGACGGATTCGCCCGGCACCTGGATGGTCCACGCCAAAGGCGGGAGCGAGACGTGGTCCGGTCAGGTCAAGCTGACCGCGGGCACGATCCATACCCTGGTCGTGCTGGATTCAGCCAGCGGCCTGGAGGTCACCGACCTGATGGATGCCGCAGGCAGCTCGGTCATGCCCAACGGTGGTGCGGCGACAGGTCTCGGCGGCACGGCCCCGAAGCCCGCATCCTCGCCGCTGCCCTGGCTGGCGGCGGTGGCCGCGGGGGCGTTCCTTACCCTGGCCGGTGGCTACCGGCTCCGCCGGGTCAGGGCCGTGGCCCGGCACGCCCGTTGACGGAGGCGGGCCGCCCCGCACCCGCGAGCCCGGCCGGGCGCCCCCGGCACGGGCACCGCGGTCTGTCCCGGCGTGGCCTGGCACCCCGGGAGTCGTCCCGGTCCGTGCCACCGCCACGCATCTCGCCAGCCGGCGGGCCGCCCCCGGGCGGCCCGCCGGGCCGGCGCCGGCGCCGGCCGCTGGCCGTGGCCGTCCTGGTCTGCGGGCTGGCCGTGCTGGCGCTCGGCGTGGCCGGCCTGGTCATGCTGACCAGCCACCCGGGGCTGGCCGCTGACCGGGCGCCACGCGAGACCGTCCCGGTGCCGTCCGGATCGGCCGCCCCGGCCCCGGACCCGTCACCGGCGCAGGCCGCCCCGGCCCCGGTGTCCCTGACCATCCCGGCCATCGGCGTGCACACCAGGCTGATCAGGCTGGGCATCACCGCGCAGGGCACCCTGCAGGTGCCCACCTCCACCGCGGTGGCCGGCTGGTACACCGGCAGCCCCCGGCCGGGAGAGGTCGGGTCCTCCGTCATCGCCGGGCACATCGACTCCTACCTCGGCCCGGGCATCTTCTACCGGCTCAGCGACATCCGGCCCGGTGAGCGCATCTACGTGCGCCGGGCGGACGGCAGCCTGGCCGTGTTCAGCGTGTACGCGGTGCGGCAGTACCCGAAGGACCATTTCCCCACCGGGAAGGTGTACGGCCCCGCACCCGACGCCGAGCTGCACCTCATCACCTGCGGCGGCACGTTCGACTACGCCACCCGCAGTTATCTCAGCAACGTGGTGGTCTACAGCACCCAGGTCCGCTGACCTGGCCGTCGCCTGCGGCCCGGATCAGCGGCCCGGGGCTACCAGCCGCGGGCCCGCCACTCGCCGAGATGCGGCCGCTCAGCGCCGAGCATGGTGTCCTTCCCGTGCCCCGGGTACACCCAGGTGGGGTCGGGCAGCGGGGCGAAGACCCGCTCCTCCAGATCGTCCATCAGCTGGCCGAACCGCTTCGCGTCGCCCTGCGTGTTGCCCGGGCCGCCGGGAAACAGCGAGTCCCCGGTAAACAGGTGCGGCTCGCCGGCCAGCTGCCCGGCGGCGTCGTAGCTCAGCGCGATGCTGCCCGGGGTGTGCCCGCGCAGGTGGATGACGGACAGCGTGGCCGCCCCGACCGGTATGGCGCCGCCGTGCTCCACCAGCGTGGTCACCAGGACCGGCAGCTCCACCGCGTCGTCCGGGTGGGCGATCACGTCCGCTCCGGTCGCTTCCTGCACCTCGGCGAGCGCCTGCCAGTGGTCAAAGTGCCGGTGGGTGGTGATGATCCGGCGCACCGGCCGGTCCCCGATCAGCTCGAGCAGGCGGCTGGCCTCGTTCGCCGCGTCGATCAGCGCGGCCTCGCCGGTCTCGGTGCAGGTGAGCAGGTAGGCGTTGTTGTCCATCGGCCCGACCGCGAGCTTGGTCACGGTCAGCCCCGGCAATTCCCGCATGTCGGGCGGGCCGCCCACGGTCACGTCCCCGGTGTAGGCCACCGCTGCCTCCTTGCGTTGCTGGCGAGGTTCGGGACCCATCATCCCCCTGCGGGATGACACTGCGGAATGGCACCCTGGAAGGCAGCCGGGGACGGGTGGTGCCGCCAGGGGCGCCCGGCCCGGTGGTCCGGCGGCCGCAGGCCCGGCGGTGTCCGGCAGTACGGCCGGCGGTGTGCGGCCCGGGGCGGCATGGCCCCGGCGGTGCACAGGCCGGGAAGCTCTTCCGCCGCGGCGATGTTTTGTCAGTGGTCCCGAATATCATGGCGTGGCTCGTGTCGGCGTAGCGTCCTTACCCGTGCTGAGCTGGAGATCCGTCCATCATGAGCCGGAGAACCCCGTCCTGACCCGGAGAATTGAGCACAGTGGCTGATCGTCTCGTCGTCCGCGGCGCCCGTGAGCACAACCTGAAGGATGTGTCGCTGGAGCTGCCGCGGGATTCCATGATCGTGTTTACCGGGCTGTCGGGGTCGGGGAAGTCGAGCCTGGCGTTTGACACGATTTTC